>Ga0207691_10002296_pt1 | contig 18726 bp, 19 predicted proteins | sample KBSM13metaG_FD_184327 | JGI IMG/M metagenome (GOLD analysis project Ga0207691, IMG submission 184327) | Miscanthus rhizosphere microbial communities from Kellogg Biological Station, Michigan, USA - KBS M1-3 metaG (SPAdes) (version 2) | ecosystem: Host-associated > Plants > Roots > Rhizosphere >... | reverse complement strand
GGTCCATTTTGCGCTTGCCATCGCGAAGTCCCGCAGGGACGGCAGAACAAAGCAACTCTTGTGTCGATCACGGGCAAAAGATCAGCAGCAAAAACACGCCGAAAAGCAGCAGGTGAATGCAGCCTTGGAGGATACTGGTCCTGCCGCTGCCAAAAGTCACGATGCTCGATCCAAGCGTGAGCACGAGCAGCGGAACGTTGCCGCCTTCGATTCCGAGAGTTATCGGCCGGTGTGTAATCATGCCAATGGTGAGCACAGCCGGGATCGTTAGGCCAATGGACGCGAGCACCGATCCATGCAGAATGTTGACCGATCGCTGCAGATGATTGCGCATCGCCGCATGAATTGCCGCTAGCGCCTCCGGCGCCAGCACCAGGCTCGCCACGATCGCGCCACCGAGAGCCTGCGGCATGCCCAGGCGCTCAATGCAATTATCCAATGGAATGGCGAACTTTTCCGCCAGCACAATCACCGCGACGAGGTAGAGGACTAACATCGCGACGTGAAATCCGGTCGAGCGCATCACAAAATCATGCGCGTGTCCTCCGGTCGCGTTTTCGTCCTGTGTCTCGGTGAAGTATTGTTGATGCCGCCGCGTTTGCAGCATCAGAAAGGTCGCGTAAAGCGCAAGTGAAGTGACGATGAGAAATTCCTCCTGGATCGACGACAGCCGCGGTCCGGACATTGACGTCGTGAAATTCGGCAGCAACAGGCCGAGCACTGACAACGCCATAATCGTATTCAGGTAGGCGCTCGCTCCCTGCAGATTGTAAAACTGCTCACGGTGCCGCAGTCCACCGAGGAGCAGCGACAAACCAATGAGTCCGTTCAGCGCGATCATCAGCACGGCAAACATCATGTCGCGCGCGAGCGTCGGGTTATTCTCGCCATGCAAAACCGCGGCGGAAATCATAATCACTTCAATCGTGATCGCCGAGAGCGTGAGAATGACCGTTCCGTAGGGCTCGCCTGTCTTGACCGCCAGAGCCTCAGCATGACGCACCACCGAGATGGCCGACCAAAGAACGCCGGCGAACAACCAGACAAAAACACCCGCGAGCACGAGCGGCTGAGCAATGTTCTCCAAGCTCGCACTTCCGAGCCAGAGGAAAAACCCCGCGCTCGCCAGGCCAAGGAGCAACACATATTCCTGGCGTAAAACCGCGCCAAAACCGCCGCTCGTCGATTTGGATTTCGCTTTCGTCGCCGCCCCGTCATTCATGCCGCGACCTTACGCGAAGCAATCTTCCGCTGGCAAGCATCTCACCCTATCCGCATTTATTCGCGCCTGCCGCGCCGTAGCCTCGGCGAAGGCTGTTTATTCGCTTCCATTAGCGGTTAATACTAATTTCAGCGTTTCAGATTTGCTCTCTACTCGTCACTTGTCACACGTCACTCGTCACTCCTCTAAATGATCGTTCATCTCATCGACGGCACCTACGAACTGTTTCGTCACTTCTACGGTTTGCGCCGATTCACCAAAGGCAAAGATCGCCCCTACGGCGCCGTTGTCGGCGTTCTGGGAGGCGTTCTCCAAATGATCGAGACCAACGAGACGTACATCGGCGTCGCCACCGACCACGTGATCGAGTCGTTTCGCAATCGTCTTTGGCCCGGCTACAAAACCGGTGCCGGCATCGAGCCTGCGCTGCTCGCGCAATTCCATCCGCTCGAGGAAGCGCTGGCCGCAATGGGCGTTGTCGTCTGGCCCATGATCGAGCTCGAAGCCGATGATGCGCTCGCGTCGGCCGCGCACATCGCGTCGAAAGATAAGAAGGTCGAAAAAGTCGCGATCTGGACACCAGATAAAGATCTCGCGCAATGTGTCCGGGACACGCGCGTCGTGCAGATCGACGGTCGACGCAAAACGATGCGCGATGCGGCCGGGGTCCGTGAAAAATTCGGCGTCGATCCGCCGCTCATTCCGGACCTGCTCGCGCTCGTGGGCGACGCAGCCGACGGCTATCCCGGCATCCCGAAAATCGGCGCCAAGACCGCCGCGCAGCTTTTGAATCAACACGGCCCGATCGAAGATTTCCCATCAAACGTTCTCGGCAAACAGCGCGATCTCGCTTTGCTCTTCAAGAAACTCGCAACTCTGCGAACCGACGCGCCGCTCTTTAAAAAAGTGGAGATACTACGCTGGCGCGGTGCAACGCAGGAATTTGCAGCATGGACCGAGCGGATGAAAGCACCGCAGTTACTCGAGCGTTGCAACCGCACCGCGTAAAGAGGCTTTGCCTCCACGCGGCTTACTAATCGACTTCGCAGCCTGATCGAGCCGCGTGAGCGAAGCCTTTTACGCGGTTCAGCCGCGCGGCGCTTTTGCGCGGACGCGATCGAGATAATGATCGAGCCGCACCGGACCTAACTGCATCATTCCATCCATGAAATCGTGCAGATCGAATTTGTCACCGCTGGCCGCGCGCGCCGCCTCGTATACCTCCGTGACTTTCGCGTAACCAAGGTAATAGGTCGTAATTTGAGGCGAACTCGTTAGGGTGCGCGTCCACATGTTATTGGCCAGCTGCTCGCCTTGAAGCGCTTCTACTTTGACAAAGCGCTGCATCTCCTCGCGCGACATGTTTCCGGTATGAACCCGAATATCCACAATCGTTCGGGCAATGTTCTCCAGTTGTTTCTTCAAGTGGGCCAGACGCGGCAAAGCCCCACCCCACCCTTGGTCGAGCAATAACCGCTCGCAAAATGTTCCCCAGCCTTCGACGTAGATCGGATCAGGAAACATCGCACGGACCTTACTCGGACCGCGCGCCGCATACTTGAGCTGGACATAATGACCCGGGATCAATTCGTGCGGTACGATCATCCGACTGAACGGCCGGCTAAAATCTCGGAAGAACGCATCGCGTTGCTCTTTTGTCGCGTCAGGCGCTGGGACTGGCAAAAATAGAAGCGTCTTCGCTTCGGGCGCATACGGCCCGGCCGCATAGACTCCTCCAACACTTTGCCCAACGAAATACGACGGAGCTTGTCCGATCACCAGAGTTAAGGGGTCCGGCAGGGTCATGATGTGTTTGTCGCGGACGAACTTCTCAATCTCTGCCACGTTCGCTTTCCAGCGCGATGTATAGGTGTCGACATCGGTATCGCGATCATCTGCTACGCGGTCGAATAATTTTCTCAGCAAAGTTGTGTCGTCGGGCGGCGGTTTCTCATCCTTCATTACCTCCGCCCAAGCCTTACGTCCGAACTCCGCCGCTTCGCGTCGTTTGGCGGCGAGATCCGCGGTCGCTCGTTTCAGTACGTCGGCCACCGGCTCGGTTACTCCCGTTCCAAGTCGAAATGTTTTATCGTATTGCGCACCTAACCGCGGAGAACCGGTGGCATGTTGCGAAAGCTTGTCGATTTGATCAGCCAGCTCCGAAATCGCCTTTGCTGCTTTTTCGCCTTCGCCACGCGATTCCGATTCATTGCCGACTGCTTTTGGAAATCCTTCTCGATAGAATGTGGCGGTGGCGCGGAGTTGTCCCATCGCGATCTTGCACAATTCGGGAGAAAGTTCGTCAAGGGGCGCACGTGCCAACGTTTCGCCGCACTGGCGAGCAAACGCGGGCAACAACCGTGCCCGTTCTCGTACTCGCTGTTGCCGATCGGCCAGCGGCAAATCGTCGCGCACCAAAAGAAAAACCGCGGCGTTAGCGACTGGGTCCGACCAATACAGCGGATCTCTCTGCGGCCGGCGCAGCTCCGTCTGTTCATGAACCTCGCGCTCGACTTGCGCCAGCAAAGCTTCGGCATCCAACCGGTCGTCAAACGCCACGTTAGATTGCTTGAGTAGTTTCGTTAGGCGATCGCGCTCGGATTCGTTGAGTCGGACCCATCGTTGAAGCCGTTCCGGCGAAAAATCCTCGAGCTTATTGTCGAATGAGTGATTCCCCGCCTGCGTCGCGCGCGTCGGAAACATCGCGAGATACTGATCTAGATAGGCATCGGCCACGCCCCCCAAAGCATAGTGGGCAGTTCCACAAGCGATGACCGCAAGCCAAAATCTCATACTTGTTTTCATTGTCTTTCTCCTACTCACCTGTCCGCCGCTAGGCTTAGCGAAAGCGGATGCTCTTGCCAAAAACCTTAACCACGGATTACGCGGATAACACGGATGAATCCCAGACCCTTCTACGTGCAAAAGCCGTTATTTAATAATCGCGTGGAGCGAAGCGATTTGCGCGGTTCCGCTGATCGCTGGCTTGCTCCGCCATAGCCTTTGGAGATGGCGAGTCACATGTCACTCTTTTTGCCCTTCTCCGGATCATATTCCCATAGCCGCGATGGATCGCCGAAGACCGCACCGAGCACGCGCCCAGGCCAGAGCTCCATGTAGGTGAGCAGCAGCGCCATCAACGGAACCAGAATGAAGTAGAGTCCCTGTGCCGCCATCATGAACATGGCGACCGCGCGCAATACAAGCAGATACACATCCCAGCGCACCCGTTGCTTTAGCTGATTGTCCGGCATCAGGTCGTAGCCAGCCTGCAACGCCTTGTACAGATGCCCGGCTGCGAGTAAGCCGAAGGTCGCCCAGATTGCAGGCGACTGCGTAATCTGGTGCCGCACGTCCGCAGCAAACATCAGCGGATGCAACGGAATCAGCACGATCCAATAGGGCAAGCCGATGATACCGAGCAGGAACGCCCACACGAACACACCGCGCACGATCTTCATCACCAGAGACTGGTTGTCTGATGGCTTCGCGGATTCGCGCAGCGCGCGCGGAATGAGCGCCGCGAGGATTGCCGCCAACGCAGCCAGCCCGTCAAACCAGTAGTTGAACACGGCGAGCCCGGCCGACCATCCAAACCCGTAAATGCCTACGACTGGAATCAGGTTCCGCGCGAGCACCAGCCATGCGTCCGGATTGGAAGCGAACTCACGCAGATGCTGCGACACCGGCGGAGGCGCAATCTGACGCGACGCCGGCGGGGTTGAAATTTTCGCAGGTCGTTTGCTCACTGAATGATAAGTCTAAAATGAAACCGTTAATAAACACTAATGGACACAAATGTTCAGAACCACGGATTACGCGGATAACACGGATGATCGTAATCGATCAATGAATTATCCGCAGAAACCACGCAATGAGCGCTTAAGAACAGGCTAGCACCCCTCTCCATCCGCGTTTATTGAACTCTCTCGTTTCCCACTTCGCTCGCTGCTACCATCGCAGCTTTCCTTCTATGTCGCTCGTCCCGACCGCTCCATTCGCGGCCGTCAGCGGTTTACAAACCAATTTCAGCGCTTCAGTTTCAGCTTTTCAGTTTTTTGGAACACGATAGAATCCCTTCCAAGATGAAACGTACCCGCTTTCTTAAATGTGTTGTCTTGAGTGCGGTTCTTCCCCTCACCGCGGTAACGATGGCTAGCGAAAACGACGCAGCCGCACGTGTCGATCTTCGCGCGCCCGCTCGGAAAACGGCACTGGAGCTGGTAGACGCCGTCCAGCAAGGCTCGCTCTGGAACCGACTGTCGAATTTCCAGACAATCGCCGACCAAAATCCCGACCGCGACGGACACGGCAATCGCGATACCGGGACGTCCGGCTACAGGGCATCGGTAGACTATGTTGCGAAGCTGATGAGGCGGGCTGGCTACACCGTTACCATCCAAACCTATAACTACCGCACACCTCAGCTCGTTGGCGTTCCCACGATGAGCTTGGCCGGCCGGAAGTATCCCGTGGAAAAAGATTGGGTAATGGCAAGGCTGTCCGGCGGTGCCGACCTCACGGCCCACGTTCGAAAGGTGACCGGCTCTGGAACCGGTTCCTCAGCCGAAGAGTTTGCGAATTTCAAACGGGGCGATATCGCCCTTTTGCAGCGCGGCGACAGCCCTTATGACGCGCAGGTCGAGCATGCGGAAAACGCCGGCGCATCCGCAGTCATTTTCTACGACCCGGCATTCCAAACTGTCACTCGAAGCGAGGATGAGCGCGCGATCGAGGGCAGTCGGATGCAACGCCCGCGTCTGCATCGTCAGGCAAAGATTCCAGTTATCGCCGTCACCTCCCGCGTGCTCACGGCCGACCTTCTCGGGCGGACTGCAGGCGGCGGGTCTGCCAGCGCGCATCTCAATATCCGCACGCAGCCTGTGTCCGGAATCGACTACAACCTGATTGCTGACTCTCCCTACGGCGACCCCAATCACGTCGTGGTCGTGGACGCCCACCTGGACTCCATCTACGGGCCCGGAATGCTTGATAACGCCTCCGGCTCCACAACCATTTTGGAAATCGCCTTACAGATGTCGGGAACGCAAACCCTTAATCAATTACGCTACATCTGGTTCGGCGGTGAGGAACTCGGTCTGCTGGGATCTCTTTATTACACAAATAACCTGACTCCGGAAGAGCGAAGCGTGATTGCCTTCGACCTCGACGCGGATGTTACTGCTACCCCTAACTATGACTACGAGATCGCCGATCCAAGGTTTGGTTACAACTCCCAGCACTTCCCGCCCAACGTGATCCCCGACTCCCAAGTTGGTAACCAATTCTACTACGATTATTTTACATCCGTCGGTCTGCCATCAAAGCCATGTCCATTTGGAAATACAGGCACCGACTCTTATGCATTCGCTTTGATTGGCATTCCCGACACTGGCATCTTGACGCGACAGGACTGTTGCAAAACATCAGCGGAAGTAGCTCTCTGGGGTGGATATCTTGGCAACTACGAAGGGACCATACCCAGCTTCGATGGCGGCTGCGTGGATCGACCGAACCTCTGGTGCGATGACCTTTCTAATAACGATCCGGCGGTGCTCGCGATTGCGTCCAAGGCGACGGCCTACGTCACCTTCCAGCTCGCCAACTACGCCTTCGCGGCCGCAAAGTGACTGCTCCGTTGGTAAGACAGGACAAATCGTCAACCGAAATGCCAAGAGTTATGAATAAGTCCAGCAATGCCCATAACCTCAGCAGCACCAAGCCGATCCGGCGCGTTCCCTGTCGAGCGGCGATCCTTCTGGCCATAACTGTGGCTTTTGCCTCTGTCCGAGCCGCCAATCACCCGCTCGACCCCTTGGATGCAACCGAGATCGTGACCGCGGCCCAGATCCTCCTGGACGGAGGGGCCGCCACGCCCGGCGCAGCCTTTCAAAGCGTTGAATTGCGAGAGCCCAGCAAAGAAACAGTCTTGGGTTTTCACCCGGGAGACCCTCTGAACCGGAGCGCGACGGTCGACTTCCGTCAGAATAAGCAGAGTTATCGAAGCATCGTGAATCTTTCCGAGGGAACGTTTTCACCGCCCGTGACAATTCCGAAATCGCAAGGCCAGCTTTTGAATTGGCGAAAGCCTTTGCCTTCAAACAGCAAGCAACAAAAAAATCTGAACGCAAGCAGAATTTGCCGCGAGACATCGGACGCCAGCTACCCTGTTTTCGGATCGCATCCAGCACCTCTCTGAGCTTGACAACGATCGCGCGAGTTGGGTAAAGCTTAGGAACACCACGTACCCTAGTGAGAAAAAACATATGAACAATCCTATTAAATTCGTGAATGCTGTTTGCGCCACGCTGGTCGCACTCTTTATCATGTCGCCCGTAGCTCGCGCGGTTGATCCGCCGCCGGTAGGCGGCTATCCGGGAGATAACACCGCGGTTGGCGATGATGCGCTTTTTAGCCTAACGACCGGAATCCACAATACGGCGGGTGGCTATAGCACACTTTATTTCAATACCACTGGGTTTAACAACACCGCGATTGGTTGGGACGCGATGATTAGTAACAACACCGGCAACAAGAATGTGGCGGTCGGTTGTGACGGCATGGTGCTCAATACCACCGGCTCCAACAACACCGTCGTGGGCACTCTCGCTCTCAGTAAGAGCACCAGGGGCAACACGAACACCGCATTTGGTTATCAAGCCGGTGCCAACCTGACTAACGGCAATAATAATGTTTACCTTGCGAGCCCAGGTGCTGCGACCGAAAACAATACCATCCACATTGGTTCGCCGCAGATTCACGGCGCGACCTTTATCGCCGGCATTAGCGGAGCGACTGTGGCGGACGGAGTCTCGGTCGTCGTCGGTGCCGATGGCCGTCTCGGCACTATCGTGTCCTCCGGTCGCTACAAGGAGGCGATTAAGCCCATGGGTCAGGCGAGCGAAGCGATCCTGGCGCTCCAGCCCGTTACTTTCCGTTACAAGGAAGAGCTTGATCACAAAGGCATCCCGCAATTTGGTCTCGTCGCCGAGCAGGTCGAGAAAGTGAACCGGGACCTCGTGGCCCGCGATGACCAGGGCAAGCCTTACACGGTTCGCTATGAGGCGGTGAACGCGATGTTACTCAACGAATTCTTGAAAGCGCATCGCAAACTCGAGGAGCAAGCCGAGATCAATGAGCAACAACAAGCGACGATTACGCGCTTGGAAGCCGCGCTTAAAGAACAGGCCGCGCAAATCCAAAAAGTCAGCGAAAAGCTAGAGATGAGTAAGCCTTCGGGGCGCCTAGTGACCAACGACTGAGACTGCCCGCGTAGGAAAAAGAGAGACGTCCGGTGTTCTTGTTCCCGGGGATCCCGCCCGGACTCGTGAAAGTTTCTTCGGCACACTTTGCAAAGTGTGGCAGAGATGGCTTTAGCGACGTGCTAGACGTGCTAAGACACGGGCGAACGGATGCCGCGGGGTTGCGGCGACGTATCGCGCGATTTCATTCTTCACCAAGCCCCTCGCTTCCAGTTTTCCGAGATGCCGGGAAAGGGCTCGCGCAGGGATTCGCGTCGTCATTTGAAGTTTTGCAAACGAATCCGCGCCGATTGCCACATTGCGATACACCTCGATCCGTCGCGGGTGGGTGAAGGCTGTGGCCAATTTGAAGATTGCATCGATCGGCTGCGCTTTCCGGAAGGAAACGCGCAGTGCTTTGACAATTTCTCCAGCAGCACCTTCGCTGGTGCCCGTGGTCGGCCCGTAATTCACGCGGCGGCCAATGCGTCTACACGACAGCAATCCGCGCGCTTCCAAAGCGCGCAGATATTGGCTAGCAGCCGGCATCGATAGCCTCATATGCGCGGCGACAGCGGAGACGGTCTGGCCTGGCTGCCGGATCAAGAAAGCGAGCGTTTGCAGGCGTTTACGGTTAGCTAGAACACGACAAGTGCGCCAAAGCGTTGGCTGATTAAGATGTGACGCGCCCGCTGTCATATAGACACACTTTGCAAAGTGTGACCAAATTGGTCAATGCGCGTCATGATAGGCCTGGTAATCCGGCAATACGAAAATTTGGCACTTATTTTTTCGCCGTTTGTCTGCGTCCCAAAAAGTGTTGTAGGCCGCGTCTCCTGACGCGGCGTGGTGCCGGCTTAACCCTTTGTGTGTGTCCCAAAAAGTTCGAGCAGCCTCTCTGTTCGATATTTGAAAATGCGTTTGATATCAGGTCGCACCAGCCACCAATGCACAAATAAGTCGAACGGCACTGCGTAACGGACGCGATCACGCACGAGTGTCCCGCCGTCGCGCTCTTCAAATGTATGCTCGTGAATCCACATGCGATATGGGCCGCGGATCTGTTCATCCACAAAATGGGCTGGCGGTTCCCACAAGTTGATCTTCGTCCGCCACCGCATTGGGATTCCGCGCAAACGAAGTTTGTGATCGATCAGAGCGCCAGCGCGCATGTCGATCGCCGCCGGTGTGACCGTGCGAAAATGCAGCCACGGCGGAGTGATTGCGTCGAGATTCGACGCGTCGGAAAAAAACGCGAATACTTCATCGCGCGGTCGCGGCAGCCAAAGCTCGCTCTCGATTTGATGAATTCTCACGAAACCCCGGCGCGACCAATAGCACATCGGGCCGCGATTTCAGTTAACCATGGATTCGATTAATCAAAATCAACCGGAACTGAATCGCGCCGATCTCCGCGGCGCCGATGCCATCAAACAGGCCAAGGAACTCATCGACAAAGCCCAGACTTGCTTCTTTTGCACCGGGACCACTAATGGTTCGGTCGGCACACGGCCGATGAGCGTGCAGGAAGTCGATGATGCTGGAAATCTTTGGTTTCTCAGCGCGGACGACAGTCACAAAAACCAGGAACTGGAGCGCGACCCGAACGTCACGCTTTACTTCCAAGGTTCAGCGCATTCGGACTTTCTAACGTTGCGCGGCACAGTCAGCATATCGCGCGACAAAGAGAAGATTAAGCAGTTATGGGAGCCAGTGGTTAAAACATGGTTCACTGAAGGTGTGGACGACCCACGCATCACCGTCATTCGCTTCGCGTCGAAGGACGGTTATTATTGGACTACGAAACACGGCAAAGCGATCGCCGGCGTGAAGATGCTGATCGGCGCAGCCATCGGCACGACTCTCGACGATTCTTTGGAAGGTCAGTTGCTTTTCGCCTAGAAGCTAATCCAGCGATGCTGGCGATCGCATCCAAGGCAGCGGCCTACAGTACATTCCAGCTCACCAATGCCTTTGCGGCCAGGAACTGCTTCGATGTTTTTGTGCGGCGTCTTACTTGGTAATTCCAGGCGCTAGCACACTAAGAAGATCTCGGGCCGCGGAGGTAGACGATGCTGGATTTTGTCCAGTGACGACACGTCCGTCGATGATTGAGAATGGCGCCCAGTCCGCAGCCTTCTCGTAAAGGCCGCCTACTCGCTTCAGTTCGTCTTCAACCAGAAACGGAACAACGTGTGTGAGCTGAACAGCCTCTTCTTCGCCATTAGTAAAGCCGGTGACGCGCTTTCCTTTTACCAGCGGCTCACCTTTGTACGTGACCTTGTGGAAGACGGCCGGGGAATGGCAAACCGCCGCGACCGGCTTGCCGGAGTTATAGAACGACTCGATTAGTGCGATCGAGATAGGATTATCGACAAGGTCCCACATTGGACCATGCCCTCCGACATAGAAAATGGTGTCATAATCTTCCGATTTCGCGTCGGCCAGCTTAACGGTCTGCGAAAGAGCCTGCTTCGCTTCCGAATCTTTCTTGAATCGCGCCATTGCCTCGGTCTGGTTTTCGGGCAAGTCGCTCTTTGAATCGATTGGGGGCTGCCCGCCTTTCGGAGAAGCGAGGGTCAGTTGGACGCCGGCGTCTTTAAAAACAAAATAAGGCGCGGCGAATTCCTCAAGCCAGAAACCAGTCTTGCGACCGGTGTTACCCAGTTGATCATGGGAAGTTAGTACCATCAGTATTTTCATTTGTTTTCTCCAGTTATGCGAGGGTCTTCACGTTTCGGCTTCGGGACGCAAAATGGGCCAGGTAACTAACAAATCACCGGACGGACTTAGTACCGAGCCTATTCATAAATGTGCTTACGAGTGCCGCGATTTCGTCGGCCTTGGTGTCGAGCGCGAAATGCCCCGCCTCAAGAACGTGGACTTCCGCGTTCGGCACATCCTTTTGATAGCGTTCCGGCTCACCCGGATCGAACGAGAGATCGTACTTTCCCCAGATCACAAGCAGACGCGGCTTAGTCTCGCGCATCCACGCCTGCCATTTCGGGTAAGCGTCGACGTTCGTTCGATAATCGTAGAAAAGATCGCTTTGAATCTCGGCTTGTCCGGGCCGGTTGAGAAAATAATACTCATCAGTCCAAAGGTCCGGGTCGTAGCGCTCCACATTAGGATCACTACCGACGTGACGCGTCCGCGTCGTTTCCAACGAAAGCAGATTGGTGCGAAGCGCAGCTTCATTCGCTGCCCGATCCTTCCAAAACTCGCGCCGCGTCTTCCAATTCGAGCCCAGACCTTCATCGTGCCCCGCTGCGTCTTGAATGACCAGCGCTTCGATCCGTTCCGGATGCGCCAGCGCCATTCGAAATCCCACCGGTCCGCCGTAATCATGCATGTAAAGCGTATAACGCGAGAGCCCGAGCGCTTCTGTGAAATGGTTCATGCACTCGGCGATGTGATCGAACGTGTAGGAAAACTTTTGGGGGTCGGGCCAGTCACTGTGCCCGAACCCAGGATAGTCCGGCGCAACGAGATGAAAGCGATCACCCAGTCGCGCGAAGAGCGGTTCGAACTGCCTCGAGGAAGTTGGAAGGCCGTGTAAAAGGAGAATCGTCGGCGCCTCCTTCGGACCGGCCTCTCTGTAAAATATAGAAAGCCCATCTATCTTGATCGCGCGGTGAGATGTTGGCTGTGTCATTATTGACTCCTTTCCGTTAACGGGCACGAGCGTTAATAATGCGAGCGCCCACGCGATGACGGGAATTCGCGGTGCCTTTGTTCGTCGCATCATTGGACTTCTCTTAGTTAGAGACTTCAAAAATGACTTCCAGTTCCACAGAGGTCCCCAGCGGGAGACTGGCCACGCCATAGACCAGACGACAAGGGTTCTTGTCTTCTCCAAAGATGCTTTGCAGCAATTCGGAAGCACCGTCAGCGACCTTCGGATGATCGCGGACATCTTCCGATGTGGCGACATACACACCGAGACGCACAATCCGACTCACCTTATCAAGCGATCCCAGATATTTTCTTGCAACCGCAAGGGCGTTGAGTGCAGCAAGGTAAGCGGCCTTGCGTCCTGCTTCTACATCGAGCTCAGCGCCAACACGTCCTACGAATTTTGCCGCGCGTCCCTCGGTCGGCAGCATGCCAGTAAGAAAGAGCAAATTGCCTGTTTGAACCGCTTCCACATAAGTCCCGAACGGCTCGGGCGGCTCCGGGAGTTGGATGCCAAGTTCTTTCAAACGCCGCTCGGCACCTGCCGGACTGTGATGTTCAGCTGTCACCATTTTCCGATGTGCGCTCCACCATCCACGTGCAGCACCTCGCCAGTAATTTGGCGAGCCTCAGTTAGATAAACGACCGCGCTGGCAATCTCTTCAACAGTCGAGACTGTGCCCATCGGCGACCGCGATTCCAGAAACTCTTTTGAACTGTTGGTTTGGAGCGATGTGGCGACGATGCCGGGAGCCACAGCGTTAAACCGAATGTGCTCCTTCGCGTATTCCAGTGCCAGGCTTCTCAAGCCTGCGTTCACGCCACCTTTCGTGATCATCGAAAGCGAAGCTGGCTCGCCGGCAATAGGATTATCGGCCAGCGCGGCAGTGATCCCCACAACGCTGCCGCCGGTGCTTTGCGCCCGCATTTGCTTAACCGCAAGCTGCGTAATGTAGATGAACCCGGCGAGGTTGGTCGCGACGAGAGCGCGAAAATCGTCTGCGGTGTATTCCGTAAAGGGCTTTACCACGAAAATTCCGGCATTCACAACGACGGCGTCGATCGAGCCAAACTTCTTCATTGCGAGGTCCGCAACTTCTTGCGCCGTTTCGAATTGACCTATATCACCATCGATCAACGCGAGGTGATCGGAAGGTATCAGCTCTCTTGATTTCGTCGCGCCCCGCGCGGTTCCTACAACATCATAGCCGCGCGCAAGGAAAGCTTTGACAACCCCCGCGCCGATACCTTGCGACGCGCCCGTGACGATTACGGTCCTGCGATTTTTTTCCATCCTCTTACCGGACCGAAGCAGAACTGGTTTTCATAAGGATTCTCATCTGTGCGGGCGACTAACGTCGCGTTTATACCGGACAAGCAGTCGATCAGGCGGAGCTGGGCTCAGCCGAGACTTCACCGTTCGACAGGAAAGTAAAGTGACAAATGTGTTACAGCTGTTGGATCAGGAAATTCCCTACGTAATCTGCCTTAGCAATCGCTCGTCTGTTCGCTCAAAAAATTGCGGGAGTATCCCGGCGAAATCACGGGACGCGTCTGACCCATTGGGTGCGCCATGCGGGCGCATCGAACGAATCGGCGAAATATTGTGTCTCGTGCGAAACTTTTCCGCCTTGGAACTCCATCACACTCACGGTAAAGAGACGCTTGCCGCCGTAGTTAATTACGTATTCGCTCACCCAGACGTTACCTTCCCCCACGATCCGCCTGACCGTAAACTCCGAGGGTTTATCAGGGTGATGACTACGCAGCGCCTGCAGATTTTGGCGACCGTAGATTATCTCGCCTGACTGCGGGTACTCGCACACAGCATCATCAAGATAGATTTCGTGTTCGCCAACTTGGTCACCCGCGGCGGAGGCTGCCCAATGCCGATCTATCGCCGCGCGAATGTTCTGCCGGCCCGTCTCTCCGATAGTGAGATTCTTTTTCATGACGTCAGATATTACACCGTCGCAGAAATCTCGGCGACCAGCCCCCCGGCGCACCGCGGTGCAGCCGATCTCCCTCCTGGGCACCACGAGGGTCGGCTCGACGGGCGCCCGATTTCGCCCCCTAAAAATTATGTGTAAAGTTTACTTGACATATGTAAAGTTTGCTTTACTATGGCTCTCATGCAAACTATGACAACAAATATGGCAGAAGATCATGTCCCCTCACCCGCCTGTAATCGTGTTACCACGGGGCTTCTCTGGCTGGCGGCAGCGACGTTCATCTATCTCGTTTCGCTCTGGCTGCTGAAACATCATTCCGATTGGTCGCCAGCGGCGCGAATCGCCGTCACTCTGGCTCCACTGTTACCGGGCATCTTTTATCTTCGGGCCTTGCTCAAATCGTTCTGGCAAATGGACGAACTACAGCGCCGGATCCAAATAGAAGCCCTCGGTTTTGCGCTGGCCGGAACGGTCATCGTGCTGACAGCTGTGAACGTCTTCGCGGCGGAGGGAATTCGACTGGTAAATTATCCGAGCGGTCTCGGCATCGGCGGAGTTTATATGACGACGTTCATCCTTTGGAGTGTCGGCGTTTCCATCTCGACTTTTCGCTACCGGTGAACAACTCGCTTCGCGAACTTCGCGCCACGCGGGAGTGGTCGCAAAGCGATCTCGCCGGGAAACTCAACGTCTCGCGCCAGACCGTAAACGCGATCGAGACCGAGAAATACGATCCGAGTTTGCCCCTGGCATTCAAGATCGCCCGGCTCTTTAAACTCCCGATTGAGGAAATCTTCTCCGAGAGATAATCGACCCTACGGCTTTTCGGTCCGGGTGTCTCAATTTGAGAAGAACATGTCGAATGCTTTAGCATTCGAGTTCCAAAACGCATCTAAGACAGGAAATTGTCGTGCCAAAACTCATCAACTACTCGGTGCGCGACGTCTGCTCCGTCCGTCGAATGTTAAATATTTCGATCTGAGCACCTGACCCCCAGTTCAATCCCTCAGCCGCTCGTCACTTCTCTCTCAATTTCTCCCCGTAGGTTGCCAGGGTGGGCGCCATCGGTCGCGTTCCGTCGCTGTGTGTCAGTGCTGACGGTATAGCTCCGCTTCGCTCAAGATTTGATTATCGGAACCTTCCCCGGGATTCTGCCCTCCGGCCACCATCACATCGCCTGAGGGTAACAGCGTCGCCGTATGATCTTGGCGCGCGATTTGCATCCGGCCCTCCAGCCGGCCCCCCATCGTCCACGTCCCACTCACCGGGTCATAGAGTTCCGTGCGGCGCGCGTCACTAAAATTCCGATGCCGGCCCCCTTCCAAGAGCACCTTCCCTGAAGGTAGCAGCGTCGCCAATCCGGCTCGTGCGATGGCCATGCTCCCGGTCGCAGCCCATCGTCCTGTTGCCGGATCATACAATTCCGCGCTGCTCAAGAAAAAACCGCTGGTGGTGTAATTGAATCCGCCCGCCACCAGCACCTTGCCATTGGGAAGCAGCGACCCCGCAGGAACAATGCGTGAGGTCCCCATGCTGCCCATCACAGTCCATATCCCTGTCGCCGGATCATACAGCTCGGCGCTTCTCAAGGAAGTGCCATTGTATCCGCCCGCCACCAGCACTTTGCCATTGCGAAGCAGCGTCGCTGTGTTTGCGAATCGCCCTGTGGCCATGCTCCCAGTCTCGGTCCACGTCCCCGTTGCCGGGTCGTACAGCTCCGCGCTGCTTAATGCATCAACACCGCTTACACTCGCATTTCCCCCTACCACCAACACCTGGCCATTGGGCAGCAGCGTCGCCGTGTAGCCGAAGCGTGCGTGAGCCAAGCTGCCAGTCGCGCTCCATGTCCCCGTTACCGGATCATAGATTTCTGCGCTGCTCAGTGGAACATTACCGTATCCCGCCGCCACCAGCACCTGGCCCGAGGGCAGCAAGGTCGCTTCATGACTTTCACGTGCAAACCCCATGCTGCCGCTCGCCGTCCAAGTTCCGGCCGCCGGATCGTAAAGCTCCGTGCTGCTTACGACGGCGGTAGTGTCATCGACTCCCCCCGTCACCAGCACCTGGCCTGAGGCGAGCAGCGTAGCCCTGTGATAGTAGCGTGCGATGCCCATGCTGCCGGTCGCCGTCCACCTCGGATTACTCATCGCCGAATTGGGCAACTCTTTCGCCACCTCGCCCTTCGCGGCGAAGGCGAGCAACGCCGCCGAGAGCGAGATCAGTGTAACCCAGGATGTAGTTTGAAGCGCCGAAGCGCGGATAGAACTATTCTTTTTTGTTTTCATAGTATCTTGCCAGAAATGTGGAGACGACACCCAGGCGTGAAGGAAGACGCTTCTTGATTTCGCTCTGAAGAAGCGAACTCCAAAAATCTTTGGATTCTCGTAACCCTTACCTCAAGTTGTGCGAGCGAATCCTTTCGTTCGCGGTTTCCCTGCGAAAAGAGGGTCAGGAGGCTGGGTCGGAGTCGCCTAACGGACTTGGCGCGATGTGCAGAATTTCAAATGCTTGAACGACCGTCAAGCGCAAAATTTGAACAATCTTGCGCGGCATTCATCTGAATACCCGGACAACCTGGGTGTCATTGATGGAATGCGCTGATCCACACGGTTCGCGATGAGTCTCAATGAGGTCTGATCCCGAGACTACCAGGACATTCTTTCCCAAAAACAGGTCCAATTCGAGATCATCAAAGTAGTGGGGATTGGATGATTGGTATTTTTCCTATCGCTTCCATATGTCTTTATAAAGCGGCGAATCAAGGTGGAGCACATCACGATTAAGTCTCCGGATCTCTCGAGCCTGAGTTGTTCAGCGTCCACGAAACTGAAATCCGCTGAGTGAAAACGGAAATACGGGGTCTGACTGTGAACCGCGGCAGATTCAAGCCCGTATCGCCGCTTTCTTCGAGGAAATCGCTTTACACCTCATCCCTCTTCGCGACCGAGCGTTCAAACCACCTGTTGAGGCAAGTTGCCGTGATTCACGGACTGACCCCAATTCGCAATTCTCAACTGTTTGCCAGATCCCTGAGCATTCCCTGCAAGGGCTGGTCTTCTTTTGTGTATGAGTGAATCAGTCGCTCGTCACTTCGCCTTCAATCTCTCCGCGTAAGTTGTCAGTGTCGCGGCGTTGGCGGGATCGTCCGCGTCCCTGGCATAGATCTCAATGTAGTGTGCGCCAAGGGCAGTGCCGGCATCGAGCGCTTGCGCAAGTGTGCCGCCGAGATCGTGGTTGCCGAAGCCTTTTGTGCCAGTGAGGAATTGTAACCCCACCGGATTGGTATCGTGGAATTCCTTGACGAGCTTGTTAGGCGGGAATTCAGCCCTGGAACGAGCGCTGAGCGTGCAATTCATGATGCCGAAGCGGCCGGGGTATTTCTTCGCCGCGGCGCTGACCACGCGGTCGAGCGCCTGCATGCCGGCGCGGCCCCCGAACGGTTTGCCTGCAGTGAAAATAAACGGTGTGGAATGCAGGTTCTCGGCATGTGCATCGATGATGGCATTGCAACTCGCAGTCCACTTCGCGACTGCTTCATCCATGGTGAGCCCGATGGTGGCGGGATCGCGGCAGATGTAGCTCTCGATCACTACGCCGAGACCGCCCATCGCGAGATAATCAACCTTGCCATCCACGTGCTGGCAAAGCGCTTTCACGAATGCGAGGAGCGCCGGCTGCACCTCGGGATCCCAAGGCAGGATGAGCGAACGCTTGTTGCCGCTCCTGGTCGCAGGCAGCGAATATTCTTTCGCCTTCAGCCAGGCGGGGATCGCGTTTTTGCCGCCTCCTTCTTTCCTGCCGAGCATCGCAACAGAGAGGCCAAGGAGCTTGTGATTCTGCTGGGCACTCGCGATTGCGGAATCAATCGGCGACCAGTCGTATTCGGTCGCGCTCTTTGGCTGGAGGTCGGACCACCCAAGACGGACCCGGACGCCTTGGACATGGGGATTGGTCCAGCCCCGGTCGAGCTCGATCAACCCGGCTGGGTGCTTTGTTTGGTCGGACGCTGAACTGGAACCCGCGGGGACGGCAGCGGCGAGAGCGAGAATCGAGAGGCAAAGAAGGTTTGGTTTCATGGTGTGTGGCGAATGGAGGTCGGAGACTCTGACATCTTCGACCAAGGGCGGGGCGAAAAGTTCATCCGGCGCCAGGATCGCACGGTTCCACCTCACGCGGCGGCGGAAAACATGGATTCTGATTCTGCTGGTGGTTTTCTCACTAATTACTCAGCGATGCCTTCGATAAGATCTGCGTCGGGGACGGTTGTTCGATGAAGCATTTTGAAAACGCCACCCGACATTGCCGTGCGGAGCATCGCCGCTTCCGCGCGGAGAATTTCCCGGCAATCGCGGCTCGATCTTTCGTTCGGGCACTCGCGCTCCCCGGCCCTGCTTCTCGCCAGGCGGCGGCGCCTGTTCGTAATCGAAACCTTCCGCTTTTTTCCTTACGATCCCGCGGCCAATAAAACGCTCGAGCGAACGCAACGGTCCCTGATCTTCCGGCGTGATGAAACTGATCGCATCGCCTACCGCGTGCGCACGGCCCGTGCGGCCGATGCGATGCACGTAGTCCTCCGGATGCATCGGGAAGTCGTAGTTCACCACGTGCGAAATCCCATCGACATCAATCCCGCGCG
>Ga0207691_10002295_pt1 | contig 18729 bp, 8 predicted proteins | sample KBSM13metaG_FD_184327 | JGI IMG/M metagenome (GOLD analysis project Ga0207691, IMG submission 184327) | Miscanthus rhizosphere microbial communities from Kellogg Biological Station, Michigan, USA - KBS M1-3 metaG (SPAdes) (version 2) | ecosystem: Host-associated > Plants > Roots > Rhizosphere >... | reverse complement strand
GTGTTGTAGGCGCGGACGCGATACCAGTATTGCGTGGCCGCCGTCAGCCCCGTGTTCGCGTAGCTGGTGACGTTGGCGCCGACGGTGGCGATCTCGGCGAACGTGGTTCCATCAGGCGACCGCTCGATGCGGAAGCCGGACTCGTTGCTCGCGCCGTCGATCCAGCTGATATTGATCTGGCTGCTCGACGCCGCCGTGGCGGTCAGATTCGTCGGCGCTGTCAGCAACACGGTGGCCGTCAGCGTGGTCGCGCTGGTCGGACCGGCATAACTGGACGTGCCGGTGGTGTTGTAGGCGCGGACGCGATACCAGTATTGCGTGGCCGCCGTCAGCCCCGTGTTCGCGTAGGTGGTGACGTTGGCGCCGACGGTGGCGATCTCGGCGAAGGTGGTCCCGTCGGGCGACTGCTCGATGCGGAACCCGGTTTCGTTGTTCGCGGTGTCGGTCCAAGTCAGATTGATCTGACTGCTCGAGACGGCGCTCGCCGTCAGATTCGTCGGCGCCGTTGGCGCCACGGCGGCCGCGAGAGTGGTCGCGCTGGCCGGACCGGCGTAACCGGACGCGCCGGTGCTGTTGTAGGCGCGGACCCGATACCAGTATTGCGTGGCTGCCGTGAGCCCGGTGTTCGCATAGCTGGTGACGTTGGCGCCGACGGTGGCGATCTCGGCGAATGTGGTCCCATCAGGCGAACGTTCGATGCGGAACCCGGTTTCGTCACTCGCGTTGTCGGTCCAACTCAGATCGATCTGGCTGCTCGAGACGGCGCTCGCCGACAGATTCGTGGGCGCCGTTGGTGGCGAGGGCACGATGTCAGCGCTGAGACGAACGATCGGAGCGACCGATGGCACACCCGCGCTGTTCAACAGGAACAGCATGTAATGGCCCGGCGGCGCAATCTCGCCGGCAGAAGGTGGCGTAACGGTCAGCCGGCCGGCGCTGGCTGAAAATGCCAGCCGAACAAACCGTTGGTTCATGTTGTTCGCGTGCGTGACGGTGGACAAGCGCACGAGCGTGACGGCGCTGATCGACGCTGCGTCCGGCGTCTGGACCACAAAGGGTTGCCCATATGTGATGTTCGAAGGTGGCGCCGTCACGGTCGGCCTTGGCCCCTTGAACAAGTAGGGCGGCGAAAACAGTTCGGCGTTATGCGCATTGATATCGCCGCCCGCCGACAGCACGCGACCATCGGGCAACAGCAGAGCGGTCGAGTGATAGCCGCGATATCGAGGCGCCGCGGCTAGCTGCGTGAACGAGTTGGTGGACGGGTCCCAGAGCTCGCCGTTGAGCACCGCCCCAGCCGCGTTGTCGAACCCGGGAGCACTGCTCCCGCCGGTCACCAGGACGGTGCCGTCCGGAAGAACAGTCGCATTGAGCTGACGTCGTGGCATATTCATCGCGCCCGCCGATTGCCACTGGGGCGACGAATTGTTCAGATCGATCTTCTCGGCCGAGGCGACCGGCGGATCGCCGCCACCGACCAGCAGCACCTTGCCGGGCTCGTACATGACGGCGGTGCCGTAACCGCGGAATGGAACACTGCTGCTTGCGCCGTCGGTCCACCGCCCGGTGCCGCTGGTGTCGATATACCGCGCCCTCTGCTGCGGTCCCGGGTTGAACACCCTGCCGTCGGGCGCCAGCAACATCATCGGGTAGAGGTCCATCTGGATCTGGGCATCAGTGAGATCTCGCCAGTTTCCATCCGTCCACACCTGCGGCAGACGATTGACGCCGAAGGTGTTGTCGACATCACCCGAAACGACCAGCACGCTTCCGTCGGCGAGCATCGTTGTGGTCGGGTACCAACGCCCCGCGTTCATGTCCGGCTGTCGCGACCATGTGCTCGTGACCGGGTCATAGGTGCTGACATGGTTCAGTCCCACGTTGTTGCTGATGTGACCGCCCGCGAGGAACAGACGACCGTTCGCGAGCAGCGTGAGTCCCGAGCAGAAGGGGTTGTAGCCGATTTTTGTTGTCGCGGTGACCGTCGAAGTCGAAGGGTCAAACACGTGCGGATCGTCCGAATACCCATAGAGCATCACCCTGCCAGTCGGAAGCAGCGCCGCGTGGACGGCAACCTCCGGCCAATCCTGAAGCGCGGACCAGGACCCCACCTGCGTGGGATCCGACGGGGGCGTTACCGCTGTCCCTTTGGAATCGCAGTGCTTGGCCGTGTTAGGGGCGGGATCGCCGAAGACCGCATTCGTACAGGGGATGCCATCGGTAGCGGTGTCATACGTGTAGAGCCCGTTGGCGCCATACCGAACATCCCTCGTCCCTGTGAAGGCGCAGGTTTCGTTTTCGTTCGCACAGAACACCCAGTCCGTGGGCGGGGGTGGGGGAGGAGGTGGCGGGGCTAGTGTCTCCGTGGAATCGCAGTGCTTCGCCATGTTGGGCGCCGGGTCGCCGAAAACTGCATTCGTACAGGCGGTGCCATCGGTCGCATTGCGGTAAGCGTAGAGCCCAGCGGCGCCGTACCGGACCTGCCTCGTCCCAGTGAAGGCGCAGGTCTCGTTCTCATTCGCACAGAACTCCCATCCCCCGGGCTCCTGGGCGTCCACGACGCGCATCCAGCCGGCGATCGCTCCGGCCAGGCCCACAATCGAAGCGACGGCCGTAATAAGAAGGTGTCGACGTACGACTCCCGACATCGGCAACAAACCTCAATATCCACTGGGTGCAGTTCATTCAGGATCAGTCCTCGCCCGAAGTTGCTGCAACCAGCAAGTGCGTACCTGCTGGATTCCGACGCAATAGTGCCCGAAAGTGTCGAGCGGATTTCGTGGTGGCGCCAGATCGATTTCGCGACTGTGCCGGACCACGATCTTAATACTGAGATCGAGTGTGTGTGTGAGCACATGGGCCCGCGTGTTGGCCGCGTGCCCGGGGCCGTTCCCCGATCTATCTGCTGGGCGAGTCCGTGTGAGCCATATCCGTTTCGTTTGACCCCAAATCTTAGAGCGTGTCACCATCCCTCGTTCGGCGTAGGATTGTCAAGACGGCAGCCCAGCCTTTTCTTCGTCTCAGGCGATAGCTCTCGCCCCTTTCAGCGTTTGACTGGCTGCGTTGCCCGAAGCTGTCGGGATAGTTCCTGAATCGCCGTGTCTGTCGGCGCGAGGCGCGCAGCTTCTTCGACGTGTGCGATCGCCTCGTCGAGTCGTCCGGCGTGGGCGAGCGCGACCGCTAAATTGCGATGTGCCGACGAGTTGCGCGGTCGCGCCTCGACGACACGCTGCAGAACGGGGATGGCTTCCGCGAGCTGACCGGTATTGACGGCCGAAATCCCGAGGTTTGTCAGCGCGCCCTCGTGAGCGGGCTCATACGTCAGGAAGCGCCGATAGGACTGCTGCGCGTCGGCAAACTCGCCGCGCTGAAAGTAGATGTCGCCGAGCGCAAGATACGCCGGAACATAGTCCGACCGGCGCGCGATCAGCTCCAGCAGCAGATCTCTGGCCTCGCCCGAGCGCCCAAGTTTCCCGAGCGATGCAGCGGCTACGACGCGCGCGTTCGCCTCCGCGTCGGAGCCCGGAGCGACGGTTCGATCGAGATACGCCCGCAGCTCGACGAGCGCTTCGTCGAAGCGCCCCTGCTCGAAGAGCGTCTGGCCAATTGCGCCGCGCATCTCGGGGTGCTCCGTGAGCGTCGCGCGCAGATGCTCGATTGCCTCGTTGCCTCTCCCGGTCTGCCGGAGCACGGTCGCCAGATTGCGGTGTGCAATGGCGGAAGGCCAGCGGTCCAGCGTCGAGCGCCACAGCCCTTCAGCAGTGGCGTACTCGGTGTTTCGCTGAATCGTCAGCACTGCCAGCAGCATGCAGACAACGATCGGCGCCGTCGCGCCCACAAGCCGCCACACTGGCGCGAGTCGAGCGGCGTTGTCCTCAGCGGACGATGCTGGCGAGGCCTTCGTTCTCCAGAAAACGCAGCCGAGCAGCACGGCGAGGAGGATGAGCGTCATGAGCGGCAAGTACATCCGGCGCTCCGCGCCGACCTCGGTCGCAATCGGCACCACGCTGGACGTCGGCGCCAGCACGACGAAGAACGCAAGCGCGAGCACCCCGATGCGTGGGGCCTTCCACCAACCCCACCACGCGAGGGCGGCCAGTCCGAGTATCAGGGCACCCTGAGGCAGGACGTCGGCGAGCGCGAGCGCCCGCGGCTCGCCGTACGCGAAGACCAGCGGGTACGGCCAGAGCGAGCGGCGAAGGTAGTCCATGATGACCTCCGCCTGATTGAGCAGGTAGGTCCAGGGACTGACGCCGAGCGAGAAGCCCACCGATTCTGCTCTTGCCCCGGACAGGATGAGTACGGCAAGGACGCTCCACGTTGCGGCAAGTGCCGCGTACAACCTGCCGCGGTCGATGAATGCCTGTTTGAACGACGAAAAGACAAATGCTCGATCGAGCAGCAGCACGAGCAGCGGCGCCGTGACCATCGATTCCTTCGTCGCCATGCCGAGCGCGCAGAAGGCCACAGCAGTGGTCGACCACAGGAGGCGATGCCTCGGGCCATGGGCCTGCATGGCGGCGAGCAGCGTCGACAGATACCACATCGCCATGAGCGACTCCGACCGCGCCGAGACGTAGGTCACGCTTCCCGTGTTCAACGGATGGAGTGCCCAGATCAATGCCGACCAGAGCGCGACACGAAATGCGCTCTGTTGCCAATCGCCAATGGCCCAGCGCATGAGTGTGTAGCGAACGAGGAAGAAGAAGAGCAGCGTGCACACGATGTGCACGGCGATGTTGAAGACGTGATAGCCGGTGACGTCGCGGCCGCCCCACGCGTAGTTGAGCGCGAAGGTGAGTCGCACGATGGGCCGCCCAGCGACCTGTACGGACGGTTGCACCGTTGGTGTCACCTGAGGCGCGGACTGGCGTGCCACTTCAGTCTCGATCGGGCCAAAGTCGTCGAATTGGAACGGTGTGCTCAGGCTGTTCGCATACGCGAGCACGATCGCCGCCGCCAGCAGCGGCACCGCGAGGCGAGTCTTTCCATCCGCGGCTGGCGCGGGGGATGCGGTGGAAGCCGGTTGCGTGGAACGCGAACGTCGCCGAGCCATGTAGTGAAGTTGTGGACGTACTCAGAACGCGCACGTGGCGTTGTCGGGCCTTGCCACTCAAGCGGTGTGCCATTCGAAAGTCCGGTTTCCTGTTTGAAATGCTCGTTCGAGGAGTGAGTCGGCACGACACCTGAGTCCGCCTTTGGGATTCGAAGTGTTCGTCTTCGCTCGGTGGCCGCGCGCTGAACGACGCATGTGCAGCCGTGTCAGCAGCGTGAACTGATGCTGCAGTTTTGAGCGTCGGCGCGGTGCGAGGGCTATATTGTCGGCGTGTGAACTCTAGCGACGAACGCTCGAACGATTTGCGATGGTCAACTGGTGGCGAAGCGCGAGGATCTCCAAGTGGAGGCCGCGCCAGACGACGTCGATTACTGGCGCCGGTACAGGAAGAACCGGTCTCCCGCGGACTGCGAGACGTCGGTCGATGCACCGCGATCTTCCATCGGGATGTCGACGTGCCCGAGCGACTCCATCGGGATGCCGCCCAGCGGCTCGACCACCTGGTTGCTGAGGAACACGCCGCCCGGCCGCAGCATTGCGGCGACGTTGGCGAGCGCCAGCGACTGCTCGAAGACGTTGTAGTACACGAGTACGTTCGTGGCGACGATGAGATCGAACCCGCCGCCGGCGGCCGGCTCCATCCGTTGCAGCACGATGTCGAGGTCCTCCGGCTCAATCGCCTGCACGACGTCGGGGCGCACACGCACCGCCCGCATCCGGACGCGATCGCCTATCTCGCGTGGGACGGCGACCGGTGGGGCATCCATCCCGATCTGATCGCCGAGATGCTCCCAGTACGCTACCAGGTACCGTGACCAGGGAAACAGGTCCAGCCGCCGCGGCAGGTTGAGCACGTAGGCCTCGCCAGCCTCCGCCCGACGTCGGGCCACCTCGAGGTGGTGGTTCACTCTCGGGCTCACGTCGAACGTCGTCACGCGGACCTGGCCCGGCTCGGCGAGCCCGAGCCGGAGCACGGAGTCGACGATGGCGAACGGCTGGATCGTCTGCACGGGATAGAAGTCGGCACCCTGCCGCTTGTCGACGAAGTCGAGGCCCGGCCCAACGACGCCGACGCGCCGGACGCTGCCGGCGGACAGCAACCGGTTGGTCAGCAGGACCGCGAGCGCCTGCTCGACGCCGAAGCCCGGATAGATCGAGGTGTCCGAGGAGAGCCCGCGGTCCTGGAAGAGCGTCGACCGCGACGCGTCACTCACGGCGCCCTTACGTACGAGATCGGCCTGTCTGCGATACTCGGCGATCACGCCCGCCGTCCCCGCGGCGAGCCACTCGCGGAGCCGCCTCTTTGCGTCCGTGGCGGCGAAGTCAATCGGCTGCCGGCCGGCGACGACGCGGGCGAACTCGAGCCGATCGTTCCCTGCCCGAGACAACAGGGCATCGATGATGTCCTCGATCCGCAACCGCACGGCATTGGTTGACGACCCGCTGCTGGCTGCAGCGATGTCGCGCTCGGTAAGCGGGGGCCGGTCGGTGAACGTGGTGCCGAACAGGGCGAGATTGAAGACTGAGTCCTCGTCGCCCGCGGCGAGACGTGCTCTGATGTCGCGGTCGCGCGCCGACACCCAGGCCGGCCAGTCGCGCGCCAGCTCCGACGGCGTCTTCGACCGCAGCTCGGTGGGCCGTTGAGCCGGCGGGATGGCGTCGAGAATCGGCCGCGCGGCGGCATCGGGGATGTTAGAGGGGAGCGACGCGCCCGAGGATGGAACGGTCTGTTGAGAAGACGCGCTGAACGGGATCTCCAGGCAGAGGAAAGCTGCCACAGCGACCGGGATCACCCTCTTCATGATCGAGCTATGCCACCGATGCGGGGGCACACCTTACGGCGTGACCCCGCGAGTCGTGAGAGGTCAGAAGTTCAACTGGCCCGTAATCTTCACCCAGCGGGCCGGCATGAACGCGGTCGGCCTGAGCCACGTCGTCCCGTATGTGTTGTTGTAGGTCAACGTCACACTCGAGTTCGTGATGTTGTAGATGTCGACGCCGACAATGGTCCGTGTCCTGCCGAACCGCAGGATCTTCCCGAACCGCAGGTCGAGCTGGTTGATCCGGTCACCGTACATCTGACCCGGGTTCAGCAGGTTCACGTTCGTATTGGCAGCGCCGCCCGAGAGCGGGCGCCCCAGTGACGGCTGGATCACCGAGTTCGGCACCGCCCAGTTCGCCAGAATCTCCGGCCCAGGTCTGCTCTGCCACGTTGTCGCCACCTGCACGTCTATGCGCGGGACGACGTAGGACGCCAGCCCGCGGATGTCGGTCAGGAACGGGTACTCCACCGAGCAGTTCCGCCGGCTCGGGTCGTCGATGATCAAGTCGCAGGCGTCCTCTACTCGGCGTCCCGTGCTCGTCCCGCCCTGCAGGACGAGGCCCATCGCCGTCCGCGCGCTGATGTTCACGTCGACGCCGTGCCAGTACAGCGTCGAATCCCCGTAATTCCGGGCCAGCGTGATGAAGTTGTCCGTCTTCCCGAACGCCGCCTCCGAGATGTTCGTCAGGTCGCTGATCACGTAGTTCCCGCCGCCAGGCAGGCGCGGATCCGAAGGCGCCGTGATGCTGAAAAAATCGTAGTTGGCCGGCGTCACCGCCCGGTTATCCGTCGTCGTGAAAGTATCCGCTGTCATCCCTGGTGGTCTGTATTGACCTGGGAACCAGCGGTGGCTATAGCCCACCTCCGCCGAAACCCGGGGAACCACTTCCTGCTGCACCGAGATATTCAGCTGGTAGTGCCGGGGTCGGATCCCCCAGCCGCCCATGATGTCCGGATCGTAGGTGTTAGAAGGCGTCTGGACCTTTCCGAAGTTCACGTTCGACATCGTCCCGCACTCGCCATTGGCCTGCGAGTTCAGGAAGTCGCACTGCGGGACGTAGTCGCCGTTGCGATCGGTCCACGACCGGGTCACGATCGGGGGGCTCCCGCCCCCGATCTGAGCGCGCATCGGGTTGGCGTCTATGTAAATGCCGTCCCACTGCACGGTCTCGACGTACTTGCCCCCGCTCACTTTCAGTGACGTCTTCCCGGTGCCGAACACATCCCACGCCAGGCCGCCCCGCAGGCTGAAGTCCCGGTAGCCCGTTACGAGCTTCTGCGCCGGGAACACGATGGGAGTCGGGAACCAACGCGACGGTCCCTCCTGTTGCTCCGGCACACTGCTGCTCCCGTAGTCGAACCGCAGCCCGCCCTGAAACGTGAACCGGTCCACCGTCCACTCGTCCTGCCCGTAGAAGGCCCCGCCTCGCACCGTGGCGTCCTCACTGTGGCCACCGGCGAACATCGTGATCTGGTTCGGGATCCGATTCTGGACCCGATATCGCAGGTTCAGGTTGTTGGTCTCCCACGTGCGAATCGCGTGGTTCATGTAGTGGTCGAAGCCCACCTTCACGCCGTGTGACCCGGTCACGTAAGCCAAGTGCGCGCGCGCACGCGGTGTCCAGGACACAGTGGGCCGCCACTCGTGCGATCCGAACGTGATCGGCCCGGTCTGCTCCATGATGAACGGGACGTCCTTGTTGTTGCCCGGCTTCTCCCGGCTGTAGAGGGCGCCCAGCCCCGAGAACGCCGCCTCGACGAGCACGCGGCTCGACACCGGCGCGGTCCACACGGCTTGGTAAACCCGGACTGCCGGGACCTTGGTTCCTTCGCTCGCCTCGGGAGAGACCGTGGGGCTGCCGCCCCCTTCCTGCCCTCGATTCTGCTGCTGCTCGTTCCAAAACACCGTGAACTTGTTGCGCGGCGTTGCCTGCCACGTCAGCCGCAGTGACTCGTCGAGCCATTTCTGATCGTTCAAGACGCGCCGGCTCAGATCCGGATCGTAGAACCAGAAGGCCGGATTGGGATTGCCCGCGTTCTTGTTGTAGAAGGTGTCCGAAATAGAGAGGAAGCTCCCCATGCTGCGCAGGGTCCCGAAGAACCACAGCTTGTCCTGCATGATCGGTCCGCCGAGAGAGAAATTCACGTCCCAGACCTTGTCGAGCTCCGATGGGGAGCGCAGGCCTGCGTCTTTCAGCTCCTGGGTGAAGTTGTTGCTCTGCATCCCGTTGCCCGCGCCCATGCCAAACAGGGTGCCCGACAAGATGTTCCCGCCCGAGCGCGGGACGATGTTGATCGATGCACCCCCGTTTTCCGCGTCGGCCAGGCCTCCGGTCGTACTCACCGTGACCTCGGCTGCGTTGCTCGTATCGAGCGCCATGAGCGAGACGCCACCGGTGGAGCCGCCGGTCGTCATGCCGTCGATTCGCAGCCGGCCTTCGAAGCTGCTCCCGCCGTGTCCGGTGAAGTACGGCGGCACCGGCCCCTGAATCCCACCCACGTTCTGGTTGCTCGTGGCCAGCTGGATCCCTGGCACGAGCGCGGCCAGGCCCTCGTACGAGCGGCTGGCCGGAATTGACGCCATCACTTCGCTGTTGATGACCTGCTGGCGCTGCGCGCTCGACACATCCACGACCGGGGCTTCCCCGGTGACCGTCAGTGTCTCCTCGAGGTTGCCCACCTGCAGACTGAGGTTTACAGTCGCCGTGAACGACCCCGACAACTCGAGTCCTTCCCGGCGCACGGTGTTGAACCCGGGCAGCGCTGCAGTGAGCGTATAGGTCCCGGTGGGGAGGTTGGTGAGGCGGTAGCGGCCCGTCGAGTCAGTCACCGCCGCGCGCACACGTTCGATGAGCACAGGGCTCGACATTTCCACCGTCACGCCCGGGAGCACCGCTCCCGAGGAGTCCTGCACGATTCCGGTCACCGTCGCCAGCACGGCCCCTTGCGCGTGAGCCATCGACGGCAGGGCAATCAGTCCCGTCACGAGCCACCCGGTCACGATCGAGGCACGCCTCTCACGCATGGTTCACCCCTCTCACTTCAGGTCTAGAAGGGCAGAACCGACTGCCCGACCAGTCCCGACTACGATCGGAAAGATTGGCCGTTTTCGCGATTAGCAGAACGCCCGTTCTCGGTCCGTGGTCACACTCTTTTTACAGTCAGCCACATCCCCTTCGACGTGACACAGCGGGAATGTGCCGTCGATTTTCGACAGTTCGGCGTGGCACCGCAAGCGAAATTGGATGGACCGCGTCGCGGTAGTTGTGCTTACCGAAAATCGAAAAAGAACAGAAAAGCGCGTTTCAGTAGGCTGCTGAGCACAGCCATGCGATCGCGAGGTACATCCCTGTGTGTGCAATACCCGCTCGGTCACGACGCGGGACTTGCCGAATGATCGTTCTTGCTCGTCGGCACGGAGCTACACCGACATTTCGCGTTACTGTGATCACTCGCATGTTTCGGCTTCTCCGAACGGTCTCGACAGCAACAGCGACCTTGCTCGCGCTGATCGTGCTCGTCGTACTGCCGAGGGCTGCGACCGGTTCTGGCAGCCAGGTCGCGACACGGTCATCGCCTCTCGTCGAACGCTTTGCGATGGCCGCGAGCGGACCGGTGCTCGATGCACCATCGCGGGCGGGTCGCTTCGTCGCGTCCATTGGCGCACGCGCCGCCGCGCTTGGCTACGAGCATCGACCGTTCGAGCTATGGGCGTGGCCAGTGAAGATCGTCGACGATTTCGATGTCGCGTTTTCGCTTGAAAATTATCCGGTGCCCTTGGAAGGCCGCGACCTGCTGGCGCGGGTGAGCGTTCGTCCCGAATCAACCACGCTCATCTACGCGCACGCGGCGTTCACGGTGCGACAGATTCTCTTCGTTCCGCCCGACGACTCCGCCATCGTCATACTCTTCGACGTGAAAAGCGTGCTGCCGGTGCAGGTGATCGTGCGATTCAGGCCGCGGCTCCGATTGATGTGGCCGGCCACGTCGATGACGCCGTTCGTGGCGTGGGATGCCGCGACGCAGGTGTACGACATTGGCGAAGAGTCCGGGAAGCTCGCGGCGGTCATCGCCGCGCCGGGCGCGCGCGATCTTGGGGTGCTGCCTTATCAGGAGGAGCCGAAGAGCGTGCCGGTCGCATTTGCGTTCGACCCGGCGCGCTACGATGCCTCACGGCATCTGCCAGCGATTGTCGTGACCGCCAGCGTGGACGGACGGGAGCGCGCACGAGACACGGCGGCGCGCGTGCTGCGGGATCTGCCGTCACTGCATGCGGCGACCGTCAATCACTATCGCGCGCTGCTGGAATCGACGCTCGAGGTCGACACGCCTGATGATCGGCTCGACCGCGCGTTTACGTGGGCCAAGGTGGGCATCGACAAGGGGCTCGCGACGAACCCGACGCTCGGCACAGGGATGCTGGCTGGGTTCCGCCCGTCTGCCGAGAGCGAGCGTCCCGGCTTTGCGTGGTTTTTCGGACGAGACGCGCTGTGGACGGCGCTCGCGACCACTTCGTACGGCGGCTTCCAGACGACGCGCGCGGCGCTGCAGTTCCTGGCCACGCACCAACGGGCTGACGGCAAGATACCGCACGAGGTCTCGCAGAGCGCCGCGTTCGTGCCGTGGTTCACAGGCTATCCGTACGCGTGGGCGAGCGCGGATGCCACGCCATTGTTCGTGATTGCGCAGGCCGACTACTGGCAGGCCGCCGGTGACCGAGCGTTCCTCGACGGCAGTTGGCCCGCGATTCTCAAGGCATATGAGTTCTCGCGCGCAACCGATCGCGACGGCAATGGCTTGATCGATAACACGAACGTCGGCCACGGATGGGTGGAAGGCGGCGCACTCCATCCCGCGCACGAGGAGATTTATCTACAAGGTCTGTGGATCGAAGCGCAGCGTGCGATCGCCGCGCTCGCCTACGAGCGCGGTGACCTGTCCCTTGCTGCGCAGGCCCAGGCGGGCGCTGAACGCACGCGAGCCGCCGTGGAATCGACGTTCTGGCTGGAGAAGTCCGGACACTATGCGTTCGCGACGCGAATGCCCACCGCTACGCCGAGCGTTGCAGAACCAGGTCCGGAGCGCGCCCGGCGACAGGCTGCGTTGGATCTGCTGGCGCCGGCGCGTCGCGTCGACGAGGACACGGTGCTGCCGGCGGTGCCGCTCTGGTGGCGAACGCTCGATCCGGCTCGCGCGGACATCGAGATCGATCGATTGGGGAGCGGCGCGCTCATGACCGATTGGGGGGCGCGGCTGCTATCGCGCACGAGCGCCCTGTACGATCCGCTCTCGTATCACTACGGATCCGTGTGGCCACTCTTCACTGGCTGGGTCTCGATGGCCGCGTATCGATATGGCCGTCCACATGTCGGCTACCAGGCGCTGATGGCCAACGCGCTGCGTACCGAAGCAGACGCACTCGGCTCGATCACAGAGCTGATTTCGGGTGAGTTTGACACGCCGTTCGGGCGCTCGGCGCACCACCAGATCTGGTCGCAGGCAATGGTCGTGTCACCGCTCGTGCATGGGCTGCTCGGCATCGAGGTCTCGCGTGGAGGTTCAGCGCTGACAATCGCGCCACAGTTGCCCGCCGACTGGCGCTCGGTCCGCATTCGACGGGTGGTGGCGGGTGGTGCGCGGTTCAATCTGGATATCGAGCGGACCGACGAGCGCTATTCGATCGGCCTCAATCGCGAGGGCGAGTCTTCGTCTGTCGCGCTCGTCTTCGCACCGGCGCTGCCGCTTGACGCGAACGTCAAGCGGGTGATGGTTGGCGGACGCCAGCATCCTTTCACCATCGAACGCGAAGGCAACATCCAGCGGGTTCGTGTCGCGATCGATCAGCCGGCGCTGCCGATCCGCTTGGACATCGCGCACGACGCGGGCACCGATGTGGTCGTTCCAATCGTCGAGTCAGAGCCAGGCGCCGAATCAGAAGGGATACGGATCCTTCGCGTGATGCCGGAACGCGCTGCGCTCGGATTGAACGTCGAAGGACGCGGACAGCGGACGTACACGCTGACGATCTACAGCTCGCGGGCAGTCGGCTCGATTGGCGACGGAGCGGGCGTGACGCTCCTCGACAGGCAGGGCAGGGCGCAAACCATCTCGATTCGCTTCCCGGGATCTCCCAACGACTACGTGCGTCGTAATCTCCGGTTGCCGCTGAAGTAATGTGGTCGCCCTCACACCGGCCTCACAAACCTGAACTCCCGCGCGAATTCACCGCAACACGGCGGGCCGCGTGAGTCAGTTCGAGTTTGTACATCCCACACGGTAGAATCGCATCGTTGCCCTCTGCGCGTTCTGAACCCACATGGCTTCTTCTCGGACACAGGTAGGCATTGTCGGTGCCGGCCCTGCGGGGTTGCTACTTGGGCATTTGCTTCATCTGAATGGCATCGAATCCATCATTGTCGAGAACCGCAGACGCGAGTACGTCATTGACCGCGTGAGGGCAGGTGTTCTCGAGCAGGGCACCGTCGACCTGCTGAACGCGATCGGCATTGGTGCCGGCCTTCGACGCTCCGGCCTGCGGCACCAGGGGCTCTACGTCAGCTTCCGCGGGCAGCGGCATCGTATCGATCTCGCTGACCTGACTGGTGGGAGAGCCATCACAGTCTATGGGCAGAACGAAGTCGTCCGGGATCTGATCGACGCACGCCTCGCGACGACACGTCCTCTGTACTTCGAGGCCGAGCGTGTGTCAGTCGATGGTCTTGACTCCGCCGACCCGATGCTCCGCTTTCAGCATGGCGGTACAGATCATCAGATTCGCTGCGACTTCATTGCAGGCTGCGATGGATTTCACGGCATCTGCCGTCCGTCGATTCCCGACAGGGCTCTAACTGTCTATGAACGGGTCTACCCATTCGGTTGGCTTGGGATTCTCGCTGAAGCGGTGCCTTCTTGCGACGAGCTCGTGTACACGTATCACGAGCGCGGCTTCGCGCTCTTCAGCATGCGTTCGACGACGATTACACGCCTCTATTTTCAAGTGCCGCCCGAAGAGCCGATCGAGCGCTGGTCCGACGAAGCGATTTGGCAGGAGATGCTCACGCGCATGGCGACGAGCGACGGTTGGAAGCCGAATGTCGGCCGCATCATCCAGAAGGGTGTGACGCCGATGCGCAGCTTCGTTGCCACGCCCATGAACTATGGCCGCCTATTCCTGGCCGGCGATGCCGCGCACATCGTCCCGCCGACGGGTGCGAAGGGATTGAACCTGGCGGTGTCGGACGTCGTGGTGCTGGCGCGCGCGATCAAAGAGTTCTATGGGCACGGCCGCGCAGAATTGCTGGACGAATACTCTGACGTGTGCCTTCGGCGCGTCTGGAAGGCGCAGCGGTTCTCGTGGTGGATGACATCGACGCTGCATCGCTTCCCCGACGAAACCGCGTTCGACCATCAGCGCCGCATAGCCGACCTTGATTACCTCACCAGCTCACGAGCCGCAATGATGAGCCTCGCCGAGCAATACGTCGGGCTGCCCTTGGATGTGCGGATAGAAGAAGTCGCGTCCTGAGGACTAGCCAGGTCTTTGGTTCTCGGGACCTGTGATACCCTGCGCTCGCTTGCTCAGGGTCGAGCCAAGGCCAGGTAGATCGAACGATGCATAGGACTCTGCCAACCTGTATCGCACTGATCGCGTTGGCTCTGACGCTGGTCGCATCCGCAATCGAGGCGCAGGAGAGCGATAAACTCGTCAGCGTTTGGGATGGCGTTTACACGGGAGCACAGGCCGAGCGCGGCAAGGCCACCTTCGACGTCAGCTGCTCGCGCTGTCACAACGCCGACTTGAGCGGATCCGAACGCGGGCCCACGCTGACGGGCGAGAAATTCCTCTCGAACTGGCGGGATGGCAGCCTGGACGCGCTCTTCGGCTTCATCAGGGACCAGATGCCAGAGGGCAGCGCCAACATCGTGAGCGACGACGACAAGATCAACGTCGTCGCTTACATCCTTCAGCGCAACAGCCTGCCACCTGGCGCGACAGAACTGACCAAAGACCCGGCCAGCCTGGGACGTGTGCAGATTCTTCAGAAGGGCGCCACGCCAGGTCCACAGAACCTATCGTTTGTGCAAGTGGTCGGTTGCCTTGAGCCAGGAATCGGAAATCGATGGGTGCTGACACACTCGAGCGCCGGCCCGGCGTCACGCGGGCGGGCTGTCTCTGCCACGGAACTCGAACGCGCACGAAGCCGCTCGCTGGGCGAGGATACCTACGCGCTCGTGAGCGTGACGCCATTTGCGCCGGCCACGCGTCAAGGCCACAAGGTGGCCGCCAAGGGATTGGTGTACCGGCAGCCGGGCGACTACAGGCTGAATGTCACAGCGCTCGAGACGCTGGCCGACACTTGTTCGACCAGCCGGTGAGCACAAAGGCGTTCACTGAATCTTAGATCTGAACGCGACGGCCTGAGCGAAGTCGAAAGGCCGTCGCACTCTGGCTTCAGGGCCGCTGCGACGCGATGCTGCCGGCCGGCGCCGCCGGTACGGTGAGGCCCTGCTCCTGCATCAGCCGACGCAGTAGCTCCGCGGTGCTCTTGCGCACTGGAGGCGGTCCGCCTCGCCCTCCGCCACCGACTCCAAGTGCCACGTCAAGCGCCGTGCGGCCGCGGCGATCCTGCGTATCGAGCCTGACGCCCCGCTCAACCAGATACGCCACGATCGAATCGGCTCCGCGACCTGCTGCGCGGTGGAGGGCAGTGTCCCCGTTCATGTTGAACGCGTCGAGATCGACTCCCGCTTCCGCAACCAGCTTGAGAGCCGCGAGCGAATCCTCTTCGGTCGCTGGTGTGCTCACTGACGCTGCTCCGGGGTAGACGCGCTGCCCGCCGCCGCCGGCAGCAATCATCGCCACCGTCGTCAGATCGGCCTGCGTCAGATGCGGATTCGCGCCGCCGTCGAGCAGCAGCTTCATCAACTTCGCGTCGCCACTCTTCGCCGCTCGCGCAAGGGCGGTCGTGCCGTCGCTGAGCGACGGATCGCCCGTATTCCGCGTGTGCCGCCCGATGATGGGCCGCTTCAGCTGCGCGTTCGGATCCGCGCCGTGGGCCAGCAGTGACCGCACCATGCCTGCTGGATCGGTGGCGTCCTCGAGCAATGGCATCGGCCGTCCCCAAACCGTCTGAATCGTGTTCATGTCGACCGCGGCGTAGAGTGGGGTCATGCCGCTCTTGTCCACCACATTTGGATTGGCGCCCTTGTCGAGCAGCGCAATCGCGGTGTCGAAGTGGCCGTTGATGATAGCCAGCGTGAGCGCGGTCGTGCCGTCCGGATCGACCAGGTTTAGGTCGGCCCCGCTGTCAGCCAGGGCGCGGACGGCGTTGACACCGCCGTCGCGTGCAGCGTACATCAGCGGCGTCCAGTTCCCGACTGGTTGCACCGCGTAGATCATGCCGGCCGTCTTGAAGACGAAGTCCGGGAACTCGAGTCGCTTCGATCGCGCGTTGACGTTGGCGCCCAGTTCGACCAGGAGTCTCACGGCGTCAGCGTGGTTCTCGGTGGCCGCGTAGACCAGCGCCGTCTGTCCTTGCCACTGTTCGGCGGCGTTCACGTCGGCACCGTGGGCGACGAGCGCCTTGATCGTGTCCACGTTGCCCACTCGCGCCGCCGTCATGAGAATCGTTTCGCCTTCTCCCACCGTGAGATTCGGGTTGGCGCCGGCCTTGAGTAGCGCTTCGGTCAGCACTGCGTTGCCATTGGTTGCGGCGAGGGTGAGCGGCGTCACGCCATAGCGATTGGCGGCGTTGGCTTTGGCGCCGGCAGTGATCAACAGCTGCGCCAGCTCGTTGGCATTTGCCTGCACGGCCCAGTGCAGCGCGGTCGTGCCATCGGCCGTCGCGTCGTTGACGTCGACGCGCTGCTTGAGCAGCGCGCGCACGCTGGCGACGTTGCCGGACCTGACAGCATCGATCAGGGGAAGGCTGTTCCCGGCGGCGCTCAGACCCGCAGCCGTCGCGACGACCAGAATCCAAACCAGACGCAGATATCTCATAAAGGACTCGTCGTGTGAATTCGCCTTTCGTCCAGGCGGTCGCGCAACGCCCTGTCCCGTTCCCCGTTCAGAGCGAGATCTCTCCGGTGCTGAGCGTCCCGAAGCGATCGAGATCGCATCCGAAGACGTTGGCCAACGACAGCAGGCAGTTGGCAAACGGCGTCTCTTTGCCCGTCTGGACGTGACGGTTGCCTTTGAACCCTTGGCCGCTCCCACCAACCAGAAGTGTCGGTATATTGAGTCGCGAATGAATGTTCGCTTCGCTCATCCCGCTGCCGAAGAGCAGCAGCGAGTGATCGAGGACCGACCCGTCGCCGTCGGGCATGGCGCTCAGCTTGTCGAGGAATTCGGCGAAGAGCGACATGTGATACGTGTTGATCTTCACCAGGTTCGGGATGCTCTCCGGCAGCTCCAGATGGTGCGTCGTCGAGTGGTGCGGCTCGGAGATGCCGAGGTTCGTGTACGAGATCATGCTGGCGTCCTTGGCCATCATGAACGTCAGCACGCGGGTGATGTCCGCCTGGTACGCCAGCGCCGCCATCTCGAACATCAGGCGAGCGTGTTCCTCCCACGACTCCGGAATGCCGAAGGGCGCGTCTACTTCGATAATCGAATTCGCATCGTGCTGTTCCGACAGCTGAATGCGGCGTTCGACCTCCCGTATGTGCTCGAGATATTCGTGCAGGCGGCCGAGGTCACGGTTACCGAGTCCGCGCTCCAGATCCTTCACGTCGTCGGCCAGCGAATCCAGGATGGTGCTGTCGGTTTTCTTCCGCTGCTGCCGCTGCGCGGCGGTTCCGGGGCGTCCGAAGAGCCGCTCGAAGACGACACGCGGATTGATCGCCATGGGCATCGGTGTCGTCGCCGACGACCACGAGATCGTGTTCATGTACGCGCAGCTGTACTGCGTGTCGCAGCCGCCGATGTAGCCGGTGAAATCCTCGGTGGCCAGCTCGAGGGAGGGCAGCGACGTCTCCTGCCCGATCTTCTTCGCGATGACCTGATCGACCGTCTCACCGCTATAGACATCCTCGGCGAACGTCTTCTTCGGGACGGCACCGCTCAACCATGCGGAGACTGTCGTTGCGTGTCCGTCCAGCGGATCGCACAACTCCGAGATGACCGTCACCTGCTCTCGGAACTTCTCGATCGGCTTGAGAATAGGAGTGAACTCGAAGTTCGATCCCACGGTTGCCGGCGTCCAGTATCCCGGTCGCTCGCCGAGAGGCACGAACACGGCGCCGAAGCGGCGCGGCGGGTTGGCCGCCGTCTTCGCGGTCGCCGTCAAGGCCGGCACCATTGCATCCAGGAGCGGCAATGCCAACGCGGCGCCCATCCCCCGAAGAACGGTCCGACGCGGTAACGCCATCTTGGAGACGAACATCGGTCACTCCTTCGCGAGACAGCTGTATGAGATCGCTACAGGGTGCGATCCTAGCACGGGGTGGCTACCCTCGGCAGTGCGTTTTTAGCCCGGTTCTCATCACTTTTGCGCCTTAATGGCGCGGTTCAGCCGGCTGCACGGATCAGCGCCTTGCCTCACGTGTTCTTCACCGCGCCGCCACGCTCGAGGCGGGCCCCTCAGCCTCGGGCGCCGACTTGACGCGCATCGTAAATGGCGTGCTGTTGACGATGCCGAGCACGATGCTCGAGAAACGATAGTCGCGACCAGCAGCGTCTCGGACGATGGCCCGCACCACGGGCATGTCGTGTGCCGCCACACCTCGGCCGAGCGCAAACGTCATGAGTTTCTCGACGACCGTTCCCGCGAACAGCTCGGGCTGGCGCAGCAGCGCCTTCCGCAGTGAGACGATCCCATCCACGTGCGTGCCGTCGAGCAACTCGCCCGAG
>Ga0207691_10002293_pt1 | contig 18730 bp, 18 predicted proteins | sample KBSM13metaG_FD_184327 | JGI IMG/M metagenome (GOLD analysis project Ga0207691, IMG submission 184327) | Miscanthus rhizosphere microbial communities from Kellogg Biological Station, Michigan, USA - KBS M1-3 metaG (SPAdes) (version 2) | ecosystem: Host-associated > Plants > Roots > Rhizosphere >... | reverse complement strand
AACGCGGCAAGGAATTATCTTGATCTGTACGAATGGACGCTCCGCTAAGAACCGAGTTCGAGCTCGATAACGGGATCAAGCTGCGCGCGTGGAGCGAGTCCGACATAGATGCGGTCCAAGCTGTCGTTCTCGAGAATCGCGCGCATCTGCTGAAAGCCGCGCGGCGTCGTCCGAACGGGGCTCAGCACGATGATGCGCGCCTGGGCCGACTGCTGCTTGGCGAAGTGCTTAAGCAACCCGGATTTGCCAACGCCGGAATTGCCGCGAATCTCGACGTAGCAGCGCGCGTCGAGCGCTGCCCGAATTTCGGCAAGGCGCTCGTGGCGGAGCAGCACGACGCCGCCGACACTGTCGTCAATGTCCGCAAGCGCATACTCAGAGGCCTCCGCCAGCCGCCGGCGCGCGTTTGCATGGCGCCGCTCGCCGGCAAGCCGGAACGGCCTGCCGCCGAAATCTTCCAGGAGCGCCACGCGGGTTCGACCGCCGCCAGCGGCCGCGATGCGCAGCGCGAGCTCTACGAGTTCAGTCCAAAGCGTTCCTGCATGGGTCGCATCATCAGAATGCAGCGCACGGCTGGCGCGGTCTCGGGCAAGGCTTTCGTCTGCGGACCCGGTGGCCGTGAAGTCATAGACCAGGATCTGCAGCCGGCGGAGCAGGCCCCACACTGTCTCGTCGTCATGGGGCGCGCCGGCTTCCTGCATGCGCGTGCGGAACGTATTCACGAAAGCCCGCATGTCGTCGTTTCCCGACCCGGCGCGGTTGACGCGCCCCATGAACGTCGCCGCCGACTCCACCTGGCGCGCCCACGTCAGCACGTCCTGGTACGGGCCGGCGATTCTTGCCGAGACTTTCGCTGTCGCAATCGCGAGCTCGTAACGGCTGGTCCAAAAATCGGGGCGCCGCGCAGCGGCGGCGATCTGCCGCACGACGTCGCGGAACACGTCGTCACCCGGCGAGAACCGGATCTCGCGCTTCACTTGAATTTCGAGCACGCCCGTTGACCCACTTGCGTCGTGCGCGTGGACGATGACGTCGTCGAGCGGCCTGCCTTCGCTTGCGCGCTGCAGCTCGATCCGATCGATGACCATGCCAGGCAGGCCGCGGGGCTCGGCGCCTGTCAGCAGCGCGAGCAAATACGACGCGCCGACCTGCGCTTCGAAATGCGCGCCCGCCGGCCCGCTTGATGCGGGGCTGACTCCTTGCTGTTCCGGTTGATGGCCGTTGCTCAAATGGCGCCGCTCGCGACTGGACGTTGTACGACTGCGCGGCGCCGGTTTGTTGGCGCCGCCGCGCTCACTATACGTGCGGCACGCGCTCCTTGCCAGTCAATGGCGACCAACAACAATGCCGCGCTGTTGGCGGCGCTCGATTAGCCCGCAACGTCGCCGCCGACGAACGCGGTACGGCCACGCCATCTGGACGCCGGGCGGTACAATGCGGTGAACGGCGTCTCCGATGATCATTTACCTTGACCAGAACAAGTGGATCGAGCTGGCCAAGATGTTCCATGGGAAGGACAACTCCGCGCGCGCCCGCCAAGTGCTCAAGGACTACGAGTGCACGACGCGCGAAGGCCTGGCGACGCTGCCGCTGAGCAGCGTTCACTACATCGAGATGTCGCGGATCTCGAGCGTCGAACGCAAAGTGCGGCTCGGCGCTGCCATGTGGCACTTTTCGAAGGGCAAGACTCTTATCGGCTATCCCGCGATCGTTCGCCACGAGTTCGAGGCCGCATTGGCGAAGCACGTTCCGGAAATAACGCCCGGCGAATTGCAGATCATCGGCAAAGGACACGCGCACGCATTTTGTACGCCGCCGCTGCAAGGCCTACTCAAGCTGTACGAGGAGGACGTGGAGCGCGGGCTCCTCGTCGGCCACGAGCCTTGGGGCATCAAGCCACCGGCCCACTCCGACACCACGCACCGGGAGAATTTTCGCCAGAATCTCTCGACGATTCACCAGCGCAACGACGACGTGCCCATGGAGCTACGCGAGAACTGGCTGTATGCAACGAGCATGATCGACATCTTGGACCCGATGAACGACGTGCGGCAAAAACATCAACTCCGCGACGGTCTTCTCGAAGAGCTTGGCGAAGAGCGCCTCAAGCAGGTTCTCAACGACATGCCGACACGGCAATTGGACCTGCATCTGCGCCGCCAGGTTTTGCGCAACCGGCAGTACGTTCCTCATCACTCGGACCTTGAAGACTGGGGAGGCGTAGCAGTCGCGGCCTGCTACTGCGACGTCGTGATCTGCGAGAAACACATGGCCCACATGATGCGCCGCGACGGCTTCATTCCGCGCGCGCGGGTCGAGGTGAATCTGGAGGACGCGTTTACGAAGATCGCTGCCTGGATCAGATAATTCGACGAACGCGCCAAACGGAGCTGGAAGTCTAGAGCCGTCCGTGAGTTCGTGGGGGCTCAGTGTCCTCGGCGAGGTACTCACGTCGAAGTGTGAACGGTCCAACTCGACGTGTCACGAGCACGCCGAACTGCGTTAAGACCGGAGTTGCAGATTCCCGCTGCCAAATGAGCCTGTGGACGCGCAGTGTAGTGCTCGCATCGGTGAGAAGCGCCTGCAACTCCTGCTGCAGTTGCCACTGTGCCTCTGTGGCGTGATCCGCGTTTGCGCTGACGACTGAGAGTTCCGAGCGAGTGACAACAACGTCGGCATACTTCGGGTACTGCCTCAGATGCGTCTGCAGACGTTCAACGCCGTCACGCACGTAGCGAGGTCTGTCACCAAAGACGGCGAACGCCTCGTCTGCCATGCCTTCCAGCGCTTCTTCCAGCGGCAGCACGCCAGCGGCGTGGCGCGCTTTCTGGTCAGGCGTTCCGCGCCGTTCGACCCAATCAGCGATCGTGCGTCGCTTCTCCTGGTGCAAGGCCAGCTGCTCCGCGCGCCGCGCCAAGTTGCGCTCGCGTCGCTCGCGCAGATCTGTTGTGAACCGTCGGTAGGCCTCCGGCGGAACCTGACGGGCGAGCCCGTGACCGATTCGGGCGTCGAAGAGAATCTGCCGGCGTCCGCGCTGCAGATAGCATTGACGCGGCGTTGGCTTCGGGTGCTCGAGCGCTCGCATTGTCGGATCCGTGAGGAATTGTTCCGCCAGCTTTTCGTGGAGCTCGAACTGTTCATCCCGCCGCTTTGATTTCTTCTCGGCTTGTTCGACGTTATACGCCCGTTCGAGCTGGTGGTTACGCGCGGCGTCCCTCAGCAGGTCTTCCGGCGATGGAGGAACGTCGTAGACAGGCGGCCCGTCACTGCGTCGCACGTTCTGGTCCTCGTCCAGGAAGTATCGCGGTTGCAGTTTCAGCCGCGCGGCACCATCAGCGTCCACGCTCACGAGGTGAAACCGGTTCGTAGGAACAGCGACCATGACGTCTTGAACCGCACGACCGTCGCCGCCGTCCAGCAGGGATGCCTTCCGACCTTCCTCTGACAAATGGTAGACAGCGGTGACGGTCAGCGTTCGGCCACTGTCGCGGCGCGGGACGGCCGACTCGATGTCGACGACCGGTTCCAGTGATCGGCCGCTTGCCTGGCTCGACGCGTCCATCTCTTCACCCCTTCAGGTTCGTCTGCAACCGGTGTCGTGTCACGACGCATCCGCGAGCAGGCCGCCGATCGGTTCTCGGCCGTACCTCCGCGAGCGGCGCAACTTGTCGCGGAGGTCACGGTCGGACCAAGGCGGCTCACATCGCTGGTTCCATTCGACCAGCAGCGCGAAAGCCTCCTCATCCGACAGCGCAAAACCCCTGGTGAGCCGGCAGCAGACCTGGAACGTGCGCACGTCGCCATGCTGGCCTGATATGGCCGGCGGAATCGCGGCCAGGTAGTTCCTGGCTCGTTCAATGCGATTGCTCGGCATGAGGACAAGACGCTGCTCCGGGCGCTGCGCCTGCCGATCTGGCAACGCTGTCGGAAAATCGCCTGGTGTGTGCGCCCGGACCACGTCGTGGTACTCGACCGCGACAAGATGTGGAGGTTGCCGCTTGTGATTGAAAAGCCCAGGCAGCCTGGTCGTCTGAGTGCACGGCGTCGCGGCCAGATCGGTTCCCAGTTGCACGGCGAGTAACTTCTGGAGCGCTTCTAGAGTGTCGGTGTCGAAACCGGTAGCCCTCCAGAACACATGGACCCGACCGGGAGATGAGTGCAGCACGTACGACGGCGGCGGGATGTCGCGTCTGCCTGCGATTTTGGACAGGACCTGCGGACCGTCGTGATCGGCGTCGACGAACACATGCCGGACCTGAGTCACCGCATCACGTGTTCTGGAGCGGCTGCCGGCGGCGACCGCGTTGACGCTCACATACACGTTCCACTGCATCAGATTCCGCCAACGTAACCACCCCTGAAATCGGGGATCGAGGATGCGTTCGACAGGCTCGACACGCTGAGCAACCTGGCCGGTCTCGTACGACTTCAAAAACACGGCGACCCAGTCGTCCGGACTGTAGGCGGTCCGGAGAAACTCGAGCGGCGCATCGCGATCCACGGCTGCCATACATCCTCAAGAACTGGACTTCGTGAGTGCAACGCGTCCGCGGAATGTCGATTGCGCTAACGTGGTGCAGTCGATGCCGGAGAAGTCGGCATCGATCGTCGTGGCTTCGGCGGTCCCAACGCTCAAAATGCTTCCGGTGCAGCCGCGTGGCGACGGATACTGGCCTTGTGTGCTGATGCGGACCGGCGGTGTGTTGGAAGGCGTCAACGTGCTGGTGCCGGTGATGGTCACCGGGATGAACGCGTGCTGGGAGCGAATGGTCGTTCGAAAGCTTTGCCGGTTGGTGTCGGGCACGACCTCGAATGTCCAGCTGATGGGCGCAGATACGGTGGGTTCGCCGTCACGCTCGATGGTGACGGTTCCCGTCCACGTGCCGGACAGAAACGACGGTTGACTTGATGGTGCAGTCGGACCCGATCCGTCTCCGCACGCGGCGGCCATGGAGACCGCGCAGCCGAGAGCGAACCCTGTCAAGAAACGAGACGCCATACCTCTCGCTCCTCTCATCGTTCAGGACGCCATGAGCGCATCATCCAAAACAAAACGATCGGCTTGCGGGTCGTAACCGCGAACCGTTGCGACTTCCGTGACGCGTCTCTGATTGCCGACTCGTGCGACATGCACCACGAGGTGAATTGCCAACGCAATGGCCTCGCGGATGCTGCGGTGGGGGAGGCCGACGTTTGCTGTAAGCACGCAGTGAGCAAGCCGCGTGAACGCTTGTTCAGCTGAGTTCGCGTGGATCGTGGTCAGACTGCCAAGGTGTCCGGTGTTGAGCGCTTGAAGGAGGTCGAACGCCTCACCGCCACGTACTTCCCCGACCAGGATGCGATCAGGCCGATGTCGCAGCGTCGCTCGGACCAGGTCCGAGATGGTGACGGCCGGAAGGGGAGTCTCGTGTCCGAGCGGCACTTGTAACCGTCTTGCTTCAAGTCGCAGCAGGTTGGGTTTTGCCAGATGAATCTCGGCGGTTTCTTCGATGACAACGATGCGATTGTCGTCAGGGATGCAGGCGGCGAGCGCGTTCAACAGCGTCGTCTTTCCGGTCCCGGTCCCACCGGAGATCAAGACATTCCGTTCGCTGTTGATTGCGGAGACGAGCAAGCGAGCGGTCGCGGACGAGAGCGCGCCAACCTCGACGAGTTCATCGAGCGTGTAGCGGCGCGTGAACTTGCGAATCGTCAGCGCGGGACCCGCAACGGCACAGGGCGGCAGCACGGCGGCGACACGCGAACCATCTTCAAGGCGTGCATCGAGCAACGGTTGCGCCTCGGAAATATCGTCTCCGCATGCGCGTGCGATGTTCTTGATTGCGGCAGTCAGATTCCTCGTGTCGAGCACTCGGTCAGGCAACCCCGCCAGCACGCCACCACGCTCGACGAACACCTGTCGTCCCCCCTCGTTGACCATTACTTCGGTCACCGCAGGATCTCGAAGCACGTCCTCAATCGGGCGCAGAAACGGAAGGATTCGATCGAGGCTGCTCATAGCGCACCTCGCGCCGCGTGATCGAAATAGCTGGTCTGCACGTCCAGGTAGTGCGGTTTCAGGTAGCAGTACTGGGCCGGCAGCGGATTCAGGCCGTCATACGGGAGGATGACTGCCTGTGCATGCTGCAGTTCAGTGAAGATGCGAGGCGTGAAAACGTGATCGGATTCCAGCATGTACGTCTTGCTCGCCGTGAATGTCTGCCGCGCTGCGACCGGCTTGCCCGTGAGAAGCGACACGTGGGCTCCTTGACCGCCTTCCGCCAACGTGTAGCGAGCTCTCAGCCGGTCGGCACGCCCACACAGTTCGGCAGCGATACGGGCTGTGAATTCGTCGCTGGTGGCGAGGAACACTTTCGTTCGAAAGCACTGCAGGAGTGTTCGCCATGCCTCGTCGCCAGAGAGCGCAGAACGGAGCGAGCTGACACTTTGCGTGGCGACGATCGGAATAAGGCGAGCCTGGCGCGAAAGCGCGAAGGCACGCTCATCACCGGTGGGATCGGTCTCACCGACGGTCGCAAAAGTGTGGTACTCGTCTGCAACGAACAGAAGGTCACGCCACGGCCGCTGTGGTTCAGCTGCGATCTTCGGGATGCGGTTCAGCACCGCCCGCTGGAAATCGAGTTTCAACATGACCCCGAGACCTCGGGCTAGCGCGGGGTTCAGGGCGACCGGGAAGTTCAAGCCCAGGACGTGGCCCGCCTCGAGGAGTTCCTCGAGCGGCGGCAGCGGACGTGGCTCACCGTCTTTGAGCGGGCCGGCGTATGCCGTTCTCGGGGGGCAGAAGGCTCGGCATACGCTCGGGTTCTCGTCAAAGATCGAGAGAAAGACGACGATGCCTTCCACGATGGATGCCTTGACCTTGGAGTCGAGCCGAGCCCACGTGTTGTAGAACCAGCGGCTGATCGCCTCGAGCCGATGCCGGCGATCGGCGCAGATGGCCGAGTTGCCGCTCCGAACTTCGAATGGAACGCCGTACTCGACGAGATGTGACTCGAGTTCAGCATCGTACGGATGTGCGACGTGCGTTCCGTCGATCGGCACCCATAGCGTCCATGCCTGCCGAATGTGACTCTGACACTCCTCCTGCGCGATGGCGATGACGTCCGCCGGGTTGTCGAACTGCGTCTTGAGAGTGCGGATGTTCTTGTCGATCAGGCCGTCCTCGATGACGTATCGATACACCTCCGTCAGCGTCGTGTAGCCTTCAGTGATTCGGCGCAGGGAAATCACGAACTTCAGGAGGTCGGTATATGCCTGCTGCCAGAACGGTTCCTTCGAGCGTCCAAACAGATTGTTGAGCAGACTTCCGACGGCGTAGGCCACTGCGTAAGGGTCGAGGTCGTTGTGGAGCGGGTTGTAGCAGACGCCTGTGTCCAGACCGATTTCGATGTAGTCGGCACTACGATGTACAGCCCCCAGCATGCCGCGCAACTGCCGGCAGAAGTCCCCCTTTACCTCGAGCACCAGGCCGCCCACTTTCCGCTCGGAATCGTGTGAGCGCCACCGCAGGAGTTGGTCGACGTACGGATACATGCATGCCGATGTCTTCCCAGTCCCGACCGCGCCAAGAATCATCACGCCCGTGTAGAGCCCACGTTGTGGGATGGTCAGCCAGGAGGGGTTGGGTGCCGGCCCTGGTGCGGTCGCGAAATGCGTCTCGCCGAGAACGAGCATTGGAGCGGAGCGGGTGTCTGGCGCCGGATAGGGAGGCAGCGGTCGTCGGCGCACCCTGGCCGGCCGTCGGTACACGATGATCGCGGCCACGGAGGTGATGAGCGATGTGGCGAAAAACGGCGTCGTGAACCAAAGGGTCGCGTAGCCGTACGCCAGCACGTTCAGCACGAACGGTTCTCGAAGCTGGATCAACGCAAGGAAGACGTTGTCGAGAGGCATCGGAAAACGCAAAACGCCCCACGAGCCGACGCCGGCGGCGACGGTCATTGCAGCGAGTAGTCGAACCTCGAGAACTGCTCGCAACACGGATTCACCCGTTAGCCTTTGCCGCGGGATGAGGCACGGCTCGCAGGTCTGTCGCCAGCCGATCATCTCGCGCCGAATCGGAGCGGGTGGCTGGCCGCGGATCCGTCCTCGCGCGATTGGTCGGTACGCACGACTCCTGATGCTGCGCGCGCCACGACATGAACTCCTTGTCCCGTGCCAACACCGTGTCGATCAGCTGGTTGAGCACATACTCGACGGGCTCGCCAAGGAAACGCCCGTACGCATGCAAGCTTTCGTTGTTCTCGAGCTCGAGACGCGTGATGAGTCGGACGAACTGCTTGCCACGTGTCCTGGGCTTGATTAGAGGCATGCTGCTCTCCGTTCTCTCGCTGATCTGCGTAGCGCAACGTCTGAAACTGGAGCGCACTCGCGCGCCCGAAGTGCCGGTGGATTCGACACCGATCTGTTTCGGATCCGGGCGGGGATCCGCGACGGTTTGGCGCTGAAAACTCCGGCGTTGGCCGGGACGTGAGCGACCCCCTCAGGGCGGCTCGGGGACGAGTCGGCGTGCGGAAACGGGGGTCGCTCACGTCCCGGCTGTCGTTCCGTCCCGGCCCAGGTGGGCGGCAAAAGACGCCGCCCTGCTTCAATCACGCGCCTTCGTCTGATGACAAACAACCACCAGTGAGTCAGCGTTTTGCGTCGCGATATATCGCGCCGTGCGTCCGACCTCGAGGGCCGCGCGTTATCGACGGCGTACCTCCAAAGAGGGGAGGGGACTCCCCCGGCGGCCCCTCCCCCTTTTACTCCCCCTATTCCGGGTTTCGGTACGCCTTCAGGCCGTGCCAACCAGGGGCAAGAGATGTTGATAGCGATGTGGTAAGACATGACATTCCAAACCGCCCGTCCCGCGCTGAACAGCGTCGGCGAGGACCGGTGAAAGAGTGGCGTCGAGCACCGAATCACCGTGCTCGAGCCACACGCGATACAGCGCGCGAAAGCGGGGGGCCGCGAAGGCTCGACCGGCGTGATCGAGTCTCATGTTGGCGCCAACTGTGCCGCCGCGTCGCGCGTGAAAGAACCAGCGGAGCTCCTCTAGTACGACAGGGCGGAGAGGGCTCACCAGTTGCTCGTGGAACGCAGCCTTGTATGCGGGGACCGCGTCGCGCAAATGAAGCGGAATGAGGACGCGAACCCGCCAGGCTGAAAGCGAGCGAAACAGTTCTGCATGCCGCTCGAGGAAGGATCTGAAATCGACCGGCACGTCCTTCGTCGCCAGGTACACGAATACGTGGGTCTGGTCGTCCGCCTGAACCGCGATTGGCGACTTGTCAGGGAAATACCGTGTGGTCTCGCCGTCATCGGACCGAAACACGAGCGTCGGGAGATCACGCGGAGGCACCTGGAGGAGCAGCGTGAAGTGGGCGACCTTCTCCCGTTCCGTAGCGAGCCAGTTCCGGTCTGGGTCCGCTAGTACCGCGTCCAGGACCATGAGTCGCTCGATCGCGCGTGGCAACGTCGTGGGCCGCCGATGCCGGTTGTCCGCTTCGCCGATTGCGCGATAGAGCCGCTTGTTGTGAATGTGGAACAGCCGCCCGCTTGCAGTGCCGGTCGGCCTGGCTGTCGCGTACCCGCGGTCGAGAAGCGACCGGAAGAAGTCGACCACCTTCTGACCGTATGTAATGCGGCAGTACGCGCAGTACTGACGACCGACGCAGACACCAGCATGCAGCATCACGGCCACGAGGAACCCAGCTTGGCGCTCGGTGAATCCCAGTGCCGCCACGGCTCGCACGCGCTCTTCTCGAGTCATCCCAGGAACTCCTCGGCGAGATGAGGGTCGCTCGTACGACCGCCGCCACCTTTGCTGTTGCCACCACCCACTCGGCTGCCGCCAGAACGGAACGTTGTGAAGCCTGCGCGCGCTTTCGAGGCGGCATGAGCCCCCCGGTAGTGGGGTGTCGTGACCTCCACGTCCTCGATGTCACGACGGCCGTCCGGCCACTCGTGCTCGACTCTGAAGTCGGGGAACTGAACCTTGTTCTCGTGGACGGGGAGGCGGTGCTCGTTCGCCCAGTCGCGAATCTCGCCGGCGCTTCGCGTGGGGCGGCCATCGCTCTCTGATCGCTGGCAGTTCCGGGCTTGCAGGAATCGTTGGTACTGGCGCTTGAGTTCGTAGTCGAGAACTACTCTGGTCACACGCGCGTCCTGCGATGCCAGACGCTCCGCCGTCCTGAGGTACGCACGGTAAAGCTGTGAGTCGTGTGCAAGTTCACGAGGCTTGACGAGCCCGTGGTAGAAGCTCTGACGGGACTCTGCATCGCGGACACGGTGCGTCTCGAGAAGCTGCCGCCCGCGGTCAGTCAGCGCGACAATCGTGGTGCGCTGGCCCCCTCGATCCAGTGGCGCGATCACTCGAATTAGACCTGCCGATCGCAGGTGTTCGATATCGCCGTGCCAGCGGTCCGGCGGTCTTCCACGCTCGTCGCGCAGGTCGTCTAGCGGCACGACGCGGAACGCCCCGATGGTGGCGAGCGTGCGAGCCTCTGACCCGCGAAGCTCGTAGTCGTGGCCGTTGACGTGAACGCGTTCGCGTTCGAGACCCCGCGGCAGGTCGAGCCCGTCTGCGAACACGTCACGGGGGTCCATGGAACGCTCGCGCGCGTCGAATGCGTCGCGATCACGGGACTCGACCGAACGAGGATCGAAGTGATCCCACATAGCTCAACTCCGCCGCCCCGTGATCAAGTGCTCCCGTAGTTCTTGATGCACTCCGTCATCCGTCGTCAGTTGCTGGTCGGCGTGGGTGAGCTTGCGTCCCGTATCGCGAAGGAACAACCAGCGTGCAGCTGCGTAGTAGGCGGCGCACAGATTCAGGAACACCAGCAGTGCGCCGCCACCGATCAACATGCCGTGTTCTCTGAACAGCAGCGCCTTGTGCGGCGCTAGGAATGAGAGCTCGCCGGCCAGCCATGCGGCCAGGAGGAAGAGAGTCAAAGCAGCGAGGAACGCCACGTTCTGAATCACGACCGCGGCTCCTCGAACGCCTGATCGACCCTGAAGTAGCTGACCTGAAGGCCCAAAGGATTCACGCGAACGAACTCATTGGGGACATGACTTCGTAAGCCGAACTCAACCTGCGCCACGAACGTCTGCCGCTCTCGCTCGGAGCGTGTCCCTGGCGCGTAGTAGACCTTCTGAAACGTCACTGTCGCGCGGAACGGTGGCTTTGAGACTTCAGAGAGGCTGACGTTCTGCACGACGATATCTATCTCGCCAGCTGATGGGTCGGTCAGGAACGTTTCGAGGCTTCGAGTGCGTTCGTTTTCGGCTATGGCGACGTCTGCGAGTTCAGGCGCAAGGAAGAAGAGAGAATCCGGGTACTCACGCTGGACCGTCGCGCGCAACCGGCCGAAGTGTTTGATGGTGAACTGAGTCAGGAAATAGCGCAGCTCTGGCGGCTGGGGCTGATATGCAGCCGCGTCGTATTGCACCGCCTCCGCGCGACCAACATCGTCGATTCGGACGACCAAGGGACGAACTTGCGAGTAGCGTGCGACCGTGTGGAAGTTCAGCACCAGTAGCCCTGCGGCGACGAGCGAGACCAGAACCAGCGCGATCTTCAGGTACGTGTTCATCACGAGCGCCGAGCCATACAGCTCGACGAACTGACGTTTCGCACCCTCGATGGTCTTCGGATGGATGTCCGCAACGGTGGCTGTCATCTGGCCCTCGCTCATGGCAGGACGTGCAGTTCGAGAAGGCGCCACCCGATCCACAGAAGCCCGCTCGCGAGGCCGACGAGGATCGTGATTCCGATTGCCTTTAGATAGAACCGAGAGAAGCCAGGCCACTCGATGTCGTGGTCCTCTCGAAGGTCGTCGGGCAGGTGCGGTGAGTGACGTGACATGGTTCGACCTGTGCGGCTAGCGGAGTCTCAGGAATCTGGCAGAGATGACACTCTGGCCACCGATACCTGTGAAGATCGAGTTGGTGAGCGACGGCACGAGCACGATGCCGACGCAGAACGTGGCGATCACAGCCACTGCCTGAAGCCCGTAAACGCCGTACTCCGCAGTCGTAATTGTCGGAGGCAGTGTGGTTACGTATCGGTAGACGAACTGCTCGAAGATCATCAGGAACGCGATGGCGACGACTGGCACAAACGAGTACTGGATGAACGCTTTGAACCATCCCCAGAACAAGAAATCCAGCTTGGGAACGATGAAGAATGGTACGAAGATCGGGCCGAGCAGGGCGCAGACGGCGCTGGCAATCAGGCCGAACGCGATCACGGCGAGTGAGAGGGCCTTCGCAAGCGCAACGAGCAGAAGCACCGTCCAGTAGATGAGATTCGCCAGAATCGACCACGCGTCCGGCTGCATGAAATGGCTCGACAGGTCGTCGAAGTGCCCATAGATATTGTCGAACGCCCTGGCCTCGAGAACGCTCTGGAAGTGATGGGCCTGATCGGTGATCAGGTTGCTGAACGATACCCCGATGCCCGGCAACGGCGAGTCGTAGAACACGATCAGCGAATATCCAAACGACACGAACAACAGGAGCTTTGCGAAGTCGAACATCTGGTCGCCCAGACCTTCGCGAGAGAACATCATCTTGATGCCGTGCCACGCGATCACAATCGTCGCCAGGGAGATGAACAGGGCGTAACCAAACCGGAGGAACTCGGGTTCGCGGGTGATCAGCAGGTTGGCGATGGCCTGCTGAATCGTGGGCACGAGGTTCAACGACGGCTGAGACGGCATATGAGTTTCCCGCTATGGCTGCCGCCAGGTTCGTAAGGCGTCGCCGGTGCCGGCGCGGAACGCGTGATTCGCCGTGGCCGCTTCTCGCCACGTACCGATCTGCATGTTGATAGTTGTCGCTTCCGTCTCGCGAGCACGCTTGTTCTCGACGAGCAACTGTTCGATGACGCCAGTCAGAAGGCGGATGCGCGCCTGGCGTTGCCGGGCCCCGATGAGGACACCGCCACTTATCTTATCGAGGACCGCGGTCGCGCTTTGCGCCGAGGATGGATCGACAACGTAAGCCTCGAGTGTGCTGATGGCGGCGGACTCTCGGTCCAGCCCGGTGACACGGACACTTCCGATCGTATCGGCCGCAGCGATATTGACCGCGTCAGCGACATCGACCGTTGCCAGTCGTGTGGTGAACGCTTTGATTCTACCGGGCACCCATGAAGAAGAAACGGCTGACACCGGATGGACGATGTCAAGGTAGGCGGCGCCGGTGATGTCTCCGGCCGTGAGCGCGTGATCCACAGCACCGGCATACATCGGTGTTCGAGGATTCAATCTCCGCCAATCTGGCGGCCCCGGAGTCATGTACTTCCGGAGGTCTGTGAATGCGCTCAGCCGCTCAGCCATTTGTCGGATTCGCTCGTGTTGGCGTTGCTGCGTGTCGAGCAAATACTCCTTGACAACGGCGGTGATCGAGTTCCGCGCTGTCGTGGCTGTGTCATGGACGATCCACTGCGCAGATGCTGGAGCACCGACGCTTCCAACGAGCACGATGACGATTGTGAGGCGACGCATATCGGGCTCCTACGGCTGGCGCCACGTGCGCAGCGCGTCGCCGACACCGGCTGCGAACGCACGATTGGCAGACTCAGTGTCCCGCCACGTACCAAGTTGCATGTTGATGGACGTTGCCTCTGTGTCGCGGAACCGCTTGCCGCGCACGAGCAGTTGCTCCAGAGCGTGAGACAAGAGCTGGTTTGTGGCGGTGTCCTGACGACGACCGAGCAGTTCACCGGCGGCAATCTGGTCCAGCACGGCGGTCATCTCGTGAAACTCCGGCCGAGGATTCACGACGTCGCCTTCCAGCGCTTCGAGGGCATGGAGCAGTCGGTCGTAATAGTTGCGAATGATGGCGACCTGGTGGCCGCCAAGGCGCGCGACTGAATCGGCAATTTCAACCGTCGCGTACTGACGCTCGAATGTGCGTCGACCGCTCGCCGAAAGTCGGTTGAGCTCAGGCCCCGGACCCTCAAGCGGCAGTGTCACAGCGGCGTATTGCGAGCCCGATGGATCCCCGGTATTCAGACCCTCGAGCCATGCCGCGCCGTGAGCCCAGCGGTGGATGTCGTGCACACTCGTAGGAATGTTGGGAATCCTGTAGGCGTCGACGGCGCCGAGGCCTTGCGCCATGCGTCGAATGGTCTCGAACTCCCTGCGCAGCTCGTCCCAGTGATTCCAGGTTCGTTCGGCGATCAGAACCGCTTGTGCCAGGTTGGCGGGGTCGATGACAGCGAACTGTGCCTGTGCCGGAGCGCCGATGAACAGCACGAGCACTGCCGCGATAACGGGACGTCTCATGGCGGACCCTCCCTTCAGAACTCGACTCGAACCGGCCGCTCGTACTCTGGCAACTCGATTCCGCCGGTGAGGTACACCTTCACGCGGTGACCCTCTCGAATGGTGATGGTCGGTAACCGGTTGAGAAACCGATTCATGACCTGCAGACTTGCTTGGGCCGTTGCGTCGCTCGCGCTGCCAGCAATGATTAGCGTGCGGTCGCCGTCGCCGGTTCCGAATCCGAGGCCACTCAGCGACTGCGCCAGGCCGTTAATCAGACCGACCGCGCCAGCGGCCCCGAACGTAGACCAGTAGTGGTGGTTCACTTGGTCGCGTAGACCAGCGTCGCCGATTTGATTGACACCGATGAAATCGTCCAGCGGATACGTCGTGCCGTCCGGCATGACCAGGCGGTGGAAGGCGACGGCCAGTCGGGTTTCGCCGAAGCCTTGCACGGGCTTCGTGTCGCCGAGAACCTTTGCGCCGGCCGGAATCAGCACGTGCCGACGATCCATCGAGTAAATCGGATTGGTCACCAGGCAGTTCATGGGCGCCGCAACACCACCGTCAAGTCGATTGGTCAGAACGGTGTCGAGCACGGTTCCTTCCATAAGGCGGTGGACGGGCTGCGTGGCGGTCCTTGGTTCGCCGGCACGCGCGGGCGCTGGCGCAGGTCCAGGTGCCACCGCAGGCCCACCAGCTTGCGACTGAGAAGCGAGGCCGCCCGTGGAGGAGGAGAGTGCAGCGCCTGCGCGTGTCGTTGCACGAACCACGGCATCGGCGATCTCGTCGATCGAAGGAGCCGCGTTGTTAGTCGGAGGTGTGCTGCGATTGGGGAGATCAGCTCTCACCGCCGTGGGCTTCTCGTCGTCCGGTCGTCGGCTCAGGACGACGTTGCTTGCGAAGAGGCTTTCATAGTTACGGCGACGGCGGTCCGCGGCTAACGGATCCTCGGGAGGGGCCGGTTGCGCGTCCTGATAAGTTGGTTGCGGTGTCGAGGCAGAGGACGCCGCTTCCTGAGCTTCGCGCGTGGCCCTTTCGTCGAGCATTCGGAGTCGCTCCTGATACTCCTTCACCCGATCCGGGTTAGGCGGCGGCTGGAGCGTGGTCGCGGGACGTGGGTCGTTTGGCGTCTGGGGCCGCCCCGCGATGAAGATGATTCCCAGCATGACGACGGCGATCGCCACCATGAGCCACATCTGTGCACTGCGTGGCAGAACGCCTCGCGGTGCTTGGCGATGGTCAGTGATGACTGCGTTCGTCTTGGGCGTCTCGTCCATGTCACCGCCCCACGCGACTGAATGTGAACTTTTCCTTGCCCAATGCCAGATATCCACCCTCGAGTAGCTTCGGGACGACGTACGTTCCGTTGTCGACTTGGAAGTTCAGAAGGGATGGGGCCCCGTCCTTGAGCTCATACAGGGCCGGCAGTTCGGTGGCATCCGACTGTATGTACGTGAACTTCCCGTCCTGCCAGATGGCGCGAACGTAGAATGGCTTTTCATACTTGGGCGTGGCGAAATCGAACCGCAGCCGCTTCGGGTACTCATCCTGGAAGCGGGCGATGGCGTCCGCCGCCAGGCGCTGAGACGATTCGAGCGCCGCCCGTACGTCGGTCAGCTGCGTTTGGATCTCTTCGACCTGTTCCGACGTGTAGAAGCGCGGTTTACCTTTGGATATCGTCGATTCGGCCGCGACGTAGACCTTCAGGTCTGGCGTGCCGGTGCCGCTCTTTTCCGTGAGCATGAAGGAGTAGATCGTTCCGGCGCTCGTCACGAGGTTCAGATTGGTCGCCGCGCCCTCCTTCGCCGGTTTCACATGCGCGATGTTGGCTGTGGCGCTGACAATCCAGAAGTCCTTGTCGCCGCAAATCACGTCCAGAATCTGCTCGTCATCCGGGAGCACGATCATGGTCGTGAAGCGGATTCTGGTTTGAAGCGGAATGAGGCTTCGTTCCGACGCGCTCACCTCGCGGATACCCGAGCCCTGTGCTGTCACATCGGGGGCGAGCCAGCGACCGCCGACAAGCGTAACGATCAGGAGGGAAGCGCCGAAACGAACGAACATGGAAGCCTCACAATCAGGCTGATGGCGCGAGCCGGTCCAAGCCGACATCGATGTCGTTGTGTCGGAAGACGTCGGCGACCCGCTCGTTGTCAACCGGCGTGTTGGTGTAGATCCAGTAGCTCTTCGGATCGACGGTCAGTGACAGGACGCGTGTAACGTCCGGACGCTTCATCAAGATCTGTTGTCGTGGTGTAAGCGTCGTCAGAAGGTCCAATTCCACGCCGTTCAACTGGAACAAATCCGCGTAACGCTGCCTGTCCACGGCCGGGTTCGCCAGGAACAGCTTGGTGGGGCAGCCCTCGACAACGGTCCGGAGGAGGTCAGACGAGGCGAAGTCCTCGACCGCCTGCGTTGCCAGGATCATCGCGGCGTTCCGTTTGCGCCAGGTCTTGAGTCCGTGCTGGACATACTCCCGTAAGGCCGGATGCTGGATGAATCGCCAGGCTTCGTCCATGACACAGAGCTTGAGCGTCCCGGTGTGTTCTGGGTCCGCGATCCGCTGGCCGATGCGATGAAGGAGGTAGAACAACAGTGGCTCGAGGAGCTCCGGATACGAGGCCATTGATTCGAAATCGAAGACCTGGAGCCGCTGCAGGGAGACCGTGTCCTCCGTGTTGTCGAACAGCCGACCGTAGCGTCCGCCCTCAATCCATTTGTGAAGGCGCTGCCCCAAGGGTCTTGGAATCATGTTGGCGAGGGTGAAGAGCCTCCGCTGAGCGCGGTCGAGGGCGTACACATTCTCGATAGCGTCGTAGACTTCGCGATCTTCGGCGTCGCTCAGGCGATACGCGTCGGTGCCTTCGAGCAGCACGCGGACGAACGCGTGAAGGAAATGGAAGTGTTCAGCAGTGCCGTCGAGCGCGAAGGGATTGATTGTGGTTCCCGTGTTGGTCAAGCCAATCTCCACGTGGCCTCCGCGGAGCAGCATGGCGAGCTTGCGATAGCTGGCGCCGATGTCCAGGACAACGGTCAAGGGGTCGTACTTCTGTGCGTGCGTCAGAAGAAAGTTGATCAGGAAACTCTTGCCGCTCCCAGTCGCCCCCAGCACGAGGGTGTGGCCAACGTCATCCACGTGGAGGTTGAACGAGTAAGGCACGGCGTGAGGCGTTTCGAAAACCGCAAGGGCTTCCCGTCCGAGATGGACGCTATGTTTCTCGCCCTGGTCGAGCGTGAAGAGGAAGCTGAGATCTGCGAGGTTCGTCTCGAGAAGCGCCAAGCGGCGCAGGTTGTAGCGGCCGTTGCCGGGAACCGTGGCGATCCATGCGTTGAGAAGGTTGTACGTCTCGTCGAACAGCGCTCCGTCGTGGACGGCCATCGCCTTCATTGCCTCGGCCGCTTGATGCTCCACCATCTCGGCGTCATGCCCGTGAAGCACAAGGGTCAGCGAGCACGCGCCGAAGAAATGCCCGTGCACTTCCATTTCAGTCAGGGCGTCGCCGAGCTGGTGCACGGTTGCTGTCGCGGAGTCGTCGACGAGCATCTCTTCGGCGCTGGACTCAGGCGACACGTAGTTCAAGAGTGCGACCCGCTTATTGAAGAAATGGCGCTTCCGCGTCTGAATGTCGCGGCGCATGCGGTCGTTCGGAATGCGCTGCCATTCGAGGCAGGCTATGAACTCTCCTGGTACTGCATAGAGGTCCCGCAGCAACAGAGCGAATGTCTGACTGGGCGGCTCTTTCATTGAGAGCACCTTGACCTGACGGTTGCCAACGACGAGACGATCGCGATGACAGTCGACACCGCAATCTGCGACGAAGTAATCCAAGTGCACGTCGTGGGACAGCCTCGCGGAAGCCGCACGAGCGGGATCGAGGTTGAGCAGAATTCGGAACAGCCCAAACGCCTCCTCCTTGTGGAGCCGTCGGGGACCCAGCTCGCTCAGTTGAACCTCGAACGCTTGCGCTTTCTGGCAAAGCGTTACAAAGGCTCTGTGGATGTCGGTCCCGAGGACGTCAATGACACGAGACACAGACAGCCACTCGCGAAGCGACGCGATCGGGCTGCGCAAGAGGCGCTGCAGTCGGGTGCTCTTGAGAACGGGAAGTGCGGGCTCGTATAGAACGACGAAATACAACGACAGCTCGTAGAGGTCGTGACGCCGGTCGTTCAGGAAGTCCGTACGCCTTCGAATGGCCTCCGAGGGTATCGCCTCTCGACACGGTACTGGCGAGAACGGAGACACCGTTGTCTTGACGAGGTACTGATAGAGTCTGCAACGCTCGTCGAGGAGACGAAGTGCGGCCTCAATGCGATGTGCGAGGTCTCGTTGCTCAGCGTGTGACAGGCCTTCGTAGTTGACGCCGCTCATGCGGTAGACGATGCCGAGATGGCCTGCTTTGGTCATGAAGACGGAGTCGTCAACGAATCCCCACAGTGCCAGCAGGCCGTTGACGCTGCCGGCGTCC
>Ga0207691_10002292_pt1 | contig 18735 bp, 23 predicted proteins | sample KBSM13metaG_FD_184327 | JGI IMG/M metagenome (GOLD analysis project Ga0207691, IMG submission 184327) | Miscanthus rhizosphere microbial communities from Kellogg Biological Station, Michigan, USA - KBS M1-3 metaG (SPAdes) (version 2) | ecosystem: Host-associated > Plants > Roots > Rhizosphere >... | reverse complement strand
GGACCCCGAATGACACGCCTGGCGATCCGGATGCCCAAGATGTCGATGACCATGACGGAGGGCGAGGTCTCCTCGTGGATGGTCAAGGTCGGTGACGAGATCAACGACGGCGACATCGTCTGCGAGGTGATGACCGACAAGGTCGACATGGACGTCGAGAGCCCGGTCTCGGGCACCCTCGTCGAGATCGTCGTCGAGTCGGGCCTGGTCGCCGTCGGCGAGCCCATCGGCTGGGTCGAGGGCGAGGACGACGGCGGCAGCTTCGGTGACCTGCTGATGGCCCCGGAGACACCCGAGCAGGTCGAGGCACCCGTGCCCGAGCCGGACCCCGTGGCCGACACGGGGCCGGCAACGCCCGAGCCCGAGCATCCGCGCCCCAGCGGCATCGTCCCCGCCGTCCCCCGTGCCCGCGGGCTGGCCCGCGAGCTGGGCGTCGACCTGGCCACGGTCACCCCGTCCGGGCCCGAAGGTCTGGTGCGCGTCGCGGACGTCGAGGCCCTGGCGCCAACCACCCAGCCAGCCACCCAGCCAACCACCCAGCCGGCCACCCCTTCTGCTCCTCCCGCTCCACCGCAGGCGTCGGATAGCACAAGGCCTGCCGCGAAGCAGAGCGACCGGCGCGCCGCGATCCGGGCGGTCGTGGCCCGCACGATGACGCCGAGCGCCGCGATCCCGCAGTTCACGGTGTGGCGCGAGCTGCACCTCGACGACGCCAACGCGACCCGCAACGGCCTGTCCTGGACCACGGTCCTGCTGCGCACGTACGCCGCGTCACTGCGCGAGGTGCCCGAGCTGCTGAGCCGCTGGGAGGACGACCGTGCCTCCGAGGCGGGTCCGCCCTCGATCGCGCTGGCGGTGGCCACCGACCGGGGGCTGATGGTGCCGACGTTCTCCGAGCCCGACCTGGGCGACGCCGCCGACGTCGACGCGGAGATCCGCGAGGTGGTGGCCGCGGTCCAGAAGGGCCGGATGGACCGTTCCTACCTGGGCATCGCCAACGGCTCGCTGTCCAACCTCGGCGGGCTCGGCGTGGACCGCTTCCAGGCGCTGCTGACGCCGCCCCAGGGCAGCGTGCTGAGCCTGGGGTCGATCAAGCGTCGCCCGGTCGCCGTCCCCGGCGGCGTGGGCACCGCGCTCACCGTGGAGGCCGGACTCACCGTCGACCACCGCGTGGCCGACGGGATCCACGCGGCCCAGCTGCTGGACCGGATGGCGAGCCGGCTGGCCCAGGGATCACCCCAGGGATCGACACGGGCCTGAGGAAGCGGTCCAGCCAACCCTTGACGTGACGGGGGTCACATCCCTATACATGTCCCAGAACGTTTGTGAACACCGACGCGCACAGAGGTGACGATGCCAATGCCACGCGATCCCGCCACGCTGCTGGCGGCTGCGCGTCTGTACTACCTCGAGGGGCAGTCGCAGGCGGACATCGCGACGCGCATGGGCACCAGCCGGTCGAACGTCTCCCGGATGCTCACCGAGGCGCAGAAGCAGGGGATCGTCGAGATCCGGATCAACGATCCTGCAGGTCGCGTCGGTGAGCTCGAGGACGAGCTGACCGCCAGGTTCGGGCTGCGGGAGGTGCGGGTCGCGCACGCCGGGCTCGTGGCCGGGCTCCGGATGGAGGACCAGGTCGGCACCCAGGCCGCCCGGCTGCTGCTGGACAACCTCAAGGACTCGATGACGGTGGCTCTCTCCTGGGGGCACGCGCTCCAGTCGATGGTCTACGCGACCACCGCGGACCACGAGTTCCACCGGATCTCGCTGGTCCAGATGGTCGGCGGCCTGTCGTCGATCAGCAACGAGATCAGCGGCCAGGAGCTGGTGCGGGAGCTCGCCGTACGCCTCAACGCGGAGTATCGCTTCCTGCACGCTCCGGCCACGCTCGAGTCCGCAGGCTCCCGCGACGCGCTCCTCGCCGAGCCGTCGATCCGGGCAGCGCTGTCCGAGGCCAGCCACGCCGACCTCGCGTTCGTCGGGGTCGGCACCCCGTCGCACGGGTCGTCATCCGCGATCCTCACCTCCCTCAACCTGTCCGGCAAGGAGCGCAAGGCCTTCTGGTCTGCCGAGCCGGTCGGCGACATCGCCGCCCGCTACTACGACGCGGCCGGCCACCCGATCCACGGCGCGGTCGACGAGCGGATCCTCGGCATCGCGCTCGAGGACCTGGTCTCCATCCCGCACGTGGTCGGGGTCGCGCACGGCCGCGCCAAGTCCCCCGGCGTCCTCGGCGCCATCAGGGGCCACCTCATCGACTCCCTGGTCTGCGACGAGACCCTCGCTCGCAGCCTGCTCAGCGACGCCCGCACCGCGGGCCCAACAGGAGGTATCTGACATGGACCCGATCTTCTGGCTGCTGGCAGCCGTCGTCATCGGCTGGGTCGGCCAGATGTACACGACCTACCGGCAGACGATGGCGTTCAACCACCAGGTGCGCGCGATGCGACCGTTCGGCACCATCAGTGTCGGTGTCGGTGGCCGCCGCTACCGCGGTGGCCGCGCGTTCGTGGCGATCGCCGTCGACGAGTCGGGCGTCGTCCGCCGTGCGCTCTCGCTGAGCGGCTTCACCACCTTCGCCCGCGGCCGCGAGGTCCCCAGGCTGAGCGGGCTGCGGGTCAACGTGCTCGCCGGCGAGCGCTCCATCGAAGGACTTTCCAAGCCCCAGCGCGAGGCGGCCCGCCAGGCAGCCACGTTGCTCAAGCAGGGGAAGAGAACTGCCACGCAGGAGGCGGCGGTGTAGGCAACGTCGTCCGCCGGTCGCGGGGTGGAGCCCACGACCGGCAGGCGAAGCAAGGAACATCGGGCGGCTTCGCTCGACACCCATCGATGCCGGGCAAGCATCACGGACTGGCCTTCACGGAGGCCGACTCGACAGGAGTAATCATGCCATTCATCTCACTAGCGGCGACGATCGTGTCGTACGCCGCCGACCCGACGGTCGATGAGCCGACCGGGTTCTTCGGCGCCCTCGCCAACGCGGCGGAGTGGTTCATCGGGCTGTTCCAGGCCGGTGGCGACTTCTTCAAGGCCTTGGTCGTCGGAATCCTTCCGTTGCTGATCGTGCTGCTCACGGCGATCAACGCGCTGATCCGGCTGATCGGTCCGGAGCGCATCGACAAGATCGGTGAGTACGCGGCCCGTCCCGGGCTCCAGTGGTACCCGGTCCGCTACATGGTGCTGCCGGTGCTGTCGGTGTTCTTCCTGACCAACCCGATGTGCTACACGATGGGGCGGTTCCTCCCAGAGAAGTACAAACCGGCCTTCTACGACTCGGCGGTCAGCTTCGTGCACCCGATCACCGGCATCTTCCCGCACGCGAACGCCGGTGAGCTGTTCGTGTACCTCGGCATCGCCGGCGGCATCACCACGCTCGGCCTCGGGGTCAGCGACCTCGCCGTCCGCTACCTGCTGGTCGGCCTGGTCGTGATCCTGATCCGCGGCATCTTCACCGAGGTGATCACCGCCCGGATGACGGCGCGCAAGGTCCGGGAGTCCGAGGAGGCGGCGGCATGAGCACCACCACCACGACAAAGGCCCCCGGCGGCAGGATGAACGGCTTCAACAACCTGCTGGTCAAGGTCGGCAAGGCCGTCGGCGGCGTCGTCGGCACGCTCTACCAGGCCGGTCGCGACGCGATCGACACCGTGATCCGCAACATCCTGCCGTTCATGGCGTTCATCTCGGTGCTGGTCGGCATCATCAACAAGACCGGCCTCGGTGACTGGCTCGCGAACCTGATCGCGCCCCTGGCCAGCAGCCTGATCGGGCTGCTCGTGATCTGCGTCATCTGCTCGATCCCGGTCCTCTCCCCGGTGCTCGGCCCCGGTGCGGTCATCGCCCAGGTGGTCGGCGTGCTGCTCGGCACGCGCATCGGCAAGGGCGACATCCCGCCGCAGTACGCGCTCCCCGCGCTGTATGCGATCGATCCCCAGGTCGGCTGCGACTTCATTCCGGTGGGGCTGGCACTAGGAGAAGCCGAACCAGAAACCGTCGAGGTCGGCGTGCCCGCCGTGCTGATCTCGCGGATGTTCACGGGTCCGATCGCCGTGGTGATCGCCTGGGCGGCCAGCTTCGGGCTCTATCAGACCAGCAACTAGACCGGTACACAGGAACCCGGGCTTCCGCCCACCCTCCATCCGCATCGAGAAGGAAGAGAACCACATGAGTGACTACAAGTCCGTGAAGGTCAGCAAGGGCCGGGGAGGCTGGGGCGGCCCGCTCACGATCACCCCGACCGACGACCGGCCGCTGGTGGCCTCGATCACCGGTGGAGGCATCCACCCGGTCGCGCAGAAGATCGCCGAGCTGACCGGTGGCGAGGCGTTCGACGGCTTCTCCAGCTCCGCCCCGTTCGACAAGCTCGCGGTCGCGGTCATCGACTGCGGCGGTACGGCGCGGGTAGGCGTCTACCCGATGAAGAAGGTCAAGACCGTCGACATCCACGCCACCAGCCCGGCCGGACCGCTGGCGCAGTTCATCACCGAGGAGCTGTTCGTCTCCGGAGTCAAGCCCGAGGACGTGGAAGAGGCATGACCGGGGTCACGACGGAGAACGTCGACACCGTGGTCTACGACTCCGTCGTGACACAGGTGGGCGGCCAGGTCGAGGCGTTCCTCGGCCATGGCCTGCTCATCTTCTTCAAGGCCGGCTCGCCACCGGAGCTGCACGACATCTCCGTGCTGCACGAGGCGACCACGGCGGACGACGGTCCCCGACCTGGCGACACCATCCATCTGGGCGACTGTGGCCTGGAGGTGCTCGCCGTGGGGCCCGTCGTCCGCGACAACCTGCTCAACCTGGGCCATCTCGACCTCAAGGCAGACGGCCGAACCGAACCCAAGCTTCCCGGCGACGTGTGCATCCGGGTGGGTGACATCCCGCTGCTGGCGGTCGGTGACACCTTCCGGATCACCCGTCCCCGTACTGAGACCAAGGAGAACCACCCATGAGCTACCGCGACAGGCTGCAGCAACGGCTCGACGAGACAGGTCAGCCGCTGCGCGTCGGCCTGGTCGGAGCCGGCCAGATGGGGACCGGGCTCGCCGCCCAGCTCCTCCGGATGCCGGGGATCACCCTCTCCGCCGTCCTCGACGTACAGAAGGAGCGTGCCGAGGACGCCCTCGGCCAGGCCGGGATCACGCCCGACCCGGCCGACGACGTGGACAAGGCGGCCCAGGCGATCGAGCGCGGCGGCAGCGTCGCGCTGACCGCGATCGACGACCTCGGCGGTCTCCCGCTCGACATCGTGGTGGAGGCCACCGGCGTACCCGACGTCGGCGCCCGGATCGCGGTCGAGGGCCTGGCCGCCGGGATCAACGTCGCCACCCTCACCGTCGAGTCCGACGTCACCGTCGGCGGCTACATGGCGCAGCTGGCCCAGGAGTCCACGGCGCTGTACTCCGTCTGCCGCGGTGACGAGCCGGTGGAGACCAAGATCCTGGTCGACTACGCCCGCGACCTGAACTTCGAGGTGATCTGCGCGGGCAAGGGCAAGAACAACCCGCTCGACCCGTACGCCACCCCCGAGTCGCTGACCGAGCGTGCCGCCGGCAAGCAGATGAACCCGAAGATGCTGACGAGCTTCGTCGACGGCTCGAAGGCCATGATCGAGATGGCGTCGCTGGCCAACACCACCGGCCTGGGCGTGAGCAAGCGCGGCATGCACGGGCCCGCGTCCACCGTGCCGACGCTGCACCAGACGTTCGCCCTCAAGGAGGACGGGGGGATCCTCGAGCGAGCCGGCGTCGTGGACTACTGCACCGGGCCGGTCGCACCGGGTGTCTTCGTCGTGGTCCGCACCGAGGACCCCTACGTGCACCACGAGATGACCTACCTCCAGATGGGCGACGGACCGTACTTCGCGCTCTACCGCCCCTACCACCTGGCCAGCCTCGAAGCGCCCCTGACCGTCTACGAGATGGTGCTCGACCACCGTCCCAGCCTCACCTCCGAGCACTGGACCGCCGAGGTCGGCGCCCAGGCCAAGCGGCCGCTCACGGCCGGGGAGAAGGTCGACGGCATCGGCGGCTCGATGGTCCGCGGCCTGATCGACCCGTCCGAGGACTTCGCCCGCGACGGCCTGGTGCCACTTGGCGTGCTCTCGGGTGCGGTGCTCAAGCGCGACGTGCCGACCGACCACACGCTGACCTACGACGACGTGGAGCTCAACGAGAGCTCGGTGATCGTGCGGATGCGTCGGATCCAGGAGGACATCGCCGAGGGCAAGCCGGCCCCGTCGCTCACCGAGCTCCGGGCGACTCTCGCGGGGTGAGGAGACTACGCTCGCGGCGTGTCGAGTTCAGCCGCCGTTCCCGCACGCCCGCGAGCGGCCCTGGTCATGCTCGCCGCGGGCGAGGGCCGGCGTACCGGCCACCACACGAACAAGGTGCTGCTGCCGCTCGCCGGCCGTCGCGTGTTCACGTGGTCGATCCGCTGGGCGCGGCTGCTGCCGTACGTCGAGCGAACGCTGCTGGTCATCCGTGAGGACGACCGCGACGCGGTCCGCGCCACGCTCGCCCGCGAGGTGGACGGGACGCCGATCGACCTGGTCGTGGGCGGCGACAGCCGGCACGCCTCGGAGTGGCACGCGTTGCAGGCGCTGGAGCCCGCGATCAACGCCGGCGAGGTCGACGTCGTGGTGATCCACGATGCCGCCCGCCCGCTGGCCGGCACCCAGCTGTTCGAGGACGTGATCGCGGCGGCCGCCGAGCACGGCGGGGCGATCCCGGTGCGCGACCAGGGCAACCTGGTCGGACGCAACGGCGAGACCCCGCCGGGAGACCGGGTGGTGGCGGTGCAGACCCCGCAGGCCTTCCTCGCTGCGCCGTTGCTGGCGGCGTACCGGCAGGCGGCCGCGGACGGCTTCGTGGGCACGGACACCGCGAGCTGCATGGAGCGCTACACCGACCTGCCGGTGCGCTGCGTGCCCGGCGACGCCGGGAACGTGAAGATCACCTTCCCCGACGACCTCTTCCTCGCCGAGCGGCTGCTGGCCAAGGCCGACTACGACCTCTCCGGCGGGCGTGAGCGGCACCGCCGCCGCGCCCATCTCCGCGACGTCCTCCCCACGGCCCGGCGGCGATGACCGACGTCGAGTACGCCGATCTCCGCTGCGAGAGCTGCGGGGAGGTCGCCGACCACGAGCTGCGGTACGCCGGTCGGCTGCTGGAGTCGACGCGGTGCACCAACTGCGGGCACCACATCGTGCTCACCCAGCGCTCGCTGGTGCCGGCCTACGTGCGCGACCTGGAGCAGCGGATGGTCAGCAAGCCCGGACGGATGCTGCGCCGGGCGGCACGCGACCCGCTCGGCTACGCCCGCCAGCTCCCCGGCGCGGTCCTCCGCCAGCCCGGGAAGTTCTGGCGGGAGTTCCGCGAGCTGTTCCGCTGAAGGACGCTAGGACTCCGGTCGCACCCGGCGGCCGAGCTCGTCGATGCTCTCGAGCAGGTTGACCGCTGAGGCGTCGTCGACGCGGCGGGCGATCGCGGGTGCGAGCACCAGCTCGACCGGGCCACGCTCCCGCAGCCAGCCGACCAGTCGGGCGAAGTCGCCGAGCGGCGGCTCGCCGTCGAGGGCCGCGGCCGCGGCCAGCACCGGTGAGGTGACGGCAGCGAGCGACTCGCGGTCGATGGTGCCCTGGATGGCTCCGTCGACGGCGGTCTTCACGGTGTCGGTGACCGGCCGGAAGGCGACCACCGAGCCGGTGCCGGGGTGCCCGGCCATGCTCGTCAGGAACTCCGTGGACGCCAGCGGACACAGGGCGTCGTGAACCAGCAGCGCGCGCTCGGTGCCCGCTGCGGCCCACCACTCCTCCTCGGCGACCACCCGGGCGGCCAGCCCGGTGCGCGTGACGTCGGCTGCGACCCGCGCGACGTCGGGGCGTCGTACGACGACGAGCGGCTCGCCTCCGAGGGCGGCCTCGAGTGCCCGCAGCGCGAGGATGTAGAGCGGCTCGCCGTGCAGCAGCTCGAACCCGAGCGAGGGGTGTCCGAGCAGCGACAGCACGCCGGTCACGGCAGGCGGCTGGGGCGTCATCGGTCCTCGCGGGGGTGCGGCATGCGAATGCCCCCGGCGGGTGCCGGGGGCATTCGAGCGTAGTTCAGTGAGCCACTCAGGAAGCGAGGACCTCGTCGAGGATCGCCTCGGCCTTGTCCTCGTTGGTGTGCTCGGCCAGGGCCAGCTCGGAGACCAGGATCTGGCGCGCCTTGGCCAGCATCCGCTTCTCGCCGGCCGACAGCCCGCGGTCACGCTCGCGGCGCCACAGGTCGCGGACGACCTCGGCCACCTTCATCACGTCGCCGCTGTGCAGCTTCTCGAGGTTCGCCTTGTAGCGACGCGACCAGTTGGTCGGCTCCTCGGCATGTGCGGCCCGGAGCACGTCGAAGACGCGGTCCAGACCTTCCTTGTCGACCACGTCACGAACCCCGACCAGGTCGAGGTTGCAGGCCGGGACGCGGACCACCAGGTCCTGCTGGGCGACGATCCGGAGTACGAGGTACTGCGTGTCCTCACCCTTGATCTTGCGCATCTCGATGTTTTCGATGACAGCGGCCCCGTGATTCGGATAAACGACCGTTTCGCCGACGGTGAAAGTCATATGCAGATAACCCCTTTCGAGGTGACCAGTCTAACACGCCCCCGGACTAGTCCCGACCGCGTTTGCGCAGGTCAGAGGCGGTTTGTGGGCTTGACAAGTCGATATCTGGTGTGCATTCGCGGGCGGTGGACGATACTGCGCGGCATGGGAGACACGCCGCAGGAGGCGACCGGGGGGCCGGCGTGACGGCCGGCGAAGAGGCGGTGCCCGATAAGGACCCCGCGCCGCTCCCCGACCAGCCGAAGGACGGCCCGAAGGAGAGCCCGAAGGTCGGCTCGAAGGAGCGCCCGAAGGACGGCTCCAAGGACCGCCCCAAGGGTCCGTCGGAGCTATCCGGACAGCTGCGGGCGCTGCTCGGCTGCACCCACCCGCGGCAGACCCTGTTGATGGCCATGGGGATCGGCGTCGCGGCCCTGGTCTCGGGTCGCCCGCTCCGCGAGAGCCTGGTCGCCGGCGCCGCCGTGCTGGTCGTGCAGGCGGTGCTCGGCATCCTCAACGACGCCGGTGACCGCGAGCGCGACGCCGCGTCCGGCGCCAGCGGCAACCCCGTCGCCGAGGGCCGGATCCCGTCCGGCAACGCGACCTTCGCGGCAACCTGTCTGGCGATCCTGGCGATCCCACTGTCCCTGCAGAACGGCCCCGTGGCCGGGGCGGCGCTGCTGCTCACCCTGGTCTCCGGGTTCCTGTACGAGAAGGCGCTTCGTCGTACGCCGCTCTCGTGGCTGCCTTGGGCGATCAGCTTCGGGCTGTTGCCGGCGTTCTTGTCGTACGGCGGGTGGGGAGGCGGCGTGCACGGCGGCCCGCCCACGCCGGCCTTGTCCGTGCTCGCCGCGCTGCTCGGGGTCGGGGTGCACTTCCTGATCTCGCTCCCGGACCTGGTCGCCGACAACAAGACCGGCATGCGCCACCTGCCGCTGCGGATCGCCCTCAAGGTGGGTGCGCCGCGGCTGCTGGTGATCTCCATCGCGTGGACGGTGCTGGCCGCGGTCGGGATCGTGGTGGTGGCGCTGTCCGTGGGGCTGCGTCAGTAGCGAGCCGGTGCCCTAGGGTTGTGCCCGTGAGGAGCACATTCCGGCGACGGATCGCCGTACTCGCCCTGGCCGTGGCGGTGCCGGCGATGTCCGCGTGCACCAACGGCCTCGACAGCCAGACCGACGAGGTCTACCAGCCGGCGGTCGGCGTCAACGACCGCTCTGGCGAGGTGGACGTGCTCGGCGCAATGATCGTGGCCCCTGAGAAGGGCACGAGCGGGCTGTTCATCGCCTCGCTGTCCAACAACAACCAGACCACGAGCGACAAGCTCACCGCCGTCGACGGGCAGGGCGTGAAGCTCACGCTCGGCGACGTCCCGACGATCCCGGCGGGCGGCCTGGTCAACCTTGCGTCCGAGCAGGTCGGCGGTATCCCGGTGACCGGCGCGCCGGTGAAGCCCGGCGACTACGTGCTGATCCGGCTCACCTTCGCCAACGCCGACCCGGTCACCGTCAACGTGCCGGTCGTCCTCGACGACGGGCCCTACGCCTCGCTCACGCCGAAGCCGGCGAAGTCAGCGTCGCCATCGGGCTCGTCGTCGGCGTCACCGTCTGCGTCACCGTCCGGGTCGCCGTCCGGGTCGCCGTCCGCGTCCCCGTCCGGATCGTCGACGCCATGACCGCCACCCTGGTCCTGCTCCGGCACGGCGAAAGCACGTGGAACGCCAAGAACCTCTTCACCGGCTGGGTCGACGTACCCCTGACCGACAAGGGCCGCGACGAGGCCGTCGCCGGCGGCGAGCAGCTGGTCGAGGCCGGGCTGCTCCCCGATGTCGTCCACACGTCGTTGCTCCGCCGCGCGATCACGACCTGCCACCTCGCGCTCGACGTCGCCGACCGGCACTGGATCCCGGTGCGCCGCTCGTGGCGGCTCAACGAACGGCACTACGGCGCCCTGCAGGGCAAGGACAAGAAGCAGACCATGGAGCAGTACGGCGAGGAGCAGTTCATGCTCTGGCGCCGCTCCTTCGACGTACCTCCGCCGCCGATCGATGCCGACGACGAGTTCTCCCAGGCCGGCGACGTCCGCTACGCCGACCTCGGTGACGAGATGCCGGCGACGGAGTGCCTCAAGGACGTGATCGCGCGGATGCTCCCCCACTGGGACTCCGCGATCGTGCCCGACCTGCGCTCCCACGGGATCGTGCTGGTCGCCGCCCACGGCAACAGCCTCCGCGCGATCGTGAAGCACCTCGACGGCATCAGCGACGCGGACATCGCGGGCCTGAACATCCCGACCGGGATGCCCCTGGTGTATGAGCTCGACGACGCCCTGCAGCCGGTCGTGCCCGGTGGTCGCTACCTGGACCCCGAGGCCGCCGAGGCCGCCGCCGCCGCCGTCGCGAACCAGGGTCGGTAGCGCGGCGGGATCCCTCCGCTGGGTCGCTGCGTGGGCCCAGAAGCCCGCAAATGCTGAGTTGTGGGGGTCGTAGGTGCGGCGCCGAGCCCGACAACCTCGCAAATGCGGCGTTACACGCCCGGGCCTCAGCGGCCAGGGAAGTGTGACCGGTAGCCCTGCCTGAGCTGACCGACCCGGACGCCTCGCGACTGCAGGGCGCGCCGTACCTTTTCCACCGTCGCGGTGGGGTGGCGGTAGATACCGGCGCTCGTGACGACCAGGGTGCGCCAGCCGTCAGAGTCCAGTGACTCGCGGCGCTCGATGTCGGCTTCCCACTGTTGTTCTCGCTCGATGTGATGCCGCCCGTCGAACTCGATGATCAGCTTGAGGGTGGGGTACGAGAGGTCGAGGCGCCGGATCACAGCACCCCACTCGTCACGGATCAGATGGTTGACCTCGGGCTCGGGCAACCCAGCGAGCACGAGGAGAAGCCTGAGCCGGGTCTCCATCGCAGAATCGACGCCCTCACGCACGTAGCGCACCAGACGCCGGGCAGTGCGCGAGTGCTTCCCGCGCAGCTTGGCGCAGTACCTGCGGAGCTCTGCCAGCGTGATCAGCCCGAGCCGCACCATCGCGTCTCCGGCAACAACCGCGTCGACGAACGACAGCGAGCTCGCGAGCTCGACGAACAGCTGCGCCGGCTCGGACACACGGATGTCACCCAGAACCCGGCAGACGCTGCCTGCCTCGCGGACGTGCGCACGCAGCCCTGGCCGCGGGCGCCTGAACAGCGCGTCCTTGACGGTGACGTGGATGTCGGGGTCAGTTGGTGTCGGGATGCCGTACAGCACCGCAGCCGTTGTGTGGCTTGCGTGCGCGGCCGGCGGGTGCAGCAGGAGCGCGCCGCGCGCCCGGAGTGCGGTGGAGAGTGGCATTGTCGCGGAGGCGTAGACGCCGCGGAACAGTCGGTGCCAGGCCGAGGTGCGCAGCTGATCCCGGGTAAGGCCCGCGGCGATCGCGTCCTCGTACAAGAACGGCAGCCCCAGCGGGAGCCCCGCAGATTCGGGAGCGGGCGATGTCATCCGAGAACGGTGTCAGGATTTGCCGATTCTCGCTCTCGTCATCCACAGGTGCCTCCGCACGCTCAACTGCGAAGTCCGCAAATGCGGAGTCGTGGGGGCACGAAACGAAGATTCGACACCGCTAACTTCGCATTTGCGCGGTTACACGGGCCGGCACAACACGACAAGCCTCCGCACAACCCTCAGGCGTCCAGCATCGGGATGGTCTCACCGGTGACCAGGAAGACCACCCGGCGGGCGATCGAGACGGCGTGGTCGGCGATGCGCTCGTAGTAGCGACCGAGCAGGGCGATGTCGATGGCGGGCTCGACGCCGTGGGCCCAGTCGGCGCCGAGGAGCTCGCGGAACGACGAGCGGCGCAGGCGGTCCATCTCCTCGTCGGCCTCCTCGAGCTCGCGGGCGGCCTCGACGTCGCGGTCGGCGATGATGTGCTCGACGCGGCCGACCATCACCTCGGCGATCGTGGCCATCCGGGAGATCGTCGGCTCCAGCTCCTTGGGTACGGCGACCTCGGGCACGCGGAGCCGCGCGATCTTCGCGACGTGCACGGACAGGTCGCCCATACGCTCGAACTCGCTGACCATCCGGAGCGCGGCGATCAGCATCCGGAGGTCGCCGGCGACCGGGTTCTGCAGCGACAGGAGCTCGAAGCTGTTCTCCTCGATCTGCTCGCGGGTGCGGTCGATCGCGGCGTCGTCGGAGATCACCCGCTCGGCGAGCAGGGCGTCCCCGTTGAGGAGGGCCTCGGTGGCGCGGGCGACCGCGGCACGGACGAGTCGCGACATCGCGATCAGGTCGTTCCGGATCCCGTCGAGCTGGTCGGCATAGGCATCACGCATGCGGTGACCGTAGGCACGCCGGGTGAAGCGTTGGGGTCGAAGCGTGAACGCGCGGTGAACGGCCCCGGAAGACGTGTCGAAACCCACCTCCTGAGGCGCAGGGGCCGGTGAACCGCTGCGTACCATCGAGCCCGTGGACCCCGCGACGCAGGCTGTGCTGTTCGCGCTGCTCGGCGCCGTGCTGGGCGGCGCTGTGGTGCTGGCGTGGCGCGTGAGCGAGATCCAGCAGCAGCGCGCCGAGGAGGCCGAGGAGCCGGTGCTGCCCGACGGGGTCGCCGCGGTCCTCGCCGTCCTGCGCAGCAGCGCGCTCGTGGTCGACCGGGACGACTCCGTGCTCAAGGCGACCGCGCCGGTCTACGGCATGGGTGTGGTCAGCGGCGAGCGACTCGTCGACGACACCCTCCTCGACCTGGTCCGTCGGGTACGACGCGACGGGCAGATCCGCGAGTCAGAGCTGCTCCACCCGCGCCGGATCGGCGTACCGGCTCGCCACCTGACCGTGCGCGTCACCCCGCTCGGCGCCCGGCTGGTGCTGGTGCTGCTCGAGGACCGCACCCGCGAGCGCCAGGTCGAGGCCATCCGGCGCGACTTCGTGGCCAACGTGAGCCACGAGCTGAAGACCCCGGTCGGCGCGATCCGGCTGCTCAGCGAGGCGGTCACCGACGCCGCCGACGACCCCGAGGCCGTGCAGCGGTTCGCGGGCCGGATGAGCATGGAGAGCATGCGGCTCGGCCGACTGGTCCAGCAGATCATCGAGCTCTCGCGGCTGCAGGACGACGACCCGCTCGAGGAGCCCGGATCGGTGGCGCTCGACCGGCTGCTCGACCGGGTGATGGACGAGAACTCCACCGACGCCTGCACCAAGAACATCCAGGTCGTCCGCGACGGCGACAAGGAGCTCGTGGTCCTCGGCAGCCTGGAGCAGATCGCGCTGGCCGTGAGCAACCTGGTCTCCAACGCGGTCAGCTACTCGCCCGAGGGGTCGACCGTGGTGGTCTCGACCCGGGCCGAGCCGACGGCGGTCGAGATCGCGGTGACCGACCAGGGCATCGGCATCCCCGCCAGCGAGATCGACCGGATCTTCGAGCGCTTCTACCGCGTCGACCCGGCGCGGCATCGCTCGACCGGTGGCACCGGCCTCGGGCTCTCGATCGTGAAGCATGTGGCAGCCTCGCACGGGGGCGAGGTCCGGGTCTGGTCCGTGGAGGGCCAGGGCTCGACGTTCACGCTCACGCTGCCACGCAAGCAGGACGTGCCCGCCAAGGCCGGAACCCCCGAGGAGGCACACCCGTGACCCGAGTTCTCGTGGTCGAGGACGAGGAGAGCTACAGCGACGCCCTCTCCTACATGTTGCGCAAGGAAGGGTTCGAGGTGGCGGTGGCCAACACGGGCCCGGCCGCGCTCACGGAGTTCGACCGGGCGGGCGCCGACATCGTGCTGCTCGACCTGATGCTGCCCGGCCTGCCCGGCACCGAGGTGTGCCGCCAGATCAGGCAGACCTCGAACGTGCCGGTGATCATGGTCAGCGCGAAGGACGACGAGGTGGACAAGGTGGTCGGCCTCGAGCTCGGTGCCGACGACTACGTCACCAAGCCGTACTCGCCCCGGGAGCTGGTCGCCCGGATCCGCGCCGTCCTGCGCCGCGGCGTCGAGCCCGACCTTGCGCCGTTGACCCTCGAGGCCGGTCCGGTCCGGATGGACGTCGAGCGCCACGTGGTCACCGTCGACGGCGTCGACACCCGGCTGCCGCTCAAGGAGTTCGAGCTGCTCGAGATGTTCCTGCGCAACCCCGGACGTGTGCTGACCCGAGGCCAGCTGATCGATCGCGTGTGGGGCTCCGACTACGTCGGCGACACCAAGACGCTCGACGTGCACGTGAAGCGGCTGCGGGCCAAGCTCGAGCCCGACCCGGCGGAGCCGAAGTACCTCGTGACCGTGCGTGGCCTCGGCTACAAGCTCGATCTCTGAGCGCTGCGCCGAGCCTGCGAGGCGCAGAAGAGCGAAGAGGTTGAGGAGTGGTGGCACGCACCGGAACGAAGTGACGGGACGTGCCGACGCGTCTCGAAACCTGAGCCCTCCTCGTCGCCCACTGGCAGGATCCTCACCAGGGTTGGCAGACATTTCGCTACCGGTCGAAGCCTGCCACTCCTAGGCTCGCCACGTGTCCTCCCCACCCTCCTCCGACACCGCCGCGGTACCGGCCTGGCTGCCGCTCGCCGCGGTCGGCGTCACGCTCGTGCTCTGGGCCTCGGCCTTCGTCGGCATCCGCCACCTCGCGGGAACGTTCTCGCCCGGGGCACTGTCGCTCGGGCGGCTGGTCTTCGGCGCGGTCGCCCTCGGTGTCGCACTGCTCGTGTCCCGCTCCTGGCGTGCTCCGACCCGCCGCGAGTGGCTCGGGATGGCCGCGGTCGGGGTGCTCTGGTTCGGCATCTACAACGTGGCCCTCAACGCCGGCGAGCGTCGGATCGACGCCGGCACGGCGGCGATGCTGATCCAGGTCTCGCCGATCCTGGTGGCGGCGCTGGCCCTCTTGCTGCTGCGCGAGAAGCCGACCGCGTTCCTCGTGGTGGGCATCGCGCTGGCGTTCAGCGGCGTCGCGCTGATCGCGCTGTCGAGCTCGACCGGCAGCAACCACGACGTGCTCGGCGTGGCCCTCTGTCTCCTCTCCGCGGTCGCGTACGCGATCAGCCTCGTCCTCCAGAAGCCGCTGGTCGGCCGGCTCCCGGCGCTGCAGGTGACGTGGGCGGCGTGCACGGTCGGCGCCGTGGCCTGCCTCGCGTTCGCCGGGCAGCTCGTGGGCGAGACCGCGGACGCGTCGCTGGCCGACGTCGGCTGGCTCGCCTACCTGGGGGTGTTCCCCACCGCGATCGCGTTCACGACGTACGCCTTCGCGCTGCGCCACATGACCGCCAGCAGCCTGAGCGTGACGACGTACCTCGTCCCGCCGATCACCGTCCTGCTCAGCTGGGTGTTCCTCTCGGAGACGCCGCCCGCGGTGGCGTACGTCGGCGGCGCGATGTGCCTGGTCGGCGTGGCCGTGGCCCGGCGCAGGACGCGGGCCCGCGAGACCGAGGTGTCCGCCGTCGAGGAGAAGGTCACGGCGTAGGCGGGGGCTCCTGCGGACCCTTCTCCAGCCAGCCGCGGAAGGCGGCGAGGTTGTGGGTGGGCTCGCCGCGCGAGATGCGCCACTCCCACTCCTTGCGGATCGCCGTCGCGAACCCGAGCTCGAGGATCGTGTTGAACGACTCGTCGGAGTAGGTCAGCACCGACCCGAGCAGCCGGTCGACCTCCTCGGCGGTGACCCCGGCCAGCGGCAGCCGGGAGTCGAGGAAGATGTCGCCGGCCTGGTCGACCGCGAAGGCCACCGCGAACATCCGCAGGTTGCGCTCCAGCAGCCACCGGTAGACGACCTGGTGGTTCTCGTCAGGACGCCGGCAGACGAACGCGTGGATGGCGAGGGCGTGGGGGCCGACCTCCAGCCGCACCGGGGTCTTCAGCTTCCGGTCCCCCGGGAGCACCACGTCGAACACGCCCTCGGCGGTCTCGACCCATTCCAGGGCGTCGTCGCCGAGCGCGGCGCGGATCGCCTCTGCGGCGCGGACCTGCTCGGGCGTGGCTGCCGGTTCCCTCACGCGGCCCATCATGCACGGGCCGCGAGCAGGTCCTGCCTCATCATCTGTGCCGCCCGACGGTAGACCTCGATCGTGCGGTCGGCGGTCAGATCCCAGCTGAAGCGGGCCGCCTGCTCCACCGCTCCCCGCGACAGCTCGTCGCGCAGGCCGGGCGTGCGCACGATCCGCTCGAACGCCCGGGCGTAGTCGGCCGGGTCGTGCCCGCTGACGAGCAGGCCGGAGCGCCCGTCGCGGACGGCGGTGGTGAGGCCACCGACGGCGGCGGCGACCACCGGGGTGCCCACGCCCTGGGCCTCGACCGCGACCAGCCCGAACGACTCGTTGTACGACGGGACGCAGACCGCGGACGCGGCGGCGTACCAGTCGACCAGCTCCGTGCGCGAGACGGGCGGCACGAACCGGACCACATCGGACAGGCCGAGCGATGCGGCCAGCTGCGCCAGCGCCTCAGGCTTCTCCAGCCCCGTGCCGGACGGTCCGCCGACGACCGCCACCTGCAACGTCGAGCGCAGCGAGGGGTCGCGGGCGACCAGCTCGGCGGCGGCCCGGACCAGGATGTCGGGCGCCTTCAGTGGCTGGATCCGGCCGACGAAGACGAGCAGGTGGGCGTCCGGGGCGATGCCGAGCCGGGCGCGCGCCTGCGCCTGCGAGGTCGGGCGGAACACATCGAGGTCGACACCGGGGTGCACCACCTCGACCCGGGTCGCGTCGGCGTCGTAGCTGGTGACCAGCTGCCGGGCCTCGTCGTCGGTGTTGGCGATCAACATGTCGGCCGCCGCCACGACCTGCTCCTCGCCGATCACGCGGGCCAGGGGCTCGGGAGTGTCGCCCTCGGCGAGCGCCTCGTTCTTCACCTTCGCCATCGTGTGCATCGAGTGCGCAAGCGGGATGCCCCAGCGGTCGCGCGCCAGTGCCCCGACCTGCCCGGAGAGCCAGTAGTGGCTGTGCACGACGTCGTAGTGGCCCGGGTCGTGGGAGGCCTCGGTGCGCAGCACGTCGCGCGCGAACGCGCACAGCTGACCGGGCAGCTCACCCTTGGTGAGACCCTCGAACGGCCCGGCGACGATGTGCTGGACCCGCACCCCGCCGGCGGCCTGCACGACGGGCGGGAGCTGCGAGGACGTGGACCGCGTGAAGATGTCGACCTCGATGTCGCGCTCCGCAAGGCGCTTGGCGAGCTCGATCACGTAGACGTTCATGCCGCCGGCGTCGCCGGTGCCCGGCTGGTCGAGCGGAGAGGTGTGGAGACTGATCATCGCCACCCGGCGGAGCCGCTCGGGACCGTCGAGTCGAATCGTCACGCCACACCCTCCTTCACGCGAGCACACTTGATGGCCAAGGGTGAAACCCCCGGGCTCGTTCCGCTATTCCTCCCCCTAGGCTGGGCGCATGAGCGAACGGACCGCCGTCGTCACGGGTGCGAGCAGCGGGATCGGCGCCGCGACCGCCCGCGCACTGGCCGGTGACGGCTTCCGGGTGTTCTGCGCCGCTCGCCGGGAGGACCGGATCACCGCCTTGGCCGAGGAGATCGGCGGCGTGGCGGTGGCCTGCGACGTCACCGACGCCGCCTCCGTCGCGGCACTCGCCTCTGCGGTGGGGCCGCGGCTCGACGTGCTGGTGAACAATGCCGGCGGCGCGTTCGACGCGGCCGGGGTGGCCGAGGCCGACCTCACCGACTGGGCCCGGATGTACGAGGTGAACGTGCTCGGCCTGGTCCGGGTCACCCAGGCGCTGCTGCCCGCGCTCCGCGAGTCCGGCCACGGCCTGGTGGTCAACCTCGGCTCGACCGCCGGCCGCGTCGCCTACGAGGGCGGCGGCGGCTACACCGCTGCCAAGCACGGCACCAAGGTGGTCACCGAGACGCTCCGGCTCGAGCACGTCGCGGAGCCGGTGCGGTTCTGCGAGATCGCCCCCGGAATGGTCCGCACCGAGGAGTTCGGCCTGGTCCGCTTCGACGGCGACGAGGCGAAGCGCGACGCCGTCTACGCCGGCGTCGAGGAGCCGCTCGTCGCCGGCGACGTGGCGGAGGCGATCCGATGGATCGCCTCGCTCCCGGCCCACGTGAGCGTCGACGAGCTGGTGATCCGGCCCAAGGCGCAGGCGGCCCAGCACAAGGTGCACCGCACCAGCTGATCGGCCGACTCGGACATAACAGTCAGACGACCGAGCATGGTTCAAGAGGAATCGAGCTCAGAGTATTGCCCCTGGCTCGC
>Ga0207691_10002286_pt1 | contig 18751 bp, 16 predicted proteins | sample KBSM13metaG_FD_184327 | JGI IMG/M metagenome (GOLD analysis project Ga0207691, IMG submission 184327) | Miscanthus rhizosphere microbial communities from Kellogg Biological Station, Michigan, USA - KBS M1-3 metaG (SPAdes) (version 2) | ecosystem: Host-associated > Plants > Roots > Rhizosphere >... | reverse complement strand
AGACGTACATGAACGAGTCCGGGAACGCGGCCGGGCCTGCCCGCGGGTCGTTCGGCGTCCCGCTCGACCGGGTCCTCGCCCTCCACGACGAGATCGACCTCCCGTTCGGCGAGGTGCGGACCAAGCTCGGCGGCGGCGTCGCCGGCCACAACGGCCTGAAGAGCCTCGAGCGCGGGCTCGGCAGCCGCGACTTCCAGCGGGTGCGAATCGGGGTCGGCCGCCCCGATTCGACCGACCCTGAGGTCGTCTCCAGTTGGGTCCTCGGCCGCTTCGCCGAGGATCGCGAGAGCGTCGCAGCCCTGATCGAGTCGGCCGCCGCCGCGACCGAGCGCCTGATCGACGAGATCTCCAACGACGAAGACGGAAACGAGGAGTGAGATGGAGCCACTGACCAGCTACGAGACCGACGGCAACGGCGTCGGCCTGTTGCGGCTCGACCGGCCCGAGGCCCGGAACGCGATCAACACCGCGATGCTCGAGGAGCTGCTCGAGCACCTCGGAGCGGCCCGCGCCGACGCTGACCTCCGCGTGCTCGTCCTCTCCTCGACCGACCACATGGGCTTCTCCGCCGGCGCCGACGTCCGCGAGGAGCTCGACCGCGAGGGTGCGATCCGCCGCATGCAGCTCTTCGCCGATCTCTACGACGATCTGACCGGGTTTCCGCGGCCGACCGTCGCTGCATGCCACGGCGCCTGCGTCGGCGGCGGCGCCGAGATCGCGGTCGCCTGCGACATCCGCGTCGGCGGCTCGAACATGCGCCTCCGCTTCCCGGGCGCCGGCCTCGGCGTCCCGGTCGGGCCCGCCCGCCTCGTCACCCTCTGCGGCCTCTCGGTCGCGAAATACCTGCTGCTGACCTCGAAGGAGATCGCCGTCGACGAGGCGTACCGCTGGGGTCTGGTCCACAAGGTGGCGCCCGCCCCGCGGACCGAGGAGGTCGCGCTGCAGCTCGCAACCCAGGTCGCCGATCATCCGCCCGAGTCGGTGGCCCGGATCAAGTCGATGCTGCACGCCTGGGACGGGGTCGAGGAGCGCTCGCGGGCCGAAGGCGAGGGCCAGGTCGCCTGGCAGTCGGAGGGACCCGGGCTCGGCTACCGAGACTGAGTAACGGTGGCGCTCCGTTCCCTCCTCGAGGTAGCCGAAGGCGACACGGCCTTCGCAGCGCTCGCCGCCCGCGTCGACGCCGCCGGCGACGGCGAAGGGACCACGGTCCCGGTCTCGGCCGGGCTGCGCCCGTATCTGCTCGCCGCGCTGGCCGAGGCGGAGCCCGGCCTCGCCGGGCGGCCGCTGCTCGTCGTCGCCGCCGACGATCGCGGCGCCCGTGACCTCGCCGGCGAGCTCGGCGCCTACCTGGCGCCGCGCCGCGTCCGCTACTACCCGTCCCGGGGGACCGGCTACGAGTCGCACCTGGCGCCGCCTCCACACCTCGTCGGCCTCCGGATCGCCGCCCTCGACGCCCTCGTCGGCGATGGCGACGAGGAGCCGCCGGTCGTCGTCGCCAGCGCCGTGGCGCTGGCCGAGGCTGTCCCCGACGCGTCGCTGCGGCCGGCCGGCTTCGCGCTCACGCGGGGCGAGGAGATCGACCTCGGCGACGTCGCCGAGCTGCTCGCCGGCAGCGGCTACGAGCGGGTCGAGCAGGTCGACGACCGTGGCCAGTTCGCGGTCCGCGGCGGGATCCTCGACGTCTTCGCCTCGACCGAGGACCAGGCAGCGCGGATCGAGCTGTTCGGCGACGAGATCGAGTCGATCCGTTACTTCTCGACGTTCACGCAGCGCTCGCTCGGCGAGACCGAGCGGATCGAGCTGGCCCCGGCCGCCGAGATCGATCCCGACCACCGGCTGCTCGCCGAGGCGGCGCTCGCCGACGCCGCCGAGGAGGGAGCGGAGCGGCCGCTCGCCGAGCTCCTGCCGACCGATCGCTTCGGGGCGTTCCTCGAGCTGATCGACGATCGGACGGCGATCGTCATCGCCGCTCCCGACGAGCTTGACGCCGCCCTCGACGACCACCTCACCGACATCCGCGCTGCGATCCACGACGACGACATCGCCCGCCTCTACGTAGCGGTGCGCGATCCCCTCCGGGCCCGCGCGACCCTGTCGATGACCGGCGTCGGCGACGGTGATCCCGACGCCGGTGACGGCGGCGAGGCCTTCCGCGGCTCGATCCCCGTCTCGGCCGCGCGCAGCCTCGCCGAGGCCGAGCCGGAGCTCGAGAAGCAGACCCGCTCCGGCTACACGACGGTCGTCGCCTTCGAGCGGATCGGTGAGGCGGAGCGCGCCCGCTACGCGCTCGAGCGCCTGACCCCGAAGATGCTCGGCGACGGTCCGCCGCCGGCCGATCCCACGGTCCTCTTCGCGGAGGCGCGCGTCGCCGACGGCTTCATCGCCCCGGCGCTCCGGCTCGCGGTCGTGCCGTTCCGGCGTCTCGTCCACCGTCGCCGCGCTGCGGCGCCGGCGCCGACCGGCGGCCGGCTCGCCTCGCTCGGCGACCTCGCCGCCGGCGAGCACGTCGTCCACGAGGACCACGGCGTCGCCCGCTTCGCCGGCTTCGACACGAGGACCGTCGCCGGGATCACCCGCGACTACCTCGAGCTCGAGTACCGCGACGGCGACAAGGTCCTCGTCCCGGCCGAGCAGCTCGCGAAGATCACCCGCTACGTCGGCGGCGAGCACCCCGAGCTCTCGAAGCTCGGCGGCAAGCGCTGGAGCCAGATGAAGGCGCGGGCTCGCCGCTCGGCGCGTGAGCTGGCCGGGGAGCTGATCAACCTCTATGCCGAGCGCCAGGCGCGCCGCGGCCACGCGTTCTCGCCCGACGGCGAGTGGCAGCTCCGCCTCGAGCGCTCGTTCCCGTTCCGCGAGACCGCCGACCAGCTCGAGGCGATCGAGGCCGTCAAGGCCGACATGGAGTCGGACCGGCCGATGGACCGGCTGATCTGCGGCGACGTCGGCTACGGCAAGACCGAGGTCGCGATCCGGGCGGCCCAGAAGGCGCTCGCCGACAGCAAGCAGGTCATGGTCCTGGTGCCGACGACGATCCTCGCCACCCAGCACCTCGGGACGTTCACCGAGCGCCTCCGCGACTTCCCCTACGAGATCGAGATGGTCTCGCGGCTTCGCAAGCCGGCCGACGTGAAGAAGGTCGTCGCCGGCTTCGCGGACGGCTCGGTCGACATCCTGATCGGGACCCACCGGCTGCTCTCCCGCGATGTCCGCGCCAAGGATCTCGGGCTGCTGGTGATCGACGAGGAGCAGCGGTTCGGCGTCAAGCAGAAGGAGCTGCTCCGCCAGCTCAAGCTCAAGGTCGACGTCCTCGCGATGTCGGCGACGCCGATCCCGCGGACGATGCAGATGAGCCTCGCCGGCCTCCGCGACATCTCGGTGATCGAGACCCCGCCCGAGGGCCGGCGCCCGGTCCGCACCTACGTCGGCCCCTACGACGAGGAGCTCGTCGCCGAGGCGCTGCGCCGCGAGGTCCGCCGCGAGGGCCAGGCCTTCTTCCTCCACAACCGGATCGAGACCCTCCACGACACCGCCGAGCGGCTCCGCGCCCTCGTGCCGGAGGCACGCTTCATCGAGGCCCACGGCCAGCTCGAGGAACGCGAGCTGGAGACGACGATGATCTCGTTCCTGCGTGGCGAGGCCGACGTTCTGGTGGCGACGACGATCATCGAGTCCGGCCTCGACGTCCCCGCCGCGAACACGCTGGTCGTCGAGCGCGCCGACAACCTCGGCCTCGCGCAGGCCTACCAGATCCGCGGCCGGGTCGGACGCTCTCGCGAGCGCGCCTACGCCTACATGCTCTACCCCTCCGAGGAGGGCGTCACCCGCGAGGCGGCGGCGCGCCTGGCGACCCTCGCCGATCACACCGAGCTCGGCTCCGGCTTCCGGATCGCGATGCGCGACCTCGAGCTGCGCGGCGCCGGCGACCTGCTCGGCGCCGAGCAGTCCGGCCACGTCGCCGCGATCGGCTTCGAGCTCTACGTCGAGATGCTCGACCAGGCGGTGGCGGAGCTGCGCGCGGCCGGCGGCGGCGAGCGGACCGAGGAGGAGGTCAGGGTCGACACCGACGTCTCCGCCTTCGTCCCGTCGGCGTACGTGCCCTACGAGGCGGCCAAGATCGACATCCACCGGCGGATCGCCGGCGCCCGCGCGCCCGGCGAGCTGCGCGCGCTCCACGACGAGTTGCGGGACCGCTTCGGCCCGCCGCCGGAGCCGATCGAGGCGCTGCTGGCGATCCAGCGGGCCCGGATCGAGCTCGCCCGCGAGGGCGCCCGCAACCTCGTCCTCCGCGGCGGCCGGATCGTCGCCGAGCCGCTCGAGCTCGACTCCGAGCGGGTCGGGCGCCTGCGCGAGCGCGTTCCCGACGCGATCTACAGCTCCCGGGAGAGCACGCTGACGCTGCGCGCCCCCGATACCGACGCGCCCGAGTCGGAGCGGGTCGCCCGCCTTTCCCAGCTCGCCGATGCCGTCTCCGCGTCGCGGGAGCCGGTCGCCGGGGCCGCCTGACCACCGCTGCCGCCGGCAAGCGGGGTTGGCCGCCGACCCGTGTCGGTATGTTTCCGACCCGTGACCCGCTCGGCGAAGCGCAAACTGGCGATCGTCCTAGCCCTGATCCTCGTCGGGGCGGTCGCCCTCGTCGCCGCCACGACCGGACTCGGCGAGCCCGGGCTGCCCGACGGCGACGTCGCCTTCGTCGATGGCGTCGACGACGGCTCGATCACCCAGGACGACCTCGACTCGGCCATCCAGCAGGCGGCGGCACAGAGCGGTCTTCCGAAGCCCCCGGCCCCCGATGATCCACAGTACGACTCGCTCGTCCAACAGGCGATGCAGAGCCTGATCCTCGCCGAGTGGGTGAAGGGCGAGGCGGCCGACCGCGGGATCACCGTCACCCAGCAGGACATCGACTCCGAGCTGCAGCGGATCAAGGATCAGAGCTTCTCGAGCGAGAAGGAGTTCCAGAAGTTCGTCGAGCAGAACAAGTTCAGCGAGGCCGACGTTCAGGAGCAGGTCGAGCTGACGCTCCTCCGTGACCGGCTCGAGCAGGCGGTGGTCAGCAAGCCGACCGTCTCCGACGACGAGATCAAGAAGTTCTACGAGGTCAACATCGACAGCTTCAAACAGCCGGCGAACCGCGACGTCCGCGTCATCCTCAACTCGTCGAAGCAGAAGGCCGAGCAGGCCAAGCAGGCGCTCGAGGCCGACGACTCCGACGCGAGCTGGAAGAAGGTCGCGAAGCAGTACTCGCAGGACCAGGCCTCCAAGGACCGCGGTGGGCTGCTCGAGGGCCTCACCGAGGGCCAGGGCGACCCGCAGCTCGAGCAGCAGGCGTTCTCGGCGTCGGAGGGCGAGATCGTCGGCCCGTTCAAGACCGACCGCGGCTGGTACGTGATCGAGGTGAGTGCGATCAATCCGGAGACGACTCAGTCGCTCGCCGATTCCAGCAGCGCGATCGAGCAGCAGCTGGTCTCCTCGAAGCAGCAGCAGATCGCCACCGACTTCCAAAGCGACTTCGTCGACAAGTGGACGCCGCGGACCGTCTGCGCCCCCGACGAGACGATCGAGCTCTGCAGCAACTTCGTCGCTCCCGAGACCCCGACCGCGCCGGGTCAGCCGACGCCGCCGGCCGTGATCTCGAGGCAGCCGATCGAGCCGGGCACATCGACGATCTCGATCGACGGCTCCGCCCAGCAGGGGCTCCCCCAGGGGCCGCAGCCGCCGCCGACGAAGAACGCCGAGGGGCAGGTGCCGCCAGGTGCCGTGCCGCTCGGGCCCAACGGCGCTCCCACCGGCGCACCACCGGGGACGACGGCGCCCCCGACCGGCGCTCCGCCCGGCACGACGGCGCCGCCGGGGACGACGGCGCCGCCCGGTACGACCGCGCCGCCGACCACCGCACCCTGACCGCGCGATGAGCGCTGACGACGCCCGCGCCGCTGCCGGTGCCGAGGCGATCGCCGAGCTCGACGCGGTCACCCGGCGGCTTCGCCGCGAGTGTCCCTGGGACCGGGCCCAGGACGAGCGCTCGATCGTCCCCCACACGGTCGAGGAGGCCTACGAGCTCGCCGACGCGGCGGCGGCCGGCGACGACGCGAAGCTGCTCGACGAGCTCGGCGACGTCCTCTTCCAGGTCCACTTCCTGGCGCTGCTGCTCGAGGAGCGCGATGCCGGCGACCTCGCCGCCGTCGCCGCCCATACGACCGCGAAGCTGATCCGCCGCCACCCGCACGTCTTCGGCGAGGTCGAGGTCGCCGGAACCGATGACGTCCGCTCCAACTGGGACCGGATCAAGCGCGAGCAGGAGGGACGCGGGGAGGACGGGCCGTTCGCCGACGTCCCCGAGAACCTCCCCGGCCTCCTCTACGCCCGCAAGCTCCAGCGCCGCGCCGCCGCGGCCGGCCTGCCGGGGCCCGCGGAAGACCGCGAAGAGGCGCTGGAGCGGCTCGATGCGGCGCTCGCGACGGTGCGGTCGGCGCCCTCCTCGGCCGACCCCGAGCTCGCCAGCCCGGACGAGCGCGCCGCCGCCGAGGAGGTCATCGGGCGGCTGCTTCTCGCTGTCGTCGACGTCGCCCGGATCGCCCGCGTCGATCCGGAGCTGAGCCTGCGGCAGGTGGCGGATGGGCTGCGCGAGGTGGCCGACGGGGCGGGCTGAGAGGGAGGCATCGAGGGCCAGACCCGGGGTGGCGGACATCCTTGTCGCATAGAGGTATGGATCCGCACCACCTCTCGTCCGCACCCGTTTCTCTGCCTGTGTCGGCCACCGCCGACTCGCCACCGCCGATTAGACTCGCCCGCCCATGCCGACGATCGCAGACGTCCACGGCCGCCAGATCCTCGACTCGCGGGGCAACCCGACCGTCGAGGTCGAGGTGACGCTCGAGGGCGGCGCGACGGGCCGGGCGGCCGTCCCCTCCGGGGCCTCGACGGGCGAGTTCGAGGCGACCGAGCTGCGCGACGGCGGTGACGCCTGGGGGGGCAAGGGGGTGGGGGACGCGGTCGCCAACGTCAACGGCGAGATCACGGCGGCGCTCGGCGGCGCCGACGCCCGCGACCAGGCGGCGATCGACCGGGTGCTGATCGACCTCGACGGGACCGCGAACAAGTCGCGGCTCGGCGCGAACGCGATCCTCGGCGCCTCCCTGGCGGTCGCGCGGGCGGCGGCGCTCGCCGCCGGCGAGCCGCTCTACCGCTACCTCGGCGGCGTCTACGGCAACGACGATCCGACGGTCCTGCCGGTGCCGATGATGAACGTCGTCAACGGCGGCGCCCACGCCGACAACTCGGTCGACTTCCAGGAGTTCATGATCGTCCCGGCCGGGGCGTCGAGCTTCGGCGAGTGCCTGCGCTGGGGCACCGAGGTGTTCCACGCGCTGAAGGGCTGGCTGAAGTCGAACGGCCTCAACACCGCGGTCGGCGACGAGGGCGGCTTCGCGCCCGACCTGAGCTCCAACGAGGCGGCGCTCGAGGCGCTCGTCGCCGGCATCGAGGCAGCCGGCTACGAGGCCGGCGGCGACATCCACATCGCCCTCGACCCGGCGACCAGCGAGATCTACTCGGACGGCAGCTACCGGCTCGAGCACGAGGGGCGCTCGCTGAGCGCCGCCGAGCTCGCCGACTACTGGGCCGACGTGGTCGATCGCTACCCGATCGTCTCGATCGAGGACGGGATGGACGAGGAGGACTGGGACGGCTGGAAGGCGCTGACCGATGCGATCGGCGATCGCTGCCAGCTCGTCGGCGACGACCTGTTCGTGACCAATCCCGAGCGGCTCCGCCGCGGGATCGACGCCGGCGTCGGCAACTCGATCCTCGTCAAGGTCAACCAGATCGGCACCCTCACCGAAACCTTCGAAGCGGTCCGGATGGCGCGCGATGCCGGCTACTCGGCGGTGATGTCGCACCGCTCCGGCGAGACCGAGGACACGACGATCGCCGACCTCGCGGTCGCGACCGGGTGCGGGCAGATCAAGACCGGCGCGCCGTCGCGCTCCGATCGGGTCGCCAAGTACAACCAGCTCCTCCGGATCGAGGAGGAGCTCGGCCCGGCCGCCCGCTTCCCGGGCCTGAGCGCCTTCAGCGGCCGCTGAGCCTCACCGCGAAGGCTCGAATTCGCGTGCAGGGGACCGGCGGCGGGCGCCGAAACGGCCCCCAATGGCATCGGTCGCCCAGCCCCGTTACCGCGCTCGCGTCGCCGCGCGCGGCGCGCGCGGCAGCCGCGGCTCGCGGATCCGCTGGGACCGCTTCGGCCGGGTCGTCCTCGTCCTCGTCCTCTTCGTCGTTCTCGCCTCCTACGTCGGCCCGTCCCTGCACGTCTTCCAGAGCTGGCGCGACTCGAAGGGCGCGGAGACCAGGCTCGCGGAGCTGAAGAAGGAGAACGCGGAGCTGACCCGCAAGGCGAAGTCCCTCGAGGGCGACGCCGCGGTGATGGCGGAGGCCCGAAAGCTCGGCCTCGTGGCCCCGACCGAGCAGCCGTACGTCGTCGACGGCATCAAGTAATCCCGCCGCACGCGGTCGGCGAGTCCGACCCGGCTCCGGAGCCGTCCACTAACCTGTCTCCGGCAGGTTCGGCCGCTGGTTCCGGGCCTCCGGCGCCGTCGCGCCAACCCTTTCAAGCACCATGCCGACCGGACTCGACACCGAGGCTGTGCCCGGCCGCACAGCCAACACCGACCTGCGGGACCCCGTCCCGCTGCTCTTCGTGGGCGGGACCGGGCGCTCCGGCACCCACGTCATCTCGAAGATCCTCGGCTCCCACAGCCACTACCGGAAGGTCCCCAACGAGGCGCGCTTCCACGTCGATCCCGGTGGCTTTCCCGACGTCCTCGCCGGCCGGACCGGCCCCGAGCTGTTCGCCTACCGGCTCCGCCACTACTGGTGGCGGAACTTCGAGCCCTCCCGGCTCAGCTTCCGTGGCCTGCACCGCTACGTGCCCCGGCGCCGCCTCGACGCGGCGACGGACGCGTTCCTGCGTCGCACCGCGGACGGCGAGCCGGAGGCGGCCTGCCGGCAGCTCTTCTTCGACCTGCTCTGGCCGCTCGCGACCGAGGAGGCGAAGGCGGGGCTGATCGAGCAGAGCTGCGACGTCGTCGCCAAGGCCGGCCCGCTCGGGACGCTGTTCCCCGAGGCCCGGTTCATCCACGTCGTCCGCGACGGCCGCGATGTCGCCGCCTCCCGGGTCGGGCAGGCGCGCTGGCTCGCCCATCCGCGGACGATGCGTCAGGGGCTCGAGTGGTGGGAGGCTCGAGTCCGCCGGATCGAGGACGGGATCCGGGCCGCCGGCAGCGACCGCGTCCACGAGGTCAGCCTCGACGACCTCGTCTCCGGGAACCGCCGCAAGTACACGTATCGGAAGCTCCGCCAGTTCGCCGGGCTCCGCAACGAGGACGCGATGCTCGGCTACTTCACCCGCCGCGTCCGGGTCCGCAACGCCCACGCGGAGCGCTGGCGCGCAGACGTCCCGGTCCGCCAGCACGCCGAGGTCGATGCCGCCTACGAGGAGATCCTCGACCGGCTCGAGGCCGACGGCGTCGGCTGCGTCCCGCTGCTGCGCCGGGTCAGGGAGAGGCGAGGCGCGTGATCGATCTCGCCGCGGAGCGTCCCGAGAATCCCGACCTGCTGTTCGTCGGCGGCACCGGCCGCTCCGGCACGCACGTCGTCTCGCAGCTTCTCGCCAACCATTCGCACTGGGCCCGGGTCCCGATCGAGGCTCGCTTCCACGTCAACCCGCAGGGGTTTCCGGATCTGCTGGCCGGCCAGGTCTCGCCGGATCAGTTCCTCCGCAAGCTGAAGCGGTTCTGGTGGCGGCGGATCCGCGCCGGCGAGGTCGCTCCCGTGGTCGCCCGCAGGCTCGCCTTCGGGCGCAAGGTCCGTGGCCTTCACAAGATCGTCGAGCGTGACCGCTTCGACGCCGCCGTCGCCGAGTTCGAGACGACGATTCCGGACAACCCCGACCGGGCCTGCCGGAACCTGTTCCTCGACCTGCTCTGGCCGACGGCCGCCCAGGCAGGCAAGCCTGGCCTGATCGAGATGAGCTGCTTCACGATCGCCGAGAGCCCGACGCTGGTCCGGCTGTTCCCGGACGCGAAGCTGATCCACACCGTCCGCGACGGGCGCGACGCCGGCTCCTCGAAGGTCTCGAAGCGGCAGAAGCGAAGCCACCCGCGCGACGCGTCGGAGGGGATCCGCTGGTGGGAGGGCCGCCTCCGCAAGATCGAGGCAGGGGTCCGAGAGCTTCCCCCCGGGCGCGTGCTGACGATCAGCCTCGACGAGCTCGTCGACGGCGACCGCGAAGCGGTCTACGCCGAGATCCTCGACCACCTCGAGCTCAGCGACGAGCCGGGGATGCGCGAGTTCTTCGAGCAGGAGATGAGCGCCTCGGCCGCCCACCGCGAGCGCTGGCGCGACGGGCTCTCCGCCGAGCAGCAGGAGGCGCTCACCCGCGAGTACGAGAAGACCCTCGACCGCCTCGAGCGCGAGGACTTCCACTGCGCTCCCCAGCTCCGTCGGGCCTACGCGCACCAGCCCGCGTGAGCGGAGCCGCCGGCGCAGGAGCGAGACCGCCCGAACCGCGATCCAGCGGGCTCGACATCGTCTTCATCGGCGGCACCGGCCGCTCCGGCACCCATGCGCTGGCCCATCTCCTCGGTCGCCACAGCGACCTGGCCGACGTCCCGATCGAGGCCCGCTTCCACTGCAACAAGCGCGGCATGCCGGATCTGCTCGACGGCCGGATCACGGTCGCCGCATACCTCGCGAAGCTGCGCGGTTTCTGGTGGCACCGGGTCCGGGTCGACGGTCGTCCGCGCGGGCTCTACAACCTGATGCGGGAAGCCGAGTTCGAGGCCGCCCTCGAGCGGTTCGCGGCCGCCTGGGAAGACGACCCCGTGGCCGGCTGCCGCGGTCTCTTCTGCGATCTGCTCGGGCCGATCGCAGAGCGGCGCGGGAAGCCCGGTCTCATCGAGATGTCCTCCCATAACGTCCGCGCCGCCCAGACGCTGCTCCGGCTGTTCCCCGAGGCCCGCTTCGTGCACGCCCTGCGCGACGGGCGCGACTCGGCGGCATCGGTCGCCGGGAAGACCTGGGGGCCGCGGCGGGTCGGCGCGGCGATCGGCTGGTGGGCGGACCGGCTGCGGGCGATCGAGGACGGCGTCCGTGGCAGCGAGGACGGCGCATCCTTCTCGATCCCCGCCGAGCGCTTTCACGTCGTCCTCCTCGAGGACCTCGTCGGCTGGGAGCGCGAGCGCACCTACGCGGACCTGCTGGGGTTCCTCGGCATCGACGACGAGCCGGCGATGCGCGCCGTCTTCGATTCCGGGATGACCGCCGAGAAGGCCCACCTCGGTCGCTGGCGCCGTGAGCTCAGCCCGCCCGGGCGTGCCCTCGTCCAGCGCCGCTACGAACGGACGGTCGTGGCGCTCGAGCGCGAGGGCAACCACGCGGCGCCGGTGCTCCGGGCGGCGCTCGACCGCGAGGCCGCGAGGGCCGGCCGGTGAGCGCCCGTGCGGCGCGGCGCGGCGGCGGCCCGCGGGTGCTGTTCGCGACCAGCAACGGGACCGGACTCGGTCACCTGAACCGCGCGATGGCGATCGCCAGGCGACTGCCGGCCGGTCACCGTTCGTCGTTCTTCACGCTGTCGGGCGCCGCCCCGGTCGTCGCGGCGGAGGGCTGGGACGTCGATTACCTCTCCTCCTACCGGCGCCCCGGCTCCGGCACCGATCGCGCCTGGAACCTCCGGCTCGGCGCGATGCTCGAGCAGGTGATGGCCGAGCGTGAGCCCGACCTGATCGTCTTCGACGGCGTCCATCCCTACCGGGCGCTCACCGACCTGCTCAGCGCCCGCGGCGCGCCGCCGTCGATCTGGTGCCGGCGGGCGATGTGGCGGTCCGGCAGCGCGACGGCGCCGCTCCGCCGCGTCGGCGCCTTCGACGCGGTGCTCGAGCCCGGCGAGCTCGCCGAGGCGGACGATCCCGGTCCGACGGTGCCGCACCGCCGCGAAGCGCGCCGGATCCGGCCGATCGTGCTCCTCGACCGCGCCGAGCTGCTGCCTCGCGGGCAGGCCGCCGCCGAGCTCGGCCTCGACCCGGCCCGCCGCACCGCGCTCGTGTCGCTCGGGCAGGGCGGCGAGCTCGATCGTGCCGTCGCCCGCACCCTCGAGACGCTGACCGCGGTCCCGGGGCTGCAGGTGGCGGCGCTGCGCTCGAGCCTCGCGGCCTCGCTCCGGCTCCCCGACGGCGTCGTCCAGCTCGAGGCGACCTTCCCGATGAGCCGCTACTTCGCGGCCTTCGACGTCGCGGTCGCCGCCGCCGGCTACAACTCCTTCCACGAGCTGATCGCCTTCGCGGTCCCGACCCTGTTCGTGCCGATGGCGCGGAACACCGACGACCAGGCGGCGCGAGCGCGCTGGGCGGCCGATGCGGGGGCGGCGCTGGCCGTCGAGGGGGCCGGCGATCCGGCGTTAGAGGAGCGCCTCACCGAGCTCGCCGACGCCGATCGCGCCGCGGCGCTCGCGGCCGGCTGCGAGCGCGTCTGGCCCGGCAACGGCGCCGGCGATGCCGCCGATCTCGTCACCGCGATGCTCGCCGGCGGCCGTCCCGCGCCCGCCGTACGCGACCGCGGCCGCTTCAACCGCTGGCTGCGGCTCTCGAGCCACCGGGTCGGCCCGTCGCTGCCGCTCGTCGCCGCGCTCGGCGCTCGCGATCTCGCTCGCCATCCGGAGCGCCGTCGACCGTATCTCGCCGTGCTCGCGATGGACGTCCCCGCTGGCGAGCTGGCCGAGCGGCTCCGCGCCGCGATCGGCGAGCTGCCGCCGAAGCGTGTCCTCGTCCTCACCGACTCGACCGCGTTCGCGGAGCTGCGCGAGCTCGGCGTCGGCTTCGAGCTCCTCCCCGCCTACCCGCGGCCGGGCGAGGCGACAGTCACGTCGGTCTCCGACCTCCGCGCCCGCCTCCGCGTCCTGCTCGCCGGCCGCAGCCCGCTCCGAGCGGTCTCGATCGGTGGCCACGGTGCCGAGCTGCTCGATCTGAGCGCAGGGCCGGATGAGGGCCCGCATCCAGGATCGTGACCGGGCCACCGGTATCCTCGGAGGGGCCTATGGAGGCTCCGGCCCCGACTGAAGCGGCAGCCGTCACCGGGGAAGACGGCGCCCGTGAGACGCTCTCCCGAGCGCGATCCGGCAGCGGGACGCGCGATCTCACGCTGCCCAACCTGATCGTGATCGGCGCCCAGAAGTGCGGCACCAGCGGCCTGCACTACTACCTCAGCCTCCACCCCGAAGTCTCGATGTCGACCCCGAAGGAGCTCAACTACTTCATCGCCGAGCGCAACCTGCCGCGCGGCCTCGAGTGGTACTCGCGCCACTTCGACCCGGCGGCGCGCTGTCGTGGCGAGGCGTCCCCGAACTACACCGCCTACCCGCAGCATCTCGGCGTGCCCGAGCGGATCGCCGCGGTCGTCCCCGACGTCCGCCTCGTCTACATCGTCCGCGACCCGATCGAGCGGATCACCGCCCATTTCGTCCATAACTTCGCCAAGCGTCGCGAGAAGGGCGACCTGAGGGCGACGCTGATGCACCCGAACACGTCGTACGTGACCCGCAGCAAGTACTTCATGCAGCTCCAGCGCTACCTCGCGCTCTTCGACGAGGAGCAGATCCTCGTCCTCGACCAGCGCGATCTCCGTGACGACCGGATGGCGACCCTGCGCCGGCTGTTCGAGTTCGCCGGCGTCGATTCCTCCTTTCAGCATCCGAAGTTCGAGCAGGTCCGCCACTCGACCTCGCGCAAGAAGCGCGCGACCCGCCTCGGCATGCGGGTGCAGCGGATGAGCCGGACCCGCTTCGGCCGCCGGATCCCGCGCCGCGCCTGGCTCGCGCTCGACGTCGCCCTGCCGCTCTCGAAGCCGATCGAGAGGCCCACCGGCATCGCCGCGGCCCTCGGCCCCGAGGTCCTCGAGGTCCTCCACGAGGACGCCGACCGGCTGCGCGCGCAGACCGGGAGGTCGTTCGACCACTGGTCGGTTTGAGCCCGCGCGGCGGCAGCGACCGGAAGAACCGGAATCAGCGGAAGCGCCGCAAGGGGGAGGGCGGGCCGAAGCGACCGGACAAGGGCGGCGGCACCGGTGCGGCGCTCGGCACCCAGGTGCTCCGCTACTCGGGCATCCACGGGATCGGGATGTTGCTCGGCAACGCGGTCACGTTCGCGTCGACGATCGTCATCGCCAACTTCTCCGAGCCCGGCGAGTTCGGCCAGCTCGGCCTGCTGATGTTCTACTCGGGGCTGCTGACGATCCTGTTCACGCTCGCCAGCAAGCAGGGAACGCTGAAGCGGACCTTCGGCGGCGACGACGAGGACGACGACGACGATGATGATGACGACGACGACGAGCTCGCGACCTCGCCGCGGCGCAGCCTCGGGACCGGGCTGGTCACGATCACCTTCGTCTCGATCATCGGCACCGGACTCTCGATCGTCTTCGCCGACCAGATCTCGCACTACCTGCTCGGCGACGCCGACTCGAGCCTCGTCATGTACGCGGCGCTGGCGGGCGGGACCGCGGCGCTCTATCGTGTCTCCTCGATCGCGATCTGGATCGAGCGGCGGCCGAAGGCATACGTCGCGGTCGAGGTCGCCAAGCCGATCTTCATCCTCGCCGCCGTCGTCCCGTTGCTGATCGCCGGCGAGGGGATCACCGGCGCAATCGCCGGGCAGGCGATCGGGACCGGGCTGGCGCTGCTGTTGTCGCTGGTCGTCCTCCGCGGCAGCTGGGAGCTCTGCTGGGACTGGCGCGAGGCGATCGCGATCTACAAGAAGGGGGCGATCCGGGTCCCGCTCGTCCTCTCGATGTGGGTCGTCGGCTACGCCGACATCTTCATCCTCTCCCGCTTCGTCGACCATGCCGAGCTCGGCACCTACCACCTCGCCTCGCGGGCGGCGTTCCTCGTCGCGGTCCTTCCCGGCGGCTACAGGAAGGCGCTGCGGCCGCTCCAGAAGACGCCGATGTTCCGTGCCGTCGAGGATGAGTACGGCGTCGGCAACGCCCGCGGCATCCAGTTCGGCTACTTCACGTTCGTTCTCGCCGCGACGATGCTGATGACGACGGTGATGGCGACGGTGATGGTCCGGGTCGCCCCGCCCTCCTATGCCGACGCCGCGCCGTTGATCCCGCTCGTCGCCGGGGGCCTCGTCGCGCCGACCGTCTACCGGATGATCAACAAGTCGGTGAAGTACGCCGACAAGCGGGTGCCGTTCATCATCGGCGCGGTCGTCGCGATGCTCGCGTTCGTCGGGCTGACGCTGCTGCTCGTCGACCAGATCGGGGTCAAGGCGGCGCCGGTGGCGATGATGCTGGCATTCGCGCTCCCGACCATCTATGTCTTCATGCGCTCGCAGCGAGGCCGCAGCCCGATCATCCTGCCGTGGCGGCAGATGTTCATCTGCTGCGGGCTCGCCGTCCTCGTCGGGGCAGCCCACGGCCTCATCGACCCGGGCGGGATCGTCCTCGACCTGATCGCGGGGACGGCGGCGATCCTGCTCTGGCTCGTCCTCTGCGGGCTCCTCGGCGCCGTCCCGGTCGCGCACCGCGGCGCGCTGCTGACGATGGTCAGGGGACTGCGCCGGCCGCACCACGGCTTCGAGGCCGCCGCCGGCCTCGAGGCGCTGCGCCCGCGTGAGCGCAAGTCGCTGCGCCGGGCGGTCGTCCGCGGGCTGCCTGCGGAGGAGGCGGCGAAGCCGGCCCTGACGATGCGCCGGAACGGCGGCGGCAACGGCGAGCCCGGCGATCCCAACGCCGTCCTCGTCGAGATCCTCCGCCGGACCGCCGAGGAGGGCGGCGCGCCGGGCGTCCCCGACGGCTACGCCCGCCGCGACGACCCCGCCCGCGACGCCCAGATCGGGGCCTACCTGTTCGCGCAGGCGCCGATCGCGGCTCGCGACCAGATGGGCAAGAAGCTGATCAACGACGGCGTCGCCGAGCCGTTCGACCTGCACACGCTCGAGCACGTGCTCACGGCGCTGCGGCGTGCCGAGCAGCCCGTCTGGAACGGCAGCTCGGACTGAGAGGGCCGGACGGCGGCGGCTAGTCGGCGTCGCCGCCGGCGCGCCTGATCGTGATCTGATCGGGCTCGATCGTGACCCGGACGGCGCGGTGGCCCGACCAGTTCTCGGCGTAGACCGGGTTGTCCTTGACCGCCGGGTCGAGCCAGAGGCCGTAACCCTCGTCCTCGCCGTGGTCGAAGGTGCCCTCGATCGCGTTGGCACCTCAGCGGCGCCGGCCGCGGCCGCCGCGACGGCGCCGGCGGCGGCGGGGACGCTCCTCCTCTTCCTCCTCCTCGTCGTCGCGATCCTCGTCGTCCTCGACCTCCTCGTCGCTCTCCTCGGCCGCCTCGGCGGCGCTCAGGGTCGCGGCCTCGACCTCGGCCTCGATCTCGTCGCGGAGGTCGTCGGAGGTGTCGGGCTCGGAGTCGGGGGTGAGGTCGTGGCGGCGGCGGAACTCGCGGAGCTCGGAGGCGGAGATGTCGAGCTGGTGGGCGATCCAGGCATCGGTGCGCCCCTCGCGCACCCAGGCGCGGATCTGGTTCAGCTGCGATCTCAGCGGCTTGCCTGCCATCCGGCGCGTGAGTCTATCCAAGAGCACCCGAGCTCCCATGACAGCCCGGATGCGTGTGGACGCACGAATCCGGTTTCGCTAAGGTCGGGCCAACCGCTTGTCGCGGGGGGACGACCGTGCACCCTGCCGTTCCAGCCCGGCCCGAGGTCCGGGCGGCCATGCTCGTACTGACTCGGAAGACCAATCAGAGCATCGTGATCGGCGATGACATCGAGATCACCGTCCTGTCCGTCTCCGGGGACAAGGTCCGGATCGGGATCGAGGCGCCGCGCGACATCGCCGTCTTCCGCCGCGAGGTCCTCGACAACGACGAGCGTCCCGCCCAGCGCCGGACGGCGCCCCCCAAGGACCAGACGAGCTAGCGGACTGAAGCGGCTCAGCCGCCGACGAGCCAGGCGAGCGTCTCGAACATCACGACCGTGACGACGACGACGGTCGCCGTCAGGCAGATCGCGAGGACGCTGAAGCGGACGCGTCCGCGCTTCTCGGTCTTGACGATGTCCCGGGCCCGGGAGCGGTTCGCCGCGCGGCGGCGCAGCTCGACGCGGCGCCGCTCGTCGACCCGCTGGGCACGCTCGAAGGCCTCCTCGAACTGATCGAGGCTCCGCTCCATCCGGGGAGCGGCGGGGGTTTCAGTCGAGGGAATCGGATCCGCCTGTGCCGCGGCAGCGGCGATGGGGGTCTCGGTTGGCACGAACGGGAATATTAGCTGTTGCTAAGACGGGACGCGAATCGCGTTGGCGTCAACAGGCGCCCCAGAGGCCGAGGCCATGCTCGCCGGCGCGCTGCTCGAGCGTGGCGAGCTGGTCGGCCCGCGACGTGTTGGGCGGGATCTCGAGCGTGCGGGCATAGCCCTCGCGGACGAGCGCGGCGTTGACGAAGCGGTCGCCGACGTAGACGTAGGCGAGCAGGCGGTCGTAGACGTCGCGCAGCTCGCGGTCGAAGACGAGCCGGACCGTCTCGCCGTCGACCAGCTCGTGGTTGAACTCGGACGCCTCGGGCCCGTAGCACTGGACGGGCTCGCCCGGCTTGACCGTCTCCGGAGTGTCGACGCCGATGTAGCGGACGTCGTCGGTGCCGCCGTCGAGGGCGACCTCGATCGTGTCGCCGTCGACTACGCGAACGACCTGCGCCGTGACAGGCCGGCCCGCCGGCCCGCCGCCGCGCCCCTCGCCGGCCGCCGTCCCCGTCGAGCCACCGTCCCCGCCGTCGCCGCCGGCGAGCAGCAGATAGACGAGCAGGGCGAGCAGCGTCATGGCGCCGGCGATTCCGCCCCTGCCTCCCGGAACCACCGTCCGCGCCCCGCCCTGTTTGCTGCAAGATCCGCCGCTACGGGATGCGGTGGACGCTCGAGAGCATGATCTCCTTGATCTGGCCGATGATCTCGAGCGCGTCGTTCCACTCGCGCTGCCAGACGTTGCGGCCGTAGATCACGCCCGAGCCGCCGGCGTGCATGATCCCGCGGGTCTGTTCGAGCAGGGCGTCGTCGTCGATCTTCGAGCCTCCGGAGAGGACGACGAGCGAGCGGCCTGCGGACTCGACGCAATGGGCGATCGCGTCGCTCTGTGAGAACCCGCCCTCGTTGTACGGAGCGGGGGAGTCCTTGTCCTTGTCCGGATCGATCTTCGGCATGTTCAGCTTGACGATGTCGGCGCCCATCTCCATCGCCATCCTGGCCGCGTAGTCGATCGCGTAGAACGAGTTCTGGCCGCCCTTGGCGGCGACCGCCTCGCCACGTGGGTAGGACCAGACGACGAGCGGCATCCCGTAGCGCTCGCAGTCCTCGCGGACGCCGCGGAGCTGGACGAGATCCTCGTCCTGGCGCGGCGAGCCGACGTAGAGCGTGTAGCCGACTGCATCGGCGCCGAGACGGACCGCGTCCTCGACCGACGCGTTGCAGGTCGAGAGCGCCCGCTCCGACGGTGGGATGTCGGTCTTGCCGTTGACCTTGAGGATCAGCGGCACGCTGCCCGCGTAGTCGGGGTAGTACTTCGTCGCCATCCCGATCTGGCAGGCGATCGCCGAGTAGCCGCCCTCGGCGGCGAGCCGGAACTGGTAGTCGGGGTCCTTGGAGGCCGGGTTCGGGAAGAAGTCGCGGGGGCCATGCTCGATGCCCTGGTCGATCGGCAGCAGCATCAGCGTTCCGTTGCCG
>Ga0207691_10002283_pt1 | contig 18765 bp, 11 predicted proteins | sample KBSM13metaG_FD_184327 | JGI IMG/M metagenome (GOLD analysis project Ga0207691, IMG submission 184327) | Miscanthus rhizosphere microbial communities from Kellogg Biological Station, Michigan, USA - KBS M1-3 metaG (SPAdes) (version 2) | ecosystem: Host-associated > Plants > Roots > Rhizosphere >... | reverse complement strand
TCATCATCGCGAAAATCGAGCGTTCCGACGCGCAGGATTTCATCGTAGTGCGCGAGCATTGAATCCCGAATTGGCAATGGTCGAAACTCCGCCAACCGACGCTGGCCTTCACCGGCTGCCGACCGATCAAGACCTCAATCGGCTGCAGCTCACCACGTTGTTGTACTACGTGCATGAAACGAACCCGGACAACTGGTTGGTCCGTGACAAGACCGATCCGGCCGCTCCGGTCAGCATCGCCGCGGTCGGGATGGCGATGGCAACAGCGCCGGTCAACGTGGAACGCGGCGTCGTCGCACGCGAATTCGCCGCGAAGGTCGCTCGCAGGCGACTGCGATACCTGCTGGAATGCCCGCAGGGACCAGAGCCGGACGCCTCCGGTTACAAGGGCTTCTTCTACCACTTTCTGAACATTGAAACGGGCCGGCGCGTCTGGGAATGCGAACTTTCTACCATCGATTCGGCATTTCTTTTCGCGGGCGCATTGACGCTCGCCACCTATTTCGACCGCGATACCGCCGTTGAGGCGGAGATTCGCCAACTCGCCAATGAACTCTATGAACGAGCCGACTGGAAGTGGGCCTGCAACGGTGGTCCCACGCTGACGCACGGCTGGCGACCGGAAAGCGGATTCATCCCACACCGCTGGCAAGGGTACGACGAAGGCCTGTTGCTTTACATACTCGGCCTGGGTTCACCGACGCATCCGTTGCCGCCGGAAAGCTATGCCGCTTACTGCGCGACTTACGAATGGAAGAACATCTACGATCGCGAATTGCTGTTTTCGGGACCGCTGTTTACCCACCAACTGTCGCACATGTGGATCGACTTTCGAGGCATCCAGGACGCCTACATGCGCGACCACGGGACCGACTATTTCGAGAACACCCGGCAAGCAACGTTCGTCCAACAGGCGTATGCGATTCACAACCCGAAGGAGTTCGTCGGCTACGGGCGATACTGCTGGGGATTCACGGCATGTGACGGGCCCGGTTGGGGCAAACGAGTGATCAATGGCGTCGAGCGGGAGTTCTACGATTACTACGCTCGCGGCGCTCCATTCGGCCCCGATGACGGCACGGTCGCGCCGTGGGTCGTGGTCGCTTCGCTACCATTCGCACCGGAGATCGTCATTCCGACGGTCCGCAACTTTGCCCAAATGCATTTGGGCATGACGCGAGTTTATGGGTTTAAGCCGTCGTTCAATCAGTCTTATGTGGTGGAAGACAGCCCGACCGGCTGGTGGGTGTCGCCGTATCACTTTGGAATCGACCAAGGGCCGGTCATTCTGATGATAGAGAATCACCGCACTGGTTTGCTTTGGAACATCATGCGGCGTTGTCCGCCGGTCATTGGCGGTTTGCGGCGGGCAGGCTTTACCGGGGGCTGGTTATGATCCGGAAAGTGTGCGCGTCGCTCACCCTCAACAGCGCGCGCGACATCCGCCCGATGAAGGAGACACCCCGATGACAAAGCCCCGCCGTTACGAGAGCCCCGCCGGGCTTGCCGTGCACGTGAACGCCAACGGCTCGATCCGCCGCATGGAGCACGGCGACATCGTGCTCAACCTTTTCCCGGGAACGGAGATGGAGGGCGGGCCAGCCAACCTCTATCTGCGGCGGCTTGGCAACCAGATCTCGTGGACGCCACTTCTCGGGCCGCGTAGCCCGCTCGGGCTGCGGCTCGACGCCGCCGGGCTGCGAGCGACCGGCGAGTGCCTCGGGCTGCGCATCACGCTCGCGCTGGTCCTCGCGAAGGAAAGCCCCTCGTGGTTGTGGCACGTCGGAATGGAGAACCCGACAGACGCCGAGGTCACCGTGGACCTCATCTACGCGCAAGACCTTGCGCTGGCGCACTACGGCGCAATCCGCATGAACGAGTACTACGTTAGCCAATACATCGACTACACGCCGCTCACCCACCCGGAGCGCGGGTGCGTGCTCGCCGCTCGCCAGAACCTGTCGATGGGCGGCCGTCAGCCGTGGGCGGTGATCGGCTCGTTGAACCGCGGCGTCAGCTTCGCCACTGACGCGCTCCAGTTCCACGGTCTCGCCACCCGTGCCGGTGAGGCACCGATCGGACTCGTCGCGCCGCTCCTCCCCGGCACACGCCGCCAGCACGAACACTCCATGGCCGTGATCCAGGACGCGTCCCTGACCCTTGCCCCGGGCGCCACGGCGCATCGGGGGTTCTTTGGGTGGTTCGAGCCCGATCACCAGGGCGTCACGTCGGACGCTGACCTCGCGGCGGTCGATCGTGTCCTCGCTCTTCCGGAAGCCGCTGCACCACGGACGCCTCGTCGCGCGGCGAAAGCTGCGCGCCCGATCAGCACCCTCTTCTCGACGCAGAACCTTCTGCGCTGCCGCGACCTCTCCGAGGCCGAGGTCGCCCGCTTCTGGGGCGACGATCTGCGCCACGTCGAGCGCGAGGACGGCCAACTGCTCTCTTTCTTTGCCGGCGCGCGCACGCATGTGGCTTTGCGTGCCAAGGAACTGCGCGTTCTGCGACCGCACGGCCACTTGTTGCGGACCGGCGATCACCTCATTCCCGATGAGGCGTCACTCACCACCACCGTGTGGATGGCCGGGGTGTTCAACGCACTCCTCACGCAAGGCCACGTCAGCATCAACCGCCTGCTCTCGACGACGCGGTCGTACCTCGGCCTGCAACGGGCGCACGGGCAACGGATCTTCGTCGAACAGGACGACGGGTATGTGTTGCTCGACGTCCCGTCCGCCTGGGAAGTTTCGCCGAGCGCCTGCCGCTGGCTGTATGCGCACGTCGGCGGCCTGATCGAGGTGCGCGTCACCGCGCCGACCACTCGACACGCGATCGAGCTGGAGATCGCCATCCTCGACGGCCCGCCTGCGCGCTTCCTGCTGAGCAACCACATTGCGCTCAACGGCGACGACGGTGCCGCGGCCGGGCCGGTCCGCTTCAAGCGCGACGCCACCGGGATCGCCCTGCGACCGATCCCCGACAGCGACGTCGGCCGCCGCTTCCCCGACGGTCTCTTTCGCCTCGATCCGCAGGCCGGCACCACCATCGAAGCGGTGCACCGGGACGCGGTGCTGTTCGCCGACAAGCGCTCACGCCGGCAACCTTTCGTGACGGTCATCACCGCCCCGGCGACCCGCGCTGGATTTCGTTTCACCGGCGGCCTGGTCGCCGCGCCAGCGACCGCGCCGGCAAGCGCTGACGACGAAGCGACCGCGACCCGGTTCTGGGCGGCGATGGCCGGGCCGGTCGCGTTGAGCGCGCCCGCAGCCAGTCCGTTCCTGAACGACGTCGGCGGTCTTCAGGACATTCTACCCTGGTACACCCACAATGCCCTGATCCACTACCTCGCCCCGCGTGGGCTCGAGCAATACTCCGGGGGCGGCTGGGGCACGCGCGACGTGTGCCAGGGACCGGTCGAGTTGCTGCTGGCGCTCGGCCGCTGGGAGCCGCTGCGGAACCTGCTGCTGCGTGTCTTCGCCAACCAGAACGCCGACGGCGACTGGCCGCAGTGGTTCATGTTCTTTGATCGTGAACGCGGCATTCGGCCAGCCGACTCGCACGGCGACATCGTCTTCTGGCCGGTCTACGCGCTCGCCGAGTACCTACGGGCCAGCGAGGACGCCTCGATTCTCTACGATGTCGTACCGTTTTTCGATCCGGCCGGAACCGATCGGGCCGAGCGCGCCACCGTGTGGGGACACGTCGAGCGGGCACTCGCGGTCATCGCGGCACGCGTCGTCCCGGGCACCCATCTCGCGGCCTACGGGCACGGCGATTGGAACGATTCCCTGCAGCCGGTCGTCCCTGAGATGCGCGTGCGACTGTGCAGCAGTTGGACCGTCACGCTCCACCATCAGACGCTCGCCTCTCTTGCCGCGGCGTTACGGCGCCTCGGCCGGCTCGAGACGGCGACAACGCTGGACGCGGCGGCCGGGCAGGTGCGTGCCGAGTTTGGGCAGCGGTTGCTGGCTGACGATGAGCTCGCCGGCTTCGTCTATTTCCACCCCGACGGGCACGTCGATCACCAGCTGCACCCGCGGGACCGCGACACAGGCATCCACCACCGGCTGCTGCCGATGATGCACGCGATCATCGCCGACCTGTTCTCGCCCGAGCAGGCGGCGGCGCACCTGGCGCTCATCCGCGACCACCTCCTCGGTGTAGAAGGCGCGCGCTTGTTCGACCGACCGCCGGCCTACCAAGGCGGGCTGCAGCGGCACTTTCAGCGCGCCGAAAGCAGCTCGTTCTTCGGCCGCGAGGTCGGCCTCATGTATACGCACGCGCACCTGCGCTACGCCGAGGCGCTGGCTCGGCACGGCGATGCGGAGGCGTTCTTCGAGGCCCTGCGACGCGCCACGCCGATCGGCATCCGCTCGGTCGTCGCCGCGGCAGCGCCGCGTCAGGCGAACTGCTACTACTCGAGTTCTGACGCCGCGGTTGCGGACCGCTACGAGGCGGCGGAACGGTACGCGGACGTGCGGGCCGGCCGCGTGCCGCTGGAGGGTGGGTGGCGCGTGTACTCGAGCGGCGCCGGCATCGCGGTGCGTATCGTGCACCACTGCTTTCTCGGTCTGCGGCGTGGACGCACGACCCTGGGGATCGATCCGGTGATCCCGAAAGCGCTGGACGGGTTATGCGCCGATGTGGAACTGGGTGGGCACGCCGTGCGGGTCCGCTACCGCGTCACAGCGAAGGGGTGCGGGCCGATCGCACTCTCTCTGAACGGGCACGTACTGCCGATGACGCGCGAGGCGAATCCCTACCGGACGGCAGGCGTCACCGTACCGATGACCGCCCTGCAGGAGCACCTCGGGGACGCGGTCAACGAGCTGGTCGTCGAGCTCGAGTAAGCGGCCACCCGGCGTCGGGTGTTCAGCCGGGGGTCGTTACGCCGACCTAAGGTTTTTCTTGCGCGGCCGACCTCCCAAGTTCTAGCGGGCGACGGCTTGCTAAGCAAGCGACCGCTGAGTCGTCGCTAACGTCGCGTCTGTTAGAGCGTGGCCCGCAAGGTGATTCACTTCTAGACGCAGAGTTTGTCTTTCCCCTGACACGGATCGGAATGGCATCCGCAGCGGGAATGCCTTTGACGTGCCAGGTTGTCGCCTAGGCCATCATGGTGAGGACGTGTCGCTCAACTCCATCCTCAAAGAATAAAAACTGAATGATCCGGCCCTCCTCCTTCTCGGCGACATCGTCCGCGCGGCGGATTCCGATCCACGGACGCCACACTCCGCAGGCGAAGGCCTTCGTTGGGTAGCACACGGCTTGAGTGGGCTTGGCTTAAGTCGACGCCGAGATTCTCGAAGCAGAGTTCGTGGTGTACGACGCCCTCATACTGAGTGCAAATGCCGCGTCAATGACGAGGCACGGTCTGCAGCTTGAACGGCTTGCCGCAGATGCCGTGCGCTAGCTCCGCGATATAGTTTCGCATGAACTGGTTCTGGTACGCCGTCGTCGCCGCCATTCTCTATGGGCTGCATCAAATCTTTACGAAGCTCGCCTCCGCCCATATCAGCGATGGGCTTGGCGGGTTTACCGTCGAAGCCACCGCAGCGCTAACGATCGCGCTATATCTCCTGTCGCTGTGGTTGTCGGACAACTGGAATCAAAAAGGCAACGGGATTGGCGTTTGGTATTCGGCTTTAACCGGAGTTTGTGTCGGCGCAGGCACAATTGCTTTCTTTCTTCTCTTCCAGAAAGGTGGGCCACTATCGGCCGTCCCGATGATTCTCGCCGGCGGCGCTGCACTCATGGCTATTGCGGGAATCGTATTCTTTAAAGAACCTGCATCGCCCCAGCGAATTGTGGGAATCTGCCTCGCTCTAGCTGGGCTCTTTCTGTTGCGCGCGTAGATAAACAGCAGTTACTGATCTGATTGTGGCCGGGAGACTGTGCCCGCCGCAAAACATATGACGCACGCAGACTCCCAATCTGCAATGTTCATGATCATCTGCGCCGTGCTCGCGACGCTCACGGCCATCCGCGTCTCTTCTGCTCTCTGCGAAGCCCCTCCGCCGCAGGAGTGCAGATCATTATCCAACCGACTGTTCGAACCTATCCATTTACTCCTTGGTTCGTTAGGCAGCAGCCTGTTTCAACTCAACGTATCATGGCAAAACCATGCTTTTTTAAAATGCTCTTTGCGTAAGCCTAACGAATGCTTAACGAGTAATTTTGATTATTCGCCTAACGAATAGGACTTTCTGTAATACAAAAACCCCGGAGCCTACGGGGCTCGAACCCGCAACCTCCGCCGTGACAGGGCGGCGCTCTAACCAATTGAGCTAAGGCTCCTCGAAAAAGGGGAACCAACCGTAGGACGCCCCCCTCCTCCGCGCAATCGGATTTTTCCCACCCGGGAGCGGACGCGCTCCTCGAGGAGCAGGCGTAACAATTCGGTAAAGAAAAATTGTGAATGCAATCAGGCCAGGCGCTGTCTCAACCACCGATGAGAGGGAGGACGCCAGGTTGATCGCCCAATTGCGGCCTGAAACCTGCATGCGTATCATTTGAAAAGGCCAGCACGAGGGAAAACAGGGAAATGAGCGACGAACGGAAAGATTATTCGATGCCATACGGCGCGCCTCGCGACGACGAGGAGCAGATCAGCCTGCTCGAGGCTTTCGATCGCGCCGTTGCCTCCTTCCCAATGGATAATTTCGCCCGCGAACGGCTCCTCGCCCTCCGGGGCGAGATTGCCGCCCAGGAGGAAATGGTCGGCGACGCCCGCGAGATGATCGAGAAGCTCGAGCAGGTGATCAAAAAGGTCACCTCGCCCGCAAATCGGATCGGCACTTTCCTGGGCAGCCCAGCGCGCGATACGGCGCAAATCGTGGTCGGCGGGGCCGACTATTATTGCAACGTCGATCCACGAATCAGCCTCAGCAAATTGCAAAAAGGGACGCGCGTCCTCGTCAACGAAGCCTATGTCATCGTCGGCGATCTCGGTTTCGAAACCAACGGCCCGGTGACCAAAGTGGCCGAAGTGCTCGGCGCGGATCGCCTGCGGGTCGGAGCAGAACACGGCACGCAATCGTTAGTCCTGCAACGCTCGGCTCAACTCGAAAAAACTTTGCTAAAGGCGGGTGACGACGTGCGGGTCGATGCGAATTATCGCGTCGCGCTTGAGGTGCTCCCCAGCCCCCAATCGCGCGACCATTACCTCGACAACGTCCCCGAATTGCCCTGGGAGAAAGTCGGCGGCCAGAAAGAAGCGCTCGAGGCGATTCGCGACGCGATTGAGCTTCCCCTTTTATACCAGGAATTGTTCGACAAGTTTCAGCATGCCACCCCGAAAGGCTTTCTCCTTTACGGTCCGCCCGGTTGCGGCAAGACGCTGATTGGCAAAGCGACCGCCTACAACCTGACGAAACAGCTTCGCAACAAGTCGGGCGCCGACATGCATGAATATTTCATGCACATCAAAGGCCCCGAGATTCTCAACATGTGGGTCGGCGAATCGGAGCGGATGGTGCGTGAAATTTTTGCCACGGCGCGCGAGAAACGGCGCGAAGGTTACATGCCGTTCCTCTTCATCGACGAAGCGGAAAGTATTCTCGGCACTCGCCGCGCTTCGCGTTACTCGAACATTCTCTCCACGCTGGTGCCGATGTTTTGCACCGAGATGGATGGGATCGACTCGCTCAACGAAGTCGTCATCATCCTCGCTTCGAATCGGGCGGATTTGATCGACCCCGCCATCCTCCGCCCGGGCCGGATCGATCGCAAAATCAAAGTGAACCGTCCCGACAAGGCAGGTGCGCGCGAAATATATCGGATTTATTTAACTGACGATCTCCCTTACGACGCGGAGGTGTTGAAAGTCGCGGAGTCGAAACCGGCCGCGATTGAGGCGTTGATCGATCGACTGCTCGAGACGCAATTTACTCGGAGCGAAGCGAACCGTCTCCTTCAGGTGACCCTGCGCAGTGGTCGTAAGGAAGCCCTTTTCCGGAGCGATGTGATCAGCGGAGCGATCGTCGCTTCCGTGGTCGAGCGCGCCAAGGGAATGGCGATCAAGCGTTCGATCGCCAGTGGCAAAGATGAAGGGATCAGCGAAGCCGATCTGCAAGTCGCGTTCAACGCCGAGTATTTGGAAAATGAGATTCTGCCCGCGACGGATGTCACGGAAGATTGGCTGAAGCTGATTGATTACGATCCGGACAATGTGGTCAAGATCACCCCGGTGCGCGCCGGCGGCCGAGCGACGTCAGCTCCGCCGAGCGGGGTGATTTAGCCGTCGCCCAAATTCCGGGGAGGGCGGGCGCCTCGCCCGCACCATTCGGCGCCCTCCGAACGGCGAAAGGTTCGGTAGCCGTCGATAGTTCGTCGAGACGCGCTTGGCCCCAGGGTGGATTCTATATTTTGAGCCAACAAAAGTTCGCGATCGCGAGGGCGCCATCGCCAGCGGGCGAGGCGCCCGCGCTCCCCGGAATTTTCGCTCGCGCGAGGCGCGCTTTGCGTCGATAGAAAACGTCTCTGATCCATGAAAAAAACGCCGTTCATACTCGCCCTTTTTCTCGTAACCGTTTCCATGGCTGCCGCCGCCGAAGAAATGAAAATGCCCGATCAGGCGAAGCTCGCGCAGATGACGGCCCGGTTTGCGCCGACCGAACTCAAAACCGATCTCACAAAGCTCTCGCCTAGCGATCGCAAGCTGCTGGCAAAACTCGTCGAAGCGTCGCAAATCATTGACGGCATCTTTCTGCGCCAGCGTTGGTCACAGAATACTTCGATGTTGCTCGAGCTGGCGGGCGATCAAAGCGCGGAAGGTTATGCGCGGCTGCATTATTTCCTGCTCAACAAAGGTCCCTGGTCATCGCTCGATCAGGATGCGCCATTCATCGCGGGGGCACCGGCGAAACCGGAAAGCGCCGGCTTTTATCCAGCTGACTCGAGCAAGGCCGAGATCGAGGCCTGGATCAAATCGCTGCCCGCCCCAGAACAGGAAAGCGCCAAAGGCTTCTTCACGGTGGTCCATCGCGGGACTGATCAGAAATTTACCCTCGTGCCTTACAACATCGAATACGAAGGCGAGTTAACTCGCGCTGCCGCGCTTCTCCGCGAGGCGGCTGAGCTGGCGAGCGAACCAACCCTGAAGAAATTTCTTAGCACCCGGGCTGACGCCTTTCTGAGTAATGATTACTACCCGAGCGATGTGGCCTGGATGGAACTAACCGGAGCGATCGAACCGACCATCGGACCTTATGAGGTCTACGAGGACAAGTGGTTCAACTACAAAGCATCGTTTGAGTCTTACATCACTGTTCTCGACGAAGCTGAAAGCGCAAAGCTGCAAAAATTTTCAGAGCAATTACAGGATATCGAGAATCATCTCCCAATCGATCCCAAGTATCGCAATCCAAAAATCGGCGCTTTATCCCCGATTGTGGTGGTAAACGAAATCTTTTGCTCAGGGGACGCCAGTCACGGCGTGCAAACGGCTGCGTTCAATTTGCCTAACGACGAAAGAGTGACACGCGAGAAGGGCTCGAAACGAGTCATGCTCAAGAACGTGCAGGATGCCAAGTTCGCCAAGACGCTAGTGCCGATCTCCAAACAAGTCCTTGCGCCGGCTGACCAGAAAAACGTTTCGTTCGACGCTTTCTTCACCCATGTCGTCATGCATGAGCTTATGCACGGCCTTGGTCCACACGATGTGACAACAAACGGACGTCACTCGACCGTTCGTGAAGAGCTCAAAGAGACTTTTAGCGCGTTAGAAGAGGCCAAGGCGGATATTTCGGGACTCTTCGCCCTGCAATACCTGATCGACAAAGGAGTAATTGATAAATCCATGGAGCGAACGCTCTACACGACCTATCTCGCCTCTGCCTTTCGCACCCTGCGTTTCGGAACGAACGACGCTCACGGTCTCGGCATGGCAGTCCAATTCAATTACCTGCTCGACCAGGGCGGATTCGTTGCTAACAAGGATGGCACCTTCTCGGTTGATTCTGGGAAAATCAGGCAAGGGGTGGAAGGACTTACTCGAGAGATAATGACGCTCCAGGCCGAAGGTAGTTATGAGAAGGCAAAGGAACTTGGAACGAGACTCGGAGCCGTCCGGCCAGAAGTGCAGCGCGCGATCGACAAGATGACTCGAATCCCGGTCGATATCGAACCGAAATTCACCACTGCCGAGCAACTCGTGCGCGAGAATCCTTGATCGCTGAATCGAAGTTCGCGCTAGGCCGCTGGCCTGGCTTTTTGTGTTTCTTTTGGGCTTAGCCTCCCAAGATCAATCCTGCGTCAGACCCGCAAGGCTTGCAGCAGGTAAGGCAATAGCTGCTTCTTTCGCGAGACCACGCCGGCAAGCTCCCAAATGTTTGGCCCATGCACCGGAAAATCGATCCGACGCAAAATCTCATGGGCCCCGCAACAGAGCAGAAGTGAATTCTGGGAGTTAATGTCGGTGACGAGGAGCGCGCCGAAAGACAGCCCGGCTTGACGGACGTGCTGGTCCAATGCGGCGAGGAGCGAATCCCGTTTTTCTGCGAAGTGTGAGAAGCTCAGTTCCTCGATCTGCGAAACGGTAAAGCCGATTCCGTCTTCCGTGTAGTCTTTGCAGTCTGCTGTGATGACTTGCTCCGGAGTCAGCGTCAACAAGGGCGAACCAACCGAGAAAATCTCATCTGCAAACCGTGCCGGATCGATCTCCGCGATTTTTGCCAACTGCTCCAGGACGAAACGGTCGGTCGCAGTCGCGGTCGGAGAGTGGAGATTGAGCGTGTCAGAGAGCAAGCCGGCCATGAGGAGCCCAGCCAGCGCGCGCGGAATTGGCACGCCGGCCTGCTGATAACAGAGCGCGACAATCGTGCTCGTTGAGCCGACGGGATTGTTCCAGAAAAGTATTGGCGAATCAGTCGCAACGCCCCCGATCCGATGATGATCCAGAATCTCCACGATCCGGACTTTGTCGGCGCCTTTCACGGCCTGCGAAAGTTCATTGTGGTCGACCAGGATCAACTGGCGGTCGGCCCTCTTGAAGAGATTACTCTTGGCCAGGATCCCGACGAGCACTCCGGTGTCATCGAGAATCGGAAAAACAAAGGCGGGCGAGCGCGCAGCCTTCTCCCGCACATGTTCGAGCAGAGTGTCCGGAGTAAAAGTCAAATGTTCCGGTTCCAGCATGCGACCGACCCGAACCGCGCCCCGCGCCAGATTCACGCTAATCGCTGTGTCGTGCGGCGACCTAACGAGAATAACACTGTTGGCGTGAGCCGCGTCTCTAATCTCTGGCGTTATCGGCAGGTCGCCGGTCACGACAATCGCGCAGACCTTCGCCTTAATCGCCAACATTTGAATGTCATCACGGTCGCCCACGAAGATTACGAGCTGTTCGGGGCGCTGCTGTTGCAGACGAGCGGCAAAGGTCTCCGCGCGCATCGCCCCAATCACAAGCACATATTGTTTGGTCTCATCAGGTAGTTCGCCCGTCACCACCTTGCCGCCGAAAGTGGCCACGATGCTGGAGAGCGGCGCAGTAACCAACCGTGCCGCGTCCGCCTCCTCCCGCGGCGGAAAAAGATGATGGCTGATTTTGAAACCGGAGAGCAAACCGAGAAAGCGCCGTTCTCCATCGACCACCGGCAGCCCGCGCAGCCTCCGTTTTTCGAGCAGATGAATCGCATCGTAAAGGGTCGACTCGGCCGAAACGCAAATCACGTCGCGTTCCATCACATCGCTTACCCGATCAGAGAGATCGCTAATGAAAACTGGCGGCTCCACCCCGAATTTGTGGAGGACGAAATCGATCCGTTCGTTCGTACTCCCGGCCCGGGCCGCGATGACATTGGGCGTCCCGGTCACGCGCTTGAGATGGGCGTAAGCCAGCGCGGAACAAATCGAATCCATGTCAGGATTCTTGTGGCCGATGACAATGGTCTGCATGGATGATAATGATCGCTTCTTCGCCTCAATTCCTCATACTTGAGGATTAAATCGTGGCCAAAGGAATCTTCTCAGCAAAGAGGCTGCTGCTTAACGCGGCAGTGGTCCTGGTTGGATTATGTCTCGGCTTACTCTTGTCGATCCGACACGCGTATTGGGGACCGGAAGGTCCGGTGGGCGGGCTGCTTCTGCTTGTCCCATACCTGTTTCTGGCTGCGGCAGTAACTGCTGCTCTCATTGCTTTCGGAAACTTTTCATGGGTTCCCGGAGGCCGGTGGATGTGCTTTTTCATCGGGGTTGGACTTCTGATCCTATTCGGAGTGTCAGGATACTATTCAATGGCCGAGAGCGAAACGAAGTATGAGCAATTCGCCGCTCTATCAGGCTGGCTGTTGCTCGCGGGCTGTTTCGTGGCTGTTAACGCCTCTCCTTCAACGACCGCCAAGACAACGATCGCACTAACTCTAGGTCTCGGCGGCGTGGCAGGATGGCTGCAAATGTTCTTTTGGCTAAGTGAATGTTCGAGCCAGCAAGCACAATATGAAGAAAGTCGCATTAAGCATGAGCAGGAGGTTCAGCAAAGCCGGGAGGCAGAGTTTCGTGCCTTGGGTAAAGAAGCGCCATTCTGGAAGTACTTTGGTTTCATGTACATTTCTAATGAAGAACTCCGCAAAGAATGCCACGAAATCATGGCAGCCCGCGCGGATCGTGACGCGAGCCTGATCGACTACCTTGGCGACGAAATCCTCGCGAGCGACGCAACACGATACATCGCTGAATTTCATCCTGCACCTGGACCGGCGCTGGCTCCGGCATTCGCTCTACATTCCGATCTAGTCGTGGGACAGATTTCGGAAGTCAATTCCGGCTCCGATCAAATCAGCGAGCGCTCTTACTCTGACATCAAGGACATCATCGGCGCTGCCACCCGCATTCAGAAAGGCGGCGGGGACCTGACTCCGCAACTGAAGCGGTGGCGGATTTATCTGGGCGGGTTCAAGAATACCGCGGAACTAGTGTCAGAGATCGATAAGGCGGTGCCGGCACAAGGCGGCCATTGACTCACCCAATCTCCTTTCCGCTTTTCGATCACAGCGCCGACCACTAGGCTTCGCACCGTGAAGAAAATTAATTCAATCATTCTCACCATGCTCCTCATCGGCATCGGAGCAGCGCAAGCCCAGGTCAGACCAGCTTCCACACCAGATGTTTCAAACAAGGCGCTCATCACCCAAGAAAAACCGAACCTGGCGTCGGTCAGCACGAGTGAGGCCGCAAACCTTCACAAGCTGGCGGACGCGTTCTATGCCTGGCGAAACCAGGAATTTCCAGTCCGAAGCAGTGAGGCTGGCCTGCACACGTGGGATGATCGTCTGACCGATTATTCCGCGGCGAAGATCGCGCAGCGCGCACAGCATATCCAAGAGCTGCTCGCGCAGGTGAATGCGATGCAAACTGCGGCGTGGCCGAAAAACGAGCGAATCGACTGGATGCTCTTCCGCTCGCAGCTCGAAAACTTCGCTTTTGACGCACGGGTTTGGCATTCGACCAGCCGTGATCCGCAGACCTACGTGAGCGAATGCAGCAACGCAATTTTTTCCCTGTTGAAAAAGGAGTACGACACGCCGCAAAACCGCGTTCGCTCCGCCACCGCCCGATTACACGCGATGCCTGCGATGCTTGCGCAAGGCGAGAAGAATTTGCAAAAACCGGTCAAGCTCTTCGCGCAACTCGCAATCGCTTCGGCGCGCGCGATCGATCCCCTTTTCAATGATTCCTTGATGACCCTGGCGAAAGATCTTTCGCCTAACGAGCGCGATGACCTGACCAAAGAGCGCGACGCGGCGTTGAACGCGATTCACGATTTCGCAACCCATCTTGAGAAAAATCTTCCGCAGATGGTCGCCTTCGCACCGATGGGGGAAAAGAACTACAACGAGTACCTCAAGCGTGTGCTTCTTCTGCCACTCGACGCGGCGGAAGTGGATATGATCGGGCGCGTCGAGCTAGCCCATTACCGCGCGCTAGAAGCATGGCTGCCCGATCCTTCGCTCGCTGATCCTGACCCCTCGCGAAGTAAAGACATCCCGCCCGATCAAGCATCGTTCTTGAAAGCGTACGAAAGCCGTGAAGCCGGCATGATCCAGTTCTTGAAAGAGCGCAAACTCATCACGCTTCCGGATTACCTCGGAAAATTCGAGATCCGCCAACTCCCGGAAGCGTTTAAACCGACGAGCCCGGGCGGTTTCATGAATCCTCCAGGCGTTTACGACAAAGATCCGACCGGATTCTATTTCATCCCGACTTATGACCCCAAGTCGAAGAACTTCTATATCCGCGCCGCAATCGAAGATCCGCGGCCGATCCTGGGTCACGAAGGAATCCCCGGGCATTTTCTCCAACTTTCGATTGCGAATCATCTGACCAACGAGATTCGGCGGCAACATGGTGACAGCGTGTTCGTGGAAGGATGGGCACTCTATGGTGAGGAGATGCTGATGCGAAATGGCCTCTACCCGATCGACTCGGCTTCACAGGGTCAAATCTTGCGATTGGCGCGCTACCGATCTGCCCGCATTGGAGTGGACGTAAATCTGCACACGGGAAAATGGACTTTTGAAGAAGCGGTCAAATACTTTATGGAGGCCGGTGGACTGGATCGTGAGGCGGCGGAAGGGGAAGCAGCGGGCGCAGCCTCCAGTCCGACCCAGAAGATCAGCTACATCATCGGGAAATGGCAGATCATGCAGTTGTTAGGCCGTTATCGCGATAAGATGGGAACGAGTTTCCGGCTCGGCCAATTCCACGACGAGCTGATTGGAAACGGCAGTCTGCCACTCTCCGTCGTCGAATGGATCATGCTCGACGATCCGTCCGATGTAGAGAAGGCGTCGTTCTAGCCGGGGGCGGTCACCCCGGTGAGAACGACTCGAATATGACAGCCGGGATCACCGATCCCAGCCACAGCATAGCTAGCAACTCAACCCTTTTTCGGCGGCGGCGTGTTGTCTGGCGGCAAGGTCCGGCGGGGTCGCGGAGTCGGCGTCGGCGTCGGCGTCGTGTTGGCCGCGTGCCTCTTATACTCGAGACGCACTTTCCGAGTCTTCGCGTCCTCGTTGTTCGGATCCAAGCTCAACACCTTGTCGCAATCCGCGATGCCGTTGTCGAAATCGCCTTTCAACTCGTAGACGTAGCTCCGATTCAGATAACCTTCTTTCGCCTGAGGCTTGGTTTTGATGATGGTCGTGTAGTCGGCAATCGACTTGTCGTATTCCTTCATGTTCCAGTAGGCGAAGGCACGCCGGTCGAGGACGGCGTCATCATCCGGCTTCTCTTTTACGACGACGTCGTAGTCCTCCACCGCCTTGTTGTAATTCTTCATTTGCAGGTGAGCGAAGGCGCGGAAGCGGAAGGCCGCGGTGCTGTCAGGCTTGAGCTTGATCGCCTTGTCGAGATCTTCAATCGCCTTGTCGTTCTTCTGCTGGGTGGTGTAGATCACCCCGCGGTTGACGTAAGCAGCGGAATTGTTGGGTTCGGCTTCGATCCCCTCGCTAAAAGCCTTAACCGCTTCATCCATCTTGCCAGCGCCTTTGTAGGCCAAACCCAGATTGTTGTAATTATCGGCCTCCTTGGGGTCGGCCTTAACCGCCTTTTGAAAAAACCCGATCGCTTTATCCCATTCCTTCTTTTTCGCCGCCTCAATCCCCTGCTTGGCAAACTCATAAGCGTCGGATTTCGCATCCCCCAAGGCAATTGCAGGCAAGAGCAGCGCAAGGGAAAGCGCGGTTAGATGGCGATAGAAAATTTTCATAGCGTGGCGTTTCTAAATATACGGACAGGGGGGCACTTTGGCCGTAACAGCTTTTTCCTGCAAGTGGAAGCTGGAGTACCAATTGCGACTAGGACGGGGGTGATTCCTCTGATGCACCCGGTTCGTCGAATCGCCTGATACCCAGCGCGCGGCCGGTTGCCTCGTCCACCTCGACGAGCGCGCCACGCAGCCGTGTTTCGCCGCGCGCGATCGGAAATGGCGTCGGCATGTTGGATATGAACCGTCCAACGATAGTGTCGATGTCCCGGCCGAGAATCGAACGGACCGGGCCGCACATTCCGGCATCGCAGATGAAAGCTGTCCCTTGCTCAAAAATCTGTTCATCGGCGGTTTGGACATGGGTGTGAGTGCCAAGGACTGCGGAAACGCGACCATCCAGGTAACGTCCGATCGCAATCTTTTCGCTCGTCGTCTCGCCATGCGCATCGACCACGATAATCGACGTTTCGCCGCGCATTTCATTCACTGCTGCATCGAGACTCGGGAAAGGATTTTCCAGAATTGGCTGCATGAACGTGCGGGCTTGAACGTTGATCACCCCAACTTTTCCTTTCGCGGTTTCGAGCACGACAGTGCCCGCGCCCGGCGCACCCGGCGGATAGTTCAGCGGCCGCAGCAAACGGGGTTCGGTTTCGATGAACGGCACGATCTCTTTGCGGTCCCAGATGTGGTCTCCGGTGGTGATCACGGAAACGCCGGCCCGCAATAGATCGATCGTGATTTTCGGCGTAATGCCTCGTCCGGCGGCGGCGTTCTCACCGTTCACGATAATGAAATCGATCGCATACTGCTCTTTCAGCTCCGGCAGGCGGGCGATGACCGCGCTTCGTCCTGGCTCGCCCACAATGTCGCCGAGGAAAAGAATCGTGAGCACGCGCGGATCATCGTATTTAAACTGAAAAATCCAAACTGATGTTTCGTTCTCTCTTCACCTGCGGATTTGCCATCGCCTTTCTCTTAGGCATTTCACACGCCTACGCGGTCGAAGAGGAATCGCCTAACCAATTCACGCAGAACTTGAGCGCGCTCGGTCGCAAGCCCGATTGGAGCGAGTTGCAGAAGTATCAGGCCACGATCACCCACGACGAATTCGTCTGCCTGCTCAACGATGTTTACTGCCCGCAGGGGTACAACCCGAACCTGATCCAGATCGACTCGGAGGCGGCGAAAATATTGACCGAAACCGGAACGGAAAATCAGTTCGTCTTGAACTTCGCCAAGAGCGAGGCGGATCGGCTGCCCGTGACCCACTCGTGGACCGCGCCGGCCGCGTTACCGCCGACGACCAAAGGGGCAGGTCCGCTGGCCGGCTTCCATATCGCGCTGGATCCAGGGCACCTCGGCGGGAGATGGGCCCAAATGGAAGAGCGCTGGTTCAAGATCGGCGACGTCGCCCCGGTGCAGGAAGGCGATATGACGCTGCACGTCGCACAACTGCTGAAGTCGCGGCTTGAATCGTTAGGCGCAAAAGTGTCAATGCTGCGCGAGACGACAGAACCGATCACGCCCTATCGCCCGTCGGATTTCGAAGAGATCGCCCGGCAATTGCTGCAACGAGATGGAATCACGGAACCGCGGGAGAATTTTGACGGCCCGTCCGATCCCGAAAAAGAACACACCATTGCCTGGCAACGAGAGGAGCTGTTCTATCGAAACAGCGAAATCCGGCGTCGGGCTAGTCTGGTGAATTACCGGCTGCAACCGGATCTCGTGCTTTGCCTTCACTTCAACGCGGAGCCTTGGGGAGATCCAAATCATCCGACACTGGTGGCCAAGAATCATCTCCATCTGCTTGTGAACGGGTCCTACCTGCCGGCGGAGCTGGAGCTGGATGATCAGCGTTTTGAGATGTTGCAGAAATTGTTAAGCGGCGCTTTTCCGGAAGAACTCGCGCTCGCCGAGACGATTGCTCACGCCATGGCGAAGAAAACGCGTCTCCCACCGTATGAATACAAGACCAGCAACGCCACGCACGCCGGGGCAAGCGGATACGTTTATACGCGCAACCTGATGGCGACCCGACTTTACCGCTGCCCGACCGTTTATCTCGAGCCCTATGTCATGAACAGCCGGCCAGTGTTCGTCCGCGTGAAAGCCGGCGATTATGAGGGTGAACGGTTAGTCGCTGGAAAAAAGAAGCCGAGCATTTACCGCGAGTACGCCGACAGCGTAGCCGATGGTGTGATCGCCTATTTTGAGAAGGCAAAATAGTTTGTCATCTTGCTGTCCGACTTGGTGGGCACCGGCTGTCAGTACCGAACGCCCGCGCAGGGAAGCGATGGGGAGCGCGAGCATTTTGCTCGCAATAGCCGGTTTCCAAACCGGCGCGTCCTTGCATTTCGGCAGAATGCCGGAATGAGCGAGCAGAATGCTCGCGCTCCCCTCAGAATCACAATTCTTCCACCGCCTTCCGTAAATCTTCCATCGTGACATTGTCCGCGACGCTGGCGCGGCCGATGGCGTGGGCGACGACGAAACGGACTCGACCGTTTTCGAATTTCTTGTCGCGCGGAAGCGCGGCGAGAATTTTCTCGCGTGGAAATTCGGGCGGCAACGTGACCGGAAGTTGACGCGCCTCCAAGGCGGCCTTGATTCGTTGTGCTTCGCCTAACGACAAGCCCGCCCGCTGCACCGAAATCTGTGCCGCCGCAACAATGCCGAGACTGATCGCTTCGCCATGCAACATGTTCCCGTAACCGGCGGCGTATTCGATTGCGTGCCCAACCGTGTGACCAAAATTCAAGAGCGATCGCACGTCGGTGCGTTCCCGTTCGTCCTCTGCCACAATCGCCGCTTTGATAGCGATATTCCTTTCGATGAACGCCTCTGGATGATCACGCTCAACTGTCGCAAGCGAATCGAAGAGCTCGGCGTCGCGAATGATTCCATGCTTGATAGCCTCGGCAAATCCTTCGTGCCAGATCCTGTCCGGTAACGACCGCAGAGTGTCCGTGTCTGCGATGACGAGGGCGGGATGGTGAAAGGTGCCGATCAAGTTCTTGCCCGCGCTGGAGTTCACGCCGGTCTTTCCGCCAATGCAG
>Ga0207691_10002278_pt1 | contig 18789 bp, 17 predicted proteins | sample KBSM13metaG_FD_184327 | JGI IMG/M metagenome (GOLD analysis project Ga0207691, IMG submission 184327) | Miscanthus rhizosphere microbial communities from Kellogg Biological Station, Michigan, USA - KBS M1-3 metaG (SPAdes) (version 2) | ecosystem: Host-associated > Plants > Roots > Rhizosphere >... | reverse complement strand
CGGGGTGGAGCAGTTCGGTAGCTCGCTGGGCTCATAACCCAGAGGTCACAGGTTCAAATCCTGTCCCCGCAACTGGAGAAAAGGTCCGGAACACTGGAAACAGTGTTCCGGACCTTTCGCTTTAAGTCCGCGGTGGCGGGCAACGCCGGCGGCGCCCCTGTGCCGGCTCTCAGCCGTCCTTGAGCCGCTGATAGGTTGCCAGCGCCCGCGCCCGGGACTCTGCAAGGTCCACGATCGGTGCGGGGTAGCCGGGGGCGGCGCTGTCGGCCTTCCAGGGCTCGTGGACGGTTTTGTCGTCCAGCGCGGCGAGCTCGGGAATGTACCCGCGCAGGTAACGACCGGCGGCGTCGAACTTCTTGCTCTGCGTGACCGGGTTGAAGATCCGGAAGTACGGCGACGCGTCGGCACCCGAGCCCGCCACCCACTGCCAGTTGGCCGGATTGCTCGCGGCATCGGCGTCCACCAGCGTGTCCCAGAACCAGGCCTCGCCCAGCCGCCAGTCGGCCAGCAGGTTCTTTACCAGGAAGGACGCGGCCGCCATCCGCACGCGGTTGTGCATCCAGCCCGTCTGCCAGAGCTGGCGCATGCCCGCGTCCACCATCGGGTAGCCCGTACGGCCCTGCTGCCAGGCCTGGAGCTCGTCGCCCGACGCCGGCTGCCATTGAAAGCGGTCGAACTCCGGCCGGTAGTTCCGTGTCGCCAGATCCGGATTCTCGTACAGCAGCTGCCAGCAGAATTCCCGCCAGCCAAGTTCGGAACGGAAGATCCCGACGTCGGCCGGCGCCCCCGCCGCAAAGCTGTGGCGCAGCGTGTGCCAGATCCGGAAAGGGCTGATTTCGCCAAAGCGCAGATGCGGGGAGAGCCGGCTGGTGCCCTCGACGCCCGGGACGTCGCGGCCGGTGCCGTATTCTGCGGCCGGGCCGTCCACGAAGTCCTCGAGGCGGCTGAGGGCGCCGGCTTCTCCTGGCGTCCAGGTGTCGGCCAGCCCCGGGCTCCAGTCCGGGCTCCGGGGGAGCAGGCCCCAGCTTTCGAGCGTTTCGCTCGCCGGCAGGCCGCCGCTGCGGTTGCGTGCAGGGCCCGGCAGCTGGTCCGGAGCCGCCAGCGGCTGCCGGGGCTCGGCACCGGCCAGGCAGGCCTTCCAGAACGGCGTGAAGACCTTGTAGGGGCCCCCGCTGCCGGTGCGCACGGTCCAGGGCTCGAACATGAGGTTCGCCTGGAAGCTCGTGGCGTTGAGGCCCTCCCCGCCGGCCCAGCTCTTTAGGCCGGCGTCGACGGCGCGTTCAGGGCCGCCGTAGCGGCGGTTCCACAGCAGGGCGTCTGCCGACGTTTCCACCGCGAGGTCCTGGATGACCCGGGCGGCGGGGCCTCGGCGGAGCACCAGCCGCGAGCCAGTCGCCTCCAGCGCTGCGGCCAAGCCGGCCAGGGAATGGTGGAGCCACCACTTCACCGCCCCGCCCAGCGGCCGGATGCCGGGTGACTCCTCATCCAGGACATAGACGACGGTCAGGGGTTGGTGCAGGGCAGCGGCCTCCGCCAGAGCAGGATTGTCATCCAGCCGGAGGTCATCACGGAGCCACACAAGGGTCGCAGACATGGATCCACGGTACACGCGCGCCCGCCGGAGGCGTCGGTGCGGTGAGACATGGGGCCATGCAGGGCACAACGAAGGCCGGGCCCCGGCGGGCGATCCTGAGGTGTCAGGTTCGGCCGCCGGGGCCCGGCCCCGGGCGTGAAGCGTGCAGCAGTCCCGCGGAAGCGCCGGACCGGTGCGTCAGAGCTTGTCGAAGTCGGCCTCCTCGACCGTGGAACCGGACTCGGCGCTCTTTTCGCCGGTGCCGATGGCAGCGGGGGAGCCGCCGGACTTCAGCGCTGCCAGCCGGGCTTCGATCTCGGTCTGCTCGCCAAGATCTTCCAGCGAATTGAACTGGGCGTCCAGGCTCGACTCGGCGAGCTCCTGCTGGCCGCGGACCTTGGCTTCCTCGCGGCGGATCTTCTGTTCGAAGCGGCCCACCTCGGAGGTGGGGTCCATGATGTTGATGCTCTTGAGGGCGTCGTGGACCTGGCTCTGGGCCTGCACGGTCTTGGACCGGGCCACCAGCTCATTGCGCTTGCTGGTCAGTTCGTTGAGCTTGCCCTTCATCTGGTCGAGGCCGTGCTTGAGCTTGTCCACCACCTCGGTCTGGGACGCGATGCTCGGCTCCGCGGCCTTGGCCTCGTTCTCGGAACCCATCTGGCGCTGCAGGGCCACCTTGGCCAGGTTGTCGAACTTCTCGGCATCGCCGACGTCGCCCTTCGCCCGGTATTCGTCGGCCTTGCGCGAGGCTGCGAGGGCCTTTCTGCCCCAGTCCTGGGCGTTGCGGACGTCCTCGTTGTAGTCGTCCTGGAGCATCCGCAGGTTGCCGATGGTCTGGGCCACGGCGGACTCTGCCTCCGCGATGTTGTTCGTGTAGTCACGGACCATCTGGTCCAGCATTTTCTGCGGATCTTCGGCCTGGTCCAGCAGCGAATTGATGTTTGCCTTCGCCAGCTGCGCCATGCGGCCGAAAATGGACTGCTTAACCATGGTGTTACCTTTCGTCCTGCTCCGTTGTCTCACTGATTCCAGTGATCGATGATGTATCGCATCTATCCGCTGTCCGGGCCCTTGCGGCCGGCGCGTGGTCTGTAAAGTTTCCTGCTGCTGCTTCCACACTTTGTCCCCTGCGGGGGTGGCGAACAGGCTAGAAACTGCCGGAGTCCCCGCCGCCGAAGTCTCCGCCGCCGCCAAAGTCGCCGCCGCCCCAGCCGCCGCCGGAGTCATCGCCGCCTCCGCCGCCCCAGCCGCCTCCGCCGCCGCCCCAGCCTCCGCCGCCTCCGCCGTGGAGGATCGAATTGATGAGGATTCCGCCGAGGATCGCGCCGCCGAGGCCGCCCCCGCCGCTGCCGCCGAACATGCCGCCCCGGCCGTAGCCTTGGCCCTGGTTGGCGTAGCCGCCGAATTGGTCGACGTCGGACTGGGCCAGCTGCGCGGCCTGTGCCGCCAGCGCGTAGGCCTGCTGTGCGTACTGCAAGGCCGTGACGGGGTCGGTGCGGGAAATGGAGAGCGCATAGTCCAGGTTCCGCTGGGCTTCCGCCAGGCGTGTGCGCGCATCGGTGCCTACGCCGCCGCGGCGGGCGGTGATGTAGTCCGACGTCGCGCTGATCTGGGCCTGGGCCGACATGATGCTCTGCTGCAGTGAGGCCTGGGCCCGGCGCGCCTGGTCCTGCTGGTCGCGGATTCCGGCCAGGGACTGGTCGAGTGCCTGGTGGGCCGTGACGACCCGTTCCAGCGTCGCGATCGGATCAATCTTGCCGCCCTGGATTTCCGTTTTGACCTGGGCGAGCGCGGCTTCCGCCGCAGCCACGGGGCCGGCAAGTTCCGGATGGGCGCCGGACTGGATCATCGCCTTCGCCTGGGCCAGGTCCTGCGCGGTATCGACGACGGCGGCTTCCAGGCTGTTGCGTGCCTCGTCGAGGCTGCCGGCCACCTTGGTGATGGCGCCGATCAGCACGTTCGTCTGGTGCAGGCTTTCCTCGGCGGCGCGGACGGCGACCGCGGCGAGGCTGCTTTCACCCGCGGCGAGCTTTTCCTGCGCCGCCGTGGAGGCATTCTGCACGAAGTCGAGACGTTCCTTGGCCTGTTTGATGTTGTCCGCGACCTGGACCAGGGCGCTCTCGGCGTACTTGGCCCGCAGATCGGTCAGCGACTGTTCGGCGGCGGCAAGCTTTGCCTGGGCGTCCGCGGCGCCCGCGCCGACGGCGGCGAGGGCCTGCGGGGCGTTCTTTTCCAGCTCCCGGAGGGAATCGAAATCCGCTTTCTGTTCCTGCAGCGATGCCAGCGCGGCTTCGGAGCGGCCGATGATTTCAACGAGCCAGCTCCGTTGCTGCTCCTCGGTGTCGGGGATGTGGTCGTCAAGTTGCTGCTGCAGCTTGAACGATTCCGTCATGTGGCCCTTGGCCTCCTGCAAAGCCTTGGTGAAATTGCCCACCGCGGCGTCCCCGTATTGGGCCTGGGCGAATCCCAGCTCCTGCTCGCTGGACTTGATGGCGTCATCGGCCTCGATCAGCAGCGAATCGCTCTTCCGGCGCAGCTCGGCCACGGTGAGCCCCGCCAGCGGGTCCGGCTGCCCGCCCTGGGCCCCGGCTGACGCCCCCGAACTTTGCAGGGCCTTCTTCCGGCGGCTGCGCAGGTACAGGTACGTTCCCGCACCGCCCACAGCCACGACGCCGACTCCGACGAGGACGGCGCTGCCCGCCCCGGCGCCGGAGGGCACCGTTCCGCTGCCGCCGCCGGCCGCGTCGCCCACCGCAGCGGCCGTATCAATGGCGGCCTGGGCGAAGTCGCGCTTTCCGCCGGCCAGGTTCGGCACGATGGCGTTCTGGACGATGCTGTCGGTCTTGGGATAGATCGCGCTGGCCCTGGCAGGGGAGAAGTAGTACTTGCCGTCGTCGGACATGGTCAGGATGACGTCGGCCTTGCCCATACCCTTGTTGGTCGCGACGGCCTGGGCCCACCCCGCGGGGTCGGCAGGATTCTCGAACGTCTTTGCCGTGATGACGTAGAGGTTGTACTTGTGGTCCTTGAGGAGCTTCTGGATGGCGTCCTGGACTTCGGCCTTGCGGCTGCCGAGCACGTTCGCGCTGTCCACGATGTTCTGCCCGGACGGAATGGCCACCGGATCTTCGGCCAGGGCCGGAGCGGCGGGGAGCGCCAGCAATCCAGCGACGCCAAAGACGGCGAGGAAACGATTCAACTTAGACCGCATGTGCAACCCTTCAGCACTTCTGGGACCGGTTCGGTCGAACCAGCCGTCACAGAAAGCAGCAGCGCCCCCACGCAGATGTAAAGCCGCAGGTCGCTGTGGCATTTCCATTTGATTCTATGGTGCACCCAAAAGGCAGTCCACCTAGGGGAATATGCCACCAGCGAAACGGGCCTAAACTGGGAAACACGGGCCCGCAGGCCGCAAACTGTCCGTTCAGGAACCTCCCAGCAAATGTCCGCTCTAGTGTCAGCCTGAGCGTTCATAGTTATAGGCAGACGAGGACGAAAGGAAGTCTCATGACTGAGAACCCAGTGCCGGGTGTGTCACCGGAGCCGACACAACAGAACCAGGAACCGGCGGGAGTGCGGGAGGGCTCGCCGGAGCAGCCGCATGCCGGCCGCGCGCCTGAGGCGGCACCGGGAAATCCGGCATCCGAAAGCACGACGTCCAAAACCTCAGTAGCCGGAAGCCCGGCCCCCGAGAACCCGACCCTCCGGCTGGACCGCGCCGAGGACGGCGCGCCGCGTCCGGTCTACCAGCAGCACCAGCCCTCCGCCGCGGATACCCAGCAGATCGGCGCCCCGGCCCAGCAGACCGGCCCGTACGGCGGGTTCTCCCAGGCCGGCCAGGGCCAGCCCGCCCAGCCCGGCCACCCGCCCTATGGCCAGTCCCAGCAAACCCCGTACGGCCAGTCGCAGCAAACCCAGTACGGCCAGTCCCACTACGGCGCCAACCCTTACGGCGGCCAGCCGCAGCCGGGCCCGTCCTACCCTTCCGGCCCCGGCTTTGCGAACGACCCGGCGCACGCCCCCAAGCGCAAGGCGGCATTCGGCGTCCCCACCCTCGTGGCCAGCATCGTGGCCGCCGGCCTGATCGGCGGCGGCGTGGTGGCCGGCAGCAACGCCCTGCTGGGCGACCGCCTTTCCCCGTCCGCCGCGAGCAACACGAGCCAGGCCGGTCCGGTGATCGTCAACAACAGGGAAGATGTCAACGCCATCAGCGCCGCCGCCCTCAAGGCTTCCCCCAGTGTGGTGACCATCAAAGCGACCAGCGGCAGCGACGGCGGCACCGGCAGCGGGATCATCCTCGACACCCAGGGCCATGTGCTGACCAACACCCACGTGGTGACGCTCGACGGCAAGGCCGCGAACGCCACCATGGAGGTCCGGACGAGCGACGGCAAGGTCTACTCCGCGAAGATCGTCGGTACCGACCCGCTTTCCGACCTCGCCGTGATCAAGATCGACAACCCCTCGGGACTGGTCCCGGCAACTCTCGGTGACTCGGGCAAGCTGAACGTCGGTGACACCGCCGTCGCCATTGGATCGCCGCTGGGACTCACCGGCACAGTCACCGACGGCATCGTCTCAACCCTGAACCGGACCATCAGCGTGGCATCCTCGGCTGCGCCGAAGGGCGGTGCGGACAACTCCCAGGGCGGTGACCAGGGCTTCCAGTTCGCGCCCCCCGGCGGCGGCGAGACTCCGAGCACCGCGGATCAGGGATCCATCTCGATCAACGTCATCCAGACGGACGCGGCCATCAACCCGGGTAACTCCGGCGGCGCGCTGGTGAACACCAAGGGCGAAATCATCGGCGTCAACGTCGCGATCGCCTCCGCCGGCGGCGACGCGGCCAGCGGAAGCAGCAGCGGCAACATCGGCGTGGGCTTCAGCATCCCCATCAACAACGCCAAGCGCGTGGCCCAGGAGATCATCAGCGCCGGCAAGGCCACCCACGGGCAGTTCGGCGTCAGCGTGAAGCCCAAGGCCGCAGGCTCGTCCTCCTCCGGGTTCTCGGTGGGCGCGGAGGTCGCGACCGTCGAGTCCGGCTCGGCCGCAGACAAGGCCGGCATCAAGGTCGGCGACGTCGTGACGAAGTTCCAGAACCTGACCATCAGCGATCCCAACCAGCTCACCGCGGCGGTGCGGGAACAGGCCGCCGGGGCCACGGTCAAGGTGACGGTGCTGCGCGGCGGCCAGCTCAAGGACGTCGACGTGACGCTCGGCGCCGCAGCCGAGCAGTAGAGCTGGGCGAAAGCAAACAGCGCAGCTGTAAATCAAGGCAGCAGCAAACAGGCCGGGCGGCACCGCAAAGGTGCGGCCCGGCCTTTGCCGTCCCGGGCCAGTTCACTGACACAGACCTTAACCCTGGCCGCGCTGCCCGGCGGCTATATGGTTAGCTAGGAACAGCCCGGCTGCCGGGCATTCCGTGGCCATGACCCCGTCAGGGGCGGCTGTCCACCCGCATGGAAGGCTGCTGTAGACACAGTGGAAGAAACTCTGAAAATCATTGTGCTGGTCAAGCACGTCCCGGATGCGCAGTTCGACCGCCACCTCACAGGTGAGGCCAACACGGTGGACCGCTCCGAAAGCATCCTGTCCGAACTGGATGAATACGCCCTGGAAGCTGCGCTGCAGCTGACCGAGGCCCGCGGCGGAGAAGCGGCCGGCAACAAGGTCATTGCGCTGAGCATGGGCCCGGCCGGGGCAGTAAATGCGGTGAAGAAGTCCCTCCAGATCGGCGCCACGGAAGGCGTGCACCTCAGCGATGAGGCCCTGGCCGGTTCGGATGCCGCAGCCACGTCGCTGGCGCTGGCCGCCGCGATCCGCCACCTGGGCGCGGACGTCCCCGCGGACCTCATCCTCACCGGAATGGCCTCCACGGACGGCGAGACCTCGCTGGTCCCGGCACAGCTCGCTGAGCGGCTGGGCCTCCCACAGGTAACCTTCGCCGCGTCCCTGGAGCTCGACGCCGGCAAGCTCACCGCCCGCCGCGACGGCGACACCCACGCGGACACCATCGAGGCCACACTGCCGGCCGTCGTTTCCGTCACCGACCAGATCAATGATCCGCGGTACCCGAACTTCAAGGGCATCATGGCGGCAAAGAAGAAAACCATCACCACCTTGAGCCTTGCCGACATCGGCGTGGACGCGGCCCAGGTGGGCCAGTCTGGTTCCTGGACCGCCGTCGAGACCGCAGAGGCCCGGCCGCCGCGGACGGCCGGCACCATCATCACCGACGAAGGCGACGCCGGCATCCAGCTGGTCGAGTTCCTGGCCGCCCAGAAGCTGCTCTAAAGGGGATTATCCGAACATGGCAAAAGTACTCGTTTTCATCGACAACCCCGGTGCGGCGCTGAAGAAGTCGAGCCTGGAACTGCTCACCATCGCCCGGTCCCTGGGCGAGACTGTCGCCGCCGTCAACGGCGAACTGCACGACGACGCCGCCTCGACCCTGGCCGCGTACGGCGCCCAGGCACTGTACCGCCCGTCCGCCACGGACCTCGATGACTACCTCGTCGGACCAAAGGCGGCGTTCCTGGCCGCGGCCGCGGCCGCCGCCGGTGCGGGCGTGGTCCTGGCCGAGAACTCGGCCGAGGGCAAGGAAATTGCCGCCCGGCTCGGCATCAGGCTCGGCGCCGGCGTCATCACCGACGTCGTGGCCGTGGACCCCGACGGAACGGCGCACAAGTCGGTCCTGGCCGGGTCCTACACCAGCGCCGCGAAGGCGGTGACACCCGTTTCCGTGCTGACCGTGAAGCCCAACAGCATCACGCCCGAGCCCGCGGTCACCGGCACGGCGCCGGAGAGCATCACTGTCCAGGTCCCTGACGTGACCGCGGCTGCCGCCCGGGTTACGGCGCGCACCGACAAGCCTGCCAGCGGACGCCCCGATCTGTCCGAGGCGCGGATCGTCGTGGCCGGCGGCCGTGGCGTGGACGGCAACTTTGGTCCCCTGGAGGAACTCGCCGACGCCCTCGGCGCGGCCATCGGAGCCTCGCGGGCTGCCACGGACGCCGGCTGGATCGGCCACGACGCGCAGATCGGCCAGACCGGCAAGACCGTCGCGCCGCAGCTCTACATCTCCGCGGGCATTTCCGGAGCCATCCAGCAGAAGGCAGGCATGCAGACCGCGAAGGTGATCGTGGCCGTGAACAAGGACGCCGAATCGCCGGTTTTCGAGATCGCGGACTTCGGCATTGTAGGCGACCTCTTCCAGGTCCTGCCGCAGGCCACCGCCGAAATCAAGAAGCGCAGAGGCTGACCGCATGAGCACCACCGCCGTCCCGGCACAAAGCCCGTTCGACCCGGAGACCACCCGGATTGAGCGGGTGCTTTGTTTCACGGCCCACCCGGACGACATCGATTTCGGCGCAGCCGGCACGGTTGCTGCCTGGACCGCCGCCGGAGTCCAAGTCAGCTACTGCATCATGACCGACGGCGACGCCGGCGGCTTTGATCCGGAGCAGCGCGAGGAAATTGTGCGGCTGCGGGTTGCGGAGCAGCAGCGCGCCGCCGCCCTGGTCGGCGTCACGGACATCCATTACCTGCACCAGCGTGACGGCTACCTCGAACCCTCGCATGAGGTGATGCGCGAGGTGGTGCGCCTGATCCGGCAGCTTCGGCCCGACGTCGTGCTCTCCATGCATCCGGAGCGCAACTGGAACCGGATCCAGAAGAGCCATCCGGATCATCTGGCTGTGGGGGAGGCGGTGACCCGTGCCGTGTACCCCGCGCTGGAAAACCCGTTCGCGTACCCTGAACTGGCCGAATCCGGGCTGGAGGCCTACAAATTGCCCTGGCTGTGGCTCTTCGCCGGGCCGGAAGAGCGCGAAAACCACTTCGTGGACGTCACCGGGCATGTGGAGAGCAAGCTGGCCGCCATCCACATCCACGTCAGCCAGCACCCCGACGTCGACGCCATGGAGCGCACCGTCCGCGGCCTCATGCTCGGCACCGGGGCCCGCGCCGGACTTCCCGCCGGCCGCAGCGCCGAGGCCTTCCATGTCGTAACAGTCAACGGCCAGGGGACCATCGCCGGTTTCTAGTGTTGCTGCAGCACAACCTCTGCCATATGCTGGCCTCTGTTTAAATCATATTTATTTGATGGAAGGCAGACTTTGATGGCGAAGACTGCGCAACACCCCGTTCTTGTGATCATGGGCGTCTCCGGATCCGGCAAATCAACTGTCGCGGGACTTCTGGCCGGCAGGCTGGGCTGGGACCTCGCCGAGGGCGACGACCTGCACCCCGAATCAAACGTGGCAAAGATGCACGCAGGACAGCCGCTGACCGACGAGGACCGGTGGCCCTGGCTCGAAAGCATTGCCGACTGGATCCGGGCCCACACCGGCGCCGGGAATCCCGGCGTCGTGACCTGTTCGGCGCTGAAGAAGCGCTACCGGGACGTCCTGCGCGGCGAAGGGGTGGTTTTCGTGTTCCTCGAGGGATCACGGGACAAGATCTCCGACCGGCTGGCCTCCCGCCACGGGCACTTCATGCCCCCGGCCCTGCTGGAGTCCCAGTTCGACGCGCTCGAAGCCCCCACGGCAGACGAAAACTTCATCTCCCTGTCCGTCTCCGCAACGCCGGCGGAAGAAGCACAGGAAATCATCACCCGACTTAATCTCGACGCCGCCGACGCCAGGCCCTGAGCCTTCCCGCGTTTCGCCGCGACCAAGGAATTTTTTGTGAAATCACTGATAGCAATGCAGCTTCCGGCTGCCGTTGAGGCCGGGACCGGCGTCAATACCCAACTACTGATCATCGCGGGTCTGGGCATCGCCCTGCTCGTGGTCCTGATCGCCAAATTCAAGTTCCACCCCTTCCTGGCCCTGATTCTGGGGTCAGGATTCGTCGGCCTCGCCGCCGGTGTGGAACCGGCCAAGGTGATCATCAACTTCGAGGACGGCGTGGGCGGCGTCCTGAAGGAAGTCGGTCTGCTGGTCGCCCTCGGCGCGATGCTGGGCAAGCTGCTCGCGGACTCCGGCGGCGCCAACCGGGTGGTCGACACCCTCCTGGCAAAGGCCACCGGAAACAAGCTGGTCTGGTCCATCACGCTCGTAGCCGTGATCATCGGCCTGCCGATGTTCTTCGAGATCGGGCTCGTCCTGCTGCTGCCGGTGATCGTCCTGGTCACCCAGCGCTCCAAGATGCCCCTGATGCGCATCGCCATCCCGGCGCTGGCCGGCCTGTCCGTGCTGCACGGGCTGGTGCCGCCGCACCCGGGCCCGCTGATCGCGATCAGCGCCGTCAAGGCTGAACTGGGCACCACCCTGGCCCTCGGCATCCTCATCGCAGTCCCCACGGTGATTATCTGCGGCCCGCTCTTCTCCCGTCTGGCGGCCCGGTGGGTCCCGGTGGGTGCCCCCGCCGTCGCCGGCGGCGTCGACACCGTGCACGGCGCGGACATGGAGGGCGTCAAGCGCCCGCCGAACTTCACCGTCACGCTGATGACCATCCTCTTCCCGGTGGTCCTCATGCTGCTCAGGGCCGTTGTGGACATCATCTGGCCGGACCCCAAGACGGCCCCCGCGATCCGGATGTTCTTCGACTTCGTCGGGCAGCCGCTGGTGGCGATGACCCTGGCCGTCCTGCTGGCCATGGTGACCTTCGGCTACGCCGTGGGCCTCAACGGCGCCAAGATTACGAGCAAGATCGCTGCCAGCCTGGGCCCGATCGCGGGGATCATCCTGATTGTCGGCGCAGGCGGCGGCTTCAAGCAGACGCTGATTGGTGCCGGCGTGGGAGACTCCGTGAAGGCCTGGGCCGAGGGGACCAACATGTCCGTGCTGGTGCTCGGCTTCATCGTGGCCGTTGCCCTGCGCCTGGCGACAGGCTCGGCCACCGTCGCCACCGTGACGGCGGCGGGCATCGTGGCACCGCTGGCCAGCTCGCTGTCGCCGACGCACGCCGCCCTCCTGGCCCTCGCGATCGGCGCGGGCTCGCTGTTCTTCTCACACGTGAACGACGCCGGGTTCTGGCTCGTCAAGGAGCTGTTCGGACTCACGGTGGGCCAGACCTTCAAGACCTGGTCCGTCATGGAAACGCTGATCTCCGTGGTGAGCTTCGGCCTGGTCATGCTGCTCTCGCTGGTCATTTAGCCGGGCGGGAAGCCGGCCCGGCGGGACGTCCGCCGGTCGGTCCGTCCGCCGGTCACAACACAAAGCCGCCCGGGCCTTGAGTCCTTCTACGGAAGGAGCCAAGGCCCGGGCGGCTTTGTGCGTGCGGGTGGCCTGCTGTGTCCTGCGGGTGGCTAGGCGTCCAGCGGTGCGGCGGCGACGGTCGGCAGGGTAGGTGACGCGGATCCGCCTTCGGGCTCCACGGTGATGCCCAGCGCGGCCGCGGAACCGATGCCCTTGACCACCGCGGGCTTGGACAGGGCTTCAGCGTCCATGAGGCCCTGCGAGACCGGGGCCGAGCCGTCCTTGGGGATCAGCCACATCTGGTAGACCTTGCCCACGGGCGGGGCCGGGACGCCGTTCATTTTGACGACGGCGGCATCCTTGGACGGGGAAATCGACACGGTGGCGGTGCCGCCGCCGTTGACGTCGACGGTGGCCTGGCGGACGTCGCTGGCCTGCATTACCTGATTCAGGGGATCGTTCTGGTTGGCCACGTAGGCTCCGACGCCCACACCGCCCAGGGCGATCACGGCTGCTGCGGCGACGCCGATAAGCCAGTTCCGCATGCCCTGCGGGCGGCGGCGCTCTTCCCTGCGCTGGCGGGCCGCACCGAGTTCGTCGGTGGCGGGCAGCGCGGAGCCGTCGCGTACCGGATGCGGCAGAACCGGCGTCGCTTGCGGACCCGTGCCGGGCAGCGGCACTGCGGCGGGGGACTGCGCTGCGGCCTGCTCTGCCGTCTGCGCAGGCAAGGATGACATGATCCGGTCCAGCAGCCCGGGCGGAGGCTCTTCCTCTGCGGTGAAGCTGGTGGCCAGGGTCTCCCGGGCCTGCCGGACCCGCTCGTTGAAGGCAGCCCTGTCTGCTGCCGGTGCGGAGGCGAGGAACTGCTCGATTGCGGCGCGTTCGGCGTCGTCCACGGCGTTGAGGGCATAGACCTCGGCAAGGTCCACCACGCGGCCGGACGACAGGTCGGTGGCGATCTCGGCGGTGAAGCCGCCGGGGAGGCGGTTGTTGTTCTCATGTGCGTTCATATCGGTCAATTCAGCTCACCCCCAAGCAGGTCTTCAGTCGGATGAGTCCATCGCGGATGCGGGACTTGATGGTAGGTACCGCGGCATTGAGCCGCTCGGCCACTTCCCGGTAGGTGAGGCCGCCGTAGTACGCCAGCCGGACGGACTCCTGCTGCGTATCGGTCAGCGTCTCCATGCACCGGACCACGGCCTCGGCCTCGAGCCGGCTGCCGACTTCGTCCGAGACGGAATCGTGGTCGATCTCCTGGCTGCTGGCACCGTATCTGGCTTCGCGGTCGGTGGCGGACTGCGAGGACCGTACCTTGTCAACGGCGCGCCGGTGCGAGATCGTCATGAGCCAGGCGAGCGGACTGCCGGCGGCGGGATTGAATTTGGCGGCGTTCTGCCACACCTGGAGGAAGACTTCCTGGGTGGTGTCCTCACTGAGTTCGGTATCGATCAGGACCCGGCGTGCCATGCCGAAGACGCGCCTGGAGGTGAGGCTGTAAAATTCCGCGAACGCCGTCTGGTCGCCCTGAGCAATGAGTGCCAGCAGGCTGCTGAGCCGGCCGTTGATGTCGGCTGAGGTGTCCGCCGGTGCGGCGGCCTCGGGGTTCGGGGCATTCGGAGTTTCCATCACTCCCAAGCATAGGGCGCTTGCAGCCCAACGCGGGCCAATCGGTGCGGCATGCGGCGAGGGGCCGGCCCCTGCCACGCGGGCAGAGGATCTGTCCAGATGTACTGTTCTCACCTGCCGCTCCTCGCTCCCTTCCGTTTCTCCGCACAATGCCCGGTAGACACAATGTGAGTGGGCGGATTGGTGTCCGCCTTCAGAAGTGATTCGGTGCGGCCCGGCACCTGGATGGGCGCGCTGCGCGGGAATTCTTTCCCGCGGGCCGCCCATGTGGCCGCCGCACGTCCTGGCGGGCCTCCGCGGCGGACCGCTACAACTTGGCCCCGGCGAACCCGTTCTGGCGCCACGCCTCGTAGACGGCGATGGATGCCGCGTTGGCCAGGTTCAGTGACCGGAGGGCTGGGAGCATCGGCAGGCGCACCCGGGACGTCACCCGGGGACTGTTTTTGACTTCCTCGGGCAGGCCTACGGATTCAGGCCCAAACAGGAGGACGTCGCCGGCACGGTAGCGGATATCTGTGTACGTGGTCTCGCCGTCGGAGGTGAAGGCAAATACCCGTTCCGGCTCGAGAGCGGCCCACGCCGCGTCGATGTCCGGGTGGACGGTCACGACGGCGAGGTCGTGGTAATCAAGGCCCGCCCGCCGGAGTTTGGCGTCGGAAAAGTCAAAGCCCAGGGGCTCCACCAGATGCAGTTCGGCCCCCGTGATGGCAGCCAGCCTGATGGCGTTTCCCGTATTGCCGGGGATTTCTGGGGTGTGGAAGAGGATGCGGAACACCGTCCCATCCTAGCGAGCCGCCGGCGTCGAACGCGCCTCGGGCCTTCCGTCCCCGGGACGCAGGGGAGCGCCCGGGCGGAATCTAGTGCATTCCGCGCAGCAGGCGGGCCAGTACGGGAACGTTGACGGTGTTGGGCGCCGGTCCCGAGCCGAGGAACAACTTCAGGCCGCGGGCCAGGCCCGCGGCGTTGACCACCTCGACAAGGCCCGAGCCTTCCCCGTACCCGCTTCCCTGGCCGCCGGGGGCGCGGCGGTGCCGGTCGATGACCGGTTGATGCAGATTGCCGTCCGTGCTGTGGACGACAATCCAGCCGGTGACATTGAGCTCGGGAAATATGTCCTGCATCCGGCGCACGATGTGGCCCAGCTGGGGCGGGGCGACGGAGCGTCCGCCGTGGGTCAACGTGCTGCCGTTCCATGCATAGGCACCCGCCGGCAGGAGCATGGATCCGACGATCGCGAGACGGTACCCGGCAAGGACCGCGTGGTCGATGTGGCTGTTGTCCGCCGGGGACTGCAGCCCGTTGACAAGGCGCGCCGCCGGGATGGTGGTCAGGATCTGCCTGCTGATGAGCTGCACGGTGCGCATCTCGCGTTGGATCCGGGCTTCGGCGCCGAAGATGCCGCGCTTGCGGGGCATGCCGTGGACCTGCTGCCGGGCGACGCTGGCGGGAATCAGCGGCACCGCCGACCCGCCGTCAAACTGCTCGAACGGGGGAACGTAGACGGGTGGATCTGCGGCCGTATTCCGCGGCGTGTTCGGCCGGCGCACGTTGGCTGAGGCCCGGCTGCCCGCTGCGGGCGCGTCGAAGTGGGCGCCCTCATCGCCGGCGGGAGACGAATACGCGCCGCCGGATGCGCTGCCGTAGGAGCGGTCATAGTCCGCGCGGCGCTTCGTGTCGATGAGGGTCTCGTAGGCGAGCGTGACGCGCCGAAACGCTGCAGGGTCGCCGCCATGGTCCGGGTGGGCGGTCCGGGCGGCCTTGCGGTACGCGACTTTGATGTCCTTCTCCGTCGCCGTCACGGGGATCCCGAGGACCTGGTAATGCGAGCTGCTGCCCTGCGTCAAACAGAGATCCTTTTCGTTGATGGTACCGGCGGTGGGAATGCCGGACCGTTCGTGGGCGTCCGGCGTGCCCAGTTTAACCGGCTGGAGGAATAACGAGTGCGTGCACAGGGATGGTTCCCGCCGGCTGGCATAATTCAGCGCATGCTGATCGCCGTCGCCGTCAACCCGCGCGCATCCTTTGGCCGGGCGCGGCACGCCGGCAAGGACGCGGCGGCGCACTTCCGCGCAGCCGGGGCCGAGGTCCTGCTGCTGTGCGCGGACAGCTATGCCGGGCTCGCGCAGGCAGTTGAGGATGCGCTGGAGCAGGGCGTGGATGCCCTCGTCGTGGTGGGCGGCGACGGCATGGTCCACCTCGGGCTCAACGCGATAGCAGGTGCAGGTGCCGATGCCGGAGCAGGTCCCGGCGCCCGCCGTCGGGTTCCGCTGGGCATCATTCCCGCCGGGACGGGCAACGACACGGCCCGGGCGCTGGGCCTGCCGCTGCACAACCTCCCGGCGGCCTGCGAACGGGCGCTGGAGTCGTTAGCCGGCGGCGGCCGGATGATTGACGCCGGCAGGATCACCGCCGGAGGATCCTCCCGCTTGTTTGCGGGCGTGGTCTCGGCCGGGTTCGATGCCGCCGTCAATGAGCGGGCCAATGGCTGGCGCTGGCCGCGCGGCAAGATCCGCTACCAGCTCGCCATGCTTCGGGAACTGGCGTCGTTCCGGGCCATCGATTACACGGTGACGGCCGACGGCGAGCAGTGGCAGCAGGGCGCCATGCTGATTTCCGTCGCCAACGGCCAGTCGATCGGCGGCGGGATGAGGATCGTCCCGGGAGCCGCCCTTGATGACGGCTACCTGGACCTCTTCATTGTCAACCGGCTGTCCCGGACCCGGCTGCTGGCCGTGTTCCCGAAGGTCTTTGCCGGCAAGCACGTGGGCCACCCCGCCGTGCGGCTTCGCCGGGTCCGCACCGTGGAACTGTCCGCCGGCAATATCGTGGCCTACGCCGACGGCGAGCGGATCGGGGCGCTCCCGATGACCATTGAGGTCGTTCCGCGGGCCGTCTGCGTCCTGGCGTAGTGGCGTGGCCTGGCGTCTTCGCTCCGCTGCCGGGACCCGCCGTCTGGCCTAGCTGCCTGGCGTAGCGGCCGGCACGGCCCTGCGCGGGGACAGCCTGTTCAGTGCCAGGGCACCCACGAGCAGCCCGAAGTCACGCAGAGCGACATCGTAGAAGCCGCCGAGGATGATCAGGTTGATGATGATGCCCAGCAGCCAGGCGGCCACGAGCGCCGATCCGAAGCGCGGACGCAGCGCCACCGCCACGCCGGCGACGATTTCCACCACGCCAACGATGTACATGATCGTCTGGGCCGGCAGCGGGACCACCTGGGTCACCACGGGCGCCAGATACATCGTCCAGTCGGTCAAGAGGTTTGTGAACTTGTCCAGGCCGAACAGGATCGGCGCAACGGTAAAGACGGTCCGCAGCAGCAGGAAGGCCTGACGGTCCGCCGTGAGCTGCTGTGCGGGAGTGGCGGGGGCTGGGGAAACTTTCATGGCATCGCTCCTTCTAAAAGTGGATATCTAGATTTTAGAGGGCCCCGCGGGGATTAAGCAATGATTCTTGTTTTTAGAGATATTCTTGTGTCATGACCAAGCTTCCGTGGAACCACAGGCTGGCGGCGGTCGCGTCGCTGGGAGACGAGAGCCGCAGGAGGCTGTTTGATTTCGTCGCCTCAGCGGCAGATGCCGTTGGCCGGGACGATGCCGCGCAGGCTGTGGGCCTGGCGCGGAGCACTGCCTCGTTCCATCTGGACCGGCTCGTGAAAGACGGGCTGCTGGCCGTGGAGTTCCGCAAGCTCGGAGGGCGGGAGGGCCCGGGGTCCGGCCGGCCCGCCAAGCTGTACCGGGCCGCCGTGGATGAGGTCGCGGCCTCGGTGCCCGACCGCCACTATGATCTCGCCGCCGAACTGCTGGTGTCCGCGATCGAGGACGCAACCAGCGGCGGCGGTTCGCCGCGGGAGGCCCTGCTTCGGGCTGCCCGCGCCAGGGGGCAGTCAGCGGGTGAGTCGGCAGCCCGCGCAGCCGGCCGCGAGCCGGCGGGGGCCACCGGGGCGGGGCCTGCGGACTCCGCCGGCAGCCCCGATGGCGCCGGCCCGTTCGCGGACTTCCTGGCGGGGCAGGGCTACTGCCCGGCGGACGACGGCGGCGGGGGACTGGTGCTGCTGAACTGCCCGTTCCATCGCCTCGCCGCCGGGCACGCAGACGTGGTGTGTGCCATGAACGGAGCTTTTCTCGGCGGGGCCTCAATGGCCCTGGGGATCGAACCGGGCCGGATCGAAGCGCTCGCCATTGAAGATCTCAGGGAGCAGGGCGGCGCGCGGCCCGGGCAGTGCTGTGCCCGTATTCTTCCATCGTGACCGGGCTGCCTGAGTGACCCTGCCTGCCTGAAGCGGCGGCGGGCGGTCCGGTTTGGGCCCTGCCGCTGGGGTGGCCGGCGTTGCGGGCCTGGCCCTTGATTCCGGTCAGCAGCACGCCGGCGATCACCAGGAGGCCGCCCAGGATCTGCACGAGGGTGAGCGGGGTCCCGAACAGCACGGTGATGATCGCGGTGAAGACCACCATCAGGTTGAGGTAGTTTCCGGCGGTCCCGGACGGGGTGGTTTTCAGCGCCAGGTTCCAGAGGAGATAGGAACCAAGGGACGGGAACAGGGCGATATACGCCATCGACCAGCCTTCGGCCGCGGTGTCGGGAAACCGCACGTTCATGGCGAGGGCAAACGGCGCCAGCGTCACGGTTGCGATCACCACCTGCACCGCTGTGGCCGCGATGGGCGGCACAGCCAGCCGGCGGGCAACGATGGTGTAGAAGCCCCAGACGATGATCGCGCCGATCATCATGAGCTCACCGGTGTTGATGGCGAGGCTGACCACGCGGGCCAGCTCGCCCTGGGTCAGGACCAGCAGCACACCCAGCAGGCCCAGGCAGATGCCGAGCCAGCCCAGCCGTGTGGTCTTCTCACCGAGCAGGACGATCGCCATGACCACAATGAGGGCCGGGTTTGCGGCCGTCACCAGGGAGGCGTTCATCGCGGACGTGAATCCGAGCGCGCCGTAGAGCAGCAGCGTGTAGCCGCTCATGCCCAGGACACTCAGCAGCAGAAGCACGGGCCAGCGGCGCAGCACCGCGCCCCAGTCGGGCCGTTCGATGAGGTGGGCCAGGATCAGCAACGGCACGGCGGCCAGGCTCCAGCGCCAGAAGGTCAGGTCCAGCGGGGTCATGGAGGCTCTGGCGGCCTGTCCGACGACGAAATTGCCGGACCAGAACAAGGTGGCCAGCACAAGGCAGAGTGGCGCTTTCACCGCTTGAATGTACACCAATGCCGTGCTCTTCCCCGTCCCTTCTCCGTGCCCTGCACCGTCCCTTCACCGTGCCTCCGGGCGGTGCCTTTGCCCTGGCACCGTGCCTTCGTCCGGCCGCCGTGCCTTCGCCTGGCACCGCGGCGGCCCGGGCGCGCGCAGGTAGAATTGGGCTGTGCCTGTCTACCTCGATCACGCCGCCACCACCACCCTTGCCCCGGAAGCGCTGGCCGCACTGACGCGCGAACTGGCCCGGACC
>Ga0207691_10002276_pt1 | contig 18792 bp, 15 predicted proteins | sample KBSM13metaG_FD_184327 | JGI IMG/M metagenome (GOLD analysis project Ga0207691, IMG submission 184327) | Miscanthus rhizosphere microbial communities from Kellogg Biological Station, Michigan, USA - KBS M1-3 metaG (SPAdes) (version 2) | ecosystem: Host-associated > Plants > Roots > Rhizosphere >... | reverse complement strand
AGTTGATGAGGCGCACGATGCCGGCGCCGATCTTTTGTCCGATTGCGCGGCCGGTGGCGAGAACATCGGAGCGCGACTTGAGTCGATAGCGGCGCAGATTGCCGGCGGGCTCACGCGATTTCACGGTCTCGGGCCGCGCCTGCAGGATATAGAGCTTCCCGTCGACGCCGTCGCGTCCCCACTCGATGTCCATCGGGCGGCGGTAGTGCTTCTCGATAGCAACGGCGTAACGGGCAAGCTCGTGCGCCTCGTCGTCCGTGATCGAAAATCGCCGCCGGTCGCTTTCGGGAACATCGACGGTCTTCGTCGATTCTCCTGCTCGCTCGCCGCCGGTGAACACCATGCGTATCGCTTTGGTGCCGAGCGTCTTGCGCAGAATTCCCGGCCGCCCCGTCGACAAGTTCGGCTTATACACGTAGAACTCGTCGGGATTCACAGCGCCCTGGACGACGGTCTCGCCGAGCCCGTACGACGACGTGATGAACACGACCTGATCGAAGCCCGACTCGGTGTCGAGCGTGAACATCACGCCCGCGGCGCCTTGATCGCTGCGCACCATTTGTTGCACGCCAGCCGACAGCGCGACCTCCGCGTCGGCGTATCCCTTGTGCACGCGATAGGCGATGGCGCGGTCGTTGTACAGGCTTGCGTACACTTCGCGAATCGCGTGAGTGACGTTGGGGAGCCCGTTGATGTTGAGGAACGTTTCCTGTTGGCCCGCGAACGAGGCATCCGGCAGGTCCTCGGCGGTCGCCGACGAGCGGATCGCAAACGTCGCGGCGGGCGCGGCATCCGCGAGCCGGCGATACGCCGATGCGATCTCGGCCTGGAACGCCGGGGGAAGCGGCGCCGCCGTGATCCAGCCCCGGATCTCCGCGCCCGCACTGACGAGTGCGGCTACGTCCTCCACATCGAGCGCGGAGAGCCGGCGCTCGATGCGCCCTGCGAGGTCGCCCTGTGCCAGGAACTCCCGGAACGCGAACGCCGTCGTCGCAAAGCCGCCGGGCACGCGGATTCCGGCGCCGGCCAACTGGCTGATCATCTCGCCGAGCGACGCGTTCTTACCGCCGACGTCGCCGACGTCCGTCATGCGCAGACGTTCGAAGGGGATTACACGCGCTTGTGGATCCATTCAGCCGAGGGGGAAAGAAAATGGCGCACGCCGGGGCAGCGCGCCGACGGTTGCCAGTGCGCGATTCTAACGTGCTTCAAAAAAACAAACCCGCCGCGGCGGGTTCAGCTTTATTCGACGATGGCGATCGCTGAATATCAGGGACGCCCGCCGCTCGGGTGCTCCTCTTGCTCGAGAGGCAGGCGGATCGAATCGCCGGAGTCGAAGCTCACACCGCCCGGCTCCGCCGCGACCTGCGCAGCGGTTTCCTTGCCCTTCACGGCCTTGCGAAGCGTGCGATAGAGGTCTGCGTGCGAGGTCTTGAGATAGTTGATGATCTCGAAGTCGACCCGCTTCACCTGGGAGAGGTCCACCTGCTCCACGTGCACGAGCCGCAGCAGCTCCCGCACGGGCTTCGGCATCTCGCGGCCACTCTCATACCTGGAGCCGCCGCTCTGGGTAACGCCGATCTGCGTCCAGAACTGCTCCTGGTTCAAGCCCAGACGGCGCCGGATTTCTCGCGGGTTCAGGACACGTTCAAAAAGCTTCATGCGTCAGCGTGGGGATCGAGTGTTGAGTCGTTGACTACAGGGACGCAGCACAACGCGCGTCCGGCTCCTGAGCGCAAAGCGAGAATCATACCAGCCGCATATTGATGACAGAAATTCCTGGGAAGCGCAAGGGCCGCCGATACGGCCGCATCCCCGCGCTCTTCCACCAGTTTTCGGCATTTTGCATGGATTTCGCGGCGTACAGTCATCTCTTTGGACGCTTGCGGGGCGGGAAACCGCGTTCGCTCTGATAGAATCGGCACCTGCCCCGAGCCCGCTATTTCGAGCCGAATCAAGCTGTCGGCCACAGCTCGCGCAGTTCCGCTGATGCCGCGTTACGACCTTCACTGTCATTCCACCCATTCCGATGGATTATTTGCGCCGGCCGCGGTGGTCGCGCGTGCGGCGCAGCGTGGTGTCGACGTCCTGGCGCTGACCGATCACGACGTGGTGAGCGGCCTTGCCGAGGCCCAGCAGGCCGCGAGCGACGCCGGCATTACCTTAGTCTGCGGGTCAGAGCTGTCGGTCACGTGGAAGGACATTACGATCCACGTCGTCGCGCTCCGGATCGACCCGGACAACGCAACGCTGGTGCAGGGCCTCGCGTCGATCCGCGGCGGCCGCGGCGAGCGCGCTCGGCTGATGGCGCAAGGATTGGCCGAGGCCGGCGTCCCGGGCGCATACCAGGGCGCGATGCGCTATGTGACCAACGACGACCTCGTGTCGCGCACGCACTTCGCGCGGTTCCTGATCGACGCGGGCTACGCCAAGGATGCGCGCGGCGTCTTCGACCGCTATCTGACACCCGGCAAGCCCGGCTACGTCGCTCACGCTTGGGCCTCCCTGCCGCAGGCGGTGGGCTGGATCCACGCCGCGGGCGGCCAGGCCGTCCTCGCCCACCCGGGCCGCTATCGGGTGACGCCGACCGGGATGCGCAAGCTCCTCACCGAGTTCCGCGACGCCGGTGGTGACGCCATCGAAATCTTGTCCCCTTCGCACACGCCGGCCCAGTACCAGGAGTTCGCGACTCACGCCCGCGTGCTCGGACTTCGCGGATCGTGCGGCAGCGACTGGCACGGTCCTGGCGAAGGCTGGATGGATCTCGGCGACCTGCCCGACCTTCCCGCGAGCGTCGAGCCCGTGTGGAAGCACTGGTAGCGCGGCGAATGCCGCGTGCCGGAGGGTGAACGGCATGCCCATTCGACGCACCGTCTTCTTCGTCTCCGATCGCACGGGCATCACCGCCGAGATGCTCGGCAACAGCCTCCTGTCGCAGTTCGAGGAGATCGAGTTCTCGCGCATCACGATCCCGTTCGTCGATTCTCCGGACAAGGTCACGTCGGTGATCAAGCAGATCAACGAGACCGCCGAGCGCGAGGGGCGGCCGGCAATCGTGTTCAGCTCGATCGTCGACGACGCGGTGAGCGACAGCGTTCGCCGCAACACGAACGCGCTGTCGCTCGACTTCTTCCAGGTCTTCATCGGGCCGCTCGAGACGGAGCTCGGCGCGAAGAGCTCGCATGCCGCCGGCCGCTCGCACGGCATCGCCAACAGCCACGAATACTTCGCGCGGATGGACGCGATCAACTTCGCCCAGGCCCACGATGACGGTGCGGCGATTCGCGAGCTCGGGCGCGCCGAGGTGATCCTCGTCGGCGTCTCGCGCTGCGGCAAGACGCCGACGTCGTTGTATCTCGCGATGCAGTTCGGCATCCGCGCCGCTAACTTCCCGCTGACGCCGGACGACTTCGTCGACCGCGCGCTTCCGCGCTCGCTGCGGCCGTACAAGGAACGGCTGTTCGGCCTCACGATCAACGCGGAGCGCCTGCACAAGATCCGCGACGAGCGGCGCCCCAACAGTCCGTACTCGGCGCTGGACAATTGCCGCTACGAGGTGCGCGAGTGCGAAAAACTAATGCAAACCGAAGGCGTCCCCACCCTCGACACGACGCAGAAGTCGATCGAGGAGATCGCCACGACCATCATCTACCAGGCAAAGCTGCAACGCCACGTCTATTGACCTCGGACACGTGATGAATTCCAAATCGAACATTCATGCCGTTCAGGGCCTTTGGTGCGCGATGCTGACGCCGATCGCGCCCGACGGCGGCGTCGATCACGGCCGTTTCGTGCGCCACGCCCAGGCGCTTCTCGCGCGGGGGGTCGATGGCGTCGCGCCGTTCGGAACGACCGGCGAGGGAGTGTCGTTCTCGGTGAAAGAGCGCTCGGATGGCGTCGCCGCGTTGCTCGCTGGGGGCATATCACCGCAGCGTGTCGTCGCGGCCACCGGTTGCGCCGCGCTGACTGAGACCATCGCGCTTACCCGGGAAAGCGTGCAGGCCGGTTGCGCTGGCTGCCTCGTGCTGCCGCCGTACTTCTTCAACGCGATGTCCGATGACGGGCTTTACGCGTGGTACGCGCGCGTGATCGAAGCGGTCGCCGATCCGCGCTTGCGCGTTTTGCTGTATCACATTCCGCAATTCTCGGGCATCCCGCTGTCTGTCGACCTGGTCGCACGGCTTGCCGACGCTTTTCCCGGTGTCATCGCCGGCGTGAAAGACAGCGGAGGCGACTGGTCGTACACGTCGGCGCTGCTCGAGCGCGTGCCTGAACTAGGAATCCTCGTGGGACACGAGCCGCACGTGCCTCGCCTACTTCGCGAAGGCGGCGCCGGGACGATTTGTGGCGTGGCGAACGTCTTTCCCGAAATGGTTCGCGCGCTGTTTTCGCCGTCGGTCACGCCGGCCGACGAGGAGCGCATCGCGACGTTCATCTCAATCCTGTTCGAATACCCGTTCCTGTCGGCGTTCAAGGCAATCGTCGCCGCGCAGACCGCCGATCCCGGCTGGCGCGCGCTGCGGCCGCCGTGGATCGAGCTTCCCGAGGCGGCGCAGCAGCGGTTCCTCGGCGCGCTCGAGCGAGCAGGGATGCGCGTCAGGCCATCGCGCGCAGTATGATTCAGGCCGACATCACAACGGAGGAAACCATGGCAGATCACGATCGTGGCAGCATCGAGACCAAGCGGCGCCGGCTGTTGCAGGCGGGAGCCAGTGCCGTCGCGCTGGGCGTCGTTCCAGGCGCGGGCCAGCTGGCTTCGAATGCCCAGGGCGCGTTCGACTGGAAGAAGTTCAAAGGCGAGAAGATCGAGATCTTCCTCGTCAAGAGCCCGCGCGGCGACCTGCTCACGAAGTATCACAAGGAATTCGAGGACCTGACCGGCATCACCGTCAATTCCGAGATGATCCCCGAGCAGCAACAGCGGCAAAAGGCCGTGATCGAGTTCAACTCCGGCAACACGAGCTTCGACGTCATCGCGATCTCGTATCACGTTCAGAAGCGGCTCTTCGGCAAGAACAAGTGGCTCGAAGACATTCGGCCCATGATGGCCGACAAGTCGCTCGCGGATCCGAATCTCGACTTCGCCGACTTCGCGAAGGGCGGGCTTGCGTACGCGACGCAGGCTGACGGCCGCGTCGACAGCCTGCCACTCAACCTCGACCCGTGGGTCGTCTATTACAACAAGGAGCTGTTCGCCGCCAAGAACATTGCCTATCCCAAGACGTTCGCGGAAATGGTCGACGTTGCGGCGCGCTTGAACGATCCTTCAAAGGGAGTGTGCGGATTTGTCGCGCGTGGGCTCAAAAACGCGAATGTCCCGGTCTGGTCGAGCTTCCTGCTCGGCAACGGTGGCGCGTTCGTGGACGCCAACGGCAAGCTCACGACGGATACGCCGGAGGCCGTCGACGCCGCGAAGATGTACCAGACGCTGCTGGCGAAGTCCGGCCCTCAAGGTGTTGCCGGCTTCAACTGGAACGAAGCGCAAAGCCTGTTCCTGCAAGGCAAGGCGGCAATGTGGCTCGACGGCATCGGTTTCGCGCAACCGCTCGAGGATCCGACGAAGTCGAGGATCGTCGGCAAGGTCGGATACGGCGTCATGCCGGCGGGACCCAAGCAACAGGTGTCCGCGCTCTTCGGCGACGGCGAAGGCATTTCGACCTACAGCAAGAAGAAGGGCCCGTCATGGTTCTACCTGCAGTGGGCGTCGAACAAGGCGAACCAGACGCGCGTGCTGCAGGCGGCGGCGGGTGCGCCCGTGCGCAATTCAGCGTACGCCGCCGCCCAGTCGTCATCCGACTTCAAGGCGCCGAAGGAATGGGTCGAGTGCATGCTGACCTCGGCACGCATTGCGCAGCCCGGACTGCCGGTCATCGCGCCCGTCAACGAATTCCGCGACGTGTTCGGGATTGCGCTCACCAACATGATCAACGGCGCCGACCCGGCGGCGGAGCTCAAGAAGGCGACGGCGGAGTTCCAGCCGATTCTCGACAAGAGCGAGAAGGCATAAGGGACGGGCCGACGGCCCGGTTCTTGCTGACCGATGTCGACTGCGGCGACGCCTCCCGCACGGGGCGCGGCGTTTCTCGCGCGCCGCCGCAGGAATTATTTCCTGTTCATCGCCCCGGCGCTCCTGGTCGTCGGCGCCGTGATCATCTTCCCTTGGCTGTACACGATATGGATGAGCGCGTTCGACTGGACCATCGGGTCGACCGCGCACTACGTGGGCCTCGGCAACTACGAGAAGATCTTCACCAGCCGGCGCTTCGGCGAGGCGGTGCTGCACACGTTCTACTTCACGGCGCTGGCGGTGATCGCGCCCCTCGTCATCGGCACGTGGGCAGCGATGGTCTTCCACCGCGAGTTCCCGTTCCGCGGCGTGCTGCGCGGCCTCTTCATCATGCCGATGATGGCGACGCCTGTCGCCGTCGCGCTCGTGTGGACGATGATGTTCCACCCCCAGCAGGGCGTGCTCAACTACCTTCTGTCGCTCGTCGGGCTGCCGCCGTCGCTTTGGGTCTATTCCCCAACGCTCGTCATCCCGAGCCTCGTGCTGGTCGAGGTGTGGCACTGGACGCCGCTCGTGATGTTGATCGTACTGGGCGGGCTTGCCGCGCTGCCGACCGAGCCGTATGAGTCCGCACGCCTCGACGGCGCTACCGAGTGGCAGCTCTTTCGGTACATCACGCTGCCGCTCGTCGCGCCGTTCATTCTGGTTGCGGCGGTCATCCGGACAATCGATGCGCTCAAGGCATTCGACACGATCTACGTGATCACCGGCGGCGGCCCGGGCACGGCTTCGGAGACGATCAACCTCTTCCTGTATCTGCAGGCGTTTTCGTTCTACAACATCGGCACGGCGTCCGCGGTGGTCGTCGTGTTCTTCGTGATCGTGCTCGCGATGGCGCTGCTGCTGTTGTACGTGCGCGAGCGGACGAAATGGACCAGCGCATAGGCGAGACAGTATGGAGGTGCGCATGACCGATGCGATCACGGGACCGAGGGCCCGGCCTCCGCCGCGCCTTGGGCGCCTGTTGCGCAAGGCCGGATTCTGGGTGTCCGTGGCGATCATCGTGTCTCCGGCGATCCTCGTCTTCCTCTGGATGCTGTCGCTGTCGCTCAAGAACGAGATCGACAACCTCGCCTATCCGCCGGTCCTGATTCCCAATCCGCCGACGTTCGTGAATTTCGTGCAGGTGTTCGAGCAGAATTCGATCGGCCGCTATCTCTGGAACAGCATCGTCGTCTCGGGCGGCGCGACATTGCTCGCGCTGCTGATCGGGGTACCGGCGGGCTTCGGCATCGCTCGCCTCGGCGCCCGCCGACTCGTGATCCTGATCCTCATCGCACGGATGACGCCCGCGCTTTCGTTCCTGATTCCGCTGTTCGCCGTCTTCCAGTTCCTGCGACTCAACAACACGCTCACGGCGCTCGTCATCACCCACCTCGTCATCACCGTGCCGATCATCGTCTATTTCATGGCCGGCTATTTCGAGACGCTGCCGCGGGAGCTCGAGGAGGCCGCGCTGATCGACGGGGCAAGCGTGTGGAAGACGTTTCGCTACGTCGCCTTGCCGCTCGCGCGGCCGGGGATCGTCGTGGGCACGATCCTCGCGTTTATCTTCTCGTGGAACAACTTCGTGTTCGGGGCCGTGCTCGCCGGGCGCGAGACGCGAACGCTGCCGGTCGCCGTCTACAACGTGCTGACGTTCGAGCAGCTCGCCTGGGGCCCGCTCGCTGCGGCAGCTATCATTGTGACGCTGCCGGTGCTGCTGCTGACGATCGTGATCCAGAAGGAGATCGTCGTCGGGCTGACGCACGGCGGCGTCAAGGGCGGGTAAAACGTAACTGCCGGTAACTGAGGGTAGCTGAGGGCAACTGAGGTCCCTGCAGTCACTGCGCCGACACGATGCTCAAGAACATCCATCCGCTGCTCGCTCCGGACCTTCTGCATGCGCTCGCCGCGATGGGTCATGGCGACGAGATCGGCATCGTCGACGCCAATTTCCCCGCGGCAAGCCTCGCCTCCCGGCTGGTCGAGCTCCGCGGTGCGTCGTCACCGGACGTCCTCGATGCCATCCTCACGCTGTTTCCGCTCGATTCCGGAAGCGAGCCTGCCGCGCACACGATGCAGGTCATCAGCCATGCCGCGGTGGTGCCGGAGCCCGTGATGGACTTTGCGGCCGCGTTCACGCGGCACGGGCTCGCCGACAGTGAAATCGCGACGCTGGAGCGGCAGGCGTTCTACGATCGGGCGGCGCGCGCGTTCGCTCTCGTACGGACCGGCGAGTTGCGCCCTTACGGCAACATCCTGCTGACCAAGGGCGTGGTCAACCGCTACGAGCCGATCCGCCCGAAGGACCCCGGCGCAGCGACGCGATGATCGTCGTCTTCGGCTCGGTCAATCTCGATCTCGTCGCTCGCGTGGAACGGCTTCCGCGCGAAGGGGAGACGATCGCGGGGACGTCGTTCGCCGCGCTGCCCGGCGGCAAGGGCGCCAACCAGGCGCTGGCAGCACGGCGGGCAGGCGCAAGCGTTGCGATGGCAGGTGCAGTCGGTGCGGACGGCTTTGCCGAAACAGCGCTGCGCGAGCTCGTGGCAGCGGGCACCGGTCTGCACGCGATGCGACGCGTCGAGGTGTCCACCGGAGTCGCGCTGATCCACGTGGACGCGGCGGGCGGGAACGCAATCACCGTCATCGCCGGCGCGAACGCGCATGCTGCGCCGGCAGACGTCGCCGATGCGGCGTTGGGACCTGGCACCACACTCGTCCTCCAACTCGAAGTTCCGGTGGATTCCGTCACTTCGATCGCAATCCGGGCGAAGCGGCTTGGCACTCGCGTCATTCTGAACGCCGCTCCGGCCCACCCGCTTTCCGGCGCCCTCATTGCGGCGCTCGACGTGCTGATCGTCAACGAGCACGAAGCGGCTGCCGTGGCGGCTGCGCACGCACTCCCGGCTGGGCCCGAGAATTTCGCGAGCGCTTTCCACCGTCGGTGCAAGTGTGCGGTCGTCGTCACCCTTGGGGCTGCCGGGGCGATCGCCGCAGCCGAGGGTGCGTTGTTCACCGTCGCAGCCCCGAAGCTGCGCGTGATCGACACCGTGGGGGCCGGCGATGCGCTGGTCGGTGCGCTCGCAGCAGCGCTCGACCGTGGCACGGATTGGGCGCGCGCGCTCGCCGAAGGCGTCGCCGCGGGCTCGCTCGCTTGCACTGTCGAAGGCGCGCAGGCCGCGCTGCCCGACCGCGCCGCGATCGTCGCGCAGGCGGCGACGGTCGCTGCCGGCATGCGCAGCCGTTCGCTGGGTTAGGCGGGAGTCCGCTTCGACCCGCGGGGGGCCTCATCGGCGATCCGTCGCCGTACGCACTCGAACAGGCACACTGCGGCGGCCGCCGCAACGTTAAGCGATTCCATCCCTCCCGGCATCGGAATCGTCACCCGCTGCGTCGCGAGCTCCGCGAGGCTGGGCGAGAGGCCCGCGCCTTCGTTGCCGATGACGAGCGCAATCCGCGGGCCGAGCGCCGCCCTGAAGAGCGACGTGCCGCCGTCGACGACTGTCGCGATGATTTCTCCATTGCCGTCGCGATACGCCCGCGCCCATCCGCCAAGGTCGACATCCTCGTGAATGTCCACGGCGAAGTGCGCGCCCTGCCCGGCACGCAGCACCTTAGGCGACCAGGCGAACGCGCAGTGCTTCGATAGCAACACCTGCGCGGCTCCGGCGGCCGCCGCGGAGCGCAGGATCGAGCCGATGTTGCCGGGATCCTGTACGTCGTCCACCAGCAGGCAGAAGTCGGGAAAGCCGAAGGCTTTGGGCCGCGGTTTCGCGACGACGGCAAGCACGCGAACGTCTGCGGGCATCGCCGACGTCGCTGCGAACAGCGATTCGGACACGACGAGCGTACGTGCCGACTGCCGTTCGCTCAACATGCGGATGGCCGGAATCTCGAGCGCCGCTGCGGTCACGATGAGCCACTCCGGCGCGCCGTGCCGTTCTATGTATGTCGCGACGAGATGCTCGCCCTCGAGCACGCACTTTCCCGACTTTCGCCGCTCGCGCGATGACGCGATCAGCGCCGCCGCTTCGCGAAGGCGTGGATTGTTCCTCGAAGTGACGTGTTGCACGAGACGAACGCCGCGCGTGGGATCGGCTTCGCTGCGCTCGCAGCGCGAGAGCGCGAGGTCGCTTCAGCGCCTGTCGGTGGCTGAGCTCGCCGGCCGGATCGGCAGCGACGTAGGACCCGGCGCTGACGGCTTGCCGCCGTATAGATCACCGCGAGCCGATTCCGGGCGCTGGCGCAGCTGGAAGAAGACTTCGTCCTGCTTCACCATGCCGAGCTCCGAGCGCGCCCGCTCCTCGATCGCTTCGACGCCCGCCTTCAGATCGCGCACGTCGGCATCGAGTGCGTCGTTGCGCACCTTGAGCTTCGCGTTCGCTTCCCTTTGCGCGGCGAGCTGCCGGTCAAGCTCGCGCACTTGCAGCCAGCCGCCCTTCCCGAGCCACATCGGGTACTGCAGCAAGCCGATCAACGTGATGAACGCGAGTGCGAGCCAGCGCATTTGGCGCCTATCTCGTTACCTGAGCTGGAAGAAAGCGCCGCGGCCGGGATAGCTTGCGGCATCCCCCAAGTCTTCCTCGATCCGCAGCAGCTGGTTGTACTTCGCGATGCGCTCGGAGCGCGACAACGATCCGGTCTTGATCTGCCCGGCGTTCGTGCCCACGGCGATGTCGGCGATCATGCTGTCTTCGGTCTCGCCGGAGCGATGCGAGACGACCGATGTGTAGCCGGCGCGGGTCGCCATCGTGATCGCGGAGAATGTCTCGGAGATCGTGCCGATCTGATTGATCTTGATCAGGATCGAGTTGGCGACGCCCTTGGCGATCCCCTGCTTCAGGAGCTTGGTGTTGGTGACGAACACATCGTCTCCAACGAGCTGCACCTTCTTGCCCAGACGATCCGACAGGAGCTTCCAGCCGTCCCAGTCGTTCTCCGCCATCGCATCTTCGATGCTGATGATCGGATACTTGTCGCACCAGGCGGCAAGGTAGTCGACCATCTGCGAGCGCGTGAGCTTCGCGCCTTCGGACTCGAGGTTGTAGACGCCGTCGCCGTAATATTCGGTCGCCGCGCAGTCGAGCGCCAGCGCGATGTCCGTGCCCGGCGTGTAGCCGGCCTTCTCGATCGCCTCCATCAGGAGCTTGAGCGCCGCCTCGTTGCCCGGCAGGTTCGGCGCAAAGCCGCCCTCGTCGCCCACCGTCGTGGGCATGCCGCGCTCGTCGATGATCTTCTTGAGCGTGTGGAAGACTTCGGCGCCGTAGCGCAGCGCCTCGCGGAAGGACGGCGCGCCGAGCGGGACCAGCATGAACTCCTGCAGGTCGATCTTGTTGTTCGCGTGCGCGCCGCCGTTGATCACGTTCATCAGCGGCACGGGGAGCTGCATCTCGCCGGCGCCGCCGAGATACCGGTACAACGGCAGCGACGATTCGTCGGCGGCCGCCTTCGCGACCGCACACGACACCGCGAGAAGTGCGTTCGCGCCGAGGCGCGATTTGTTCTCGCTGCCGTCCAGATCGATCATCGTCTTGTCGATCAGCGCCTGCTCGGAAGCATCGAGGCCGAGAATCGCCTCGCAAATCTCCGTGTTGACGTTCTCGACGGCGCGCAGCACGCCCTTGCCGAAATAGCGCGCGGTGTCGCCATCGCGAAGCTCGATCGCTTCCTTCGATCCGGTCGATGCGCCCGACGGCACGGCGGCGCGGCCCGAGACGCCGGACTCGAGCACGACGTCCGCCTCGACGGTGGGATTGCCGCGGGAATCGAGGATCTCGCGGGCGATGACATCGACGATGGCGCTCATGATTCTCCGGTGTTTGACGTTTTGCGTTTCATGGGCGATGCGAAGGCCAGCACATTCACGAATGTGTCGCTTCCATTAGATCGTTCTCGGGGAAGCCCGCGCGCTTAACCGTCGCGTCGAGCTCCTGCAAGGTTTCGAGCAGCACGCGCATGTCAGCGAGCGGCCAGGAATTCGGGCCGTCCGACAGCGCCTTCTCCGGCTCCGGATGCGTCTCCATGAACAGGCCGGCCACACCGGCCGCGATGGCAGCACGGGCAAGCACCGGCACGAATTCACGCCGTCCACCGCTCGAGGTTCCTTGCCCGCCGGGCAGCTGCACCGAATGCGTCGCGTCGAACACGACGGGGCAGCCCGTCTCGCGCATGATGGCGAGGCTCCGCATGTCGGACACGAGGTTGTGATACCCGAACGACGCCCCACGCTCGCACACCATGATGTTGTCGGCGGCGCTCGCGGCCTTCGCCTTGCGCACCACCTGCACCATGTCCTCCGGAGCGAGGAATTGTCCCTTCTTGATGTTCACCGGACGACCGGCGGCGGCAACCGCCTGGATGAAATCGGTCTGCCGGCACAGGAACGCAGGTGTCTGCAGCACGTCGACGACCGCTGCGACTTCCGCGACGTGGTCGGCCTCGTGCACGTCGGTCAGCACGGGCACGCCGATGTGTCCTTTGACGTCGGCCAGGATCCGCAGACCCTCTTGCATTCCCGGGCCGCGAAACGACGTGCCCGAGCTGCGATTAGCCTTGTCGTACGACGATTTGAAGATGAACGGCATGCCGATGCGAGCGCACATCTCCTTCAGCCTGCCCGCGACATCCATCTGCAGCTGTCGCGACTCGACGACGCAGGGACCGGCGATGAGAAAGAGCGGCCGGTCGAGTCCAGCGTCGAAGCCGCAAAGCTTCATCGGGGAGCGAGCAAGGCGGGCGAGCGAAGCGAGCCAAGGCCCGAAGGGCGCGTCGCCGAGCGACCGACCGGCGGCCGACAAACGGATGCGCCCATTACTAGAAAGGGACGCGGAGGCCGCAAGCGAGCGCGCCAGCTCACAAGCTGGCGACCAGCTCGGCGACCGCGTCGCGCTCGCTGCCGTCCGACGCCCGACGCTGGCGGTCAAGCGCGGCGCGAACGAAGCCAATGAACAGCGGATGGCCGCGGCGCGGGTTCGAGGTGAACTCCGGGTGGAACTGGCAACCGAAGAACCACGGATGCTGCTTCAACTCGATCATCTCGCAGAGGTCGCCGCCCGCCTCGCTCTTCGCGCGCGCACCGACCACGAGACCCGCCAGCTCCAGCCGCGGCAGGTAATGGTTGTTCACCTCGTAGCGATGGCGATGCCGCTCCGCGACCGTCGTCGAGCCATACACCCGGTGCGCAAGCGACCCCGGAACGACTTCGCACGGCTGGCCGCCAAGGCGCATCGTTCCGCCCATGTCGGAATTCGCCGCGCGCCGCTCGATCGTGCCGTCGCGGTTCTGCCATTCGGTGATGAGCGCGACGACCGGATGCCGCGTGTCGGGATCGAACTCGGTGCTGTTTGCGCCGTCGAGCCCCGCCACGTGGCGAGCGTACTCGATCACTGCGAGCTGCATGCCGAGGCAGATGCCGAGATACGGGATGCCCTTCTCCCGTGCATAGCGGATTGCCGCGATCTTTCCTTCGACGCCGCGCTTGCCGAATCCACCTGGAACGAGGATGCCGTCCATCCCGGCGAGGCAATCGGTGCCGTCGCGCTCGACGGCCTCCGAATCGACGTAGTGGATGTGGACCTTGCCGCGCGTGTGGATTCCCGCGTGCGTCAGCGCTTCGGACAGCGACTTGTACGACTCCGTCAGGTCGACGTACTTGCCGACCATAGCGATGTGTACTGCGTGCTCGGGGTGCTCGAGCGCTTCGACCAGCTTGTTCCAGGTCGAGAGGTCGGCGGGCTTCGGATTGATCTGGAGCTTCTTGCAGACGATCGCGTCGAGACCTTCCGCGTGGAGCGCGCCGGGAATCTTGTAGATCGTATCGGTATCGAGCGCCGGAATCACGGCCTCGGGCGTCAAGTTGGTGAAGAGCGCAATCTTACGGCGATCGCCGTCGTTCAGCGGCCGGTCCGCGCGGCACAGCACGACGTCGGGCTGGATACCGATCTCACGTAGCTCCTTGACCGAGTGCTGCGTGGGTTTCGTCTTCATCTCGCCCGCGGCGGCGATATACGGCACGAGCGTGAGGTGCACGTAGCAGACGTTGTCGCGGCCGAGCGTGATACCCATCTGCCGGATCGCTTCCAGGAACGGCAGCGATTCGATGTCGCCGACGGTGCCGCCGACCTCCACCACCGCGACCTCGGCTTCCTTGCCGTCGATGACGGCGCCCGCGGCGATCCAGCTCTTGATCTCGTCGGTGATGTGCGGGATTACCTGCACAGTCCCGCCGAGGTAGTCGCCGCGGCGCTCCTTGCGGATGACGCTTTCGTAGATCTGGCCGGTCGTGAAGTTGTTGCGCCGGCTCATCCGGACGTCGGTGAAGCGCTCGTAGTGCCCGAGGTCGAGATCGGTCTCCGCGCCGTCCTCGGTGACGAAGACCTCGCCGTGCTGGAACGGGCTCATCGTTCCAGGATCGACGTTGATGTAGGGATCGAGCTTGAGGTGGGTAACGCGGACGCCGCGGGAAGCGAGAATCGCGGCCAGCGACGCGGCGGCGATGCCCTTCCCCAGGGAGGAAACGACGCCGCCGGTCACGAAGACATACTTGGGCATGGGCGACAGGCTTCGGAAATCGCTATTCTACAGGATTCATCCGCTGCCACCCAAGTTGTGCGCGAGCCGCGCCACGACAGTGTTGCGTCCAAGCAGCGCGAGAACAGCATCGATCGCGGGCGTCTCGCGCGTGCCGCACACGAGCGCGCGCATCGCCATCATCACCGCGCCCGGCTTCAATCCGTGGCGCGCCGCCGCGGCCTTCATCGCGGCTCCGAGCGCTTCGCGCGTCCAGTCCACCGTCGCGAGCTCTTGAGCGACATCCGCAAGCGCGGTGCGCGTCGTTTCGCTGACGAGGTCGGCGACGAGGCCGGGGGCCGGATGCGGATCACGGTAGAAGTAATGCGCCGCGGCAGCCATGTCCGTGAGCGTCTGGACGCGGTCGCGGAGCAGGACCGCGACGTCGCCCGGCGACGGGCCGTTGGCCGGATCGAGTCCCGCGCGAACGAGGTAGGTCGCGAGCCTCGTCGATAGCTCGGAGGCGGAAAGCCGCTTCAGATGCTCGTGGTTGAGCCAGCGGAGCTTGTCGGCATTGAACCGCGAAGGCGCGGGGCTCACGTGCTCCAGGCTGAACCACGAAACGAACTCGTCCCGCGTGAACACTTCGTCGTCGCCGTGCGCCCAGCCGAGCCTTGCCAGGAAATTGACCATCGCATCCGGCAGGAAGCCGTCCGCCTCGTATTGCATCACGCTGACGGCGCCGTGACGCTTGGATAGCTTGTGACCGTCCTCGCCGAGCACGGTCGGCACGTGCGCGAAAACCGGCGGCTCGGCGCCCAGCGCGCGAAAGATGTTGATCTGCCGCGGCGTGTTGTTGACGTGGTCGTCGCCGCGGATCACATGCGTGATCGCGAGGTCGATGTCGTCGACGACGACGCAGAAGTTGTAGGTCGGCGTGCCATCCGGACGCGCGAGCACGAGGTCGTCGAGCTCGGTGTTGGCGATCTCAATCCGGCCCTTGATCCGGTCGTCCCAGGCGACGCTCCCATCGAGCGGGTTCTTGAACCGGATCACGGGAGCGACACCGTCGGGCGGCGCCTTACCCTTCGCGTTCTCGGGGCGCCAGCGGCCGTCGTAGCGCGGTTTTTCGCCGCGCGCCATCTGCGCCGCGCGCAACTCTTCGAGCTCGGCCGGCTGCATGTAGCAGCGATACGCGAGACCGCGCTCTTCCATCTCGGAGAGCACCGCGCGGTAGCGGTCCATGCGCTGCATCTGGTAGAAGGGCCCCTCGTCGTAGTCGAGGCCGAGCCACGCCATTGCATCGAGGATCGCCTGCACGGCCTCTTGAGTGGAGCGCGCGACGTCGGTGTCCTCGATTCGCAGGATGAACTTGCCGCCATGACGGCGCGCGTAGGCCCAGGCGAAGAGCGCCGTGCGAGCGCCGCCCAGGTGCAGAAATCCCGTCGGGCTGGGGGCAAACCGCGTGCGGACCGTCGCCATCTCGTCAATGCCTGCGCGGATCCCAGCGCAGATCCAACGTCGTCGGAGTCGCGGGATTCGACGGCTCTTCGGCCAGCGTCATCGCGCCGGGACTGTGGCCGTGCGCCCAGAAGCGCGCGACTCGTCGGGCCTCCGCCTCGTTCGCGTTGACGGGGAACGTATCGTAGCTGCGGCCGCCTGGATGCGAGACGTGGTACGTGCAGCCGCCGAGCGCGCGCGACGCCCAGCGGTCGACGAGATCGAACACCAGCGGCGCATGGACACCGATCGTCGGGTGCAGCGCCGACGGCGGATTCCACGCGCGGAAGCGCACGCCCGCGACGTACTCCCCGGGAATTCCCGTTGACGCGAGCGGCAACGGCCGGCCGTTGCACGCGACCCAATGGCGGGGACCCGTCATGCCGCTGACCTTCACCTGCAGCCGTTCGACCGACGAATCGACATAGCGCGCCGTCCCCGTGGCGCTCACCTCCTCCCCCAGGACGTGCCACGGCTCGATCGCCTGCCGTACTTCGATCGTGACGCCGTCATACGCGACGGTGCCGAACCGCGGGAAGCGGAATTCGACGAAGGGATCGAACCAGGTCCGGTCCAGCGCGTAGCCGAATGCGTTCAGATCGGCGACGACATCGCGCATGTCCGCGGCGACGAAGTGCGGCAACAGCCAGCGGTCGTGCAGCGCCGTCCCCCAGCGGACGAGGCTCGCGCGGTAGGGCTCCTGCCAGAAGCGGGCAACGAGCGCGCGCAGCAGCAACGTCTGCACGAGGCTCATCCGCGGATGCGGGGGCATCTCGAAGGCGCGGAACTCGAGCAGTCCCAGCCGGCCGGTCGACGCGTCCGGCGAGTAGAGCTTATCGATGGAGAATTCCGCGCGATGCGTGTTGCCGGTGAGGTCGGTCAAGAGATGCCGCAGCAGCCGATCGACGAGCCACGGCTTGTCGGTCACTTCCGGGTCGGCGTGATTGCGCGCGAGCTCCTGGAAGGCGATCTCGAGTTCGTATAGGCGATCGTCCCTCGCTTCGTCGACGCGGGGCGATTGGCTCGTCGGTCCGATGAACGTGCCGGAGAAGAGGTAGGACAGCGCCGGATGGTTCTGCCAATAGGTGATCAGGCTCTGCAGCAGATCCGGACGGCGCAGGAGCGGGCTGTCTGCGGCAGTCGCGCCGCCGAGCGTCACGTGATTGCCGCCGCCCGTTCCGGTGTGGCGGCCGTCCTGCATGAACTTCTCGGTCGACAGACGAGCGGCTCGCGCTTCGTCGTAGAGCGTTTCGGTGACGGCGACGAGCTCGTCCCACGAGGACGACGGATGCACGTTGACTTCGATCACGCCGGGGTCCGGCGTCACGTTGAGCACCCGGATCCGCGGGTCTCGCGGCGGCGTGTAGCCCTCGATCACGAGCGGCTGCTTCTGTTCCGCGGCCGTCGCCTCGAGCTCGGACAGAAGCTCGACATAGTCCTCCAGCCGCATCAACGGCGGCATGAAGACGTGAAGGTGGCCGTCGCGCACCTCGACGCACAGCGCGGTCTTGATCACCTCCTTCGGCGCCGCGATTCCGTCCTTCGCAGCGCGCCTCGCACGACGCTTCGACACGGCGGAGCTCTCGGGCAACTCGTCGCGCGGCGCGAACGGATCCACGGGGACCTCGGGCTCCACCTCCTCGGGCAGCACGTCGGGAAGCGAGGCGAGCGGCAGGCGAGCGCCCAGCGGCGAGTCGCCGCCCAGCAGATAGAGGCGCTCGCGCCGGATCGGCCACGGGCTGCTTTGCCACGCCTGCGCGGCGTCGTTTTCCGGCGGCGAACGCAGTGGGAGCACGAAGCCGGCCGGACGATCGAGACCTTGCTGCAGCAGCCGCGCAAGCCTCGCGCGCTCGTCGGGCTTCGAAAGATCGGCTTTGAGCGGATCCGCGTTCACCGGCAGCGCAGCTTCACTCGCAAGCAGCTTCGGCACGTCCTCGTAAGCGGTAATCACATACGACGGGTCGAGACCGAGACGCGTGGCGAGTGCCTTGGTGAAGCGCTCGCCGGCTGGGAGATCGGCGCTCGCCTTCGCGCGGGCGTCCGCGATCAGTTCGGGATCGCTCCACAGCCGCTTCCCGTCGGTGCGCCACCAGATTCCCAGCGCCCACCGCGGCAGCGGCTCGCCGGGATACCACTTGCCCTGCCCCGAATGCAAAAAGCCGCCAGGCGCGAAGCGGGTGGCGAGGCGACGCAGGAGCGCCGCTCCGAGCTCCTTTTTCTTCGGCGACAGCGCCGTGAAAGTCCACTCGGGCCCTTCCATGTCGTCGACGGAGACGAATGTCGGCTCGCCTCCCTGCGTCAACCGCACGTCGTGCTCCGCAAGGTCGCGGTCGATCTTTCGCCCGAGATCGAGAATCGTCGTCCAATGCTCGTCGGCATAGGGCTTCGTGACGCGCGGGTCCTCGTGGACTCGCGTGACGCTCATCGCGAACGAAAAGTCGACCTCGCACACGTCCGTGCGGCCGATGACCGGCGCCGCGTTGCCGGGATCCGCGGAGCACGCGAGCGGGATGTGGCCCTCGCCTGCGAGAAGGCCCGACGTGGGATCGAGCCCGATCCAGCCGGCGCCGGGCAGGTAGACCTCCGCCCACGCGTGCAGGTCCGTGAAATCCTGCGCGGGCCCGGCGGGACCTTCGAGCGGCTTCGTATCGGCCCTCAGCTGTATCAGGTAGCCCGACGCGAAGCGCGCCGCGAGCCCCAAATGTCGCAAGATCTGAACGAGCAGCCAGCCCGTG
>Ga0207691_10002273_pt1 | contig 18818 bp, 18 predicted proteins | sample KBSM13metaG_FD_184327 | JGI IMG/M metagenome (GOLD analysis project Ga0207691, IMG submission 184327) | Miscanthus rhizosphere microbial communities from Kellogg Biological Station, Michigan, USA - KBS M1-3 metaG (SPAdes) (version 2) | ecosystem: Host-associated > Plants > Roots > Rhizosphere >... | reverse complement strand
CGCCTCTCCCCTATGACGCATTGATTTCGCGCGCAGAAGCCTCAAGCTCAACGGCATCATGTACGCACTGTCGATCCGCGGCCTCACCAAGACCTACAAAAATGGCGTGCAGGCGCTCAAGGGTGTCGATCTCGACGTGGAGCAGGGGGACTTCTTCGCACTGCTCGGACCGAACGGCGCCGGCAAGACCACCCTGATAGGCATCCTGACCTCGCTGGTCAACAAGTCCGGCGGCACCGTCAGCGTGTTCGGCCACGATCTCGACCGCGAGCTGGAGGCCGCCAAGGCCTGCATCGGCGTCGTGCCGCAGGAAATCAATTTCAACCAGTTCGAGACGCCGCAGACCATCCTGGTGAACCAGGCCGGCTTCTACGGAATTCCGCGGCAGCTGGCGCGCGAGCGCGCCGAGAAGTACCTGTCGTTGCTGCAGCTGGCCGACAAGCGCAACAAGATGGCGCGCGGGCTCTCGGGCGGCATGAAGCGGCGACTGATGATTGCACGCGCGCTGGTGCACGAACCGCGCCTGTTGATCCTCGATGAGCCCACCGCCGGTGTGGACATCGAGATCCGCCGCTCGATGTGGGAGTTCCTGCGCGACATCAACTCGCGCGGCACCACTATTATCCTTACCACGCACTATCTCGAAGAAGCCGAGACCCTGTGCCGCAACATCGCCATCATCAACGGCGGGCTGATCGCGGAGCGTGACCGCATGTCGAGCCTGCTGCGTCGGCTGCAGGCCGAGACCTTCATTTTCAACCTGCGCGAAGCCGTCTCGAGCGTGCCGCAGGTACCGGGCTACGAATTCGAACTGGTCGACGAGCACACCCTGGAGGTGGAGGTTTCCAAGGAACAGAGCCTCAACGAGGTGTTCGCCAAGCTCAGTGAGCAGGGCATCGGCGTGCTCTCCATGCGCAACAAGGTGAATCGCCTCGAAGAGATGTTCATGAAACTCGTCGAACGGAAATCAACCGGGGCCAGACCGTCATGACCACGGATGCACCCGGCGTGACCAGCGCCGCCGATTCGCCCAGGGCGCTGGGACAGGCGCGCATGACCGGCCTCAAGACCATCGTCATTCGCGAGTACAGCCGCATCATCCGCATCTGGGCGCAGACCATCGTGCCGTCGGCGGTCACCTCGGCGCTGTACTTCGTCATCTTCGGCAGTTTGATCGGCCGGCGGGTCGGACTCATGGACGGAGTGCCGTACATGCAGTTCATCGCCCCCGGTCTCATCATGATGGCGGTGATCACCAACTCGTACGCCAACGTGGTGTCGTCATTCTTCGGCGCGAAGTTCGGCAAGCACGTGGAAGAGATGCTGGTGGCGCCGCTGCCCAACTGGATCATCGTGCTCGGCTACGTGGGTGGCGGACTGGTGCGCGGCATGCTGGTAGGCGGCGCCGTCACCATCGTATCGCTGATCTTCACGCAGCTCTCGGTGCACCACGCGCTGATCGTCGTGGGGGCCGTGGTGCTCACCTCGGTGGTATTCGCTCTGGGTGGCTTCATCAACGCGCTGTTCGCGAAGAATTTCGACCAGGTGAACTGGATCCCGACCTTCGTGCTGACGCCGCTCACCTACTTCGGTGGCGTGTTCTATTCAATCACCCTGCTGCCCGAATGGGCGCAGCGTATTTCCTATGCCAACCCCATCCTGCACATGGTGAATGCCTTCCGCTACGGCTTCCTCGGCACCAGTGACGTGAGCGTGGTGGTGGCCTTCAGCATCATGCTGCTGTCGGCCGCCATATTGTTCGCTATCGCCGTGCTCTTCATGAGTCGCGGCACCGGCATGCGGGAGTAACTACTCGCTGGCCTTTTCGGCAGCGGCGCGCGCATCGGCCTCGGCCTGCTGAGCGGCTTCTATCTTCTGTTCCACGCGCGCCTCGGTCTTCTTGCCCTCTTTGGCCTGCTCGGCGGCGCTCTCGGCCTCTGCCGCGGCGACTGCGCCGGTTTCAGCGAGACCGCAGGCGGTGAGCAGCGAGGCCAGCGCGGCCAGGGCTGCCAGGCGAAGTGAGGTTGTCGTCATGATGAATCTCCCGTTGCCAGCGTGCTAGATACGCCTTTCGCCTACTTCTGTTTCCAGGCGCCGCTGCTGTCCTGGTAGTACCAGCCCGGCTTGGCCCCGGTGGCCACCCATCGATTTGCAAAGCTCTTCTTGATGTCGCCTTCCCACTCGGGGTGATTGCTGGCACGCGCGATCTCCGTGTAGAGCTGCGCGCGGTCATTGTTGTCCTCGGCGACCAGGCGCTTGACGGTGGCGCGATCCGGCAGCGCGACTGCGTTGATGTCCCGTACCTCGACCAGGCCGTCCTTGGTGAGGCCGACCGCGCCGCTCGCGAAGAACTTCTCCATCTCGGGGAAGCGCGCAGCCATCGACTGCTTGATGCGCGACACCGCAGGCGAGCTCACGTTGAGTGCGGCCTCGGCGTTCTGCGCATTGGCGGCAGGCACGAGCGCGTACAGCACATTGGCAAGCGCGGCCACCAGCACGTCAGGCTCGTTGCCCTGGCTCGAGGGAACATAGTTCGACTGCGGCGGCGGAGTGCTGCCACCGGAGCTGCTCTTGGCGCCACCCGTCACATCGTTGATGAACTGGTCGGCGGCCTTGTCAGCGGCAGCGGCCGGGAAATACACATTGATCGTGACGCACGCGGCGAACAGCAGACTCGCCAGTGCAATCTTCAGCGGCAATAACCGACGCATTGTTTAACTCCTTGGGTCCAGGCGCATCTGGACGCATGCATGATCGAATCGCACCAATGAACGCGCCCTGAACACGCCATACGTCAAATCTGCGCGTGATTATTGGCCCGAATGCGCCCCGCGTCCATCGGCCTACTTCACAGTCGTGTCGCCGAAATCCGCGACGGAGATCGAGGACATCAGCGAATTCCAGTTGACGCGCCCCTGGCTTCCAACGATATCGATGCGTGGCAGGCCCGAGCCCTTGACGATGTAGTAGCCATTCGGCGCCGGCTCGACGCCGGACATTTCGCAGACGTCGCCAATCAGCCGGCAGCGGATCCCGAGTTTGTCGTAGCTGTAGTCGTCGAAAAAGCGCAATACACCGGATTGCAGCGCCTGCACGACGCCGCCACCACCGCCACCGACGTTTGACAGGCTGCTCACGGCCTTGGCGCTAATGCGGTGCCGCGACTTGTCGCCCTTTGGAGTGGCGAGTCTTGCGTCGAAAGCCTGAGGCGTCCACGCGAAGAGTTGCAGACCCAGCACGTCGGCTTCGAGCCTCCCGGTGATGGTGCCCACCTCGAAGGTGCGCGTCACCAGCTCCAGGTCGAGATCGCGCGCGCGCACGTCGGCGAAGAACTGCGGAAAATTACCGAGCGGATCCTGCAGGCGGATGTTGCTGCCGACCACGCGGCCACCGAACACCTGCGACTCGACATTGCCGTCGAAGGTGAGCAGGTTGTCCTTGAGGCGCACGCCGGGAATGCTGGCGGCAATGGTGCCGGAGAACTCCGGCCAGCCGAATGCCTTGGCCAGCAGCGGCATGCTGATGGGTTCAACAGCGCCCTTGAACGACACCTCCATGTTGGAAGTGCCGAGGTTGCCCATGGCGAAATTGTCCACGGCGATCGCGCCGTCGAACACGGGTAGTTTGGCGGGCTGCGTCAGCGCGAAATTGGTGCCATAGGCCACGAACTCGATGCCGGACGCTCCGCCCGCCAATCCGTACGCGCCGCCCGAGGTCCACGAAAGTCTGGAGATCTGCGCGTCGGCACCGCCGGGCGGCGCCCAGAAGATCTCACCCGTCATTCCGGACAGGTGCAGGGCGCCCTTGTTGGCGCTGAAATCGAGATTCTCGGGTTTCACGTGCAGCGCGGTGAGCGCGTTGTCTGCGATCGACAGCTCGCCGCTCAGGCTGCCGCGGGTCTGGGCGTCGCCGATCATGCTGGTGGCAAGAAAATTGGCCACGTAGGCGGCGAACGCCGCCGGGAACTCCACTTTCGCAAGTTTGAAATCGCCACTCAGTGACGGCGCCTGGCCGGCAAGGCTCAGCCTCCCGCTACCGCTCATGTCGAGCAGCCTGGTCTGCTTCAGATGTAGTGAGTCGAAAGTGAGCACGTCCTTGCCGAGCGCGCCGCTCATTTCGAAGGCAAGTGGATTCGCGCCGAAATCGAAATAAACGGGCAGGGCGAGCAATTGACCGCTCTTGCCCTGGACCGCGACCAGCAATTTCGTGGCCGCACCCTGCGGTTCGGCGCGCAGGCGCGCCGTGGCTGCGAGCTTGTCGGTGACGATGGTGCTGGCCTCGTTGGTGAGGTCCACGCCGTCGAGCGCCGCGCTGATATCGGCGGTCAGTCCCTTGCCGCCGTCCCCAAGCTCGCCTTCGATCCTGATCTGGCCGTCGCCGGTGATATCGGCCGGCAACGCGAACCAGGGCGCGACGAACTTGCGCAGCGCCGATACCTTGGCCGCGCCGGTGGACCCGTGCACCCGCCAGCCGCGTTCGTCGAGGTGTCCGTCGAAGGATGCGGTGGTTCCCGCGATTTTCACTCCCTTGCCGCTGAACGTCGTCACGCCGGTGTCGCTGCGCAATTCGGCGCGTACCTGCATGTCGAGCGAGCCGGTGGGTCCACCACGTGCCGTGAACCGCCCGGCGTCGCAGGCGAAACGCGGCTCGGCGATCACCGGCTGGTCGCAGGTGAATGCAAGCTGCGTGAATTTTCCCGCGGGTTCGGGCAGCACGAGTTCGCTCGCCTGCACGGTCACGCGCGCCTTCTCGTCGCCGGGAAGATCGAGACGCACGCTGGCGCCGGTGACCGGCAGCCCGGCGACGGTCATCTCGCGTACTTCGAGCACGATGGCGTCGATGGCGTGCGCCACCGGCGCGAGGATGAGGAACATCACCGCCAGGCCGGCAAGCGTACGGCCGCGGTGGTTAGGACGCCGTGTCATTCGCAATGATTGTAGCCAGCATGCCTGGTGATCCGTGACCGGATTCCCATAGCAGACTATTCGTCAGCCGGGCCGTCGAATGAAGGAATTCATGGACTTGGCAACAAATCCTTAACGTCTTCGTCATTGCGTTGCCTTGTGCCGGCACGAGACTGCATAGCCCATGGGTACTCATGGCTCACTGCTGGCGCGTTTCGATCACGCCGAGTATCGGCTGTGCCGCCGTCTCAACCGCGGAATTCAGCACACGTGGGTTCGCGTGTTGTTCATGACCGCGAGCCGCCTGGGTGACGGCGTGATCTGGTACGCGCTCATGCTCGCGCTCCCTCTCTTATATGGCGCCGAAGGCCTGCGCGTGGCGGCCATCATGCTGGCCACGGGTGTGGTGGGACTGGCACTGTACAAGATTCTCAAGCGCACATTCGTGCGCGAACGTCCATTCATTCGCCACGCCGGTATCTCACTGGCCGGCGCGCCACTGGATCGCTACAGCTTTCCGTCGGGCCACACGCTCCATGCCGTGGCTTTCACCTGGCAGGCCTGCGTGGCGTTTCCTGAACTGACTGTCGTGCTCCTGCCGCTGGCACTGGCCATCGCTGCGTCGCGCGTGGTGCTCGGCCTGCATTACCCCACCGATGTCCTGGTCGGCGCCTTGCTAGGTGCGATCACCGGCGCCACGGGCGCCGCGCTCGCCTAGCGCATGCGGGTCCTCTTCGTTTCAGACGTCTACTTTCCCAGGGTCAACGGCGTCTCCACTTCGATTCGTACCTTCCGCGACGATCTCGCGGCGGCTGGCGTCGAAAGCATCCTCGTGGCGCCGGAGTATCCGGGCGCGCCGCCCGACACGGAGAACGGCATCATTCGCGTTCCCTCGGGCAGCGTCCCGCTGGACCCCGAGGATCGGCGCTTCCATTCGCGACCGCTGGCGCGGGTGCTGGACGCGGCACTCGCCGGGCGCGTGGATCTCGTGCACGTGCATACGCCATTCATCGCGCACTACGCCGCCAGGCGGTTCGCGCGCGAGCACGGATTGCCCCTGGTCGCCACCTATCACACTTTCTTCGAGGACTACCTGCATCACTACGTGCCAGTCCTGCCGCGCGGGATTGGCCGATTCCTGGCGAGGGCATTCACGCGCTCCCAATGCCGGGATGTCGCAGCGCTGGTGGCGCCAAGCGGACCGATGCGCGACGCGTTGCTCGCCTATGGAGTGGAGACACCCATCGAGGTATTGCCGACGGGCCTGCCGGCGACGAGCTATCGGCGCGGCGATGGCGCGCGCTTCCGGGAGAAATTCGGCATCGAGGCCAAGCGCCTGATGTTGCTCTACGTGGGTCGCGTGGCGTACGAGAAGAACATCGACTTTCTGTTGCGCATGTTCGTGCGCCTGCGCGCGCGGCGGCCGGACGCATTGTTCGTAATCGCAGGTGAAGGTCCGGCGCGCGCGCATCTCATGAGCATGGCGCAGGAGCTCGACATCACTTCATCGGTACGCTTCATCGGCTACCTGGACCGCAACACTGAATTGCTCGACTGCTACGCCGCGGGCGATGCCTTCGTATTCGCCTCGCGCACCGAAACCCAGGGCCTGGTGCTGCTCGAAGCCATGGCGCAGGGCACGCCAGTGGTGTCGACCGCCGAGCTTGGCACGCACTCCATTCTCACCCCCGGGTGCGGCGCATATGTCGTGGCCGAAGACGAGGAGTCATTCGCGGCGGCCGTTGCGCAGGCGCTCACGCTGCCCGCGGAGGATGCACGCCGGCGTGAGTTGCTCGCCCATGCACAGGCCTGGGCCTCCGAGGCCATGGCCCGCCGGCTGATCGCGTTCTACGAGAGGGTGCGTGCCAAGTCGCAGCGCGCGCTCCAGGAAAAAGGACGGGGCCCGTCAGGGGCCCCGTCACGAGCGGACTCCTGATCGACCTCACGGCTCCCTGTCAACCTCCACCTGCTTGACGCACTTGGCGGCATCCTTGTCGCAGGACACGTCGACCGAGCGTGTCTGTGTCGTGCCATTGGGCAGCGTGCGCGAGGTATCGCGCGTATAGCCGTCTTCCGTGCGCTGCACGACGTCGCTCATCGAGCCCTGCCGGCCGTCGAACGTCGTGTAGTTTGCTTCGCGCGTCACGGTGCCGGCTTCCTTGTCGCGCGACACGCTGAGATCGCGCGTCGCGGTTTCACCCTGCGGGTTGGTCACCGTGGTCGAACGCGTGAAACCGTCGTCGGTCTTGGTACGCACGCTGTCGACACTGGCTGTCTTGCCGTTGGGTCCGGTGTAGTCGACGTCGCGGGTGCGAGTGCCGGCTTCACGATCGTTGGTGACGACGGCATCGCGCGTCGCGGTCCTGCCATCGGCGCCGGTCCACGTATCCGTGCGAGTGTGTCCAGTGTCGGTGCGCTGGCGCTCGGTAGTACGCGTGTGTGGCTGCGCCGTGCGCTGCGCATGTGCGCCCCGCTGATGCTGCGCTTCACGCGCTGCGGCCGTGCTTCCGGCCGTCAGCATTACCACCAGGCCCAGGGTGCCGAAAATCTTTACGCTTTCTCGAGCTTTCACAGATTCCTCCTGAAAAAAACTTGCGATCCAGCACCACAACGCGCGCAACGCGCAGGCGTTGACGCTAGACTTTCCATAAACCCCCATAGAACAGACGATAGACGTCGAGGGAGCCGAGCTGATGACCTCCAAGCGAGCCTTGGTCGTGGACGATTCAAAGTCCGCGCGCGCCTTCCTGGCGCGTATTCTCGAGCGTCACGAGATCGAGGTGGATGCGGCCGAGTCCGCCGAGGCGGCCATCGAATACCTGGCCCGCAACAAGCCCGACGTCATCTTCATGGATCACATGATGCCCGGCATGGATGGTTTCCAGGCCGTTCAGACCATCAAGAACAACCCGCGCACCTCGGCCATTCCGATCCTGATGTACACCTCGCAGGAAGGAGACCTGTACGCCGGCCAGGCGCGTGCACTGGGCGCCGAAGGCGTGCTGCCCAAGCAGATCAAGCAGGCCGACGTGACCAAGATGCTGTTCCAGCTCCGCCTGGTCTCGGACCGTCGCGGCGGCGAGCAAACTACTCTCGCGCGCATGTCCCAGGACGTCGTGATGGGAACCGACCTGCTGCCGGCCAATGAATCAGCCATCGTGCTGACGTCGCCGCCGGCGACTGCCGGGGCCGAGCCGGCAAATTCCGCAGGCAGTGAGGGCGCCGATGTCCTGAAACTCCTGCCGCAGATGTCGCTGGAGATTCGCGCGGCCTTCGATGGAACGCTGCAGAGGGAACTCGCCGCGCTGCGTAGCTACTTTTCTTCCGCGCTGGACTCGCAATCCGAGCGGATCCAGGGTGAACTTGCCGTGGCCCTGCAACCGTCGCGGGCCGAGCAGGATTTCGACACGCCGACGCTGGTTTCGGAGCGCCGCGCGTGGGGCGCTATCGCCGGCTGGGCCGGCTGGGCCGGCTGGACGCTGGCGGTGGTGGCGATGGCGGGCGCGGCCATGATGACCTGGTCGTGGTGGCAGCAGGGCGGCGAAATCGCGGCGCTGCGCACCGACCTGCAGGCGGCCTACGCGGAAGTCGAAACACTGCGCGCCCGTCCTGAAGTAGTTAGCCTGCCGGCGCCCGTGGCCATGCCGGAAGCCGGCGTGCTTGCGCCGGTCCCCGGCGCTGCTGCCGCGGATCCGGCAGTCGTCGAGGCCGCGGCGCCGTCTGCAACGCCGGCCGAGTCCGTGGCGACGCCCGAATCAGCGACCAGCACTCCGGGGGCGGCGCAGCCGCAGACGCCGGCACAGCCGGCCGCCGCACCCGCTGAAGTCGGAGCGGGCGCGACGGCCAATTCCGCAAACCAGGCGCAGTGACCGGATTCCCGCTCGATACTTCGTTTCAACCCCGGCGCTGGCTGCGCGGGCCGCACTATCAGACCATCCTGCCCGGCCTGCCGCCACGCCGCGGACGAGTCGAACGCCGAGCCGTGCCGCTGCTGACCGCCAGCGAGGAACTGCTGCTCGACTGCGGCGACGGGGTCAAGCTGCAGGCCTTCCATTCCAGCCCGGCGAAACATGGCCGCGATCCGGGCCGCAAGCTGGTCGTGCTGCTGCATGGGTGGGAAGGCAGCGCGGACTCCACCTACCAGCTATCACTCGCGAGCAGCCTGTTCGCCGCCGGATTCGAAGTCGTGCGCCTCAACCTGCGCGATCACGGCGCGACCCATCACCTGAACCGCGAGTTGTTTCACTCCTGCCGCCTGCCGGAGGTGGTGGGCGCGGTGCGTGCACTGGCGACGAAATTCGCCGGTCTGCCGATTTCGCTCGCCGGATTTTCGCTCGGCGGAAACTTCATGCTGCGCGTCGCGGCACATGCCGAGGCTCCGCACCTGCCGCTGGAACGCGTCATCGCCATTTCACCGGTGCTGGATCCGGCCGAGACGCTGGTGACGCTGGAACGTGGTACGCCGATCTATCACAGTTACTTCGTGCGCAAATGGAGCCGCTCGCTCACGAAGAAGCAGCAGGCCTGGCCCGAACACTACGACTTCGAAGAGCTGCTGCGCATTCGCAACTTGCGTGAAATGACTCGCCAGCTGGTGCTCAGCCACACCGAATACCCCTCGATGGAGGACTATCTCGCCGGCTACGCGCTGACGGGCGGTCGTCTGACGACACTCGCGGTGCCCGCAACTGTGTTCACCTCGCTCGACGATCCCATCATTGACTGCGCAGACCTGGCGCGCCTGGCGCGCGCTCCGCAACTTGACATAGTGACCACCGCTCACGGGGGTCACTGCGGTTTCATCGAAACCCTTGGGGACGGCAGCTGGATCGACGGTCAGGTGGTAAAGTTGCTGTCGCGGAGCCCGGACAGCTAGCTGCGCATCAAAGAGTGTGTTGAGCTGCTAACAACCCGGCGGGCCCGCGAGGTCCACTGAATCTGGAGACTTCCGCATGCGTGCGCCAACTATCGCTGCCGGCCTGGCCTCGCAGGCGCTGATCCTCCTGCTCGCGGGATGCGGCGGTGGCAGCAGCAGCGCGCCGACTCCCTCACCTTCGCCGACTCCGACTCCACCGCCCACCTCGGGACTCGATTCAAGGCCGTCGAACACCACCTGCCTCGCCGGTGATGCTCCGAATCCCGGGGTGCCGTATGGCGTTCAGCAGGTGTACTCCAATCTGCCCGACTTCACGCAGCCCATCGCCATGCTGCAGGCGCCTGGCGACAACGCGCACTGGTACGTGGTGCAGAAGACCGGCTCGGTGCGTGTGTTCGACAACACGGCGAATGTCTCCACGACGCGCGAGTTCATCGACGTTTCTTCTCTGCTCACCTCGGATCCGAACAGTTCCAACGACGAGCGTGGCCTGCTCGGCATGGCGTTCCATCCCAACTTTCCAACTGATCCGCGCGTCTATCTTTACTACACCGGTACCGACGCCAATCTCGGACTGGTCGATCGGGTGTCCGAGTTCCGCACCCTCGATGGCGGCAACACCTTGTCGCCCGGCACCGAGCAGGTGCTGTTCAACGTCGACGACCCGGCCAGCAATCACAACGGCGGCAACATTGTTTTTGGGCCTGATGGGTACCTGTACATCGGCATTGGTGATGGCGGCGGCGGCAACGACCAGTTCGGCACCATCGGCAATGGCCAACGGTTGACTATTCTCCTGGGCAAAATGCTGCGCCTCAATGTGAGCACGCCGGCCACCGCTTCTGTGCCGTACGCCATTCCGGCGGACAATCCGTATTCGTCGAACGCGCGCTGCAATGTGAATGGCACCGGCACGGCCAACTGTCCTGAAATCTACGCGTACGGCTTCCGCAATCCCTGGCGCTGGGGTTTCGATCGCCTGAGCGGCGAGTTGTGGCTCAACGACGTTGGGCAGGATGAGCTCGAGGAAGTCGATCGAGTGGTGCTGGGCGGAAATTACGGCTGGCGATGCTACGAGGCCACGAGCGACACCGGCATGGCCTGCGGCCCGAACAAGTCGGCGTCGATTGCTCCCATCGCGCAGTACGGCCGCACGCTGGGCTTTTCGACCACCGGCGGCTTCGTCTATCGCGGTACGGCAATGCCGTCGCTGATCGGGCGCTATGTGTTCGCCGATTTCGGCAGCGGCAACATCTGGAACATCGCGCGCGAAACGCCACCGACCCTCACGCTGACCACCAGCAATATGCTGGACACGGATCTGCTGGTCTCATCGTTCGCACAGGACCAGGTCGGCGAGCTATACGTCGTCAATCTCTCCGGCACGCTGCACAAGCTTGTCCCCACGGCGGTGACCGGCGGGCGCGTGATTCCGACCGACCTCACGGACACGGGTTGCGTGAATCCGGCCAATCCGACGCAGCCGGCGAGCGGTCTCATTCCCTATGCGCCCAACGCGCCGTTCTTCTCGGATGACGCGGCAAAGACTCGCTGGATGGCGCTGCCGGATGGCGAGCGTATCAACATCATCCAGAGCGCCAACGACGACTTTGATTTCCCGAATGGCAGCGTGCTGGTCAAAAACTTCGCCCTCGGCGGCAACCTGGTCGAAACGCGCCTGTTCATGCGGCACAACAATGGCCAGTGGGCCGGATACACCTACGAGTGGAACGCACAGCAGACCGAAGCGACGCGCGTGATCGGTGGCAAGACCGTGCAGGTGGCCGGTCAGGCCTGGCAGTTCCCGAGCGAGGATCAGTGCCTGCAATGCCACACCGACGCCGCGGGCCGTACGCTGGGCCTGGAGGTCGGGCAGCTCAACGGCGACTTCGGCTACCCGACGGGACGCACCGCCAATCAGATGGCGACGCTCGACAGCATCGGAACATTGCTCGGGGTGCCGCAACCGTCGTCTACATGGGAAATGATCCCGGATCCCGCGGGTACCGCGCCGCTGGCGCAGCGCGCGCGCGCCTATCTACATGCGAATTGCGGTTACTGCCATCGGCCGGGCGGGACCACGCCGACCAACCTCGACCTGCGCTACACCACGGCGCTGAGTAGCACCAATGCCTGTGATGTCGCGCCTACCCTGAGCGATCTTGGCATTGCGAATCCGCGGCTGATCGCGCCGGGTTCCGCCGCGCGTTCAGTGGTGGTGGCTCGCATGGATCGAACCGGTGCGGACGCCATGCCGCCGCTGACGCGGCACATGGTCGACGAGGATGGAGTTCAGCTCGTGACGAGCTGGATCAACGGGCTGACGGGCTGCAACTAAGCGGCGTCGGAGGTTCGCTTCTCGTCGAACTTCAAGATGGCCTTGCCGCTGGTCACGGTGACTTCACCTTCGATGCGGGCGCCATTGGCGATGGCGAGGATCTTGGCGACGATTTCACCCTGGATCACCGCGGACGAGCTGACCTCGAGCTTGTCCTCGATGACGATCTTGCCCGTGACCTTGCCGGCGAGCACTGCCTGGCGGGCGCTGATGTCGCCTTCCCAATGCGCCGACTTGCTCACCGAGAGCGTCCCGCCGATCCGACCGTTGCCCTGCACGTGACCCGACACCATCAGCGGTCCCTGCGTGACGACATCCCCCACCACGGTGGTGCTCTCGGCAATCACGGTGGGTGACAAACCCAGGCGATCGGACAGGCGGCGTTTGGGTTCTTCGGCCATGGGCGCTCCGTTCAACGATTTGGCGTTTACAATAAATCGGTCGTCGCTCCGGATCATAACCATGTCTGCACGTACACTCGTGACGCTCGTCGCAATCCCGCTGCTCGTGCTCTGCGGTTGCAGTCGCGAAAGGAGCGATTGGCGCTCGGCGCAGGCTGCCGATACCAGCGAGTCCTACGAACAGTTCATCTCCGAACATCCCGACAGCTCGCTGGTCACCGACGCGCGTCAGCGTCTGGGCCAGCTCGTCGAAGAAAAGGAATGGCGCAGCGCGGCGGCAGTCGACACTGCCCAGGCATACCAGCAATTCCTCGCTCAGCACCCGTCCGGCAAATGGGCCAAGGAAGCCCAGTTGCGAATCGATAACTTTGCGTCCGCGCCGGCTACGGGCGGCGCGTCCACTCCCGCCACGGCGCCCGCGGCAGGTGAAGCCGCCAGCGTTCCGGAAGCGCCACCCGCCGGTTCAGGCGCGGGTGCCGGCTTCGGCGTGCAGCTCGGCGCGTTTTCGTCGGCGGAACGCGCCAACGCCGAATGGAACACGCTCAAGTCCGAAGCGCCCGGAACACTCGATGGCCTCGAGCCACGAGTCGTCGTAGGCGAAGCCTCCGGCAAGACCATCTATCGGCTGCAAGCCGAGGTGCGCGACGAGGCCCAGGCGCGCGCCGTCTGTGGCGGCCTGAAGGTTGCGAACAAGCCCTGCGTTGCCGTTCTCCCGCATCACTGACTCGTTAACAGAAGCACGGCAGCTTTTGCCGGATCGAGCACGTGCGGTACGTCACTAACTGACACGGCACGTCACCTGGCCGCCGGGGCGACTTCCATAACTCATTGATTCTCTTGCCATTGGTCGGCTGGCACAGGCGTTGCTTTGTCCTACATCGTGATGGCGAGATCAACAGTGACTCTGATCCTTCCCCACGCGCAGGGTGTCGCGAGCATGCGGCCAGCCGTGGCGGGAATGCTGGTCAAGCGCCGCCGCGGTGGCAGCGTGACGTTCGCGCCCATCGACGCGCGACTCGCGCGAGCGCAGCTCGCGGCGATCTCCGCCGTCAAGGTTTCGAGGTAAGCCCGCAACAGGTGACCTCAAAAAGAACCGCGAACAAACCTTCCCCGGTGTTCGCTTCTTGGCGCCGCGCACGACTTCCCCCGTTCGCGGCGCTTTTCTTTTCCGCACCCTGAACCGTTAAAGTTGCCACCCGATTTTCGAGGTGTGGCATGTCGAAATTCCCGATCGTCGCGAGCACCTGCCTGCTCCTGTCACTCGGTGCTGCAAGCGCTCTTGCGGCTGCCGCCAAGACGGCGCCGGCCACCCGGGTTCCGGGCGCCGACCAGGTCCATTCGCTCACGCTCGCCAACGGCATGAAGGTCATCGTCTGGACGGATCGGGATATTCCCAATGTCGCGCTCTACAACTGGGTGCGCGTGGGCAGTCGCAACGAGGTGCCAGGCATCACCGGGCTTGCGCATTTCTTCGAGCACATGATGTTCAACGGCACGAGCAAGCGGCAGCCGGGTGAATTCGACCGCCAGATGGAAGCGCGCGGCGGCGCGAACAATGCCTACACCAGTGACGATGTCACGGTGTACCAGGACTGGGTGCCCCGCAGCGCACTCGACCTCGTGTTCGACCTGGAATCCGACCGGCTGGCGAATCTGTCCTTCGATCCTAAGGTGATCGAGAGCGAGCGCGGCGTGGTGTATTCCGAACGGCGCCTGCGCACCGAGGACAGCAACGAAGGCTTCCTGTTCGAGCAGGTGCAGGCGACGGCCTTCGTCGCGCATCCCTACCAGATCCCGACTATTGGCTGGCCAGCCGACATCCAGAGCTGGAAGGTCGAAGACCTGCAGAAGTTCTTCAAGACCAACTACGCGCCGAACAATTGCACGCTGATCCTGGTTGGCGACGTGAGCGCCGACGAGGCGTTCGCGATGGCGAAGCGATACCTGGAACCAATTCCAAGACAAGCCCCGCCGCCACCGGTGCGCACCACGGAGCCCGAGCAGCTCGGCGAGAAGCGCGTCAATGTCGAGCGCAACGCGCAGACACCGCTCATGTACCTCGCATACAAGTCGCCCGCCGCGAACGATCCACAGGGTCCCGCCATCAATCTGCTGGTCTCCATCCTCACCGAGGGCGACTCCTCGCGGCTGCATCGGCTGCTGGTCGAAGAGAAGAAGCTCGCCATCCAGGTCGGCGGCGCGTTCCAGGAAGGTTTCGATCCGGGGCTCACCTGGCTGATGCTCACGCTGCCCGAAGGCGCTGAAGCCGGCGCGGTGGAAAAGGTGCTGGATGCGGCGCTGGCGCAGGTGGTGTCGCAGGGCGTCAGCGAGGCCGAACTGACGCGCGCCAAGAACTTGTACGCGTCGTCGTTCTGGAAACAGATCGCCACCATCAACGGCAAGGCGAGCCTGCTCGGATCCTTCGAGGTATTCGAACGCGACTACCGCAAGCTCTTTGATTCGCCCGCCACGTACGAAAAGGTGACGCGCGACGACGTGCAGAAGGCCGCGGCCCTGGTGTTCCAGAAAGCTCATCGAACCGTGGGCGTGCTGGCTTCGCCACCCGAGGAGCCGGCCGCGCCAGTTCCGGCCGCGACGGCGGGGGCGCGGCCATGAAACGTCTGCATTTCCTGCGGCGCGCAGCCGCAATTCTTGCCGGTGCCCTCATCGTGAACGCGGCGCTGGCCGCCGAGACGCCACCGGCCGGCGTCAGGATTCCCGCCCACGAACGCTTCGTGCTGCCGAATGGGCTCACCATCATCCTGGTGCCGAAGAAAGACGTGCCTCTCATTGCCTTCAGCGGCTTCGTGCGCGGCGGCGCGCTCGCCGATCCCGCTGACAAACCCGGCGTCGCGTCGCTGGTGGCAGGCCTGCTGGATCGCGGCGCCGGCAAACGCAGCGCATTCGAATTCGCCGACGCTGTCGAAGGCGTCGGCGGCAGCTTCAATGCGGGGGCAGGAGCGGAATCGATTTCCGTAAACGGGCAGTTCCTGGCGCGCGATCGCGCGCTGCTGATCGAGCTGCTCAGCGACGCGCTGATCCGGCCGCGTTTCGACGCCGACGAAGTCACCAAGTATCGCGATCGCGAGATCGAGTTCATCAAGTCGGCCAAGGATTCCGACCCCGCGCAACTATTGCCTGAATACGGACGCGCCATATTGTTTGGAGCGCATCCCTATGGACGTCCGCAGGGCGGCAGCGAGCGCTCGCTGGCCGCGATCTCGCAGGCCGACGTGGTGAGTTACCACGCCAGCCGCTTCGGCGCCGACAAGGCCACGCTGGTGTTCGCCGGCGATCTCGATGCGAAGTGGATGAAGCAGGCGCTCACCAAGGCCTTTGGTGGCTGGGCGAAGTCGAAGGCGACGCTTCCCGCTCTCGAGCCGGCACCGCGGGTGACCGGGAGGCGGGTGTTGCTGGTCGACGCGCCGGACTCGGTGCAGACCTACTTCTGGCTCGGCAATGTCGGCGTCGACCGCCGTTACAGCGGGCGTCCCGCGCTGGACCTGGTCAATACGGTGTATGGCGGCCGCTTCACCTCGATTCTCAACACCGAACTGCGCATCAAGTCGGGCCTGTCATACGGGGCGAACTCCGCCTTTGTGCGTGGCACGGTGGCCGGCCAGTTCGAAATCGACTCGTTCACGCAGACCGAAAACACCGGCAAGGCGCTGGACCTCACGCTCGAGACGCTGGACAGGCTCAAGCACGACGCGCTCGAGCCGGCGATGCTGGAATCCGCGCGCGCCTACGTGCAGGGCCAATACCCGCTGCGGCTCGAGACCGCGGCGCATTGGGCGGCGGCGCTCGCCGATCTCGAGTTCTACGGCCTGGGCAAGGATTACATTGAAGGTTACGGACCGGCGCTTGCGCGCGTCGACCTTGCGGAAACCAGCGCGGTCACGGCGGACGCCTTTCCGCGGCCCACCGACCTGCTCATCGTGCTCATCGGCGATGCCTCCAAGATCCGCGAGATGGCCGCGAAGTACGGTACGGTCACCGAGATGAAACTCTCGCAGCCGGATTTCGTGCCGTCCAACAAGTAGACGCCATGTCCGACCACGGTTCCTCCGCCAGGGCGATCCTGTACGCGTTCCTCGCGAATCTCGGCATCGCGCTGTCGAAACTCGCGGCGGCGATCTACACGCACTCGGGCAGCATGCTGGCCGAGGCCATCCACTCGTTCGCGGACTGCGGCAACCAGGTCCTGCTGTATGTCGGCATGCGCCAGTCGCAGCGCGCGCCGACGCCGGACCATCCGCTCGGCTACGGCAAGATCAGCTACTTCTGGAGCTTCATCGTCGCGCTGATGCTGTTCAGCGTCGGCGGCCTGTTCTCGATCCAGGAAGGCTGGCACAAGCTACACGCGCACGAACCTATCCGCCAGGCGTGGCTGGCGCTGCTGGTGCTCGGAGTGTCGATAGGTCTGGAGACGGTTTCGACCATGGGCTGCCTGCGGGAGATCAACAAGCTGCGCAAGGGACGCACGCTGCGCCAGTGGATCGATACCACGCGCAACGTCGAGCTCGTGGTGGTGCTGGGCGAAGACCTGGCCGCGCTGGTCGGCCTGGTGATCGCCTTCGTATTCGTCTCACTGGCCACGGTCACCGGCAATCCGGTCTACGACGCCTTCGGCTCCATCGTGATCGGCGTGGTGCTCATCATCGTGTCGCTGTTCATCGCGGTGCGCATCAAGGGACTCATCGTCGGGCGTTCCGCCGAGGAAGACCTGCAGAAGGCCATCGCGGAGCACATCGAGGCAACCGACGGCATCGAGAAACTGCTCAACGCCATCACACTGCAGCTCGGGCCGCAGGTGATGCTGGCCATCAAGGTGCGCATGACCCCCGGGATCAGCATCGAAAAGGCGGTCGAACTGATCAATGGCCTCGAGCGCAGCATCAAGGCCCGATTCCCCGAAGTCGCCTGGTGCTTCGTCGAACCCGATGACGCGGATTAGCCGGCGCCGGCCCGGCACCCCGTGCTACTGCCCGAAGTTGTCGGCGCCGGCCGCCAGCCACTCGCGCTCGGCATCGGTGCTCTCGCGCTCCAGCACGCGGTTGCGATGGGGAAACCTGCCGAACTTCACGATGATGTCGCGATGCTTGCGGGCGAAATCGCCGCAGTATTGGCAGTAGCCGCGCAATTCGTCCGGCGCCTCGGCGGTCAGCCGTGCGAAAGCCGCGACCGCGGCATCCTGCGCCTCGAGCGACTCGGCGTGTTCCAGCGGTAAATAAAAAAAGATGCGTTCGATGGGATCGAGTGCCGCGTCGGCCGCGAGCTGCATGCCTTCGACAGTCAACGCCAGCGCCTCGCGGTCGAACGCGTAGGCCGCCGCCGTGCCGCGATAAGCATTTCGCGGCACCTGGTCGAACAGCAGGATCAACGCCAGGCGGCGCTTGGGACTCGCGGCCCAGGAGGCGAACTCACCGCGCGCGGCGCGTTCCAGCAGGGGCTCGAGCCGCTCGCGGATCAGCGCATCGCTCGCGGCCAGCACCGCCGCATCATCGCCACCAAACCAGAACCGCGTGCGCTCCCCGAGACGCGCGGCATCCCACGGACCAGTGCCGAACCAGAATTCCAGGACGTCGTTGGGGCGCTGCATGCGGCGGCACTCTAGACCAGGCGAGCTTGTCATGCCGTTGAAAAACTACGGGCGAGACTTGCGGGGCCTCTGGCGCAGAGAATGACATACGCCGCTCAGAGACAAGGGCCAGGCGCGATGCACGGAGCTGCGCAGGAAGTTTCCCGCGAAGTAAAAATGGAAAATGGAGACATTCCTATTTTCCGGTCTCGGAAAATAGGAATGTCCCCATTTCTTTTACTCGACGAGTCCTTCGAGGTAGCCCTGGGCCACCGGCGACAGGCGCTTGCGCGCGAGTTCGCGGGCCTTGGGTTCGTCGACGATCTCCTCCAGCGGACCGGACACGAGGATGTGACGCACCTGCGGATCATGCTCAGCCTTGCGGGCGAGCTTGTTCAGCACGGTGAAGCCTCGGTAGATCTTGTCGCGGGAGACGCGCCGGTGCTCGATGGAGCTGGCGAGGTACTTGCCGAAGCGGGCGTAGAGGAAGTAATCATCGTTTCCGACGTGGAAACGGGCTTCGGCAAAGAAGTCGGGGAAGTTCTTTTCCAGATACTGATTGACGGTATGAAGACGGGGTCCAGAGTCGGTGTGTCTATGAGAATCACTCGACCGCACAGATTTCTTCATTTCAGTTGTCCACCTCCAACTGGGTCCGGAGCACCATTTCTGGACGTCACGACCGGTTCCCAACCCCGCAACGCGCGCGAACGATAGG
>Ga0207691_10002272_pt1 | contig 18820 bp, 19 predicted proteins | sample KBSM13metaG_FD_184327 | JGI IMG/M metagenome (GOLD analysis project Ga0207691, IMG submission 184327) | Miscanthus rhizosphere microbial communities from Kellogg Biological Station, Michigan, USA - KBS M1-3 metaG (SPAdes) (version 2) | ecosystem: Host-associated > Plants > Roots > Rhizosphere >... | reverse complement strand
CGACTGGGAGGTCGGCGCCCACTCGACGTCCACCAGACGCTCGGGCTGGCCGAGCAGGTCGCCGGCGTTGGTGCAGTCCTTGCGGTGCACCGAGACCCCGGCGGTCTTGGTGACGAAGCCGATGATGTCGTCGCCGGGCACCGGCGTGCAGCAGCGGGCCAGCTTGACCAGAACGTCGGAGAGGCCCTTGACGATGACACCGGAGTCCTCGGAGGTCTTGGCCCGCCGTCGCCCGCGCGGGATGAGCGTGGCCTCGGAGAGGTCCTCCTCGGCGCCGGCCTGCCCACCGAACACCTCGATCACCTTGCGGACCACGGTCTGGGCGCCGAGGTTGCCCTCGCCCACGGCGGCGTAGACCGCGGACACGTCGGCCAGGTGGAGCTCGCTGGCGACCTGGGTCAGCGAGTCGTGGGTCATCACGCGCTTGAGCGGCATGCCCTCCTTGCGCAGCAGCTTGGCGATCTGGTCCTTGCCCTGCTCGATCGCCTCCTCGCGGCGCTCCTTGGTGAACCAGTGCCGGATCTTGCTGCGGGCACGCGGCGACTTGACGAAGGTCAGCCAGTCGCGGCTGGGTCCGGCGTTGGGTGACTTGGAGGTGAAGACCTCCACCACGTCGCCGTTGTCGAGCGTCGACTCCAGCGGCACCAGCCGGCCGTTGACCCGGGCGCCGATCGTGTGGTGCCCGACCTCGGTGTGGATCGCGTAGGCGAAGTCGACCGGCGTCGGGTCGGACGGCAGCTGGATCACGTCACCGCGCGGGGTGAACACGTAGACCTGGGCCGTGTTGATCTCGTAGCGCAGCGAGTCGAGGAACTCGCCTGCGTCGCCGAACTCGTTCTGGAACTCGACGAGCTGACGCACCCACGGCATGTCCGCCTCGGCGACGGTGCGGTCGGTGTCGACGCCGGCGCGCACGTCCTCCTTGTACTTCCAGTGCGCCGCGACGCCGTACTCCGCCGTGCGGTGCATCTGCCAGGACCGGATCTGCATCTCGACCGGCTTGCCCTCAGGACCGATCACCGTCGTGTGCAGCGACTGGTAGAGGTTGAACTTCGGTAGCGCGACGTAGTCCTTGAACCGGTTCTGGATCGGCGACCACCGGTTGTGCAGCACGCCCATCACGGCGTAGCAGGCGGCGGAGTCCTCGACCAGGATCCGGATCCCGACCAGGTCGTAGATGTCGGAGAACTCGCGCTCCCCGTGGATCATCTTCTGGTAGATCGAGTAGTAGTGCTTCGGGCGCCCGGTGACCGTGGCCTTGATCTTCGAGTCCTTGAGGTCGCCCTCGACCTGGTTGATCACCTCGGCCAGGAACTGGTCGCGCGAGGGCGCTCGCTCGGCGACCAGCCGCACGATCTCGTCGTAGATCTTGGGGTGGAGGGTGGCGAACGCGAGGTCCTCGAGCTCCCACTTGAGGGTGTTCATGCCGAGCCGGTGGGCCAGCGGCGCGAAGATCTCGAGCGTCTCGCGGGCCTTGCGCTCCTGCGTCTCCTGCTTGAGGTAGCGCAGCGTGCGCATGTTGTGCAGCCGGTCGGCCAGCTTGATCACGAGCACCCGGATGTCGCGGCTCATCGCCACGATCATCTTGCGGATGGTCTCCGACTGCGCCGAGTCGCCGTACTTGACCTTGTCCAGCTTGGTGACGCCGTCGACCAGCCGGGCCACCTCGTCGCCGAACTCCGAGCGCAGCTCATCGAGGGTGTACGACGTGTCCTCGACCGTGTCGTGGAGCAGCGAGGCGACCAGCGTCGGCTCGGTCATGCCGATGTCGGCCAGGATCGTGGTGACCGCGAGCGGGTGGGTGATGAAGGTGTCACCGCTGCGCCGCATCTGGCCGGCGTGCAGCCGCTCCGCGGTCAGGTACGCGCGCTCCAGCAGCGCCAGGTCAGCCTTCGGGTGGTTCGCGCGTACGGCGCGGAACAGGGGCTCCAGGACCGGGTTCGCGGTCTGGTTGCGCGACCCCAGCCGGGCCAGTCGAGCCCGCACCGAGCTGCCGGTCGGGGCCGGGACGGCCGGGCCGGGTTCGGGATCGGGCGACGGCGCCAACACACCTCCTGGGAGCGGTGACCCCAGTCTACGGAGTCAGACGGTGCGCAAGGCCGTCAACGGCACATCGCCGACGGTCGCCCGGCCGGGCAGGAACGACAGCTCGAGCAGTACGACGATCCCGTGCACCACGCCGCCCGCGGCCTCGACCAGCTCGACGGTCGCATTCGCAGTGCCACCGGTCGCCAGCACGTCGTCGACGACCAGCACGCGGTCCCCCGGCGCGATCGCGTGGGTGTGCATCTCCAGCGTCTCGGACCCGTACTCGAGGGCGTAGGACACCGACCGGGTCTCCCGCGGGAGCTTGCCGGCCTTGCGGACCGGAACGAACCCGCGCTCGAGGTCCAGCGCCACCGGTGCCCCGAGGATGAAGCCGCGGGCCTCCAGCCCGACCACCTTGTCAACCGCCACCGCCCCACTGCCGTCGCGCCCAGCTCGGGCGAGGTCGACGACGACCGCCCGGAACGCGGCCGGGTCGGCCAGCAGCGGGGTGATGTCCTTGAACAGCACCCCGGGCTGCGGGAAGTCGGGGACGTCGCAGATCAGCGCGTCGAGGGGGTCACCGCCCTCGGGCGTCACTTCTTGGGTCGCTTGGAGCGCGGCTGTCGGCTGGGCTGGTTGCGGCCCGAGGAGCGTGACTCGGTGACGGGTGCCTTCGTGGTCGGCACGACGCGGCCGGAGCCGGTCGCCTCCGGCCGTCGGGCGGCGGTCACGACCGGTGCGGGGTGCGCCGTGCGGCTGTCGTCCTCGAGATCGTCCTCCGGCTCGGCCTCGACCGGCATGTCCTCGTTGAAAACCGGCACTTCGGCGTAGCGGTCGACGGTGCGCTTCTCGCGCGCCCGCTCGCGACGCTCGGCGTCGGTGACCGCCTTCTCGCCCGACTTCAGCTGCACGACGAGCGGGGTTGCGATGAAGATCGAGGAGTAGGCACCAGCCGCCATGCCGACGAACAGCGCCAGCGCCAGGTCCTTAAGCGCCCCGGAGCCGAGGGTGGCCACACCGACGTACAGGATCGCGCCGATCGGGAGCAGCGCAACGATCGAGGTGTTGATCGAACGCACGAGGGTCTGGTTCACGGCGAGGTTGGCCGCCTTCGCGTACGTCGTACGCCGGGCGCGCAGGTTCTTGGTGTTCTCGCGCACCTTGTCGAAGACGACCACCGTGTCGTACAGCGAGAACCCGAGGATCGTGAGCAGGCCGGTGACCGTCGCCGGCGTGACCTCGAACCCGGAGAGCGCGTAGATGCCGACCGTGATCAGCACGTCGTGGGCCAGCGCCACCAGCGCGGCGACGGACATCTTCCACTCGCGGAAGTAGGCCCAGATGAAGAGGACGACGAGCACCAGGAAGACGACCAGGCCGGTCAGCGCCTGCTGGGCGACCTGCTCGCCCCAGCTCGGGCCGACGGCGTCCTCGGAGATGTCCTCGGGATCGACGTTGGCCGTGTCCGCGATCGCCTGCACCACGGTGTCGGACTCGTCGGTGGTCAGCACCTCGGTCTGGACCGTGATCGAGTCGGTGCCGGAAGTGTTGACGATCGGCGAGGAGGCGTCCTTGATGCCGGTCGCTGCGACCGCGTCGCGGATCTTGTCGGCGTTCTCCTGGGTGGCCTCGCCGGTGCCCACGGACACGTTGTACTCGTTGCCGCCTTCGAACTCGATGCCGAGGTTGAGCCCCTTGAAGTACAGGCCACCGACCGCGAGCAGAATGATCACGCCCGAGATCGAGTACCAGAGCCACTTGCGCCCGACGAAGTCGATCGAGACGTCGCCCTCGTAGAGCGCGTTGCCGAGTCGGGAGAACTTACCCATCAGACACCCCCTGCCACTGCGACGCGCGGTTCGTCAATCCCGAGTGTCTCGCGGGAGAGCCCGGAGAAGCGGCTTCCGGAGCTGAAGTAGGGCACCCTGGCCAGGAGGGTCATCACCGGCTTGGTGAACCAGAAGAACACGATCAGGTCGATCACCGTGCTGATCCCGAGCGCGAACGCGAAGCCCTTGACCACGCCGATCGTGAACACGAACAGGACGACCGCGGCGAGCAGCGACACGGAGTCGGCCGCGAGGCAGGTGTTCCGGGCCCGCGCCCAGCCGGTCTCCACAGCGACCCGCATCGACTTGCCGGCGCGCATCTCGTCACGGATCCGCTCGAAGTACACGATGAACGAGTCCGCGGTGATCCCCACCGCCACGATCAAGCCCGCGATTCCCGGCAGGGTGAGGGTGAACCCGGAGGTCTTCGAGAGCACCAGCACCATGGCGTACGTGATCGAGCCCGCCACGATCAGCGACGCGACCACCACCAGGCCGAGGCCGCGGTAGTAGAGCACGCAGTAGATCATCACCAGCGCCAGGCCGACGATGCCGGCCAGCACACCCGCAGCGAGCTGGTCACCGGCGAGCGAGGGCCCGATCGTCTCGACCGTGGGCTGGTTGAACTTCACGGGCAGCGCGCCGTACTTCAGCGAGTTCGACAGGGACCGCGCCTCCGACTGGGTGAAGGAGCCGGTGATCTGGGCGTTGCCGTCGAGGATCGGCGTCGTCACCTGCGGGAAGGACAGCACCTTGCCGTCGAGCACGATCGCGAAGGTGCGGCCGGTGCCGGCCAGCTTCTTCGTGACGTCGGCGAAGGTGTTGCGGGCCTTGCTCTTGAACGCCAGGTCCACCGCCCAGCCCACGCTGTTCTGAGGGGTGCCGTAGGACGCGTTCTTGAGCTCGGTGCCCTCGATCAGCGCCTTGGACAGCAGGAACTTGTTGCCCTGGTCGTCACAGGTGATCAGCGGCTGGTCCGGGTCGTCGGCGCCCGGAGGGAGGCTCTCCCCCTTGGGAGGGCAGACGTACTGCGAGAACGCGGCGATCGACTTGGTGTCGGGGTCGAGCTGCCACTTCAGCGGGTCGTCGATCGACGCGCCGCCCGCAGGGGCCGCGGGGGTCGCACCGCCGGACGGGGACGGCTTTTGCGACGGCTTCTTCGAGGGCGTCGTGGTGGCCTTGGCCCCGGCCTTCGGGGTGTCGTCCGTCAGTGCGCCCGGCCGCGGCTTCGGCGTGGCGGTGCCGCCGGCGGTGGCCTTGCTGCTCGGCTTGGTCGTGCCCTTCTTGCTCGGGGTGCCGCTCGGCGACGCCGCCCCGGAGGGCGACGCGGATGGGGTCGGCTGCGGCTGCCCGGACTGCGGGGAGCCGGCGGCGACCAGCCGGAAGCGCAGCTGCGCGGTGCGCTTGACCGCGTCGATCAGGTCCTTGCGCTGCTTGCCGGGGATCTCGACCACGATGTTCTTGTTGCCCTGGGTGCTCACCTCGGACTCGGAGACGCCGCTGCCGTTGACCCGCTCGTCGATGATCGACGAGGCCAGCTTGAGCTGGTTCTGGGAAGGCGTCTTGTCCGCGGTGAGCGTGATCCGGGTGCCGCCCTCGAGGTCGAGGCCGAGCTGCGGGCTCCAGTCCTTGCCGAGGGCCGCCGCGGCGTACAGGAGCGCCACGGCGATCCCGAATATGATCAGCGTGCGTCCTGCGCGAGGAGTCTTCGTCGCCACGTTGCTGGTTCTCCTCAGGCCTTGCCGGCGTCAGGCCGGTCGGTGGTCTCGTTGGTCTCGGTGGTGTCCGGGCTGCGCAGGGTGCCGCTGCTGCCGGTCGCCTCGGCGGGCTCGTCGGGGTCGACGGGGGCGAGGTCCTCGGGCTCCAGGGAGTCCTCGGCTCGTCGTACGACGACCTGGCGGGCGACCTCGATCACGGTGCCGGGAGCGATCTCGAGCCGGACCCGGGAATCCTCGAGCTCGACGATGGTGCCGAAGATGCCCGCCGAGAGGACAACGCGGTCGCCGACGGCAAGGTTCCGCTGGAGCTCCGACACGGTGCTCTGCTGGCGGCGGGCCGGCCGGATGACGACCAGCCAGAACAACAACAGCAGGGCCGCGAGCAGGAGCAGTGGTGTTAACTCACCCACGAGTAAAGGCTCACAGACTTATCGCGAAACAGGACGTGACCACGACACACGCGGTCGGGGCCGACGGGAAAGTCTAGCGGCCCTTTCGCGTCATTCTGCCGTAGCGACCCCGATCCCGTCCCCGTTCTCGTCGAACAGGGTGCCGTCAACGCCGAACGGCGCGGCAGCGGGAACCGCCAGGCCGAGATGCCGCCAGGCCGCCGCAGTGGCCACCCGACCCCGGGGCGTGCGCGCGAGCAGGCCGGACCGGACCAGGAACGGCTCCGCCACCTCCTCCACGGTCTCGCGCTCCTCGCCGACCGCGACCGCGAGCGTGCTGACCCCGACGGGTCCCCCGCCGAAGCGGCGGCAGAGCACGTCGAGCACGGCCCGGTCGAGCCGGTCGAGCCCGGACTCGTCGACCTCGTAGAGCTCCAGCGCCCGACGGGCGATGTCGCGGGTGACGACGCCGTCGGCACGGACCTGGGCGTAGTCGCGGACCCGGCGCAACAGCCGGTTGGCGATCCGCGGCGTGCCCCGGGATCGCGAGGCGATCTCGGCGGAGCCCGCCGCCTGGAGGGGTACGTCGAGCAGCCCGGCCGAGCGGTGGACGATCCGGTCGAGCTCGTGGGGCTCGTAGAACTCCAGGTGTGCGGTGAAGCCGAACCGGTCGCGCAGCGGGCCGGGGAGCAGGCCCGCCCGGGTGGTGGCGCCGACCAGCGTGAACGGCGGGATCTCCAGCGGGATCGCGGTGGCGCCGGCGCCCTTGCCGATCACGACGTCGACCCGGAAGTCCTCCATCGCCATGTAGAGCATCTCCTCGGCCGGACGCGACATCCGGTGGATCTCGTCGACGAACAGCACGTCGCCGTCGTTGAGACCGGAGAGGATCGCCGCCAGGTCGCCGGCGTGGGTGATCGCGGGGCCGGAGGTCAGCCGCAGCGGCGTCTGCATCTCGGCGGCGATGATCATCGCCAGCGTGGTCTTGCCGAGCCCAGGTGGCCCCGAGAGCAGCACGTGGTCGGAGGTGCGCCCCCGCGCGCGGGCCGCCTCGAGCACCAGGGACAGCTGCTCGCGGACCCGCTCTTGGCCGACCACCTCGTCGAGGGTGCGCGGCCGCAGCGCCTGCTCGAGGGCCCGCTCGTCGCCGTTGGCGTCGGCGGCGACCACGCGCGCGGCGACGTACTCCCGCTCGGCCTGCTCCAGCTCGGACTCGTGCATGGATCAGGCCTTGCTCAGCGTCTGGAGGGCGAGCCGGAGCAGCCTCGCCACGTCGGGCTCGGGCATCGTCTCGGCGTGCGAGGTCACGGAGGCGACGGCCCTTTCGGCCTCCCTGGCCGACCAGCCGAGGCCCACGAGCCCGGTCTGGACCTGGCTCTCCCAGGCGGCGGTGGGAGTCAGGGGCCCTCCGCGAGAGGTGGACGCGCCGACCGGGGAGCCGATCCGGTCCTTGAGCTCGAGGATGATCCGCTGCGCGCCCTTCTGGCCGATGCCGGGGACCGTCGTGAGCGTCTTCACGTCGTCACTGGCGACCGCGCGTCGGAGCTCGTCGGGAGCATGGACGGCGAGCATCGCCTGGGCGAGCTTGGGCCCGACGCCACTGGCGGTGAGCAGCATCTCGAAGGTCTGCTTCTCGTCCTCCTCAGCGAAGCCGAAGAGCGTCAGCGAGTCCTCGCGCACCACCATGCTGGTCGGCAGCGTCGCCTCCTGGCCGAGGCGGAGGTCGGCGAGCGTGCGCGGGGTGCACATCACCTGCAGGCCGACGCCCCCGACCTCGACGACCGCGGAGGACAGGTCGATCTGGGCCACCCGGCCCCGGACGAAGGCGATCATCGGGCTCCTCCTCGGGCGACGGCGAGTGCCTTCTGCTGGGCCGCCTCGATCCGGGCCAGCGCGCTGCCGCGCCAGATGTGGCAGATCGCCAGCGCGAGCGCGTCGGCAGCGTCGGCCGGTGACGGCGGCGCGTCGAGCCGGAGCAGCCGGGTCACCATCGCCCCGACCTGGGCCTTGTCTGCCCGGCCACTGCCGGAGACTGCCGCCTTCACCTCGCTCGGGGTGTGCAGCGCCACCGGGACGCCACGCCGCGCTGCGACCACGAGCGCGATGCCACTCGCCTGGGCGGTGCCCATGACGGTGCGCACGTTGTGCTGGCTGAACACGCGCTCGACCGCGACCGCGTCGGGCCGGCACCTCTCGATCCACTCCTCGAGTCCGGCCTCGATGGCGACCAGCCGCTGCGCCACCGGCAGGTCGGACGCGGTGCGGACCACGCCGACGCCGACCAGGGTGAGGGGCTGGCCGACGTCCCCGTCGACCACGCCGATGCCGCACCGGGTCAGCCCCGGGTCGATCCCCAGCACGCGCATCTGCGAGACTCCTCGCTCGTCCGAACACCTGTTCGTACCACGCTAGCCGCCAGGCGGGCGGGCGGGTGGGAGCGACGCGCCGGTGGGCTCGGGGACGTCGAATTCCCGAGGTATCTAGGTTTTCTGGCGCACCATCACGCGTCCAGCGACTCCATGACGTCGTCGGAGACGTCGAAGTTGGCGAAGACGTTCTGCACGTCGTCGAGGTCCTCGAGCGCCTCGTAGAGGCGGAGCACCTTGCCGGCGCCGTCCTTGTCGAGCTCGACCTGCATCGAAGGCACGAACGACGCGTCGGCGGAGTCGTAGTCGACGCCCGCCGCCTGAAGAGCGGTGCGGACCGCGACCAGGTCGGTGGCCTCGCTGACCACCTCGAAGGCCTCACCGAGGTCGTTGACGTCCTCGGCGCCGGCGTCGAGGGTCGCCTCGAGCACATCGTCCTCGGACACCTGCTTGCCGTCCTGCTCCTGCGGGACGATCACGACACCCTTGCGCTGGAACATGTAGGACACCGAGCCCGGGTCGGCGAGCGAGCCGCCGTTGCGGTTCATCGCGGTGCGGACCTCCATCGCGGCGCGGTTCTTGTTGTCGGTCAGGCACTCGATCAGGAACGCGACCCCGTTGGGTCCGTAGCCCTCGTACATGATCGTCGTGTAGTCCGCGCCACCGGCTTCGGCGCCGGAGCCGCGCTTGACCGCACGGTCGATGTTGTCGTTGGGGACCGACGACTTCTTGGCCTTCTGGACGGCGTCGTACAGCGTCGGGTTCCCGGCCATGTCACCGCCGCCCATGCGGGCCGCGACCTCGATGTTCTTGATCAGCTTCGCGAACATCTTGCCGCGGCGCGCGTCGATGACGGCCTTCTTGTGCTTGGTCGTCGCCCACTTGGAGTGGCCGGACATTCAGCTGTTCCTTCCGTCGGCATGCACGATCTGGTCCACGAAGTACCGGTGGATGCGCCCGTCTCCCCCGACCTCGGGATGGAACGACGTCGCCAGCAACGGCCCCTGCCGGACCGCGACGATCCTACCCGCGGCCTCGCCCGCCTCCACCCGACCGAGCACCTCGACGGACGCGCCGACCAGCTCGACCCACGGGGCGCGGATGAAGATCCCGTGCACCCGGCCGGGTACGCCGGTCACGGCGAGGTCGCCCTCGAACGAGTCCACCTGGCGCCCGAACGCGTTGCGCCGCACCGTGATGTCGAGCCCGCCCAGGGTCTCCTGGTCGGCGGTGCCGTCGAGCACCCGATCGGCGAGCAGGATCATGCCGGCGCAGGTGCCGAACGCGGGCATGCCGTCGGCGATCCGCTTCTGCAACGGCTCGAACAGCTCGAACGTCCGGGCCAGCTTCGCCATCGTGGTCGACTCCCCGCCCGGTATGACCAGTCCGTCGCACGCCTCCAGCTCCGCCGGCCGGCGTACGGCGAGCGGGTGGACGCCCAGGTCACGGAGCGTGCGCAGGTGCTCGCGAACGTCGCCCTGGAGGGCGAGCACGCCGATCGTGGGGATGGACACGCAACCATCGTAGGGAGCAACGAAATCCGCCGATCATCAGGAACGAAACGTTCCTGTTGCAGGCTTAGCGTGGAGTCACACATCACCGAGAGAAGGAGCTTCATCATGGTCGACTTCCGTATCGAGCTGATCATCCTGCCGGTCAGCGACGTGGACCGGGCACGCGCGTTCTACGGCGACACCCTGGGCTGGCCCGTCGACCACGACCAGACGGTGAGCGAGGAGATCCGCTTCGTCCAGGTCACGCCCCCGGGATCGGCGGCCTCGGTGGCGTTCGGCAAGGGCCTCAGTGAGATGAAGCCCGGCTCGCTCCGGGCGATCCAGGTGGTCGTGGACTCCGCGGACGCCGCGCTCGCGGACCTGAAGGAGCGCGGGGTCGACGCCGACGGTGTCGACGACCAGCCATGGGGCCGTTTCGTGTCGTTCGCCGATCCCGACGGCAACACGTGGACGGTCCAGGAGATGCCCGAATGGTCGGCCCAGCGGACCTGACCCTGGGACTCGACGGCGCGCGCCTCAGCCCACTGGACGCCGCTGCCACCGGGCAGCGACCTCGATCCGGCCCTCGTCGAAGCGCGCGGCGAGGCCGTGGCGCTCGAAGCAGGACACCACGGCGCCCAGCAGAGCGTCACCGGGGGCGGCGTTGGCGGTGCTGCCGTGCCAGAGGTTGACCTCGAGCATCCCCTCGTCGACGGCGTGCCAGACGTCGGCAGCGGTGAACCACGCGATCCCGCGCGGCGTGCGCCCCTCGGCGGTACGGCGGTCCAGCTCGGCCTTGGCGGCCCAGTGGTCCTCGACACCCTGGAGCACCGGGACGTCGTGCTCCGCGCACTCGCCGAACACGGCCTGCAGCCGGTCGTGGTCGGTCTCGGCCGGCCACGTGGCCGACTCGCGTCGCAGGTCCGCCGCGGCGCCCGCAAGCCACGCCCGGGCCAGCACCCCGGCGTCCAGCCCCGGCATCTCCGCCTCGATCGCGGAGACCACCTCGGCGCGCATCCGGCCCTCGTCGAGGAAGCCGGCCCGCACCTGCAGCCGGGCCCAGTCCTGGAGCTCGTCCTCCGGGGAGCGCTTCGCGCCGATCGGCACGAGCTACCAGCCGCGCTCGGCGAGCCGGTGCGGCTGCGGGATCTCCTCGACGTTGATGCCCACCATCGCCTCGCCCAGCCCGCGGGACACCTTCGCCACCACGTCGGGGTCGTCATGGAACGTGGTCGCCTTGACGATCGCAGCCGCCCGCTCGGCCGGGTTGCCGGCCTTGAAGATGCCGGAGCCCACGAAGACGCCCTCGGCGCCGAGCTGCATCATCATCGCCGCGTCGGCCGGGGTCGCGATGCCGCCGGCGGTGAACAGGACGACGGGCAGCTTGCCGTTCTCGGCGACCTCCTTGACCAGCTCGTACGGCGCCTGCAGCTCCTTCGCGGCGACGTACAGCTCGTCGGCCTCGAGGCCCTGCAGCCGGCGCAGCTCGCGCCGGATCGTGCGCATGTGCGTGACCGCGTTGGAGACGTCGCCGGTGCCTGCCTCGCCCTTGGAGCGGATCATCGCCGCGCCCTCGGTGATCCGGCGCAGCGCCTCGCCGAGGTTCGTCGCACCGCACACGAACGGGACCGTGAACGCCCACTTGTCGATGTGGTTCGCGTAGTCGGCGGGGGTGAGCACCTCGGACTCGTCGATGTAGTCCACGCCGAGGCTCTGCAGCACCTGGGCCTCCACGAAGTGGCCGATCCGGGCCTTCGCCATCACCGGGATCGAGACCGCGTCGATGATGCCGTCGATCATGTCGGGGTCGCTCATCCGGCTGACCCCACCCTGCGCGCGGATGTCGGCCGGCACCCGTTCGAGGGCCATCACAGCCACCGCGCCGGCGTCCTCGGCGATCTTCGCCTGCTCGGCGGTGACGACGTCCATGATCACGCCGCCCTTGAGCATCTCGGCCATGCTCCGCTTGACCCGCGAGGTGCCGGTCCCGGTGGTCGGGTGGGTGGTGCCGTGCTGCTGCTCTTCCATGGCTCCAGCCTACGGCCCAGCCGGTGCCCGATGCGCACCGGATCAGGGCCCGTCGAGACCCGCGGGCGGCACGTCGTCGAGGTCCACCGTGGTCGGCTCCGGTGCGTGTCCGGAGAGGTGGAACCAGCGCACCCGTCGCCGCGAGCGCAGCGCCCGCGCGGAGGTCACGTGGTCGTTGTGGAAGCGCCTGGCCAGCTCCACCTTGTGGCAGGCCGCGGCCAGCTCGTCGACCAGGTCCGGTGCCTGCGCCCGCACCGTCGCGACCGTCTCCGGCGAGGCGAACACCGCCCGCAGCACCCGCGACAGCCCGGACTCCGCCTGCGTCTCGGTGGTACGACGGGCGCGCTGGGCGGCGTCGGACAGCAGCACCGCCTCGGGGTCGTCGAGGACACCGCTGCCGGCCAGCTCGAGCACCACGCCCGAGCGCAGTGCGAGCTGGGTGTTGAGCGACTCGCGGCCGAGGTCGACCCGGTGGTGGAGCTGGTCGAGCCGGGTCGCGGTCCACGAGAACCAGGCGCCGACGACAACCACCAGCAGCACCACGGCGAGCGCGACCCAGAGCCCGGTCACGACGCGATCACCCGGATCACCGGCCGACCACGGTCTCGTAGACCCGTTCCACCTCGTCGGTCACCCGTGACCAGTCGTAGCGCCAGACCGCGGCGCCGGCCGCCTGGACGAGTGCGGTGCGCCGGGCGTCGTCGGCGAGCAACGCGTCCACCGCGTCGGCCAGCGCGGCGGCGTCGCCGTTGGGGAAGAGCACGCCGAGTCGACCACCTTCCAGCACCCGGGCGAACGCTGGCAGGTCGGCGGCCACCACCGCCGCGCCGGCGGCCATCGCCTCGGCCAGCACGATCCCGAAGCTCTCGCCGCCGGTGTTCGGGGCAACGTAGACATCCGCGGTGCGCAGGGCGCGTGCCTTGGCCGGGTCATCCACACGGCCGAGGAAGGTCACCTGCCTGCGCACCTGCTCTGGCAGCCGGCTCCGTGCCTCGTCGACATCTCCCCCGCCGACCACGAGCAGCCGCAGTCCCGGTCGCTCGGGCGCCAGCAGCGCGAAGGCTTCGAGCAGCACCGGCAGCCCCTTGCGCCGCTCGTGGAGCCGGCCGATGAAGCACAGCGTCGCGTCCGTCCCGGCCAGCGCCGGGTCGGGCTCGGCGTCGCGGAAGCGGTCGACGTACAGCCCGTTGGGGATCACCACCGGCTCTCCCCCGACGTGCTGCACCTGGGTCTCCCGGGCGTACTCCGAGACCGCGATCCGGGCCGTGATCCGCTCCAGCCGCGGCCGCAGCAGCGCCTTGGCGGCCGACATCGCCCGCGACCGAGGGTTGGACTGGTGGAACGTGGCCACGACGGGCACCTGAAGGTCGGCGGTCGCTCCGAGCGCCAGCAGGCTGAGGCTGGGCGTCCCCGGCTCGTGCAGGTGCACGACGTCGAACCGTCCGTCCTCCAGCCAGCGCTTGACCCGCGCGTTGGCGATCGGCCCGAACAGCACGTGGCCGACGGCTCCGTTGAAGGGCACGGGCACGGCCCGTCCCGCGGCCACGACGTACGACGGCAGCGTCGTCTTGTCGTCGGCCGGCGCCAGCACCGAGACCTCGTGCCCGCGCTTGATCAGCTCCTCCGCGATGTCGCGCACGTGGTTCTGCACGCCGCCCATGGTGTCGAGGGAGTACGGGCAGACGATCCCGATCCTCACGTGCGCACCCCCAGGTCGGCCGTGAAGACCCGCTGCATCATGTGCCAGTCCTGGGGGCGCTCGCGGATCGCGCCCGAGAAGGCGTCCATCACCTGTTGGGTCATCGCCACGACGCCGGCGTCACCGTCGGCGTGCGGCACCGGCTTGTGGAAACGCAGGACCATCTGCGGGCCGTCGTAGCTCAGGGTGACGGGCACCAGTGCGGCCCCGGTACGACGCGCCAGCACCGCGGGACCGGCCGGCACCCGGGCCGCCTCTCCGAGCAGCTCCACCTCGATCCCGGTGCTCGACAGGTCGCGATCGCCGAGCAGGCACACCAGCCCGCCCTTCTTCACCCACCGCAGCAGCGGCAGCATCGGCGACGGCCCGCCGGTCAGCGGCACCACGTGCATCCCGAGCCCGGCCCGGTAGCGCACGAAGCCGTCGTAGAGCCGGGCCGGTTCCAGCCGCTCCGCCACCGTCATCAGCGGCTGCACCTCCCGGCATGCCCAGGCGCCCGCCCAGTCCCAGTTGCCCATGTGCGGCAGCGGGACCACGATCCCCTTGCCGGCGGCCGCCGCCTCGCGGATGACCGGCTCGTCCACGACCCGGGTGCGGCGGACCAGGTCGTCCATCGGCCAGCCCGGGAGCCGGAACGACTCGCACCAGTACCGGAAGTACGAGCGCACGCCCGCATGCACGACGTCGTCGAGCTCGGGGGCCGGTACGACGCGGGACAGGTTGGCGCGCAGCCGCTGCACGCTCGGGCCGTCCGCCGCGTGCACCCGGTCGGCGATCCGGTCGAAGGCCGCGCGGGAAGCCCGCTCGGGAGCCATCCGGACCAGCCGCCAGCCGGCGAGGTAGCCGAGCGTCGCGGCCCGCCCGGTCACGGTCCAGATGTCTGTTCGGGAGCGACCAGAGACTGCTTGCGCACCATCAGGATCCGCTGCAGCACGGTCACGGTGCTGGCCGCGGCGAGCGCCCACAGCGTGACCTCGACCAGGATCGGCAGGTCCAGCATTCCCGCGAGCCCGGTCATCAGCAGGATCGAGACCAGCCGGTCGGACCGCTCGGCGATGCCGCCCTTGGCCTGCATGCCGAGCGACTCGGCGCGCGCCCGGGCGTAGGAGGTGACGGACCCCATCACCAGGCAGTAGAGCGTCACGCACACGTAGAGCTGCGAGTCGCCGGGGCCGGCGAAGTAGAGCAGCAGGCCACCGAAGATCGCCCCGTCGCCGATCCGGTCGAGGGTGGAGTCGAAGAACGCGCCGAAGCGCGAGGTGCGTCCGGACGCGCGCGCCATGTAGCCGTCGATCAGGTCGGAGAAGACGAACGCCGAGATCACGAGCACGCCGATCAGCAGCTCGCCCTGCGGGAAGAAGACGAGTGCGCCGGCGCAGACCCCGAGCGTGCCGACCAGCGTGACGGCGTCAGGACTCACGCCCAGACGCAGCAGCAGGTCGCCGACGGGTTTGAACACCCCGGTCCAGAACGCGCGAAATCTCTCCAACATGGCGGCGTCAGGGTATCGACACGCGGTGCCGTCTCATGACCGGCGTACCGTGGCAGCACGGAGCCGTCCAGGCTTCCAACCAGGGAGCCACGATGGCCGACAAGTCACCCCGTCAAGGCATGTCCAAGAAGTCCGGCAAGTCCCTGAAGGAGAAGCGGGCCGACAAGCGCGCGAAGAACGCTCCCGCCGAGTCGATCATGCCGCCGGGCAAGAAGCGCTGAGGTGGCCGACGCGTCACCGCGCACACCGGCGAGCCTCGGGGTCGTCGGGACCTCCGCCAAGGAGAACGAGCGCCGGCTCCCCCTCCATCCCGACCACCTGACGCGGATCGACGAGAGTCTTCGGCGCCGGATCACCCTCGAGGACGGGTACGGCGAGCGCTTCGGGTACTCCGACCACGACCTGGCACCGCTCGTCGCCGGGTTCGCGCCCCGCGCCGAGGTGATCGCCACCTCCGACGTGGTGCTGCTGCCCAAGCCGCAGCTCGCCGACGTCGCCCTGATCCAGCCCGGGAAGGTGCTGTGGGGCTGGCCGCACTGCGTGCAGGACCGCGCAATGACCCAGTTGGCCATCGACCGGGACCTGACCCTGATCGCGTTCGAGGCGATGAACCACTGGACCGTGGACGGGTCCGTCGGGGTGCACGTCTTTCACGCCAACAACGAGCTGGCCGGCTACTGCTCGGTGCTCCAGGCGCTGGAGCTGCGCGGGCTGACCGGCGACTACGGGCGGCGCCTCACCGCGGTCGTGATCGGCTTCGGTGCCACCGCCCGTGGCGCGGTGACCGCACTCAACGCCCACGGCGTCCACGACGTGAACGTGCTCACCCACCGACGGGTCGCCGCCGTTGGGTCCCCGATCCACTCCGTGCGCATCGTGCAGTTCGACCACGACCCGGTCCCGCCGCACCTCGGCCACGTGATCACGGCGAAGGGACGCGTTCCGCTCGCACCGTTCCTGGCCGAGCGCGACATCATCGTCAACTGCACGCTCCAGGACACGGCGGCACCGCTGATCTACCTCGCCGACGAGGACCTGCCGCTGCTACGGCGGGGAACCTTGATCGTCGACGTGTCCTGCGACCTCGGCATGGGGTTCAGCTGGGCGCGACCGACGTCCTTCGACGAGCCGATGTTCGAGGTCGGCGACGGTGTCGCCTACTACGGCGTCGACCACAGCCCGTCGTACCTCTGGAACTCCGCGACCTGGGTGAACAGCGAGGCGCTGCTGCCGTTCGTGGAGACGGTGCTGGCCGGACCGGAGGCCTGGGACGAGGACGAGACGATCCAGCGCGCGATCGAGATCCGCGGCGGGCACGTCGTCAACCCGGCGATCCTGGCCTTCCAGGGCCGCTCCGCCGAGCACCCGCACCGGGTCTCGTCCGACGCCTGAGACTTCAGGCCCAGGCGTCTGCGAGCAGCTCGGCGGTCTGCTCGAGCAGCTGAGGCAGGGTCTTGGTGCCGCCGAGCACGGTGATGAAGTTCGCGTCGCCCGACCAGCGTGGTACGACGTGCTGGTGCAGGTGCTCCGCGAGCGAGCCACCGGCAACCCCTCCCAGATTGATCCCGATGTTGAAGGCGTGCGGACCGCTCACCTGCTTGAGCACCTCGACCGCACGCCGGGTCGCCGCCATCAGCTCGGCGGCCTCCTCGTCGGCCAGGTCCTCGAGGTCGGGGACGTGCCGGTAGGGCATCACCATCAGGTGGCCCGGGTTGTACGGGTGCAGGTTGAGCACCACGAAGACCGTCTCGCCGCGGGCCACGACCAGGTCACCGTCGCGCGGCTCGCGCATCGCACAGAACGGGCAGCCCTCGGTGTCGTCGTCGGGTGCCGCGACGACGTACGCCATCCGGTGCGGGGTCCAGAGCCGGTCGAACCCCTCGAAGCCATCGTTCACACTTGCACGCGCTTCGCGACGGCGTCGGTCACGCGCTGCACGGCCTCGTCGACCCTCACCCCGTTGTCCTGGTCACCGTTGCGGTAGCGGAAGGACACCGCGCCCTCCTCCATGTCGCGGTCGCCGGCGATCACCATGAACGGCACCTTCTGCAGCTGGGCGTTGCGGATCTTCTTCTGCATCCGGTCGTCGGAGTCGTCGATCTCGACCCGGAGCCCGGCGCCACGCATCTTCCGCGCCACGTCGGCGAGGTAGTCGTTGTGGCGCTCGGCGATCGGGATCGCCTGCACCTGCACCGGAGCCAGCCAGGGCGGGAACGCGCCCGCATAGTGCTCCACGAGCACGCCGATGAACCGCTCGATCGAGCCGAACTTGGCGGAGTGGATCATCACCGGCCGCTGCCGGGTGCCGTCCGCGGCCTGGTACTCGAGCTCGAACCCCCGCGGCTGGTTGAAATCGTACTGGATCGTCGACATCTGCCAGGTGCGGCCGATCGCGTCGCGCGCCTGGACGGAGATCTTGGGCCCGTAGTACGCGGCGCCGCCCGGGTCGGCGACCAGCTCGAGGCCGGAGTCGGTGGCGACCTTCTCCAGCACCGCGGTGGCCTCGGCCCACTCGTCGTCGTCGCCGACGAACTTGTCCGGCCTGGAGTCGTCGCGGGTCGAGAGCTCGAGGTAGTAGTCGTCGAGCCCGAAGTCACGGAAGAGTCCGAGGCAGAAGTCGAGAAGGTGCTTGATCTCAGCCGGTGCCTGCTCCTTGGTGACGTAGGAGTGTGAGTCGTCCTGGGTCATGCCGCGCACCCGGGTCAGCCCATGCACGACGCCGGACTTCTCGTTGCGGTAGACGCTGCCGAACTCGAACAGCCGCAGCGGCAGCTCTCGGTAGGAGCGTCCGCGCGACCTGAAGATCAGGTTGTGCATCGGGCAGTTCATCGCCTTGAGGTAGTAGTCCGCGCCCTCCATCTCCATCGGCGGGAACATTCCCTCGGCGTAGTACGGCAGGTGCCCGGAGGTGTGGAAGAGCCCCTCCTTGCTGATGTGCGGGGTGCCGACGTACTCGAAGCCCTCCTCGATGTGGCGCCGGCGCACGTAGTCCTCCATCTCCCGCTTGATCACGCCGCCCTTGGGGTGGAAGACCGCCAGCCCCGAGCCGATCTCGTCGGGGAACGAGTAGAGGTCGAGGTCGCGGCCGAGCCTGCGGTGGTCGCGCCTCTCGGCCTCCTCGATCCGGTGCAGGTGCGCCTCGAGCGCCTCCTTGCTCTCCCATGCGGTGCCGTAGATGCGCTGGAGCTGGACGTTCTTCTCGTCGCCACGCCAGTACGCCGCCGCACTGCGCATCAGCTTGAACGCCGGGATCCGCTTGGTGGTCGGTAGGTGCGGGCCACGGCACAGGTCCTTCCAGGCCAGCGAGCCGTCGCGCCTGAGGTTGTCGTAGATGGTGAGCCCGCCCGCGCCGACCTCGGCGCCGGCGCCTTCGGCGATCTCCTGGGCGGCGTCGCCTTCTCGTTGGTCGAGCTTGGTCCCTCCTGAGCCCGTCGAAGGGTCGAGACCCGACTTGAGCCCGATCAGCTCCAGCTTGTAGGGCTCGTCGGCCAGCTCGGCGCGCGCGTCGTCGTCGGAGACCGGGCGCCGGGAGAAGCGCTGGCCCTCCTTGATGATCTTGCGCATCCGGGTCTCGAGCTTCTCGAGGTCCTCGGGCACGAACGGGGTCGGGACGTCGAAGTCGTAGTAGAAGCCGTCGTGGATCGGGGGGCCGATCCCGAGCTTCGCCTCCGGGAACAACTCCTGGACCGCCTGCGCCAGGACGTGCGCGGTGGAGTGGCGCAGGATGTCGTGGCCGGCGTCGGCGTCGATCGCGACCGGCGCGACGACGTCGCCGTCG
>Ga0207691_10002270_pt1 | contig 18834 bp, 17 predicted proteins | sample KBSM13metaG_FD_184327 | JGI IMG/M metagenome (GOLD analysis project Ga0207691, IMG submission 184327) | Miscanthus rhizosphere microbial communities from Kellogg Biological Station, Michigan, USA - KBS M1-3 metaG (SPAdes) (version 2) | ecosystem: Host-associated > Plants > Roots > Rhizosphere >... | reverse complement strand
ACGGTTCCGCTGATCCCGATCGCGGGGGTATGGATTGTTCGGGGTTCATTTATTATTTGCTGCGCAAGAATGGCGTTTCCGATGTGCCACGTGATGCCAGCAGTCAGTATGTGTGGATCCGCAGGTCAGGAAACTTTCGGGCTGTTTTGAGTCGCAACATCAACTCGTTTGAACTCGACGAGCTCAAACCTGGCGATCTTCTCTTTTGGACCGGCACCTATAGCATCGAGCGCGATCCGCCGGTCACTCACACCATGATTTACCTTGGGAAAAGAACGAAGGCACGCGGACCGGTCATGGTCGGCTCGAGCGATGGCCGAACCTATGAAGGGGTCCAGCGGTTTGGGGTTAGTGTGTTTGATTTCAAAGCTGGACGAGTCAAGGAAGGCGCGACCGGAGACAATTCACCGCGATTCGTCGGTTACGGGAAGATTCCCGGTCTCGGCGAAGGTCACCCTAACGATCAAGAGAAGGCGAAGGAGAAGGAGAAATAGCTGCCAGCGAAGAGTCGTTAGGTAAAGCTTTGGGCTGAGAATGAGTGTGGCGATAATGCTGCGTCGCCAAACCGAGGATCAAAGCCAGCACGACGAAGGCAATCGTGCGTTGTTCCTGTCGGGTGAGAACAAACATTTCGAGCCTGTTGCGCAGACTCATACGGCGTAGGGGATAGGGTCGGCGACGCCCGCCTCGCGGAAGCCTTTCAAGCGCAACTGGCAGGAATCGCAGACACCGCAGGCCAACCCGTCCACCGTCGGATCGTAGCAGCTATGAGTCATAGAGTAGTCTATCCCTAACGACAAACCCTGCTGGATGATCTCGGCTTTGCTCATGGCAATAAGCGGAGCGTGAATCGTGATCCCATTTCCTTCGACTCCGGCACGTGTGGCCAGGTTGGCCATTTCCTGAAAGGCGCTGATGAATTCAGGGCGGCAATCAGGATAACCGCTGTAATCAACTGCGTTCGCGCCAATAAAAATGTCGGACGCCGGAAGCACTTCTGCCCAGGCGAGGGCGTAGGAAAGAAAGATGGTGTTGCGGGCTGGGACATACGTTACCGGAATTTCCTGCGCCATTTGCGCAACGGAACGACCCGTCGGGATTTCTCCAGGGGCGGTTAGGGCCGAGCCACCGAAGACACGCAGATCGATTTCGGCAATGCGATGCTCGCGCGCGCCTAACGAACGAGCAATCTTCTCCGCGGCCGCGATTTCACGTTCGTGGCGCTGACCGTACCGAAAAGAAAGCGCGTAGGACCCAAAACCCTGCGCCCGGCTGAGGGCGAGGACAGTGGCTGAATCGAGTCCGCCGCTCAGCAGCACGACCGCGCGCTTCATCGCGTTCCGCGGTCCGCGTCGTCCGGGTGGGTTGCGGTAATTGTTAGGCTAATCCCTCCGCGCGAAGCGAATTCGGCGTGCACAATCATTTTCCGCGGCGCGCACGCCTGCACGAGATCGTCGAGAATGTGATTTGTAACTTCTTCGTTGAAAGCTTTCTCGTTTCGATAGGACGAGAGATAAAACTTGAGCGACTTCGTTTCGAGGCAACGTTTTCCGGGCAGATATTCGATCGTGATCTCTGCGAAGTCCGCCTGGCCGGTAATTGGGCAGAGCGAGGTAAAGTCCGCCGACTCAAATCGGATCCAGAAGGGCCGGCGAGCGGGGTTGGGGAACGTCTCCAGGATTTCGGCAGAAGGCTTCGTCGGAAGACGCTTTTCGCTGCGCCCGAGAAGTCGAAACGGTTTGCCGTCTTTTTTCTTCGCCACTGCGGAACTTACGATTCGTTAGCGCGGCATCAATCCGAATGTAGCGTGCGCTGTCCCCAGCGCAGAAGTTGGCGTTGCAGCGGGGGCGCCTCTTCATTTCCGCTGAGGACAGCGGGCGCTACAACCGTTAGTCTGGATGCTGTGCCTTGGGATTGAGCAGAGCGCGCTGACGATCGCCGAGCCCATGGTAATTCCAGTAGTCGATTTTCAGACTGCGCTTCATTTGCATCTTACTACCATCGGCTGCTTCCCATTTTCGTAGCAGAAATGGAAAATCGCGATCGAGCATAAAGCGATCGATCCCGGCGTCATGCTGCACCGTGACATAGATCCCATGCTCCTGTATTTCGTAATGCACCTGGGCCGGTCTCCAGACCAGATCCTCTTTTTTTGAATTGATGATGGTCGGAGCGAGCTGGATCTCGAAATCGCCGCTCGGTTTGGTGAAATCGATCGTTCGCACTCGTAGCGGAAGTTCGTCGTAAAAGAATCCGTTAGGCGGAAGCGTCACCTTTTCTTTGCCCTGGCCCATTCCGTCCCAATAGGTGTGCCATTGATAGTCGAAAACTTCTCCGCCGCGGCGCCCTTCCTTGTAGGTATTGCCGCAACTGTCGCTGCTCGTGAAAGAAAACTTTGCCAGGCGCGCGTTGTCCGCTCGCCAGAAGTTCGAATGCATTTGCTGATAGACATAGAGGCCGGTCGGAATGTGCAGAACCTGGTTCAATTTCAGGACCTGGATCACACCGGGTCGCTGCCAATCATCCGGCTTAACGAATTGCCGGTAATCAAACGGCTCGCGCACGAGGATGTGAAGAACTTCGGTCTGACGCGGCTGGCCGTATTTCATGATTTGGGCGTCGTAGATGTCGAACTCGGCTTTGCCGTCGTTCCAATAACTGGCGTTCTGGACAAAGGCGGGAGTGAACTGTCCAAACGCGGGCAGTGCCCGAGAAATCGCAAAGGCGACCAAAGCAAGGAGCGGCTTTTGCATGGCGCTCTCTGAAGGTAGCGCCCGTTGCGCATCCCACAATCTTTCCTTAAACTCGCGCTTCCAAATGTCGAACGACCCAGAGAACGCTCGCCCGGTTGAGAATCCTCCCACCGGCGGGATCGAACAAGCCGGAGTGATCGACTTTTTCGCTCACGACACCAAAACCGATCAGGTGTTGCTGGTTATGTTTGAGTCGCGTTCTTGGGATGATTCCGAACTCCAGCTTTTCCAAGTGCAGGAGAAGTTTAACGCCTACGTTTCATTTCTCCTCGATGGCGAACTGGCTGAAGCGCATCCCGAATTGGCGGACAAGAACGCGCGGATCGAATTGCGTTGTGCCGACATGCCGAAGGGTCGCGCGCTCGATTTGCTCAACTCAATCCATGATCAGCTCGCGTTTCAGGACATTCGTGTCGAAGTGATCGTGGAGGATCGGAGCGGCAGTTGTGGCGAAGGGTGTACTTGCCATTGATTACGTCTAACCACGAAAGGCCGGCCGCTCCTTCACCCGCGTTACGGCTTGGATGAGGCTCTTGATTTGTTGCTCGACGATTTGCGTCGAAATTCGATCATGCGATCGCTGAATCATCTTTTCGAAAATAATAAGGCCTGGGCGGCTCGTATCCTGGAGAACGAGCCCGATTTTTTTCGCCACCTTTCGGGCCAGCAATCGCCCAGCTATCTATGGATCGGTTGCGCCGACAGTCGGGTGCCGGCAAATCAAATCGTCGGGCTCCAACCGGGAGAGTTGTTCGTCCACCGCAACGTCGCCAACATCGTTGTTCACACCGATTTGAATTGTTTGTCGGTCATGCAATTCGCGGTCGAGTTGCTCAAGGTCAGGCACATCATTGTGTGTGGCCATTACGGCTGCAGCGGTGTGCAGGCTGCGCTCCGGCGTGATCGGCTCGGTCTGAGCGATAATTGGATTCGCCATGTTCAGGATGTTCGCCAGAAACACGAGGCGATTGTGGCGGGAGCGGGCGACAACGCCGCCAACCGGCTCTGCGAGCTTAACGTGATCGAGCAGGTTTCAAATGTTTGCCAGACAACCATCGTCCTCGACGCGTGGGAACGTGGACAGGAGCTGTGGATTCACGGTTGGATCTACGGATTGAACGATGGATTGCTGCGCGATCTGAATGTAACCGTGGCGGGTGCTGACGAAACTGTTGCGGCTTATCAAGCGGCGATCGCGGGACTGTCGTAAATCTCAGCGCGCAACGTAACTGCTTGTCATCCCGAGCCGCGCAGATCAGGCAGGGATCTCCCGGGCGCAATCGCCGTTTTCCCTTCGTTCTTAAACGAGCTCTACAACTGTGAGATTTCTCTCCGTCCTCCGGCGATCGGGATAACAACCGAGAGTGCGGCCTCCCGCTCCGTTGACCATACCATGCCGCACCCGCATAGTGGGGCCCTCCATGTCGATCGAGCTCACCCGAAATTTCTGCATCATCGCGCATATCGATCATGGCAAGACGACTTTGTCGGATCGTTTGCTTGAGCGCACGGGGACAATACAAGCCCGCGAAAAGCAGGATCAGCTTCTCGATTCGATGGACTTGGAACGTGAACGCGGAATCACGATTAAGGCCCATCCGGTTGCGATGCGTTACACGGCAAAAGATGGCCGGGAATACCATCTCAACCTGCTCGACACCCCGGGCCATGTCGATTTCGCTTACGAGGTTTCACGAAGTCTCGCGGCTTGCGAAGGAGCGCTCCTCATTGTCGATGCAGCGCAGGGCGTCGAAGCGCAGACGGTCGCCAATGTCCACCTCGCGCACAAGCAGGGCCTGACAATCGTGCCGGTGATCAACAAGATCGATTTGCCGAACGCCGACCTGCCTTCAGTGCATCGACAGCTCGAAGAGATCCTGGCCATTCCAGCAGAGGAAGCGATCGATTGCAGCGCGAAGATGGGTATCGGGATCGACGAAATTCTGGAAGCGGTCGTGCATCGCATTCCGGCGCCTCCGCAGCCGGAAGACGACAAATTGCGCGCGCTTGTTTTTGACTCGGTCTTCGACATCTACCGCGGGGTGGTGGCGTATGTGCGCGTTTTTTCGGGAAGCGTGCAGGCGGATCAGCAAATCAAAGTGATGAGCACCGACACGCGTTACGAAGTGAAGGAGGTGGGTGTGTTTACCCCGAAGATGTTCGCGCAGCCGATGCTCGAAGCGGGTGACGTGGGTTATGTGATTGCGAATATCAAGACGACGTCCGAGCTGAAGATTGGCGACACCATGACCGACCAGCGTCATCCGGCGACCAGGCCGCTGCCTGGTTTTCAGGAAATTCATCCGATGGTTTTCAGCGGAATTTACCCGATCAACACGGCCGACTTCGAGCATTTGAAAGCCGCCATCGGCAAGCTGCGGATGAACGATTCAGCCTTCGTTTATCAACCGGAAAGCTCGGTCGCGCTGGGCTTCGGATATCGCTGCGGCTTTCTCGGATTGCTGCACATGGAGATCATCCAGGAACGGCTAAGGCGCGAGTACGACATGGATATCATCGCGACGTCACCGAGCGTGGTTTACGAAGTGGTCACGACGCGCGGCGAGACGCTGCTCATCGACAATCCGGCGCAATTGCCCGATCCGAGTCTGATCGAAGAAATTCGCGAGCCGATTGTGAAGGCCTACATTCTTTGCCCTAACGAAAGCATCGGCGACATCCTCCAGCTCATTCTGGAGAAACGCGGGACGATGGATCACACCGAGTCACTCGACACCCGCCGCGTCATGCTGCATTGCGAGCTGCCCCTCAACGAAATCCTGGTCGATTTTAACGACAAGATCAAGAGCATCAGCCGCGGCTACGCTTCGATGGATTACGAGCACGCCGGTTATCGCGCGTCGAAACTGGTCAAGCTCGATCTGCTTGTGAACGGCGAGCCAGTCGATGCATTCTCGACCATTGTGCATCGCGACCGAGCAGAGCCGCGTGGCCGTCAGCTCGCTGCGAAATTGAAAGAAGTCATCCCGAAGCAGCTTTACCAGGTGGTGATTCAGGCGGCGATCGGTGGAAAAATCGTCGCGCGCGAGACGATCTCGGCCATGCGAAAAAATGTCACCGCCAAGTGTTACGGCGGCGACATCACACGCAAACGCAAATTGCTCGAGAAGCAAAAGGAAGGCAAAAAGCGGATGAAGAGCATCGGCAAAATCAACATCCCGCAAGAGGCGTTCATTGAAGTCCTGAAGTCCTCGCAGTAGCTCCCGAACGAATTGATTGGAAGGCGATGCTCCGCGATCGCCAATGCTGATTGAACGGCCACGTCTCACCAGCGTCTACAATATCCTTTGCAAATGTCGTTCCTCAGCTAGCGTTTCGCCGCATGTTCCAGCCGAAATACATCCAGCATAGTCAGCTCCTCGTGCGGCACGCCGAGAAGCTGATTCGCTACCGGCGCGATCTCTTGAGTGACGCGACCATCGCGGAGCTGCGCGCCCAGATCGAGCGGGTGAACGCGGCGATGAAGGTGCGCGACCAGCGTGCTACCCACGAGGAGTCGGAGAAACTCAATGCCCTTTTGACCGCCCACACTCCGCCTCATCGGCACGCGGTTTGGCGCGAGAACGTGGAAGTCATACTGGTTGCGATCGTCGTCGCGATCGGCATTCGCTCCTATTTTATCCAGCCGTTCAAAATCCCGACCGGGTCAATGCAGCCGACATTGAATGGCATTATCGGTCATCCTTCCGGAACTCCCTCACCTAACTTTGTTCGGAAGATCGTCGAATTTGTGGTCTTCGGCCGTAATTACATTGACGTCGTTTCCGGACAGGAAAACACCGTTCAAAATGTTTCTTCGAAAAAGTTTCTCTTCTTTTTCACTCTTTCGCGGATCGAATGCGATAACCAGTCCTTCACGGTTTATTGTCCACCGGAAATCTTGCGGCAGGATTTTCAGGTTTATCCAGGGAACGTTTATCATCCCGGCCAGGTAATTGCGCGCGGTGCCGTCGACACGGGTGATCAGGTCTTTGTCGATAAGTTTAGCTACAACTTTGTTAACCCCCATCGCGGCAACGTTTTTGTCTTTCGCACCAATCACATTCTCGGCATTCGAGAAGATCCCGAAGCGGGCGCGCCTTTCTATATCAAGCGTCTGACTGGCACGCCGGGCGATGAGCTGCGGATTGATTCTCCGAAACTCTATGTGAACGGCGAACTGGCGACGAGTTTCGGTATGCAACGGGTGATGGCAGCGAAACCTCCTTACCGGGGTTATGCGCCGGGGCAAGGGTTGTTGGGAACTCCGGAACGCAGCTTTGTCGTTCCGGCTCACAGCTATTTTGCGATGGGCGACAACAGTTACAATAGCTATGACAGTCGCTATTGGGGACCGGTGCCGGAAGAGAACCTGGTTGGACGAGGTCTCTTTGTTTACTGGCCTTTTGCGCCGCACTTTGGTTTTATTCGTTAGGCGCATCGATTGGACGATGAACGGTGCGCGTTAACCGTAAAATTGATATCGACGTCGCTTTCTCACGACTGCCCTTTCACTTAGAGTTCGCGGATTGGAACTCGACTGGCTTAACCAGTCGAGTTTTCTAAAGCCCCGGAAATTATTCGATCTAAATGTTACTGGCGCTAAGTGGGGTGATGGGATATTTCGACCCTCCAGTATTGACCTACTCGATCGCGCCCGCTCTTTATCCATTGCTCGGGTTATTGCTCGGTTACATCTTGCTGATGTGGACCAATCCGGTCCGCGTTGCCTTGCGCGACGGATTTCGCTGTTGCGTTCGATTCAAGCGTCTCTGGATAGTCTTTGCCTTGCTCGCGCTGGCCTACTCCGCATTTCAGTTCACCACCTTGACTCCCCTGGAGCCGACAGCCGATTTGCGACTGGAGCAATTCGCTTTCTGGAGCTCCTGGCATTGGCCGCTTTTTTCGCAGGTCTGGCAGGAAAGCCTGCTCCATACGGTTGAATCGGTAGCAGGCATCTTCGATGCCATCGCCACCACCTATCCGCTTTCGGTATTGGCGGCGTTTCTTCTTATCCTCAATTGGCGTGGATTGCATCGCAGTCTTATTCGCGCCTTGAGGAAGCAATTCGGTTTTGGCGGATGGTTGATCTATCTCGGAGTTTTGCTGAGCGCGTTTGCTTCGCTGGTCAAGCCGTTGATTTACTGGCAGGGGCTTGAGCGCACTCACTTGCTTTCAAAGGCGCATTTCCTTCAGACATCGGCCACGATCGATACGGTTGCGTTCGTGTTTGAATATCTCTGTGCAGTTTACGTGCAGGTCTATCTGATCACGGTTTGCCTGGCCTGGATTAAGGGGTTGCACTTTCGGGAGGGGGCATTGCTGAGATTTGCGATGCGCCGATTCAGCTTCGTCTTGAAATGGCTTGGTCTTACTGTGCTGGTGAGCACTCTGTTGCTGCGTGTCCCACTCTTAATCGCATACTTTCGGGATTTACCGGGAGTGCTCGACTATTTGCCCGCGGCTCGTTGCGCAATCGTTGTGTTCATCTTCTGTTTTGCCACGATGCAGATTTCTCTCGTCCTCCATAACGAGACTTTGCGCGAAGCCTTTCGAGCGCACGGCGAATTCTTGAAGCGCCGCGCCTTTCGCTTCGGTTGGTTCCTTTTGATTTGCGGTCTGCACTATTGGTTCCTCGCACTGGCTGACACAACCATACGCGACGCCGCGACGGAAAGGGCGCTCGCCTTGATCGTGTGGAAACTCTTTTACATTTCCGTTCGGGCAATTGTCAGCGGCTGGCTACTGGCGAGCTGGGTTTGTCTCTTTCGTCAATGTGAGATCGGTCGAGTCAACCGCGAAAGCTGGATTCGTTACTAGCATCGTGCAAACCGAACCATCAAGTGCCGTCGAAATCACGCGCGCGAGCAAATCAAATCTGGCTTTTGCCTTTGTCTCGTTAGGCAAGGAACGACGGCGCGACATTACCATCTTCTACGCCTTTTGCCGGTTGATCGATGACATCGCCGATTCGCCGGAGTTGCAGATGGAAGAAAAGGCGAGCCGCCTGCTTTCCTGGCGTCGAGCGCTACGTGGTCCGATGCCGGATGAACCGGCGCTCGCTCCCGAAGTGCGAGGATTGACTGAAAAATACGCCATCACGCCGGCGATGCTGGAGGAAATCATCGACGGCGTGGAGATGGACCTGACAATCGCACGCTACGAAACCTTTGCCGCGCTGCGCCAATATTGTTACCGGGTGGCGAGTGCGGTCGGACTCGTCAGCATTGAAATTTTTGGTTATCGAAATCCAGCCTGCAAAGAGTACGCGATCGAACTCGGGCTCGCTCTTCAGGTGACCAACATCGTGCGCGACGTCCGTAAGGACCTCGAGAACGGACGAATCTACCTGCCCCGGGAAGACCTGGCTGCCTTCAAATACTCCGAAACGGATTTGGCCGCGCGAGTCTACGACGAACGGTTTGTTGGGTTAATGCAGTTCGAAGCGGACCGTGCGGAACAGTATTTTCAAAAGGCCGCGGCGGTTCTCCCGGCGGAGGACCGGAAAGCGATGGTCAGCGCTGAGATCATGGCCTCGATTTATCATGCGCTCCTTCGCAAGATGGAACGGGATCGGTTCCGGGTTTTCGAGCGCGATTACCGATTGCATAAATTATCCAAGATCGGTCACGCCGCCCGACAGTTGCTGAGGCTTTTTTGAATAGCCGCTTGCAACATCCGTCGTAAGATTAAAGTTCGAATCTCAATCATCATGAAAAAGTATTTTGTCCCAGCGGCATCGGCCGCCCTTCTTTTAACCATGGGCCTCACTTCTTGTGAAACGCCCGCCGGACAGGGAGCGGGCTTCGGGGCCCTCACTGGCGCAGCGGCCGGTGCGCTCATTGGCGGTGCCGCTACGGGCCACGGTGAAGGCGCCGCCATTGGCGCTGGTGCTGGGGCATTGGCCGGCGCGCTGATTGGCGCGGCGGTGGCTGAGGATCAGGCCAAGTATTACCACGCTCCTCCGGGAGGGTATCCCTATGCGGAACGGACTGAGACACCAGGATATGTTTACAGTCCGTACGGAAACCACAACGTAATCGACGTCCGTGGGGTGCCGGAGGGCGCGCTGGTGCGGGATCCTTCGACTGGCGGGATTTTCCGGAAGCCGTAACGCTGGCCTTCGACTGCTGTAGCGGACTTCGGAAAGATACACGGACGACACGGAGGTCATCCCTCCAGATGCGCTGGGACAGCGCACTCTACAACGCGTAGCGGGGTCAACGACCGCGGCTAGACCGCAACTCATCGACCAGCTTGCGGGTTGGGTCGTCCATCCGAACTAATTCCGGCCAGCCGCGCGTATAGCCTTCGCCGCTAAGTTTGCGCGTGGCATCTAGGCCCATGTGCGAACCGACATTCTGGACGCTCGGGGCGTGATCGAGCGAATCGCTCGGATTAGTGATGATCGTGCTGTCCCGTTTAGGGTCAGTGTTGGCGCACATTCGGAAGAGGACTTCGCTCGTGTTCTGCACGTCGCAATCTTCGTCCACCACCACGATGTATTTGCTGAACATCATTTGTCCCATTCCCCAAAGTCCATGCATGACCTTAAAGGCCTGATAGGGGTATTGCTTGCGAATGCTGACGAAAACGAGGTTGTGGAAAACACCTTCCGCCGGGAGCGCCATATCGACAATTTCGGGAAAGTTCATTTTGAAAACCGGCAGAAAAATTCGCACGCTCGCCGAGCCGAGGTAGAAATCTTCCATCGGCGGAACACCAACGATCGTGGTCGGATAAACCGCCTCGCGGCGATGGGTAACGGCAGTGAGATGAAAGACAGGGTAATCCTCGACTGCGGTATAAAACCCGGTGTGATCGCCGAATGGTCCTTCGGGGCGCATCTCCCCCGGTTGCACATAACCTTCGAGGACGAAATCAACGTCGGCCGGCACCTCCAGATCGTTCGTTAGGCATTTCACGAGTTCGACCGATTTCTTGCGCAGGAAGCCGGCGAAAAGTATTTCATCGAGCCCATCCGGCAGTGGCGCGGTGGCGGCGAAGGTATAAGCCGGATCTCCACCGATCGTGACTGTGACCGGCATCCGTTCATTGCGCTCGTAGTAGAGCTTGCCGTGACGTGCTCCCACTTTGTGAACCTGCCAATGCATCCCGGTCGTGCGATCGTCGTAAACCTGCATGCGATACATCCCGAGGTTGCGGGCCCCCGTTTCCGGATCGCGGGTATGCACATTTGGAAACGTGATGAAGCGTCCGCCATCCTTCGGCCAGCATTTCAAGATCGGAAGATCGTGAAGCGAGAATTCGTTCGAACCATCGAAGCGATGCACCACTTCCTGGCACGCTGCGCCTTTCACGTGCTTCGGCCGGGCGTGGAGCAGGTTCAGGCCCTGTTTGAGCAACGTCCATCCCTCACGCAAATCAGTCGGCGGTTTTGCTTTCAGGATGAGAGAAATTTCCTGCGCGAGATCGCCGATGCTCTCCACCTGAAGCGCGAGAGCCATTCGCTTTTCCGACCCCATGGTGTTGATCGCGACAGGAAACTTCGAGACTTGGCCGTTGATCAACGGCTGTTCGAAGAGGAGCGCCTTGCCGCCACCCGGCGATTTCATTTCGCGATCAGCCCATTCGGCAATGACAAGATCTGTCTCGGCCGGGATGGTGACGCGCTTCAGTTCGCCGGCCTTTTCCAGCGCGCTGAGAAATTGAGAAAAAGACGCGTAAGCCATTTCGTTGCCTAACGGTTCTCTACTCCGCTTTTCGGCGTGTGGCCAGTCAGCCCCGCGGGCGATGTGTTAGTGCGAGAGGTCGAAAAGCTCGACGAGAGCAAGTCCGCTATCGCTTCCTTTGGCCAGGACCAGAGCGGTATAGTTCCCGGGTGCAAGGTTCGTGTGAATTACGGCCTCGAGGGGATCGGTTGGCTCAAGGTTTTCCACGGCAACTACCGCGTCACTGCCGGGGATGTAATCGTCGTTGCTCAGGACAAGCGCGCCGTTCACATCACGCAGTTCCAGGACAGGATCGGCTAATGGATTGTCTATCCCGCGGTCGGCGAGTTCCGGCCCAAGCGCGCGCAACACCACGGTGGAGTCACCGGTCCCATTCCCGCCCGCGATAAAACCACCAATCAGCGGGTTATCGGCATCGACGAAGCCACGAGTGCTAAGATTCGAAAGCGTCGAGTCGGCGTTAGGCGCAAGGTCGTAAGCTTCCACCAGAGCCGTGCCGGTCGTGCTGTTGTTTCCACGGACGACGACTGTATAGGCACCAGGATCCAGCGGGATAACGAGAGCTGCCTCTAGATCATCGGTCGGTGGAACACCGGTATCCTCAATCGCACCCTGTTGGGTATCCTTCCAATCGTTATTAAAAGCGATCAGGGCCCCGGTTGAATCGTGCAATTCCAGAACCGGATCAGGTAACGGGTTCGGAACGCCCCGATCGGAAAGCGATGGTCCAAGCGCCCGGAGAAGAACATCTTTGGTGTCAGTGCCGACGACGATGAATCCGCCAATCAAAATATTATCCCCGGTCAGCACTTCGCCTCGAGTGGAGAGGTTGGCGAATTGCGAGGCGGGCGGCACCGCCTGGAAGTCAGAGAGCTGGAGGACCTGATCAGTCAGGCTAACGAGAAAAGAACCAAGGCCATCTACGGTCGTTAGGCGAGAGCCCGTCGTGACATTGCCAAACTTTCCGCCGATCGTGCCGGTACTATCGAGAATGGTGAAGATAGCATGGCTGGAGACCGGGAACCCGGGGGCAACCAGGACCGCGAGACTACTGTTGCCCAGGACGACATCACCACTGACCGTCAGGTGATCGTATTCCTGGCTGGTAAATTGATCGTCGACAATCGTGGCCGCGCTCGGGATCGAAAACTGCAGCGTCGAAGTGGAATCAAGCGTCACATCGCCCGTGACCTGAGCCGTTGTTTGCCCGGTTGGGGCAAGCGTCGCGCCTTCCAAAGTGAGAGTCCCATTGATTACTCCGCCGACGGACAAAGTGCCTCCTTGTATATCAGTGAGATCAGAGAGGAGACTGCCGTCGATCGTTGTCGTGCCGCTGGTCTGAAAATACTGACGACCGGTCGGGATGGTGAAGGTACCCGGCGCAATGGAGAAGCCATTCACATCCGGGATGGCGGCCTGAACGGTTACGTTCCCGGTGTTTGTGAATGTGCCGGGAGCGACAAAGTTGAAACCGGATCCAACAACAAAGCTACCCGGATCGAGATTGGAAGCGAAATTGCGCAGCCCGTCGCGGCTTAACTGGTCTACGATCATGGCGTGATTTGTCACCGTCAGTGCGCTTTGATTAACGTGAATGTCCGCGCTCGCAAATTGAAAGACCGCGGTGCGAGGTTGGGAATCCGAAAGGTCAAAACCTTCTACAACAAAAGTGCCTCCGGAGAGGGTGCCCGTGCCGGAATCGAAATTGGTGAAGATTCCGACCGAATCGAAAGTGGAATTGTGAATCGTTAGCGAGCCCGAGTTGCTCAAATTGGCCGCGGTAACGAAGCTGCCGGCCGCTGTCGCAGTGTCTTTTACCGTCAGCGAGCCTCCCGTATCCGTGGTCAGGGAATTGATCGTGACCGCGATATCGACAAAAACGTCCTGCGGGATTTCCACCAGGTAGACGGTGCCGGGAATGTTGTTCGGCACTTCAGCCGGCTCCCAGTTCTCAGGAACGGTGTAATTGGTCGGAACGTCGTCAAAGGTTCCAGAAGGACCAACGTAGAGACTAGGGACGGGATCGGCTCGAATAATGCCCGCGACGGCGAGTAGGGTGCAAACAAAGCCGACAAAAATACGCATTCTCAGTTTTACCAGAGCGGACTTCCGCGAACAAGATTTTATCCAACAATCGTCGGTGCGCGGCTGGGCTTGACTGGCTCAAACGATAAAGGCCCTCGCCAGAGCTTGTTGCGGTCGCAGGGATCAGCGCAGCCTTTATTCTTCGCCATCGTAGTAGTCCAGCGATTCGCCGCGCAAGAGTCGCCGTTCCGGGGACCGGACGAGCCACTTGTTGCTGTCCGGATAGTAGCAGGATTCGCCGATTGGATTATCGGCCACCACATAAATGACGAGGTCTTCTGATGTGTCATTGATCAGTTGGTGTGGTTCGCCCGGGGCGAAAATAAAAGCATCTCCCGTCACAATCGGTGTCTTGCCGGAGTCATGACGGACCAGACCGCTTCCCGAGATAACGTGATAGAACTCCCATTGCGCGGCATGAGAATGGAAGGGATAAGGAATTTGCCCAGGTGGAATGCGCAGGATTTCCACTGCAAATGGATGACGCGCTTTCGCATCGGGCGATTTCGGATCCCAACCGAGCGCCTCCGACAGTTCTTTTCCTGCGCCAACAAATTTTCCTTTTGGCGAAGTCCAGGAGTCCTCCGTGATTTCGTTGCTGTTAACCTTCTTCATTTTGGCTGTCTCAGGAGACACTATTGGCAGGAGAAAGAAAAGCGCGCGAGCGCGGATCCGCTCAAATAGGTTTCGCGTTCGGAAAACTCAGGGTGACCACAGTCCCACGACCGACTTCACTTTGCACTGACACGTTGCCGTCATGAGTCTGCATGATTGATTTCACAATCGACAGCCCGAGCCCGCTACCGTGGGAGCTGCGCGGTGCATCGCCGCGAAAGAAGCGATTGAACACATTCGGCACGTGCTGCGGTGAAATCCCGCAACCGGTGTCCGCGACCGCGATTTCACTCGTGCCGTCGCGATGTTGCAGGGAGACGGTGACACGCCCGCCCGCAGGCGTGAAGCGTAGCGCATTGGTAATGAGATTGATCAAGGCCCGCCGAAATAAACCAGGTTCGGCATAAACCGGCCCCCGGCCTTCGCAGCTGAGCTCGACGTCCTGTTCTTGCGAGAGGACTTCGTAGAATTCGCAGATTTCTTTGAGGGCCGCGTGGCCGTCAAAGAACTGACGTTTGATTGAGCCGATAGTCTCGGCCCGTGCAAGGAAAAGCAGGTTGTCGATCATGGTGGAGAGTCGCTGCATTTCTTCCAGGCTTGATGCGATGACTTCCCGATATTGTTCGAGAGTTTGCGGCTTCGTAAGGGCGCCTTCCGCCTCGCCGCGCAGGATGGAGATAGGGGTGCGCAACTCATGCGCGAGATCGGCTGAAAATTGCGAGAGACGCGTGAAAGAATCCTCGAGGCGGCCAAGCATGTTGTTAAAGCCAAGCGCGAGGGGTTGGAGTTCGCCGGGCCAGCTGCCCATGGGAACACGTTCCTCCAGGCGAGTCGCCCCAATGCGCTCGATGGAGTCCCTCAGGCGTCTCAGCGGACGCAAAGTTCGGCGGGTGACAAGCATGGCTACGCCCGCGCAAGTCAAGATGCCGCAACCAAGCATGCCAGTGAGAAGCGCGGCATAACGAGCGGTGAATCGCTCATCGTGGGTCCGTTCCTGCGCGAGTTGGACAGTCAGGCTCTGGCTGCCGACATTGGCTTTCGCGGTCACGAGCGCGAAAGTCTTGTGATTCGCCGCGTGATAAATCACAGTCGCGGGACGTTGCCCAGAGAAGGAGAGCGTTTTCGGAAAAACCTCGACCGGCAATACCCGAGGCATCTTCGGACTCTCCGCCACTATCTTGCCGGCGGAATCAATCACTCGGACCGCATAGATCTTATCGGCCACATGGATGATTGCCAGTTCCCGGCTGAGAGATTGCGGACCTGAATCTGCTGCCATATCGGCTCGTAACGCGGCGAGCTTATCTGATAGGTAGCGATCGTTATCGTTATTCACATGTTGGATCACAACCCAGTAGGAAGCTAACATCGCGAGGAGGACTAACCCCGCGGCACCTATCGTGAAAAAAAAGACTAACTGGAGAGTGATCGACCAAGCGCGGAGAATCGCGGAAGGCTCTGACTCCGGAGGAGACTTAGTCGGCTCTAAGGACATAGCCGACGCCGCGGATGGTTTGAATCATCTTCTTCTCAAAGGGGTCGTCCATTTTTGCCCGTAAGCGGCGCATCATCACGTCGACGATATTTGTGCCGGTATCGAAGTTGATGTCCCAGACCTGTTCCACAATCTCAGTCCGGGAAACAATATTGCCGGCAGCAGAAGCGAGATAGAAGAGCAAAGTGAACTCTTTGGGTGTAAGGCTCAGAGCCGTCCCACCCCGGGTCACTTTTCGCCGGCGACGATCGATCTCCAAGTCTCCCACCGTAATAGTCTCCTCCCGGCGTGCAGGCGAGGGCAAGTGCGAGCGGACCCGTAGGAGCGACCGGACCCGTGCGAGAAGTTCAGAGAAATGAAAGGGCTTGGTGAGATAATCATTCGCTCCCAGCTCAAATCCCTTCACGCGGTCGGACACGTGGTCGCGGGCGGTAAGAAACAAGACCGGCGTCTCAAGGTCCGAGCGTCGGAGCTCCGTCAAGAGCGACCAGCCGTCGCGATTCGGCAAAACGACGTCGAGAATGATAAGGTCCACTTTCCCGACGAGTGCGTATTTCAGTCCTTGTTCTCCATCTTCCGCCACCTCGACCACAAAGCCGTTTTCCATCAGGCCGCGCCGCAGAAAACTGGCGATTTTTTGCTCGTCTTCGACAATCAGGATATGCACAGCGTCTCCAATTGTTCTATGCGATGATTAATCGTCATTCTTAGGATGATGACTGGGTTGACAGACCCATCTCGTTCCATTGTTCTTCGCCCAGGAACGATCCTTCAATTTCCAGCGTTGGCCAGCATGTTATGACGACCGCGAGCAAGAACCTGGGCGGAATCCGTCGCCTCGCCCCTGTTCGAGATGAGCCTAGATGAAGAGTGAATCGATTAGCCACCGAGTATCGCGCGCCGTATCGCTGGCAGGACCGACCGAGTCGAGGCGACACCGAAGGTTTGCTTTCTCAATACAAACGCGGCGACGAGACCGATCCAGAGGTATCCCACTACCTGAGTGAAGATGAGGGCAAGCGTATAAGTCCACGGGAATCCGTACCAATTCCAATAGGAAACATTGCTGCCAAACGCCACCAGCAGTCCAACCAGCAGAACAAATGTTAGTCGAGCTCCGAATGTTGTTAGGCGGGTCCGGCTGAGGAGGAAAACGGCAAGGAGGGCCTGCGCGATTGCAGTCAGGAAATCCACCCACAATCCACGAGAGATCACGAACGCGCGCGAGCCGGCGGCATTATACATTAGAATGCCCGAAGGAGCGCGGGCTATTTTTTCGTCAAAGCTGGTAGTCGCGTCGGCCTTCTTGTCCGGCAAAGTCGACTCCGGCAGCCAGAGGCCGGGAAAAAGGTAGATGCCAGAGTTTTCCGCGATGTCTTTCTGGAGCGCATCGAGCACGGCCGTCTCGTTGGGTAGCTTGCGCAAACCGGCAGAACCGAGCGGCAGTGCGTTCCACGAGGTGTATCCCCAGAGGAACATGGCGACGCCACCCAGCAATCCGGCGAAAAAGATTCGGTTCATAAATAGTTCGCTCCGTCGCGAATTGTGATGCGCGCTCCTGCCGGAATGTCCATCGCAAATATGGAACAAAACCGGCAGAAAATTGAGCGAGAAGCAGCGTCTGCGACGGTCATTTTGACAACATTACCAAAAAATTACTTTTTGCATCATGGCATTTCTGGCCGTTGCGGTCGTGGCGGAAAAATCATAAGAGTCTACGCGGGCAAGGGGCTGGGAAAGGCGCTTGGTGAGGTCTGTTCCCATTTCTTCAAGCGCACAGGGCGAGTTCGAGAAGCGGGAAAGCATTCCACATTATGAACATTAATGTCCTCATTCTCGGCGGCGGACCCGATGGTGCGGGCCGCGGCGTACTTCGGGATCAGCCCCGATGAGGTGATTGACGGAATAAAATTATGAACTCAAAAGCGGATAACGTTGTGATAATTGGCGGTGGGCCGGCTGGCTCGGCGCTTGGCTGCTATCTCTCAAAGGCGGGAATAAAGAATACGATTTATGAGGCGGCCAATCATCCCCGTCCTCACGTTGGTGAATCAATGGTGATGTCGTCGGTCGCGGTGTTCGACGAGATCGGATTTCTTCCGATTTTGGAGCGGGAGGGATTCGTGAAAAAATATGGCGCCTCCTGGCATCCTCCTGTGGCCAAGGGTGAGGCAGCGATTTCTTTCGATGAATTCCCTTCGCCGCACGTGAAGCAGGATTACACCTATCATGTCGATCGGCAGAAGTTCGATCTGCTCATGCTGAAGCACGCAGAGAGCATGGGCACAAAAGTGTATCAGGGTGTGAGTGCCTCAAAAGTTCACTTTGATGAGAACAATTACGCCTCCGGGGTGCGGCTGAATTTTGCCGATCAGGAGATCGATGTCCCGGCGCGCATGGTGGTTGATGCCACTGGTCGACACACGTTGCTCGGAAAACAGCTCAAGATTAAGAAAAACGATCCGATTTTCGACCAGTTTGCAGTCCATGCCTGGTATGAAAACGTCGATAAGAGTCAGACCGATTCCTCGGAATACATTCATATCTATTTCTTACCCGTGGAACGTGGCTGGGCCTGGCAGATTCCAATTACCCACGAGGTCACCTCGATGGGGATCGTAGCGGAAAAGAATGTTTTCAAGAACGCGCGTCTCGACCCTGCCGCTTATTTCCAGAAGTATGTCGACTCCAATCCCGACCTGGCTTACGCCATGCGCAATGCCAAGCGGGTCAATGAGTTCAAATTGGAAGGCGATTATAGTTACAAGATGGACACGTTCACCGGTAATGGCTTCGCTCTCATTGGCGATGCGGCCCGCTTTGTTGATCCAATCTTTTCGTCCGGCGTCAGTGTGGCGCTCTTCAGCGCGAAATACTCATCTGAGCGAATCAAGCTTGCTTTTGAGACAGGTGACTTCAGTGAAGCGGCTTTGAAGCCATACGAGAAGAAACTTAGATCGGGCACAGAGATCTGGTATGAGTTTATCCGTCTCTATTACAAGTTGCTCCCGGCCTTCACGCACTTCATTAAATCTAAGTCGCATCGCATTGAAGTCCTGCGCTTGCTTCAGGGCGAAGTGTTCGATCGCAGTGAGGTTCCCGTTCTGGATGCAATGCGCAAATTCATCCATACGGTGGAAACTACTCCCGGTCACGCTTTCGCCGGCGTGCTTTCGGATATTCCGATCGATTA
>Ga0207691_10002269_pt1 | contig 18838 bp, 22 predicted proteins | sample KBSM13metaG_FD_184327 | JGI IMG/M metagenome (GOLD analysis project Ga0207691, IMG submission 184327) | Miscanthus rhizosphere microbial communities from Kellogg Biological Station, Michigan, USA - KBS M1-3 metaG (SPAdes) (version 2) | ecosystem: Host-associated > Plants > Roots > Rhizosphere >... | reverse complement strand
ACCCGGTCGAAGTCGATCTGGCCGCCCTGGATCGTCTCCATCAGGTCCTCGGCGCCGACGACATCGGCGCCCGCGGCCTTGGCTTCGTCGGCCTTTGCCCCCTTGGCGAAGACCGCGACGCGGACGGTCTTGCCGGTGCCCTTCGGCAGGTTGACCACGCCACGAACCATCTGGTCCGCGTGGCGCGGATCGACGCCGAGGTTGAGCGCGACTTCGACGGTTTCGTCGAACTTCGAGGTCGCGTTCTGCTTCACCAGCGAGAGCGCATCGTCCACCGCGTAGAACTTCTCGCGGTCGACCGAGCCGGCTTGGGCCTTCTGTTTCTTCGTGAGCTTCGCCATCTTTTAGCCCTCCACAACCTGGAGGCCCATCGCGCGAGCGGAGCCTTCGATGATCTTCGTCGCCGCCTCGATGTCGTTGGCGTTGAGGTCCTTCATCTTGACCTCGGCGATCTCCGACAGCTTCGAGCGCTTGATCGTGCCCGCGCTGACCTTGCCCGGCTCCTTCGAGCCCGACTTGAGGTTCGCTGCCTTCTTCAGGAGGAAGCTCGCCGGCGGCGTCTTCGTCGTGAAGGAGAAGCTGCGGTCAGCATAGACGGTGATTACCGTCGGGATCGGGGCGCCCTTCTCGAGTTCCTGCGTGGCGGCGTTGAACGCCTTGCAGAATTCCATGATGTTCACGCCGCGCTGACCCAGCGCCGGACCGATCGGCGGCGAGGGGTTCGCAATGCCCGCAGGCACCTGCAGCTTGATGTAGCCTGTGATTTTCTTTGCCATTTCACTCTCTTAATGCCCTGCCTTCGACATAGCTCTGGCAGGCGCGTTTCAAGTTTAGCGGTCCAAGCGACACTCACGAGGAGTGCCTCCCGCAGGTTCCAACAATGTTGGAAGGCGCGCCCCATACCCACAATGTGCCGAGAGAGCAACCGTCGTGGGGGTCAGGACGGACGCTTGCCGCCTTCAGTGGTCATGTAACTTTTAGTCAGAAACTCGCTCGCCCGGATTGCCAGCTCTGTCCGACTGCTCACGCCGAGCTTCTGAAAGACCGTGTGAAGATAGACCTTAATCGTCCCTTCGGTCACGCCGAGCTTCTGGGCAATCTCACGATTGCGCAGACCGTTCCGGACCAGCTTGATAAGCTCGCGCTCGCGCGGGGCGAGCGCCGCGTGCTCGCCGTGTCCAATACTATCGCTGAGCCGCTTGAACCTTTCCGTCACTTCAGGGTCGAACCACTGACCTCCACGACGGACGCGATCCAGGCATTCGAACAGATAGGCCGGGTCCGAGTTCTTCAGCACGATGCCCTGCACATGCAGGGCCTTGGCTTCCATGAGCGAACTGTCGTCGATCGCGGCCGTGAGGAGTACGACGCGCATGCGGTTCTGCTCTCGTCTCAGCTGTCGCAGAACATCCATTCCCGAGCCCTGCCGAAGCTGCAGGTCGAGCAGCACGAATTCGGGCTCCAGCCGACCGATCGCGTCTATTGCCTCCTCGCCCGTGGCTGCAACGCCTACGATCTTGAATGGAGTGTTGCGCAGCAACGCCTCGAGCGCGGTGCTGATCATCGGATGATCATCAACGAGGAGCAGGCGGCTCAATGCATCCTCCCGCTCAAGGGGAGGGATACCGATATCTTGGTGAGCCCGAGGCCCCGGGACAGTTCGAGCTCTCCGCCGGCAAGCCGGACTCGCTCGCTCAACGAACGGGGCATCGCGTCTCCGGCGGCCGACTTTGGATATCGCGAGCCGTCGTTGATCAGGTCGAGGCGCAGATCATCGGATTCCGTTCGCAGCCTGATCGTGACACTCGTTGCACCCGCATGGCGAACAGCGTTCGCGACGGCCTCTCGAACGAGCTGCTCAGCATCGAACTGAAGTCGCGAAGGAACCTTTGCTTCGCTCTTTTCCGCCGAGAATTGGCAGGAGATATCCCACTGCCGTGATAGCTTCGATGCGAGATCCTTCAGATTCTTCGCCAGCTCGGCAAGCTCTATGCGCGGTCCGCTGCGGAGAGCCGCGATGAAGGTTCGCAGCTCGTCTTGCTCCTGAAGCATCAGCCGTTTCAGCTGCTCCAGATCGGCCTCGAGATTGCGGCCTATCGCCTGATCACGCTTGAGCGCCTCAACGCGGAAAGCTGCGCCGGCAAGAAATTGGACGACGCTGTCGTGAAGATCGCCGGCAAGAGCGACACGCGAACGTGCCTCGGCGCTCTCCTCAACGGCGCGGATCAGCGCGTATCGTTGGATATAGGCGGCGATGTCGGCCGCGGCCTCCTCTCCGAATTCGATATGGTCCAGTGAAAGATTGGGTACGCCTTCCAGAAAGAGCTCACCGTCGCCAGCCGCGGTGCTGACGGGGATCGCAATGCCATCACGCAAGGAAAGTACTGTTGCGGCGTCCTCTCGGATCAAATCGCGGGACCGGAAGCGTTGAAGGTTGCGATCCTCGTCGCGAGTGATCGCCCGATCCTTGGCCAACTCGTACAGAAAGGGCCGCTCGAAGCGCTTCGTGAAGGCATCAGACTTGAGTTCCGGCGCACTGAGTTGAGTACCTTCCGATATCAGCGCTTCAATCTTCTCGCTTCCACGCTCTCGCCAGACGAGAATGCCACGCGACGCGTTGAGGCCATGCATTGCAGCCTCGAGGCTGTTCTCGAGGGACGACTTATAGAGCGACGGTTCGCCGAAGCCGCTCTTTTCCCGAGCGTACATCCCCGATCGCCACTGGTTGACGCCGAACCAGATCAAAATGAGCGACAGGATGATGAGGTGGCCCGTGCGGATAACGAACGGGTGAAATTCGTCGGACGTAGCCGCCACCGTCAGTCCAGCGAGCAAATACAGGAGCGTAAGCAGGATCGCGCTCAGCGCGGTCGATCTCCAGCCCCAGCGAATGGCGGCCGCCAAAAGGACGAACATGAAGGAAGCAAAATAGGGGCTCATGTAGCCTTCGGTCGAAAAGACCAGGAAGGTGAAAACCATGATGTCGATCGCGTGGAAAATGCCGGCAAGGCGCGCATCCAGCCACCAGTCGCTCCAGGTTGCAGCGAGGACGGCCCCAGCAAAGATGAAGTAGAAGCCGAGCACTGCCCAGGTCAGGGCCGGAGAATTTAACGGCGGGCTTGCATTCAGCCAGACGGCGAGCAGGAACATGCTCGCCAGCATGTAGCGGCCGATGGCGATGACACGCCCCGACGGAAGACTGAGCCCCCGTGTCACAGCAGCAGTGATATCCTGCTATCGGGACGGCGCACAGGGGGTGTCCCGCCATGAGCCAATCTGGTGCAGCGCGCGATCTGACCTAACTTTCGATAGCTAGGACCGATCGGACCGCGCTTCTAGTTTGCGAAAGGGCCTAGACAGCCTTCCTTCGGAGGGAGCGCGGCACCCTGTACGCGCTCCCAACGAAGCGGCCCGATCCCGGGGACTGCCGTGGGATCGAGCCGCCCACGCGGGATCGTGGCGTGCCAGCGCGACTCTGGAAGCGCACGGTCTCGCGTGCGGTCTTTCATACTCCTGTTTTGCAATGCGGTGTAGCTGCGGCGGATTGCACCGTTATCGCACGTTAATCCGTGAACCCTATTATGCTTTTCAGCCGTTCCTTCGAGCGATACAGGCTGGAGGTGTCTGAATGGGCGATTTCGATCCCTATAAGATCGGGGCCTTCTATGCCCTGCTTTTGGGTTTCATCATGTTTGCAGGCGGAATGTATGCCCGAAGGGGAGGGCATCTTCGCAACCGCCAGGGCGCCGCGGTTCTCGCCGGCTTTGCTGCCGTGATCGGAGTCCTGATGTTCAGCGCCGGTGTGTACGCGCTCGTCGCGTAGTTCCTTCCGCGCAAAAAAGAAGGGCCGCCGAAGCGGCCCTCTCAAACTGATTTACTATCGCTACTTGACCCGTTCGACCTGCTCGAACTCGAGCTCGACAGGCGTCGCGCGCCCGAAAATCGACACGGATACCTTTACGCGGCCACGATCGAAATCGAGCTCCTCGACGATGCCGTTGAAGCTTGCGAAGGGGCCGTCGAGTACCTTGACGCTGTCGCCGATCTCGTAGTCGACACTGACCTTCTGCTTCGGCGCGGCAGCGGCAGCTTCCTCCTTGGTGGAAAGGATGCGCGCGGCTTCGGCTTCGCTGATCGCCTGAGGCTTGCCGCCCGGGCCGAGGAAGCCGGTAACCTTCGGCGTGTTCTTCACCAGATGGTAGACTTGGTCGTTCATCGCCAGCTTGGCGAGAACGTAACCCGGGAAGAACTTGCGGTCGGAAGTTACCTTCTTGCCGCGGCGGATCTCGGTGACCTTCTCGGTCGGGACCTCGACTGCCTCGACCTGAGTCTCAAGTCCGAGGCGGGTGGCTTCGGAAAGGATCGCGTCCTTCACCTTGTTCTCAAAGCCTGAATAAGCGTGGATGATGTACCAGCGGGACATTTGATGAGTTTCCCTGTGTAGCGCTACGCTAGCCGAGCAGGCTGAGCAGCCAGCGGACGATCGCGCTGAAGAACGAATCGACTGCGAAGAAGAATATGGCGAGGATCGCGGTCATGATCAGCACCATGATCGCCGTGCGGACGGTTTCGCTCCAGGTCGGCCAGACGACCTTCGACGCTTCGTTGCGCACCTGCCGGATGAATTCGCCTGGGGATGCCTTCGCCACTGTTTTGCTCGCTTGCGGATAGAAAAGCGCCCCGCGGGCCAAAGCGGCCGGCGGGGCTGGATGCGACTTAGCGATACGACGCTGAGTCTTCAAGGCGGCTGGCAGGAGTGGAGGGACTCGAACCCACGGCCCTCGGTTTTGGAGACCGATGCTCTACCAACTGAGCTACACTCCTGCGGCCGGGCTGCGACTTATGCGGCAGTGGGCGACTGCGCAAGGGCGGTTCATTCCACGATGCGGCGAAGCGTCCGAACCATGAAAGCTGTCGACCAGCCGATAAGAACGAAACCGATCAACGCCTCAAGAGCGCCGACCAGCCGCCATTCGTCCGTGAATCGAGCATTTACTCCTCCGAGCGTGGCGTAACTGGAAGCTGAATAGGAAAGGGCGGCTTCCATGGACTGCACGCTTCCGACCCAACGGTAGAAGGCGGCGAAAATGAAAATCTCCACGAAGTGAAGCGCGAAAAGGAGCACGCCATATGTTCCGAGCAAGACAGCGGCACGAAGCCCCCACTCGTTGGGGATTGATCGTTCCTGATGGAGCCGGAGTCCGCGGGTGATTCCTACGAGGCCGGCGCTATGGATGACGACCATGAGCACGACGAAGACCGCTCCGACCAGGAGTTGGATTCCCAGGTCGGCGACTTCGGTCCTTCCGGTCACGCGCTCCTAAGCCGCGATATCGTAGGGCTGGATTTCCCCGGACAGATAGAGATTGCGCGCCTTCGTCCGCGACAGCTTGCCTGAGCTGGTGCGAGGCAGCGAACGCGGGGGGACGAGCTCCACGACCGGCGTGATGCCCGTGATCGCGCGCACGCGCTCCTTGATGTCGTCACGCAGGCGACCTCGCTCCTGAGGATCCGATACGCGGCAGTGGACCAAAACTGCCGGGGTTTCCTCGCCCGAGGGACCGGTGATCGCGAATGCGGCGATATCGCCGGACTTGAAGCCTGGGAGCTGCTCAACGGCCCATTCGATGTCCTGCGGCCAGTGGTTGCGCCCGTTGATGATGATCATGTCCTTGGCGCGGCCGACGATGAAGATGTAGCCGCCCGACAGGTAGCCCATGTCGCCAGTGTCCAGCCAACCGTCCTTAAGACACGCGGCGGTCGAATCCGGATCGCGGTAATAGCTATGCATCACCGAAGTTCCCTGGACGAACACCCGGCCGATCTCCCGATCCGGCAGTGCCAAACCGTCATCGCCGCGGATTTCGATTTTCATGCCCTCGACGGGCTTGCCGCAGTTCACGATCGCGCGATAGCGGCGAGGACGGCCGTCCGATCCTTCGCCCCCACCGTTGAGGACGGTTTCCTCGACCAGTTCGAGCCGAATCCCTTCGCCCGGAGGCATCAGGGAGACCGCAAGCGTGGCCTCGGCAAGACCGTAGCTGGGGCAGAACGCGACCGCCTGGAAGCCTGCATCGGCGAACGCATCGACGAACGCCTGCATGACGTCGGGGCGGATCATATCGGCGCCATTTCCGGCGATCCGCCAGCGCGACAGGTCGAACCGGTCTTCCGCGCGCGTCTGCGAGCTCATGCGCCGGGCGCAAATGTCGTAGCCGAAGGTTGGAGAATAGCTGACGCTCGTACCGGGATTGCGCGTGATCATGTCGAGCCAAGCGAGCGGGCGGCGCGCGAAATCCTCGGTCTTCATGTAATCGACCGGCATCTGCAAGGCGATCGGCGACAGCATGCATCCGACTAGGCCCATGTCGTGGTACCAGGGCAGCCACGACACGCAGCGATCTGATTCCTGGATCTGGAGACCAATCCCATGCGCCTGAAGGTTTGAAAGCAACTGGCGGTGGGTGACTGCTACGCCATGCGGAAAGCGCGTCGATCCGCTCGAATACTGCAAGTATGCGACGTCATCCGCGTCGGGCACTGGAAGCTCGGTCCTGACGCCCTTGATTTCGCCGAGGCCGGCCCAATCCTTCGCAGGTATGCCGCGCGTTTCGACAGCTTCTGCCGCATACGTCAGCAGCTCCGGCGGACAGAGAAGAAGCGTCGGATCGCTGCTGTTCAGCATCACCCGCAGTTGTTCGACATAGGCTTCGCGGCCGCCGAAGCTGGTTGGCAGGGGAAGCGGGACGGGCCAAAGACCGGCATAGACTGCCCCGAAGAAGCAGGAGGCGAATTCAGGGCCAGTCTCGGCAATGAGCGCGACGCGATCGCCGGGCTTCAGGCCTAGCGCAATGAAACGCTGAGCATGAGCGAGCGAATCCTCGCGGAGCTCCGAAAATCGGTAGGCGCGCGTCAGTTGCCCACGCGCGTCGTGGAAGTTCATCCCGCGGCGTCCGCGGGCGGCGTAGTCGAGCGCCGCTCCCAAGGTCGCGAAATCGGCAATGCGCCGAGAAAGCGTATCCAGTGTCGGCGTTCCGCCGGCGGGAGCGAGGTCGGCCACGATCGTATTGTTCCGGTCGAGCAAGCCTTCACCCTGGTCTTGTGCCGGCCATGCTGACGCGGCCGGGGATATCCGCCCCTCGCGGACTGGAGCTTGTGATGGTTACCCATTGTGTCACAAATTGGGCGTGATGCGTCGCTCTAACGGCAGAAGGCCCCGTCCGCCCCTTGACCAGGACAGACTGAAGGAACTCGCGCTCTCTTATGTCGGAAAATATGCGACGACGCGGGCGAAGCTCGCAGCGTACCTGTCCCGGAAGGTGCGGGAGCGCGGGTGGAGCGATGCCGGGTCGCCCAATATCGAGCTGCTCGTCGAGCGCTTCGCGGATACCGGCCTTGTGGACGACGAGACATTTGCCTTGGCCAAATCCCGGTCGCTTTCCGAGCGTGGCTACGGCGAAGGGCGAGTTCGGCAAGCGCTTCGCGCTGCTGGCATAACCGACCCCGACAGCGAAGCTGCGCGCGAGCTTGCGGCGGACGATGCCGTCGCTTCCGCCCTCAGGTTCGCCCGCCGTCGCCGTATCGGGCCTTTTGCCGATTCCGCTCACGACCGCGCAGGTAGAGAAAAGGCGATCGCGGCGATGATCCGCGCCGGCCATTCCTTCGAGCTGGCGAGGGTGGTGGCCGGTATGGAGCCGGGGACCGAATATGACGTGGACGAGTTGCGCTCGAAAACCTCTTAAGTCGGTTTCCCGACACATTCACAAATGTTAGTGAGGTTAGGTGGAGCGTAAGAGAAAAGTGACCGCAGCCGAACCCCAGCCTCAACCGCAGCCTGAGCTAGAGAGCATTGAGGCGGCGGGCATGGTCGAGGAGCTGCAGGGCGATTCCGATATGGACCCCGTTGTCGGCCGCGTGAAGTGGTTCGATGCAACGCGCGGCTTCGGTTTCATCGTCAGCGATGCGCTCGACGGCGATATATTGGTGCATTTCAGTGTGTTGCGTGAGCACGGGCGTCGGAGCTTACCGGAGGGCGCCCTGATCGAATGCGTGCCGATGAGGCTGGATCGAGGGCTTCAGGCGAAAAAAATCTTGTCGATCGACACCGGCCCCGCCGTAGCGCCCCCGCCGCGTCCCCCACGCTCGACCTCGAAGGATGTTGACCGTAAGGCTTTGTCCGAATCCGCTGGGAATTACGAGCCCGTAGAGGTCAAATGGTTCAACCGAGTGAAGGGTTATGGCTTCGTGAATCGGGTCGGCGAGCCCGATCCGCACGACGTGTTCGTTCATATGGAGACGGTGCGCACGTCCGGGCTGGGCGATCTCCAACCGGGTCAGAGGATCGAAGCCCGGATTGCGGACGGTCGCAAGGGTCTGACGGCGGTGGAGCTACGTTCCGATTCGTCGGACGAGCAATAGGGCTTGCACTTATGGCCGCTGCAGCAGCGTGCGGCTCCGCCACCACGGCTTCAGAGGCTCCGCTTGAGCGGTCTCCTGCAGGTCTCGACCAAGTTCCGATAACCATCAAATCCTCAAACGGAGAGCATCGGTTCACGGTGGAAGTCGCGCGAACTCCCGAAGAGCAGGCGCAGGGGCTCATGTTCCGCAACTCTGTTCCAGGGGACCGGGGGATGATTTTCCCCTACGATCCGCCGGTGCAGGTCAGCTTTTGGATGAAGAACACCCTCGTTCCGCTGGACATGGTGTTCATTGGTCCGGACGGAAAAATTGGTCGGATCGCTGCTAATACCGTGCCCATGTCGCTCGACCCTGTCGCCTCCATAGACGCGGTCCAGGCCGTTCTGGAGATCGCCGGCGGCCGCGCCGCGGAGTTGGGCATCAAGGAAGGCGACAAGGTCAGCTGGCCCCACTGAGGCTGCGCTTGCGTTGAGCGCTTCGACGCGGCAGGAGGCGCGGCGATGGGATTCTGGTCAAGAACCTTTACCTGGTGGAACGGGGCGACATGGGGCACGGGTCTGTGGACCCGCCTGCATGGCGAGGAAGTCGGTCGCGACGACGACGGCAACATCTATTTCCAGGGGAAGAAGAAATCGGCTTCGCGCTGGGTGATTTACAATGGCTCCAATGACGGGAGCAGGGTGCCGCCGGACTGGCAGGCGTGGCTGAAGGGCACGATCGAGGATTTGCCCGAAGAGTCACTCCCTCCCGTGCGGAAGTTCCAAAAGGCACCCGAACCCAATCTCACCGGGACGATGGCCGCCTTTCGACCGGACGGCTCGCTTTCGAAGGGTAAATTCCGACCCGCGGCGACGGGCGACTACCAGCCTTGGACTCCGGACTGAGGTGAGAAGCCTTGCCGTAGCCGGCTTGGCAGTCCTGCTGCTCGCGGGCTGCGGGCGTGGGGACCAAACTCGGGAGAGCAATCGTTCCCGGCTTCCCGCAACGAATACGGGGCCGGGGCAGGGCGCAGGCGTTACTCCGATGGGCGAGCGCATGGCGGTCCTGGGCTTCTTGAACAAAAGAAACGGGATCGTTCGCGACCTGACACTCAAGCCCGGACAGTCGGTTCGCGTGAATGACGCGATCGTTCGTCTGCGGGCCTGCGAAACGACGGCGCCGTGGGAAAATGAGAAGCTTACAGGTGCCTTTGTGCAGCTTGACGTGCAGCGTCCGGATGAGAGCTGGCACCGCGTGTTTTCAGGCTGGCTTTACAAGGAATCGCCGTCACTGAACGTAGTCGAGCATCCCGTCTACGACGTCTGGCCCAAAAGCTGCGCGATGACGTACCCGGCCGGCCCGGGAGAGCCTGCCGCACCAGTTGCGTCCAGGAGCCGGTCAAGCGCGCCGAAGTCCGGCGGCGGGGCTGCTCCCGCGCCTGAACCAACGAACCCGTCCACGCCGCCCGCCGATGAAACCGGCCCGCCGGAAGAGCGAGCGACTTCTTCTCCTCCGCCGCCGCCAAGCGAAGCCGACAGTAACGCGACATAAGTCCGGCGCGAAACGCTGATCGCCCCGAGGGAAGCAAGGTGCGGCGTCATGAACTGGCAGTCGAGCAGCGTAAAACCACCAGCCTTCATTCTTGCGACAAGCCACGCCAGTGCGACCTTCGAGGCGTCCGTCGCGCGGTTGAACATGCTTTCGCCAAAGAAGGCACGACCTAGCTTCGCGCCATAGAGACCCCCAACGAGTTGCCCCTCCTGCCAGACCTCGACTGAATGAGCGTGGCCGGTTGCGTGAAGCGTAAGCATTGCGCGTTCGATTTCGGCATTAATCCACGTCTCCTCACGATCGGCGCAGGCCAGGATCACGTCATGAAAGGCCTTATCCAGCGTGACGGTGAAACTGCCGGACCTCAGCGTGCGCTTGAGCGACCGCGACAGATGGAATTGATCGAGCGGGATGATTGCTCGCGATCGCGGCTCGACCCAGAAAAGATCCGGCGCGTCACGGCTGTCCGCCATCGGAAAGATTCCCGCGGCATAACCCTGGAGGAGCAGACGCGGGTCTAATCGACTCATGACCTCGAATATGCGCCTTTCGAGCGGGAATTCAGAGGATTTCCCGCACCGCGTCCTGAGGGCGGCAGAGACGTACGCCCTTTTCGGTCTCGACCAATGGCCGATTGATCAGGATCGGATGCTCAAACATCGCGTCGAGAATTTCATCGTCACTAACGTCCGGCCGGGTCAGGCCGAGTTCGGCGGCAAGCGGTTCTTTAGCGCGCAAGCCATCGCGAGGAGTGATGCCCGCGCGGTCGTAGAGCCGCTTCAGATCTTCGCGGCTCGGCGGCGTCTTCAGATATTCGACTACAGTCGGCTCGTCGCCATTTTCGCGCAGAATATCGAGAGTTTTGCGAGAAGTTCCACACATCGGATTGTGATAGATCGTTACGTTCACGTTACGGAAATCTCCTGCTGCATAGCGGGAAGAATCGCTACGCCAAGCCGTTCAGGAGGTCCAATTCCGCGCTGAAACCATTGTCGCGTGTCCGGAACGATGTCGCCATAGCGTCGTTTTCTCGCGCGTGACGTGCACCCTTCGCCGGGGGATCGGTTCCTTGGGGCATGGTCCGGAAGATTAACAATCGGGAGAAAGACGATGCAAAAATCACTGTTGGGCGTAGTCCTGGCGACGTCGGTTACTTTAGCGGGTTGTGCCAGCACCCCGCAGAACGGCGACATTGCGCAGGGTGCCGCGATCGGCGCGGCCGGCGGCGCTGCTGTCGGCGCTGTCGTTCCGGGCGTGAACGTCATTGAGGGCGCTGCTGTTGGCGCCGCCATCGGAGGTCTCGCCGGTGCCGTTTGGGCCGACCAGAACAACGACGGCTACGTCGATGGCTACGTTTCGAACGGCCAGTATTATTCCGGGACTCCGCAGGGCTATGACCCGACCCTCCGTCGCGTTGCGACTGGAGCCGTCGGTGGCGCCGCTCTTGGCGCCGCTGCTGGTGCAGTGATTCCGGGCCTCGGTGTTCTCGAGGGCGCGGTGATTGGCGCTGCGGTCGGCGGTGTCGCCGGCGCGATCTGGGCCGACCGTGACAATGATGGCCGGGTGGACGGCTATGTCCAAAATGGCCAATACTACCAGGGTGCGCCGGCCTCGACTGCTCCGACTACTCCAGCCTACACGGCTCCCGCTGGTGCGGGCGAGCGCGGCTAACCGCTCGGAGCAACCCTTGTACCTCAAGCGTACCGTGCGCACCGGCCCCCAGCGGCCGGTGCGCATTTTTTCCGCCCTTGGACCAGTAACTGCGGCATTCGTGCTTGCCGCCGCGGGCGTAGTCGCGCCTGCCGGCGCTGCAACCCCAGTCACACCCGCCGCTGCGGTTGCTCCGGCTCAGGTTTCCAAGCCACTGGGGCAAAGCATTCCTGACTTCTACCGGGGGCGTGTCGACCCACTGTGGTTCGGAAAGCCGGGCCGCCAGGTTCAGCTGCTCATGGACCTCCTTGGGAGCGCCGAGTTCGATGGCCTTCCCGGCCGCTATCGCGTCGACGTGCTTAGGAAAGCCCTGGAGGCCGCTTCATCCGGCAATCGGAAGGCCATAGGCATCGCTGATTCGATGCTCAGTGCGGCATTCGTTGATTACGTGCACGCGCTGCGGACACCCGCGGGTACCGGCACGATCTATGTCGACAAGGAACTGAAGCCCAGGCCGCCGACCGACCGTGCGATCCTTGAAAACGCGCTGAAGGCGCCCTCACTTGAAAATTATCTGGCCGAGATGCGCTGGATGAACCCCATGTATGCGCAGTTACGGCATGCCTTGGCGTCGGGCGCGTACAGTGACGAGCAGAAGAAGCTCATCCGGGTGAATATGGATCGCGTCCGCGAGCTTCCAGCCGGGAGTGAGCGCTACATTCTCGTCAACGCGGCCGCTCAGCGGCTTTTCATGTACGAGAACGGCCGGCCGACCGACTCCATGCGGGTCGTGGTCGGAAAGACGAAGTATCCGACGCCGATGATGACGGCCCTGGTCCGCTTCGCCGCGCTCAATCCCTACTGGTATGTTCCGGCCGACCTCACCGCTGAGCGCATTGCTCCAATGGTCGTGAAGCAGGGAATGAAATATCTGGACCGGCAGGGCTACCAGGTCGTCTCGAGCTTCGACGAAGAGAATCCCCAGATCATCGATCCAAAGACCGTCAATTGGCAGGCGGTGGCAGACGGCAAGCAGCGGATCCTGGTTCGGCAGCTCCCCGGGCCTTATAATTCGATGGGCCGGATCAAGTTCATGTTCCCGAACGTCGCGGGCGTGTACTTGCACGACAATCCTGAGCGTGAGCTGTTTGAGCAGGCGGCCCGCCTGTACAGCGGCGGATGCGTTCGGCTCGAGGATGCATGGCGGCTAAGTCATTGGATCTTTGGAAAGGATCTGACCTGGCAAGGAGCGGGCACCGAAGAAAAGGTCCTGCTCGATAAGCGTCTGCCGGTCTATATTACCTACCTGACGGCGGTGCCGGACGGATCGAGCGTGGCGTTCCTCGATGATGTCTACAAAAGAGATGGCATTCGCGTGGCGGGGACCGCAGGAAAAGCTGGTACGGACGTCGCCGCGGCTCAGTGACGGTCGTCAGAGAGTCCAGCTCGCCACGTACTGCAAGTTGTAGGGAATAGGTCGGCCCTGGTCGTCCAGCGCGGGGCTGAAGCGCAAACGCTGAGTGATGAGCGGGCAAAGTCCGTCGTCTACATCGGAATCGCCCGTGGAACGCGCGACCCGGCATGAGACCGGCACTCCGCGGGCGTCGAGCTGCAGCGCTATCATGGCTCGCCCGTACGGCATCCGTCCGCCCGTTAGGTCGCGATAATCTCGGCGGGTGAGATTGCGGATCAGCCTTGCCGGCGTGAATCCGCTGAAGTCGCCCGTTCCGCCTCCACCTCGTCCATTTCCCGTGCCCCCAGCGCCTGTCCCTGTTCCCGATTGCGCTGCGCCAGACCTTGGCGCGTCGCCCGCGCCTGCCACGGGCGCCGCGGCGATCGGCGGTTTCACAGGCAAGACGATCCTGGGTTTAGGGGCGACGACGGGCGTTGGCTCCGCCTTCTTGCCCGCAGCACCTTCCTCTTCCTTTGCACGTTCCGATTTCTTCTGCGGCGGTGGGGGCTCGGGAGGAGGAGGCGGCTCCGTAATGTCAAAGGTTGTCAACTGTTGCTCAACGGCCCGTCGGACCATGCCCACATTGAGGCCCGTCAGAATGACCGCGCCCAGGGCGACGTGCACCAAGAGCACGCCTGCAATCGCCTTCGCGCGATCCTCTCGTTCCGTGCTGCGATAGCTGGCCATCGCGTTCCTTTTCCGCGATCAGCAACGCACACAGTCGTTGAAAGTTTGCTGTACGAAATCGCCTAGTTGATCGTGCCGCTTCGCCAGTCCGCAAGTGCAGCGCGCTCGGCCGACGTCAGGTTCGTCAGGCTCATCAAGCGGGCTTCCGACGTGATGAACTCTTCCTCGGTGCGATTGAGAGGCTGCTCGAATGTCACTCCGCAGACGAAATCGTCCACCCACACGACCGTGCCGAAGGCATCGACCGGACCAGCCTTGATCCAGACGTCTTCGCCGAGCTTCGGCAGCTCCTCGCCAGTGAGCTTGGCTCCACTGGTGGAAATGTCTTCCACGATCACGACTCGCGAATGTTCCAGGCTGAACATCGATGCCGCCATGGACACGTTTTGACGAACGGCGGCCCGGCGGCCGTCGATGCCATCCACGCGCTTACCGAATTTTTCCATCGAGGCCCTCGCCCCTCGTTGTGTCGAACAAGAAGTACTCCAGGTGTGTTGAGGTGCGGTAAACGGCCACTTCGTCGCCTTCGAAGCGCGATCCTGATAATATCCCTGGGCGAGCGGTGAGCGGGGATGCCGTCGGAATGACCAAGCTTTCTTATTCTAAAGGACCCCAAGAGCCTCCAGTTCCTGAAGGCACGATTGGCGACTGGCTCGACCGGGCAGCGGAGAGGTTCGCTGAAACCGAGGCTCTGGTCATTCCTTCGCAGGGTGTGCGCTTGACGTGGGTCCAACTACGCGACCGGACCGACGCGCTTGCAAGAGGGTTCGCCAGCCTTGGGCTTACGTTGGGCGATCGGGTCGGAATCTGGGCGCCCAACTGCGCCGAATGGGTCCTGACGCAATTCGCAACTGCCCGGCTCGGCCTCGTCCTTGTTTCGATCAACCCGGCCTACCGGTCACATGAGCTCCAACATGCGTTGAAGCTCTCAGGAGTGCGCGCGCTCGTCACGGCGCGTTCGTTCAAGACGTCCGACTATATCGGGATGCTTGCGGAGTTGATGCCTTCGACATCGGGCGACGCCGACGGGCCGCTCTTCGATCCTCGGCTTCCGGAGCTACGTTACGTGATCGAGATCGGCGGTTCGACAGGGGCGTCGCGGATCGGCTTCGACGACTTGATGATCGGCGACGGCCAACTGGTTTCGCCCGTCCTAGATCCTGATCAGGCGATCAACATCCAATTCACGAGCGGGACAACAGGCGCGCCGAAGGGCGCTACCCTTAGTCATCGCAATCTTCTCCACAACGGCGCCTGCGCGGCAGCTGGCATGCGCCTTGGCCCGGAGGATCGCCTGTGCATCCCGGTTCCACTCTATCATTGCTTTGGAATGGTCCTCGGCGTGCTTGTCTGCCTGACGTCCGGCGCGACGATGGTCTTTCCAGGCCCTGCGTTCGAGCCGGGGCTCGTGCTCCGCACGGTCGAGCAGGAACGATGCACCGCCCTTCACGGCGTGCCGACCATGTTCCTTGCGGAGCTCGATCATCCCGACTTCGCGGGCTTCGACCTGTCGACCCTCCGGACTGGCATCGCCGCCGGGGCGCTTTGCCCCGCTCCGATGATGCGGCGAATGATCGAGCAGATGAATCTCCGGGGGATCACGATCGCCTACGGAATGACCGAGACTAGCCCGCTCAGCACGCAGACGGCCTATGACGCGGACCTGGAGACGCGGACCGAGACCGTCGGCACGATGCTTCCGCAATTCGAGGGAAGGGTGATCGACTCTGATGGCAATCTCGCCTCGCTTGGAACGCCTGGCGAATATTGCTCGCGCGGCCCGGGCGTGATGATCGGCTACTGGAACCAGCCCGAAGCGACTGCAGCCTCGATCAAGGATGGTTGGATGCACAGCGGCGACCTTGCGACCATGGATGAGGAAGGCCGGGTGCGCATCGTCGGCCGGATCAAGGACATGATCATCCGCGGCGGCGAGAATATCTACCCAGCTGAAGTCGAGCTATTCCTCTCGAGCCATCCGGCGGTGGCCGACGCCGCAGTGTTCGGAATCCCGTGCGAACGCTTCGGCGAGCAGGTGTGCGCTTGGATACGTCCGAAGGCACCCGTGAATGCCGAGGAGATGCTCGCATGGTGCAGGGAGCGCATCTCGCATCATAAGGTCCCCGCGCGAATCCGCATCGTTGAGGAGTTCCCGATGACGGTCAGCGGCAAAATCCAGAAGTTCGCAATGCGCGAGGCTGAACAGCAGGAACGGGCAACGAAGCCTGCAAAGGTTAGCTGATCACTCCGCTGCTTGGCGCTTCTGCTCCAGCCACTGCTCCAGCCACTTGATTGTATACTCGCCGCGAAGGAACTCCTCGTCGCGGACCAGCGCCTGATGGAGCGGGATAGTCGTCTTCATCCCCTCGACCACAAACTCTTCTAGAGCGCGGCGAAGGCGCATGATGCAGCGCTCGCGCGTGGTGCCGTAGACGATCAGCTTGCCGATCATGCTGTCGTAGTAGGGCGGTACCCTATAGCCCGTGTACAGGCCGCTATCGACGCGCACGTGCATCCCCCCAGGCGCGACAAAGTTTTTCACGAGACCGGGCGAGGGCGCGAAGGTCTGCGGGTCCTCAGCATTGATGCGGCACTCTATTGCATGGCCGTGGAAGTTCAGCTGATCCTGATTGCAGGAAAGGCCCTCGCCCTGCGCGACACGGATCTGTTCGCGAACGAGATCAAGACCGGTAATCATCTCGGTCACCGGGTGCTCGACCTGCAGCCGGGTGTTCATCTCAATGAAGTAGAACTCACCGTTTTCGTAGAGGAACTCGATCGTTCCGGCGCCGCGATATCCCATGTCGCTCATCGCCTTGCGGACAATCTCGCCCATGCGCTCACGCACTTCCGGCGTGATGACGGGGGAAGGGGCTTCCTCGAGGACCTTCTGGTGGCGCCGCTGCAGGGAGCAATCGCGCTCTCCGAGGTGGATCGCCGCGCCATTCCCGTCGCCGAACACCTGGAATTCGATGTGGCGCGGATCGGCGAGATATTTTTCCATGTAGACCGTATCGTCGCCGAACGCGGAGCGTGCTTCGGAAGCCGCCTGGCTCATTAAGCTCTCGAGCTGGTCGTCCGATTGCACGACCTTCATGCCGCGACCGCCGCCGCCTGACGCAGCCTTGATCAGGACCGGATAGCCGATTCCCTTCGCGAGCTCGTGCGCTTCGGCGACGCTCTTGAGCGCACCGTCCGACCCCGGAACGAGGGGAAGACCGAGCTTAGCGGCGGTCCGCTTTGCCTCAATCTTGTCGCCCATGATCCGAATGTGCTCGGGCTTCGGACCGACCCAGATGATGTTGTGGCTTTCGACGATCTCCGCGAACTTCGCATTCTCGGAGAGGAAGCCATAGCCTGGGTGGATCGCGTCCGCGTGGACGACTTCGGCCGCTGAAATGATGTTCGGGATGTTGAGATAGGATTCAGTCGCGGGCGGCGGGCCGATGCAGACCGTCTCGTCGGCTAGCCGGACGTGCATCGCGTCGGCGTCGGCGGTCGAGTGCACAGCCACCGTCTTGATGCCCATCTCATGGCATGCGCGATGAATCCGCAGCGCAATCTCGCCGCGATTGGCAATCAGTAGCTTTTGGATGGCCATTGTTAGCCCAGCACCACCAGCGCCTGGTCGAACTCCACGGGCTGGCCGTCACTGACCATGATCTTCCTGATGACCCCGGCGCCAGGCGCGGTGATGGGGTTCATCACCTTCATCGCTTCGATGATGCAAAGCGTGTCGCCGGGCTTCACTGCCTTGCCGACCGCGATGAACGGCTCTGCGCCCGGCTCCGGCGACAGATAGGCTGTGCCGACCATCGGCGACTTGACCGCTTCGCCCGCAACTTCGCCGTCCTGGCTGCCGACATCCTCCTTGGCGTGCATAGGAGGAGCGCTTAGAGCGGGCGCGACCGCCGCTGGTGCGGCGATGGGCGCCGCAGCGATGAGCGGGGCGAGTTCGCGGCGGACTTTGATCTTGCGGTCGCCATCCTCGACTTCGATTTCCGTCAGCTCGTTGGCGGTGAGCAGCTCTGCAAGCTCGCGCACCAGGGCCGTGTCGACGCGCATCGACCCGGCACCTCCAGCACTTGCCGCGGGCTCCTTCTTCTCGGCCATTCGCAATATCCCTCTGTTGGCCAATTGGGCCATTGCCGCCGCTCCTTACCGCGTACGGCGTCGGCGTCCAGTACAAGACTTCGTTGCTCGCGTTTGCACTAAACGCGTCAGCTTCCTATCTGCGCCACCAGACCCGATGACACTCGACAATACTCTCCAGGTCCGCATCAACGGCGAACACCGCCGGGTGGACAGCGGTATTAGCGTGGCTCAGCTCGTGCGCGAAATCGGCTTTGACCCGCTGCGTGTCGCAGTGGAACGGAACCTTGAGGTCATCCCGCGTTCCACACTCGAAGAGGTCCAGGTCGAGGACGGCGACGATTACGAGATCGTTCGCTTCGTTGGAGGCGGCTGATGAACGCGCAGGCGCCGGTTCAGGCGGACACATGGACTGTCGCAGGCCGCACATTCGCGTCGCGGCTGATCGTCGGCACGGGCAAGTACAAGAGCCTCGAAGAAAATGCGGCGGCGGTCGAGGCATCGGGCGCAGAGATTGTCACGGTTGCGGTTCGGCGAGTGAACATCTCGAACCCAAGCGAGCCGATGCTCACGGACTTCATCGACCCGAAGAAGGTTACCTATCTGCCGAATACCGCCGGATGCTTCACCGCCGACGACGCGATCCGGACGCTCCGGCTGGCGCGTGAAGCGGGTGGATGGAACCTCGTGAAGCTCGAAGTGCTCGGCGAAGCGAAGACGCTCTATCCCGACATGCGCGAGACGCTGCGCGCGACCGAAGTCCTGGTTAAAGAAGGCTTCGAGCCGATGGTCTATTGCGTGGACGATCCCATCGCGGCGAAGCAGCTTGAAGAGGCCGGGGCGGTGGCGATCATGCCGCTTGGGGCCCCGATCGGCTCGGGCTTGGGCATCCAGAACCGGGTGACCATTCGCCTGATCGTTGAGGGCGCAGGAGTGCCCGTGCTGGTCGATGCGGGCGTGGGCACGGCGAGCGATGCAGCCCAGGCGATGGAACTTGGCTGCGACGGC
>Ga0207691_10002268_pt1 | contig 18840 bp, 16 predicted proteins | sample KBSM13metaG_FD_184327 | JGI IMG/M metagenome (GOLD analysis project Ga0207691, IMG submission 184327) | Miscanthus rhizosphere microbial communities from Kellogg Biological Station, Michigan, USA - KBS M1-3 metaG (SPAdes) (version 2) | ecosystem: Host-associated > Plants > Roots > Rhizosphere >... | reverse complement strand
TGTCCGGCATCGAGAAAAACGCGCGGCAGATCCGTGACGCGATCATGGCCCGGCCGGAGGAGCCCGGTCCGCCCCGGCTGGTGCTGGTCGGCTATTCCAAGGGCGCGCCGGACATTCTCGAAGCCGTCGTCCGCTACCCCGAGATCCATGGCCGCGTCGCCGCGATCCTGAGCGCGGCCGGCGCCGTGGGTGGCTCCGCACTGGCAAACGACGCGGAGCAGGCGCAGGCGGACCTGCTTCGGCACTGGCCCGGTGCAACGTGCGACGAGGGCGACGGTGGAGGCGTAAAGAGCCTGCGCCCGGACGTCCGCATGGCGTGGATGGCGCAGAATCCGTTGCCGCCGGGGCTTCGCTACTACTCGCTCGTCACGCTGCCGACACCCGACCGGATCTCGCGCGTCATCGAGAAGTCATACCGGAAGCTGGGTGAGATCGACTGGCGCAATGACAGCCAGGTCATCTACTCCGACCAGATCATTCCGGGCAGCACGCTGCTCGGATTCCTCAACTGCGATCACTGGGCCATCGCCGTGCCCGTGAGCCGCTCGCACCCGGTCATAAGCCGATCGCTGGTGGACAAGAATGACTACCCGCGCGAGGCCCTGCTCGAAGCCGTGCTGCGTTTCATCGAGGAGGATCTGAACGGCGGCCAGCACCGATAGTACGGCCTGTCGTCGTGTGCCTGGCAGAAGCGACTAGCTGGTGACGGTCATCTGTCGCAACAGCGCTTCGGCCTGGACCAGCTTCATGCGCTTTGGCACCGGATAGTCCCGGTTCGCCTCGACCATCGCGGCACGGGCAATCGCGGGGATGTCACTGCCGCGCAGCGGAGCGATCTTCTCCGGGATGCCGATCGCGAGGTTGAGCTTCCGAACGCGATCCACGAAACGCTGCGCCAGGATTGCGCGCGGTTCCTCCTGTATTCCGGCACCAATCGCAACCGCGAGCTCGGCGAGTCGCGCCTCTGCGTAGGGCGCGTCCTTGATGAAGTCGAGCACATAGGGCAGCGCGATCGCATTGGCCTGGCCGTGCGGCACGCCGTAGGTGCCGCCGATCTTGTGCGAGAACGCATGGACGTAGCCAACGTAGGCCTTGGTGAAGGCGAGCCCGCCGTAGAACGAGGCCAGCGCCATCGCCTCGCGCGCCTCGAGGTCATCGCCGTGCACGTACGCGCGCGGCAGATTGGCGAAGATCAGCCGCACGGCCGACACGGAATGGAATGCAGTTTCGGCAGCGGGCCAGACGTTGAGATAAGCCTCGACCGCATGCGTAAGCGCATCCATGCCCGTCGCAGCCGTGATGTGCGGCGGCATCCCCTGCATCACCTTCGGATCGAGGGCCGCTGCCGCCGGGACGATCCGCGGATCGACGACCGCGGCCTTCTGGTGGTGCACCGGGTCGGTCAGCACAGCGGCCACCGTGACCTCGGAGCCGGTGCCCGCGGTCGTCGGCACGACGAAGAGCGGCAGCATCGGCTTTGACAGCCTGAAGAACCCGAGCAACTTCTCCGGCGGCTTGCCGCTCGTGACCATCGCAGCGATCACCTTGGCGGCATCGATCGATGAGCCGCCGCCCACTGCGAGGATCGCCTCGCTCCGATGCGCGAGCGCCGCGGCGTGTCCCTGTTTGACGACTGGATGAGTCGGGTCAGGCAGGATCGAATCGAACAGCGCGACGTCGATGCCCTGTTCGACCAGCGCACGGCGCAACGGCGCGACCACGCCCAGCTTGACGAGCACGGCATCGGTCACGATGAGCACGCGGCGGAAGCCGAAGCCACCGATCATGCTGCAGAGCCGCAGCGCAGCATCCGGCCCGACGAAGACCACCGGACGCGGCTGCGGCACGAGCTTGACGACTGGCTTCATGAACGCCTTCAGGAACCGGTAGCCCAGCATCCGCAGTTCGAACATCATCGTGTAGTTCCAGCCTCGGACCGACACCCGCGACCTTCCCGACTCACTGCGCAGGGATCGTGATCACCGGCTTCGCCGCATCTTCCGAGCGGTCGGCCAGCGAGAACAGGATCATGATGAACGAGAGCAACCGCTTCGAGCTCAGATCCCGATCGCTGACGTAAAAATACCTGTCGCGATAGCGAACGGCGACGAACGCATCCTTCGGCTCGCCCTCGGCGCTCAGCACGCGAAAAAATCCCCCCGCTTGGGGCTCTGCGGCCGGGAGACCGGCCGTGGCGCGGCCCTCGACAACGTCCTGCTCGGGCACGTCGACGTACAGCGCCAGGACTTGCAGCACCCGCAAGAGCGAGCGCCCGCGAACCGCGATCTGCTGCGGGTGCGTCGCGAACTCGCCCCCGACGAGCTCGAACTCCGTCGCATCCTGATCCAGCCCGAGGAGCTCGCGGACCCGCCGTCCCGCCGCCAGCTCCTGTTCGGTCGCGCGGGGATTTCGCAGGGTGACTACGACCGCGTGCTGGCCCTCCGGATCGACGCGCAGCCGCGTTCCGACCCCACCGGTGCGCTGCGCGTCGCGCAGCAGCTTGGCGACCTCCAGGAAACGTGGGTCCGCGGGCCGCGCGCCCTCGAGGTCGCTGTCGACGTTGCGCAGCCCGTTTATGGAAGCCACCCCCATCTGCAACATCGCGTGTGCGGGAAAGCCGTTTTCGATGGTCTCGAAGATCGCCTTGGGCGAGATTGGCGTGGCGATGTTCTCGATGAAACGATTGCCGGTGAGCGGCGTGTAGGTGATCGTCGGCCGGTCGGTGAATCGGCCCTGCGCGCCGAGACTCGCGCTGTCGCCTTGAACCGCGCCCGCCGAGGACACGACGCCACCGGCACTCACCACGGTTTCCAGCGAGTAGCCGGCGACGACCTGGCCGACGTCGACGAAGATCGGCGGATCGGCGTACCGAAGCCTTACGATGTTGAGCAGCGTCTGCCGCTTCCAGGAATCCCCGATCGCCGTGCTGTAGTCGAAGCGATCGCGTGGGATCGTCGTCGGTCCCACAGACTGGCAGCTCGCGAGCCAGACAGCGGCCGCGCCCGTCAGCAGGCAGCCTGCTGCGCGTGCGGTGATCGGTCCGTACATGCCTGGATGACTCCCCCACCCGGGTTCATTTCTCTTCAGGGATGGATATTACCCCGGTTGCGTGTTGTTGCCGGATTTACGTTGGCCAGCGATCGGGAACTTGGCAGCCTACATCGCCGTCGAGCCTGCTGAGACCCAGCGTCCGACACGAGGGGAGACTACCCGCTGCACTCCTTCAAATGGTCACGGCATTGGATGCTGATATTCGTGCCGATCGCCCTGGTGGTCGAGCATGCCGCTGACGTCGGGGCTCCCGTCAAGTTCCTGCTTGCCGCGCTGGCCATCGTGCCGGTCGCGCGGCTGATCGGGGACAGCACCGAGCAGCTCGCGCACTACACCGGCGACTCCATCGGCGGGTTGCTGAATTCGACGTTCGGCAATCTCCCGGAGCTGATCATCTGCATCGTGGCGCTGAAAGCGGGCCTCTATTCGATGGTGGCCGCATCGCTCGTCGGCGCGATCCTGTTCAACCTGCTGCTCGTCATGGGCCTGAGCTTCTTCCTCGGCGGCCTGCGGCATCACACGCTGCAGTTCAATGCCCAGGCCGTCCGCGTCTACAGCACCATGATGTTCATCGCGGTCATCAGCCTGGCGCTGCCGAGCATCTACGAACGGGCATTCGCACCCAGCGGAGCCACGATACAGCAGGAGAAGATCAACATCGGTCTCGCGATTCTGCTGCTGGTCCTTTACGGGCTCTACCTCCTGTACATGATCCGCACGCATCCGGAGGAGTTCGCCAGCGTGCACAGGATCGAGCACGAGGAGCATGAGACGCGCTGGAGTCTGCCGCTCTGTATCGGCGTGCTCGTCGGCAGTTCCGTGGTGGCCGCGGTCCTGAGCGAGATACTCGTAGGCGCCGTCGAGGGCACCGGCGAAGCCCTGGGCCTGTCGAACGCATTCCTGGGCATCGTGCTGCTCGCAAGCGTCGGCGGTGTCGCGGAGGGGATGTCGGCCATCAACATGGCACGCAAGGGCCGCGTGGACCTGTCCGTTGGGATCGCCCTGGGTAGTTGCATCCTCATCGCGCTGTTCGTCTCACCGGCGCTGGTATTCGCGAGCTATTTCGTCGGACCGCACCCTTTCCTGCTGTCATTCAGCACCGCCGGCGTGGGCCTGCTGTTTCTAGCGGTGGTGATCGGAGCGTTCGTCGCGTCCGGCGGGTCGGGCAACTGGTACAAGGGCGTTCAGCTGATCAGCGTGTATCTGATGATCGGGTTGCTGCTCTACTTCGTGCCGCTCTGAGCCGCCCGCTGACGGCGTCACTACATGCAAATGCAAAAACCAGGTAGCCGCAAACTTGCACACTGACAGACCTTCCTCGCTCATGGATCGGTATCTCGACCCAGCCTCGACCCTGGGCGAGGTGCTGTTCGGCCTCATCATGACCCTCACCTTCACGCTGGGCGCCGGAATAATCATCGAGGACGAGGGCCGCGAGGGGGCGCGACAACTCCTCATTGCCCTGATCGGATGCAACATCGCCTGGGGCCTGATCGATGGCGTGCTGTATCTCGCGGGCCAGTTGTTCGACCGAGGCCGGCTGCGACGCATCGGGCAGGCCGTGCGCGGCGCGGCCGATCAGCGCTCCGCGGTGACGATAGTGGCAGGCGAACTGGACGAGCTGCTGGACCATGTAACGAGCGCCGGGGAGCGCGACGAGCTGTACTCCCGCATTGCGACCAACCTCCGCTCCGGCGCCTCCCCGCCGAAACCCAACACGATCAGCCGGGCCGACATCATGGGGGCATTTACGAGCTTCTGGCTCGTGGTGGTTTCCAGCATCCCGGCGGCGATTCCCTTCCTGCTGTTCGACAATGCGCGCTTCGCGCTGCGCGTATCAAACGCGATCCTGCTCGCGATGCTGTTCGTCATAGGGTACTGGTGCGCGCGCTATACGGTCGCCAAACCCTGGCTCGTTGGGCTCGCCCTCCTGGTCGGAGGGATCGCCCTTGTGGTCGTCGCAATCGCGCTGGGTGGCTGAGGAGCTCCGGCTGTGTCCCCGGAATCCGCGCAGGGAACGGATCCCGGGGCGCTCACGCGCTGACGCCGAGCGCCGCGACCACGGCAATCACCAGCGTCAGTGCGACCATTAGCGCGACGGGCCGCCAGCCGAGCCGCAGCAACGAGCCCGTGCGTGTCAGCAATCCGAGCGCGGCGACCGCGGTCAGCAGACATATGCGCGACGCGACCGCCGCGCCGTCCGCAACCGCCTGTGGCCATGGAACGAAGCTGCCGATTGCCACCAGCGAGATGAAGACGACGATGAACGGCGGCATCGCCCGGAAGAGCTTCGTGAGTGTCGCCAGCTCGCCGTGCTCGGGCTTGCATCCGCCCGGCCAAAAAAAAGAAGCCGCGCAGCCATGCGGCCACGCGGCTCAGGTCGACGAACGTCGAATCGGTCAGAAGCTGAAGCGCGCCTGCAGTGCAAGGCTGCGCGGCGGCGCCACGAACGAACCGTAGCTGGGCGCGCCGAAGGTGCGCGCCGCGAGCGGAATGTCCGCGGCGTAGCCGGTCACGGTCTCGTCGGTCAGGTTGCGCCCAAGCAGCGCGATCTCCCAGTTGCCTTCGTTCGGGGACAGTGCGACGCGTGCGTTGAACTTGGCGTACGAGTCCTGCTTCGTCGCCGGATCAAGCGTCGCCTGCGGGTAGTACGCGCCACTGTAGACCGTCTCGAGCGTGGTCGTGAGTTGCAGCGTCGATCCGAGGTTGACAATCCAGTCGAGCGCAACGCTCCCCGCCAGATCGGGCACGAAGATGTTGGTCTTGCCGGCGTAGTCGCAGTTCTGGCCCGGCGCATCGGGTGTCTGCCCGATATAGCACTGGCCGACGAACTCCTTGTATTCGAAGTCCGTCCACGCGAGCGAGCCGCGCAGCATCAGGCTGTCGGCCACCTTCCAGCGACCGTCGAGCTCGGCGCCCTGGATCTCGGCCGCCCCGGCGTTGCTCACGTTGAAACCCAGCACGCCGTCGAAGGTGCTTACCTGAAGGTCCTTGAAGTCGGTGTAGTAGTACGCGAGATTGAGCTCTGCGCGGTCATCGGCGAAGCGTGACTTCAGGCCGGCCTCGTAGCTCTGCGAGTCCTCGTCTTCGAACTCGAAGCTGCCGACGCAAGTGTTCGGCCCGGAGCAGCCCGTGGCAGGCGGGGAAGTGGGATTGTTCGAGCGTGCATCGAACCCGCCCGACTTGAATCCCTGCACGTACGAGAGATATCCCATTACATCGTCGGCCAGGTCGTACTGCACGCTGAACGATGGCATGGTCTTCCAGCCGTCGCGCTTGCCACTCAGCGAGTGGGGCCTGAGGTTGAACACCGAGGCATAGACGAGCGGCGCGACGACGGCCTGGATGCCGGCGAGCGGAGTGCCGTCGATGGCGGCGATCGTCAGATCACGGGTCGCTTCCTTCTTCTCGTATGCGGCGCGCAAGCCGAAATTCAGGTGCAGCACATCGGTCGCGTTCCAGGTGAGGCGACCGAACGCGGACGTTCCGGTCCCTTCCTGACCAAACACGCGGGGTGTCGAGGTATTGCCGATCAGCGTGCCCGCTTGCGATTGCGTGGCCCCGTTGATCAGGGGCACGAGCAAGCTCCCCCCGTCGACCAGGATCGAGTCGCGGTACTTGAGCTCGGTGTCTTCGTAGTATGCACCGACGATGTAGTCGAGGGTGTTGCCCTGCGTTGACGCGAAGCGGATCTCCTGGCTCAACTGATCGAAGTCTTCGTCGAGTCCGACGTTGAAGACGTTCGCTCCGGTGAAGTCACAGTCGCACAGTTCGTCGAAGGCGTAGGTAGAGAACCCGGTGATCGAGGTCAGGGTGCCCCCGCCAAGCTGCCAGTCGAGCGTCAGCGCGTACTCTTCGCTCTTGTTGTTGCTCGTCTCGGGCCCGCCGGAGCGGCGGTAATCGAGCGTGTTGTTGAGCACGGACGAATCCGAGCCCAGCGCCGACAGAATCTGCGCGTACGTCAGGCCCGTGAAGGGGCCCGTGGTGGCTGGGCGCTCGTTGTAGATCTCGATGCCGCGACCTTCCTTGTCGAACTCGCTCACTTCCGCCTTGAGCGTTGCCACCAGATTATCAGTCGCATCGACCTCGAGCTGACCGCGGACACTCAGGTCGTCGCGGCTGGGCTCGCCCCCACCGATCGTGAGATTCTCGACGAACCCGTCCGCGGAGAGTGCGCGTCCGGAGAGACGACCGCGAACGCGATCGCTGAGCGGACCCGAGATTGCGCCTTCGAGGTCGGTCTGTTCCAGTTCGAAATCATAAGTGCCCGTGACGTAGCCACTGGGCGTCGACGTCGGCTTGGCGCTCTTGACATTGATCGCGCCCGCGACGCTGTTCTTGCCGAACAGAGTGGTCTGCGGTCCACGCAGCAGTTCGACCCGCTCGACGTCGAACAGCGGCGCACGCGACTGCTGCGCGCGACCGCGATAGATCCCGTCGACATACGTGCCGGCAGACTGCTCGAAGCCCGGATTGATGCCCGAGCCGATGCCGCGGATGAAAACGCTGTTGCCGATGCCGCCTTCCTGCACCGTCAGGCTCGGCAGCTGCATGTCCTGCAGGCGCACGACGCCGCTCTGCTTCAACTGTTCGCCGGAGATTGCGTTGACCGACACGGGCACACGCTGCAGCGATTCTTCGCGCTTGGTTGCCGAAACGACGATTTCCTCGAGTGCGGATGGAATCGCGTCGGACGCAATTTCAGCAGAGGTCGTTTCCTGGGCCGATGCCTGCGCTGCTGCGAGTGCCAGTGCGGACCAGATCGAAGCGGAGAGTGAAGCGGATTTCGCAAATGCCACGGAATGTCCCCTCGTGCGACGTGCGCACCGTGTGAAGGCGGCGAATCCTAAAGGGGCTACCGGACGCCGGACTTGCAATCGGGGACATCTATTTATCCGTAGGGGACGGTGTCCCGCAAACTGGCGGCCTTCGCGCCTGGCTTCACCGGCCGGTGGTGGTTCCGCGACGCGCCGTCCTTTGTGCCGAAGCCGGTTCCCCGAATTGCTGACGATACCAGCGCGAGAACCCGCTGAGCGAAGAGAACCCGAGGAGCGCGGACACTTCCGCGAGATTGCGGTTCGGATCGTCGAGAAAGACCGTGGCGAGCTCGCGCCGGACGCTGGCCACGATCTGCGAAAACGTCTCGCCTTCCTGCGCAAGGCGCCGGTGAACGGTGCGCCGATCGACGCCGAGGTGCTGTGCGACGATCTCGACACTGCATGCTCCGCTGCCGAGAAGGCTCACCACCAACTGTCGGACCTGAACCGTGAGCTTGTCGGACCCTTGCTGCGGGTAGGCGTCCAGCATCTGGCGCGCCAGACGCGCGAGCCCTGGATCGGCCGTGGGATTCGCGATATCGAGATCCCGGCGCGAACAGACGATGCCGTTGAACGCCTGACCGAACTCGACCCGGCATCCGAACAGCCGGTCGTGCTCGGTGCGATCGGTGGGAGCATCGTGTGAGAAGCAGACGCGCAGCGGCCGCCACTGCCGCCCCATGAAGGTCTGCAACACGCGAAACACAATACCGACTGCGAGTTCCGTCCCTTGGCGCAGCGGCCCCGGTCGGCCGAGGATCAGGTCCTCACGCATTACGACGACGTCGGGGCTTTCCTCGAGCGTGAAGTAGAGCGCAGCGTTTAGCCGGTTCGCGTAGTCTGCGCACGCCTCGAGCGCGAGCCTCAAGGTGGGCTGCTCGCGCATCAGTAGTCCCAGCGGGCCCATGTCGGACAAGCGTCGCGCCTCTGCCATGCGAAGCCCGAAACTCTCGATGCCGCTTCGATCGGCGCACGCTTCGAGCAGGCGCCGGACGGAGTCCACTGGAATGCCCAATTCCGGTTCGGAGAGGCAGCGCGGCGGCAAGTCGAATTCGCGCAGCAACGCGTTTGGGTCGAGGCCCGCCTTCCGCGCGACCTCGCCGAAGCTCGACAAACTGGCGCTGCGTGTCAGGCCGCTCACGTACCTCGCCCGGGTGTCCCGAAATGATAAGCCGATGTCACCCACCGTCAACCCGCAAGGTAGGTGCCCGCCCAGAATGCGCCCTGCCTGGCAGGTCCCGCTCACCGCTTTGGATGGCTGACATGATTCCCACCGCTAAATCCGACGACGCGCAGCGTGCACCCGCCGTCAGGGCGGCCGCGCTGTCGGACTCGATCCAGGTCGAGCCGCTTACGTGCGCAATTGGTGCCGAGCTCACGAACGTCAACCTTGGCCTCGCCGCGCGAACGCCGGAGCTGATGACGGAAATCCGCGCGCTGCTGCTCAGGCATCGCGTGCTCTTTTTCCGCGACCAGGACATCACCCGTGCCGAGCACGTCGCCTTCGCGCGTCACTTCGGTGAGCTCGAGGACCACCCGGTGGTCGGGAGCGACCCGGACAATCCGGGCCTCGTATGTATCTATAAGTCACCCGACAGGCCGAACGACCGTTACGAGAATGCGTGGCACACGGACGCCACCTGGCGCGAGAAGCCGCCGTTCGGGTGTGTGCTGCGCTGCGTGGAATGCCCCGAGGTGGGCGGCGACACGATGTGGGCCAACATGGTCCTCGCCTACGAAAGACTGCCGGCCTACATCAAGGAACGGATCACGGGCCTGCGTGCCCGCCACAGCATCGAAGCGACCTTCGGTGCCACGATGCCGATCGAAGAGCGCCTCGCGCTCAAGGCGCAGTATCCCGATGCCGAGCATCCGGTAGTGCGCACGCATCCGGAGACCGGCGAGAAGGTGCTGTTCGTCAACAGCTTCACCACGCACTTCACGAACTTTCACACGGCGGAAAACGTGCGTTACGGCCAGGACTTCGCGCCCGGTGCCGCCCAGCTCCTCCAGTACCTGATCGGCCAGGCCCAGATCCCCGAGTACCAGGTGCGCTGGCGCTGGAAGAGGAACAGCGTCGCCATGTGGGACAACCGCAGCACGCAGCACTACGCAGTGATGGACTACCCCCCCTGTCATCGCAAGATGGAACGCGCCGGCATCGTCGGCGACGCACCTTACTGAACTCCGAAGTCCCCGCACAGGAAAGACGACGTATGCACTTTATCGACGGCTCGCTGTTCCCTGAGAACCAGGAAAAACTCGTCATCACCGTGGCCCCCTACGGGCCCGAGTGGATGCCCTCGGACTTCCCGGAGGACATTCCGCTCACAATGGATGAGCACGTGCAGAAAGCCGTCGACTGCTACAACGCCGGTGCCACCGTACTGCACGTGCATGTGCGCGAGCTCGACGGCCATGGCTCCAAACGGCTGTCGATGTTCAATGAGTTGCTCGCGCGGCTGCGGGTAGCGGTGCCGGACATGATCCTGCAGGTCGGCGGCTCGATCTCGTTTGCGCCGGAGGGCGAAGGCGAGATCGCCAAGTGGCTGAGCGACGACACGCGTCACATGCTGGCCGAGCTCGAGCCCGCGCCCGACCAGGTGACCATCGCCATCAACACCAACCAGATGAACATCGTCGAGCAGATGTGCGAGGCGGACCTGGCTGGCACGTCACTCGCGCGCCCGGACGTCTATCGCGCCTATCGCGAGATGACGATTCCCGCGGGGCCCGAGTGGGTGGAAGAGCATATCCGGCGATTGACGATCAATGGCATCCAGACGCACTTCCAGCTCGCCACCACCGCACAGCTGGAGACCGTCGAGCGCATGATGCGCAACGGCACTTGCAACGTGCCGCTGATCCTCACCTGGGTTGCGATCGGCGGCGGCTTCGATCAGCCAAACATCTATAACCTGGCGAATTTCGTGCGTGCCGTACCCGACGGCGCGGTGCTGACCCTCGAGACCTCGATGCTGAACGTGCTGCCGCTCAACATGATGGCGATCGCAATGGGTCTGCACGTGCGCTGCGGAATCGAGGACAACCTCTGGACGCAGGACCGCAAGGCCAAGATGAGCTCGGTCCGGCAGGTCGAGCAGCTGGTCCGAATCTCGCGTGAGTTTGGTCGCGACATCGCTTCGGCCAAGGAAGCCCGCGAGATCTACCGGATCGGCGAGTTCTATGCGGACGCCGACGAGACCCTGGCGCGCAACGGCTTCGCACCGAATCGCAATCCAAGCCAGCGCCGCCCCCTGCGGCGCATCGCGTGAGGGTGGACGTGACCTGCCCCACCGTCCTGATCGTGCCCGGCTTGCGCGATCACGTGGACGACCACTGGCAGACACTGCTCGCCGCGCGACTGGAACGCGTGCGAACGGTGCCGCCGATGGGCCGTGAGAATCTCGACTGCGCCGCGCGGGTGGGGGCGATCGAACAGACCGCCCGCGAGATCGACGGGCCCATCATCGTCGTCGCACACAGCGGCGGCGTAATCATGGCCGTTCACTGGGCACAGTGGACCCGTCGCGACGTGCGCGGCGCGCTCCTGGCGGCGCCGCCCGACTTCGAACGAACGATGCCGCCCGGTTTCCCGACGACATACGCGCTGCAGGCAGGCGGCTGGTTGCCGGTGCCGAGGGACCTGCTTCCCTTTCCAAGCATCGTAGCTGCGAGCCGCAACGATCCGCTGGCGGAGTACGATCGCGTGACTTCACTCGCGCGCGCGTGGGGCAGCCGCCTCATCGATCTCGGCAATGTCGGCCATCTCAACCCGGCTTCCGGCTTCGGCGAGTGGCATCGCGCGCTGCCGCTGATCGACGAGCTCGTCAATGATACGGCAGCGATTGCTGACACTCACATAGCAGCGGCGAGGATCTGATGCCACACGCCATTCGTTTTCATGAAACGGGGCAACCGGAAGTCCTGAAGCTCGAGTCCGTCGAGGTCGGCGACCCGGGTCCGGGCCAGGCCCGAGTGCGGCACTCGTACATCGCCGTCAATTTCATCGATGTCTATTTCCGCACCGGTCGCTACCCGCTGCCGCTACCCAACGGCCTCGGCTCCGATGCCGTGGGCGTGGTCGAGGCCGTCGGTCCAGGCGTGACCGAGGTTCGGGTGGGCGACCGGGTCGGCTATCTTCTCGGTCCCCAGGGCGCCTACTCCGATGCGCGCCTGATGCCGGCCAATGTGCTCATCCGGCTGCCCGACGGCATCTCCGACCGCACGGCATCGACGCTGATGATGAAAGGCATGACGGTGCAGTACCTGTTCCGGCAGGTGTATCCGCTCAACGGGGGAGAGACGATCCTGTACCACGCGGCTGCGGGCGGCGTTGGCCTCATCGCCTGCCAGTGGGCACGCGCCCTCAACGTCACAATGATCGGCACCGTGAGCTCGGACGAAAAAGCCGAGATTGCACGCGCTCATGGATGCACGCACACCATCGTCACCTCGCGCGAGAACATCGCGCAGCGGGTGCGCGAATTGACCGACGGCAAAGGTGTACCCGTGGCCTACGACTCCGTGGGCAAGGACACGGTGCAGGCCTCGATCGACAGCCTGCAGGTGCGCGGTACGCTGGTAAGCAATGGCACTACGTCAGGCCCCGTGGTCATCGACACTATGACACTCGCCACCAAGGGCTCGCTCTGGGTCACGCGGCCCGCCATGGTTCATTACGCGACGCCGCGCTCGCACATGCTCGCCATGGCGGATGAGCTGTTCGCCCTGGTGCTTGCCGGCAAGATCACCGGCGAACCGCAACGGGTCCTGGCACTCGCCGAAGCTGCCGAAGCGCACCGCGCGCTCGAGTCGCGCAAGACGACCGGCGCCACGGTGCTGGTACCGTAGCTGCGGCTCGTAGTCCCGAGTCATCGAGCATGAACCTGCTGCACGTCGAGAACGGTGCGAGCTCGGGCAACGGCTACCCTGTCGGGCGCGGCCAGGCCTGGTTCGCGTTTGCGATGACGATGGCACTGATGATGGTTGATTACCTCGACCGCCAGGTGATCGTCTCCCTGTTCCCGCACATCAAGGCCGAGTGGGGGCTTTCCGACACGCAACTGGGCGCCCTGGTCTCGATCGTGTCGGTGACGGTTGCACTCGCCGCCCTGCCCGTCGCGCTCCTCGCCGATCGCTGGAGCCGCGTGCGGAGCATCGTCGTCATGGCGACCGTGTGGAGCCTGGCGACGATCTCGTGCCTCTTCACGCGCAATTACGGCCAGCTGATGTCGGCCCGCGCTCTGGTCGGACTGGGCGAGGCGGGTTACGGATCGGTCGGTGCAGCGCTCATTGCCGGTCTCTTTCCGGCGCGGCTGCGCGCGGGTCTTCTCGCTGCGTTCTTCGCTTCAGCTTCCGTCGGTTCGGTCCTCGGCGTGATGCTTGGCGGCCTGATCGCCGCGCGTTGGGGCTGGCAGGCCGCCTTCGGTGTCGTCGGCCTTCCGGGGCTCCTGCTGGCACTTATGTATCTGAAGGTGCGCGACTACCGCACCGTTGCGCTGGCGCCGGCCCAGCCCGAATCGGGCGGGGTGGCAGTGTTCGCCGTGAAGTCACTGCTCCGGTCACGTACTACGCTGTGGGTGTGCCTGGGTGCCGCCTCGCAGTTGATCGTGGTGTCGGCGATCTGGGCGTGGCTGCCGAGCTTTCTCAATCGTTTTCACGGCATGGCGCCGGACGTCGCCGGGGTACGTGCCGCGCTCGTGGTGCTCATCGGCGCCGCGGGCAGCCTGGTGTGGGGAATGGTCGTCGATCGCGTCGGCACGCGACGCTCACGGCTCAGACTTCAGGTGATGGCGGGAATGTGCGTGCTCACGATGCTGGTCCTGGGTGCGACATTCGCGGCCACGGCTAGCGACCTCCCCAACGGCGCGCAGTTCATGCTCATCGCGCTCGGCGGCTTCCTGATGACCTGCACCGTCGGGCCGGCCGCCGCCATCGTGCTCGACGTCACCCACCCGGGTTTACGCGCGAGCGGCGCGGCGGTGCTGTCCCTGTTTCAGAACCTGCTGGGGCTCGCGGCCGGACCGGCAATCGCGGGTGTCTTGTCCGATGAGCTCGGACTCGATAGCGCACTCACCCTGATACCGGCATTCGGCGCGCTCGCAGCCCTGCTCTTCCTCGTCGCATCGCGCAGCTACGAGGCGGACCGCCAGCTGGCAGGCAACGTCACAGACCTGGACGGCGCATGCCTGGCCTGACGATGTTTCCTTACTTTCGTCAGTAAGGAAACATCCTCGAGCCGCCGTTGGGCGCTAGAACTTCCAGGCGACGCTGAGCGTGAACCCGTCGAAATCCGGCGTGCCGTCGGCCTTCTCGAAGTCGATCCACGTCATCTTGTAGCTGCCCTTCACCGCGAGCATGTCGCTGAAGTCATAACGCGCACCGACACCCACTTGGTAGCTGAAGCCGTCGATGGTTTTCGTGTCCTGGAAGCTCGTGCAGACGTAGCCCCACCACGGATCCCACCAGCAGCCGGTCTGCGGCGGCTCCGTTGCGATGTTCGTGTCGACCCAGCTCCAGCCGATCCCGCCGGTGACGAACGGGCTGAACTGGCCTGGCAGGAAGTTATAGGTCGCATTGCCCATCAAGGTCATGAAATCCAGGTCGCCGCGAACCGAGACGAAGCCGTCGGGCTGCTCATCGCCGTTGACATCGGCCGCAATGTCAGCATCGTAGTCGGTCTGTCCAAAGCTCAACGTGCCGCCGAATTGGAGCTGATCCGTGTAGTGGTAACTGACACCGAAGAGCCATGAAACATCACTGTCGAAGTCGGCTTGTGTGCCACCTTCAAAATCGGCGTCCGAGGAATTCTGAAATATGACTCCCAACTCGGTTTCCCAGCTACCCTCGCGGGATTGGGCATTGACCACGGGTGCGGCGGCCAGACCGACCACGCAGAAAAGCAGTGCTATCCGTTTCATTTCCATCTCCTTGTACTCATGTTGCTGGTTCGATCTCGCCGTCGCCTGTTGGTTCAATACTCGTAGAACATCTTCTGAATCCGCACCGGATCCTTGGTCCTGGTCAGCGCGAGCTGCAGCAGCACCCGTGACTTTGCGGGATTCAACTCTCCCGATGCCACGAGTCCCAGTTGGTCATCGTTGATCTCGTTGTTTCGGAGCACTATACCCGCCGGCAGCCGCGTGCTGCGAACCACCACGACACCGGTTTTCGCCGCCCGGGTCAGCGCATCGAGCGCGGGTGTCGTCATGTTGCCGTCGCCGACACCGGCGACCACGAGCCCCTGCGCGCCGTTGCGAACCGCCGCGTCGATGAGATCCGCGCTCATGTTCGCGTGCGCATAGATCACATCGACGCGCGGCAGCTTCTCGAGCCCGTCGAGCGAAAACTCGGACGCATTGCCCTGCTTGCGGTCCATCGGTTCGAACCATTCGATCTTGCCCGTGTGCACCACGCCGGCGGGCCCACGATTGAGGCTCCTGAAGGTCTGGACGCTGGTGGTGTCGGTCTTGACCACGTTGCGGGCGTAGTGGATCTCGTCGTTCAGGACGACGAGCGTACCCTTGCCCCGCGCGCCGCGGTCGGAAACGACCGCCACGCCATTGTAGATGTTCCCTGGTCCGTCGGCACTGATCGCGGTGGCCGGCCGCATCGACCCCACCATCACGACTGGTTTGTCGCTCTTGGTTACGAGGCTCAGGAAATAGCTCGTTTCCTCGAGTGTGTCGGTGCCGTGCGTGATCAGGACACCGTCCGCATCGGGCGAGGCGAGCACCTCGTTGACGCGTCTCGCGAGCTTTAACCAGACCTCGTCGTTCATGTCCTGGCTGCCGATGTTCGCAACCTGCTCGCCTGTGATAACGGCGAGTTTGTCGAGATTCGGCACGGCCTTCAGCAGCGAGTCGACGTTATAGGCGCCCGACTTGTAACCGTAGTCGGTCGCGCTCGCCTGGGCGCCGGCGATGGTGCCTCCGGTTGCCAGTACTCGAACTTTCGGCAGCGGCCCGGATTGCTGCGCCAGTGCGGTCCCGCTTGCCAGCAATGCCGCTGCAACGGCCAGGATCCACGATGGGGTTTTCATTTCCGCTCTCCAGTCTGCGTGTACTTCACTTCTGCCGGTCGGCTGCCCCGACCCTGCTCATTGTTCACTTGGCTCGCCTGGGCGCGGCGCGCTTGCGTTTGGCCTTCCGTGCCGCCGGTTTCGCTTTGGTGGCCTCGAAAGCCTGGCGATAGCTGCGCGCCACCGCGCGAATCGCGCGCCCGATGTCGTCGTAGACGTGGTCGTCAAGGTTGGCGAAGGACACCCGCACCGACCAGTCCGGCGCATCGAACCCGCTGCCGTTCAGGAGGACGATGCCATGGTCCTCCGCCAGCCGGAACACGATGTCGAGCGGATGTACGTTGTCCTTCATCCAGCGGACGACGTCCTCGCCGACGTACTTGCGTGCCCAGAACTCGAAGTCGATCAGGCCATAGTACCAGTCGAAGAGCTGGTTTGGAGCGACCTCGATGCCGAGACCCTCGATCGTGGCCTCGACGCGCTTGCGGACAATGCCGATGCAGGCCTTCTGGTAATGCTTCTTATCGTCCATCAGCTCATATAGCGAGAACAGCGTCATCATGACCTGCTGCGGGAGAGAGAGACCTGCAGTGTGATTGAGCGCAACGTCCCGGCTGTCGGCGACGATACGGTCGATGAAACGCAGCTTGCGTGGCTCGAGCGTCAGCGCTCCGTAGCGCTTGTCGAGTTTCTTCAGCACCGGCTCGGAGTGCTTTGCGATCAGGCGGTCGAACAGGTTGTCCTCGTGCACCGCGATCACCCCGAGGCGCCAGCCGGTACAGCCGAAGTACTTGCTGTACGAATAGACGCCGATCGTGTTGTGCGGATATGCACCGAGGAGCGATCTGAACCCGGGCACGAACGTGCCATAGACATCGTCCGTGAGGAGGATCAGCTCGGGTCGTTTCTTCAGGATCGCGCCGATCTTCGTGATTGTCTGCTCGCTCAGCGCAACGGCGCTCGGGTTGCCGGGATTGACGACAAAGAACGCCTTGATGGCGGGATCGAGCAGCTTCTTCAACTCTGCGTCGTCGAACTGGAAACGGCTCTCCTGCCTCATCTGCACACTGACTATCTTGAGGTCGTAATCCTCGAGATGCGGCATCTCGAGATAAGGCGTGAAGATCGGCGTCGCGAGCGCAATCGTGTCCCCGGCGTTGAGCAACCGGTTCGTCTTCATCGACTTGAAGATGTAGCACATCGCGGCCGTGCCGCCCTCGACGGCATAGAGGTGGAACCGCCCTTCCGGCCGCGGCGGCCCGCACATCGCCCACTGCAGGTATTCATGAACGATCTGCTCGTTGTGCACCAGCATCCGGTCCGGCACCGGATAGTTGTCGCCGATGATCGAATCGACGAGCTCGTGGACAAATCGATCGGCGTCGAACCCGAACTTCGCGACGGACCATGGCACCAGCGCGCCGAGGAACTCGGAACCCGGAAGAATCTCGTGCTCCTTCAGCCAGCCAGCCAGCCGGTCTGCGATACCGCGCGCCCGGGGCATGCCCCCGACACCGGGGGGAAGATCGAGCACGCGCTTGCTTTCGGTGATCGCGAACTGCCCCAGCAGAAAGAAGGCCTCGCGGGGCTCGGTCGCGATCCAGTTGGGATTGCCGCGGCCGGCATTGAGATACGCGACCGCCGATGCGGCAGAAGTCGACGTAGCGGCCTTCGCCAGGAAGTCCTTGATCTCGAAGGGACTCAACGCCTCGTATTCACGCAGCTTGACGATGTCCATTAGTTCTCCGTCAGCGAATGCCGGTTGATTCCCGTCAGGCACCGCGCGTCATCAGCAGGACAATCACCATGCCGAAGATCGTGAGCACGGTGTTACCGATCGCATAAGGCATTCCGTAGCCGAGCGCCGGTACCTTGCTCTTGGCCGCTTCCTGGACCATGCCCAACGCCGCGGTCGTCGTGCGCACGCCCGCGCAGACACCGAACAGTATCGCAGGATGAAACTTGAAGACGTGGTATCCGATCAGCACCGCCGCGATCAGCGGCAGAACCGTGGCGACCACTCCCCAGAGGAAGAGGCTCAGGCCTACCTGCTGCAGGCCGGCGATGAATCCCGGCCCCGCGTTGATGCCGACGATGGCGATGAACACGTTGAGCCCCAGGGTGTTCATGAGCCAGAGCGCCGGTCCGGGAATATTGCCGAACGTTGGATGGACCGTGCGCAGGTAGCCGAGAATCAGACCCGCAAGCAGGGCGCCACCCGACGTCGAGAGGCTGATCGGTATGCCGCCCCACCCGAAACTCAGTGCGCCGACCAGGCCGCCAGCCAGGATGCCGGCGGACACCACCGCGAGATCGGTGCTTTCCGCGGGCCGGTCGGCGCGACCGATGACCGCCACGGCAGCTTCCACGTGACGTGTGGCGCCGGCAATGGTGAGAATGTCGCCGCGCAGGATTTCGGTTTCCGGCAGCACCGGTATCTCGATCATGTTGCGCATGATCTTCCGCAGATAGACGCCGCGGGTATGCGGCTCGTCCGCGAGCTCTCGCAGCGTGCGCCCGCTAACCGCCTTGCTGCGCACGAATACGTCCATCACCGTGACCGGCACGTCGAGCAGGGCCGGGGCGTTCACCTCCGGTATCACGGCCTCGACGTTCTCGACCAGCGCGCTGCGCGGACCGGAGATCGCGACGACGTCACCGGGCTCCAGTGTGCTGTGGCCGTCCGCATCGAGAATCCTTGCGCCTCGATGTATTCGGTCTTATCCGAACTGCCGACGCGCTTTGGACTTGAGGAACTCGCGCCAGTTTCGGGACGTCACCAGGGTCATTTATTCATTTTCCTGAAGGAAAGCGGACAGCTACCGGAGCCCGAACGATTGAGATACTACCCAGCCAGTCCGCGCCCGAGCGAAACCGCATTCGTGCTTGCTAAACGCCCCGCCGACGGCACCTATCGCTATGTTGGTGTGGCCAGGCAGACTGATCAGC
>Ga0207691_10002266_pt1 | contig 18849 bp, 13 predicted proteins | sample KBSM13metaG_FD_184327 | JGI IMG/M metagenome (GOLD analysis project Ga0207691, IMG submission 184327) | Miscanthus rhizosphere microbial communities from Kellogg Biological Station, Michigan, USA - KBS M1-3 metaG (SPAdes) (version 2) | ecosystem: Host-associated > Plants > Roots > Rhizosphere >... | reverse complement strand
GGTCGGGGAGATTTGGGCAGGGACCGAGGAGAACCGCGCTCTGGTAGCGCCAGGTTCTAGGGGTGTCAAGCATATTTCATGCCCCCTCCCCGGCAAACTTACCTACATCGGCCCTAAGCCTCGCTCGTACCCTCCAGTAACTGAAAATTCAGTCAGTGATTTCAGGCGCTTGTATGACGAGATGGAGGTGGTTCCGAGGCGCCGAACCGGCACCACAAACGCCCGGAATCCAGGCTCGATCCGGCACTTCGACGTGTGCTGGAACGACCGCTCAGGGGGGTACCCGCCCCGCCGCGAAGGAGTCCAAGGCGGCCTGCAACTGCGCCTTGGTATAGGGCAAGCGAGCCAGGGCTTGGCGCTCCTCCTCGGTCGCCTTGGCAATGGCATCCCTGGCCTGGCGCGATTTGAGGACCCAGGCGGACTGTTCGCCGGTGCGCTCGGCCATGGCCAGGGTGTGGTCGAGCATGGCCTTGGCCTTGTCGAGCAGGATCGAATAGCGGAGGCGCATCGCTCCCTCGAACAGCTGGCGCCGGCGCTCGCTGTCGGCGGCCTTGGGCGGCGGGACCTGCATCATCTCCTCGTGCAGCTTCTGATACAGCTCCCCCACCCGGAAGCCAGCCATGGCCGACCAATGCGAGTCGTAGGCGCGCATCGCGTCCGAGTACGCGCTCTGCGCGTCGAGCAGCAACTGGCAGCGTTGCTCGAGCGCAGCGCCGAAATTCTCCGGCACGGGCAGGAAGTGAATTCGTTCCGCGCGCATCCGGCGTAATTCGCCGAGCGCGAAATAAATGGGCGCGAGCTCGGGCGGCACGCGCCCTGCCGCGTCCAAGCCCTCGCGTTCGATGATGTCCCGCGCCTTGCCGATCGCAAGCTCCGCTTGCGCGTCGTCGCCTGTGGAGAGCCGTGCCAACGCGCGCGCCGAAAGCACCGCGAGCAAGTCGAAGCTGAGCAGGTCTTTGTATTTCGCTCCGGTGCTATCGGCGAGCTCACCCGCGCGTGGGTACTGCTCGACGTAGATCAGCAAGCGCAAGGCGCGCACGCGAGCCACGCGATCGAGCTCCGACTTGGGGAAGCGTCGCGCGACCTGTTCGTAGCGCGCCAATGCGGCTTCGTGTTTGCCTGCGAGATCATACATCTCAGCGGACTGGAACAACGAACGATCCGCCAGTGGACCATCGGGGTCGAGCTGAAACGCGCGCTCGAACGAGCTCGCCGACAGCTCGTATTGCTTGCTTTGGCCCTGTGCGGTGGCCTTTGCGAACAACTCCGGAATGTCGCTCGCCGTCTCGGGAGTGATGACGGTTCTTGCCAGCTCTGCCGAGGCGGGCGACGCGGACGACGGAGCGTTGATTTTCGCCGCACTGTGCGGTGGCGCAGTGTTCACGGGCTGCCCCGCGCAAGCCAGCAGCACGATGGACGCTGTGGACAACACGACAGCCTGGTTAATCAGCCTCGACAAGCGTCCGGAATGTTTGCTGTGTGTCTCGTGTTCAGCGAGCGGCCCGACTCGATCTGGAAACTTGCAGCACGGCGCGGACAGGCAAACGAATGAAACGAGCCACTGTTTCTCGGGCATTTCGACTGAGAATACACATTTGCACCGGGGACTTTAAGCATTGACGCTCAGCACCAGATCTTTAGTCTCAGGCCGTGTCGCCAAGTGGTGGCACGAACAGCGGTAGCTGAAGAGGAGGAAGGAAATGGATCCGATGACGAACGGGCGCGTGAGCGATCTCGAACTCAAGCATCGAACATTGAATGAGCAAGTCGATCGCTTCGCGAGACGCGCTTATCTCACCCCACAGGAACAGCTGGTTTACGCAGCGATGAAGAAAGAAAAGCTCCTCACCCGCGACCTCCTCAGCCAAATGCGGAGGGGCTAAAGGACCCGGATTTTAGCTGCAACTGACAACGAGAGCGTACTCCACACCCGGCGTCGCTCTCGTTTCATTTTGTGGGCACGCTTCGAGCTCAGAGCGGCGTGCAGCTCTTCCCGTCGCACATCTCACCTGCCTGACAATCGGCGTTCGAGCGGCAGCGACCCCCTGGCGCGGCCGGAGCTTGAGGCTCGGAGCCCGACGCTGCACCGGTGGCCGGCGCTGCACCCTTACCCCCGTCCGCAGCGTCATCGCCAGGCGCGGCTTTGCCGTATTCGACCGCGAGCGCGCTGCCCCCGTCCTGCTGAGCCGCCCCGTAAACATCCTGGTTCAGGTCGGCCAAGGACTCTTCGAGGCGTTCGTGCCAGGCTGGGCTCAGGCTGCCCGCCTGCGCCTGGTCCGTGGCTTTGGCCAGCGAAAGCCAGTACCTAGCGTCGGCACGCAGCCCCAATCGGTAGTCGGTCATGCCGCGCAAGTAGGCGTAGCGGGCTCGATCACTCGGGCTGAGCGAATCGCTGTCCTCTTCCAGGACCCGCCAGATCGCCAGTGCGTGCTCGTACTGGTTCGCCTCGTACATGCGCTGCCCCCGATTCAACTCCTCGCGATAGGTCGCACACGCAAGGGGGCACAGGCCGAGCGCGATCAGCAGCTGCAGAACGAGAACAGTGCGCATCTCTCACTCAGACTAGACCAACCTACGGCAAGAGGAGAAGGAGGGCGATCGCGCTCCAGCATCGCACCTCGAACCGCACTGTGTTCTCGGACCCGGGTCGGCAACGCATGCTAGCAACGGACTGCTCTGTCCCCCCGAGAGCCCTTGGACGCTTCCGAGAGCTCGCCAAGATCGCCAAGATTTCCAAGATCGCCAAGCCCCTACGGCGTCCCAGCAGCGCCGAATGAACCGCAGAAAGCGCTGCGAGTTTTGGGGTTCGCTAATCGCGCCGAAGCGAATCATTTCCAAAGACGGAGACGCCCCCCAGGCCCGGAAATTCCCCGGGGCCGGTTCTCGTCGGTGAAATCTCGAACAACGGAGCGAAATCGCTAACCCCCAAATTTCATCGAGCTCTTCGCTGTGATAACCCGAGCGCTGGGCCGTCCCGCGCTCTTGGCGATCTTGGAAATCTTGGCGATCTTGGCGGGCCTCTCGCAGTCGTTCAACGCCGCTCATGTCGCCCACGAGCCGGATCCCGACGCAGCGGGCGGCGTCCAATTCCGGGAACCGAGCCTCCGTGCGAGGTGCGATGCAAGGATCGCGATCGCCCCCTCCCGCAGGGGCAGGGAGCGTTACGCTAAGCGAGCCGGTAATGGAGGCGGTAGATGGGCAGGCCGTCGGCGATCGCGCGGTGTTCGCGGGGGCTGCGCGCGTTGTACGGGTTTTCGGCTTCGAAGCCCGAGTGTTGCGGGACTAGGCGGGGTTCGCTAGCGACCAGGGCCGCGTACTCGGCGGCGCGTTCGGCGACGTCGGTCTGGATGAACAATGCGCCGCCGGGGATCAGCACTCTGCAAAGTTGGGGCAAGAGCTCGGTCGTGACCACGAGCCGCTTGGCGTGGCGTTTCTTCCACCAAGGGTCGGGAAAGTGCACGAATACGGCGCGCGCGCAGGCGTCTGGAAAGCGCGGGAAGGCGCTACGGGCGTCTTCGGCCAGCACGCGGGCGCGGCTCCCGAGCCCGCGCTGAGCGATGCGATCGTCGACGATCGTCGCCCATTTGCGGCGAATCTCCAGGCCGAGCATGAAAACCTCCGGATCGGCGGCCAGGCGTTCGAAGACGAAGCCTCCACGTCCGGGGCCGATTTCAATCTCGATCGCTGCGGCGCCCGCGCCGACCAACAGTCGAGGATCGATTCGTTCGCCCTCGGGCAGTCGTGGGGCATGTTCATACGGATTGGTTTTCATGCAAAGGATCGCTGCGGAGCAAAGGGTCGATGCTAAGACTCGGCCGGTGTTAGCACAGGCGGATAGGCCTCGCTGGCTTCGGATCGCAAGTTCGGTGTGGAGCTTCTTGCTGCTGGCGGCGCTCCTGGGCGCGCTCGCCGTGCAGCGGGTTTTGGCTGGAAATGGCGGCGTGCCGGCGGTTCCGCTGGACGATAGCTACATTCACTTCCAGTTCGCCCGCTCGTTCGCCGAGGGTCACCCCTTCGTTTATTCGCCGGGGGCCGCGCCCGTGGCCGGCGCGACCAGCTTGCTCTGGCCCCTGCTGCTGGCGCTGCCGCAATGCTTCGGCGTGCACGGCACGGCGCTCATTCCTTGGGCTTGGGGCTTGGGATTTTTGGCCTTGGGTCTTTTGGGCTACGAGACCGCGCGCGCGGCCGAGGGCATCACTGGCCCGCGCGTGGCGTGGCTGGCAGGCGCATTCACGCTCGCGTTCAGTGCCAACACTTGGTTTGCCGCGAGCGGTATGGAGGTCGTGCCGCTCGCGTGGTTGCTGATGCGTTGCTGCAGGCGCGCGGCCGAGTGGTTCGAAGGCGAGCGAGGGCGCCTCTGGGAGCTGCTCCTGCTCGCCTTGCTCACGCCCTTGATGCGTCCCGAGGGCGCGCTCGGCAGTGCCTTGATTGCCTGCGCGTTGTGCTTCGGCGGAGGCCAAAAGCGCACCCCTTCGGGTGTCACGAAGCGCGTCGCGTGCGCGCTGCTCTGCTTGCTGTTTCCGGCCCTACCCTCGGTCGTGTACCTGTGGTTCACGGGCCACGCGACACAAACCACGACGCTCGTGAAGTGGTTGCCGTTCAACCCGTACCTCGACCGCCAAGCGTTGCTGGCAACGGTCTTCGCCAACGTGCAGTTGTTCTGGTCGACGCTGCTCGATGGCCAGCTGTGGAGTGCCGCCTACGTGCCCGAGCACGCCAGGATCGTCACCTGGCTCGCGCTGCCGGCGTTGATCTTTGCCGGACAGGCGTTGCGCCTGCAGGCGCGCAGCTGGCTGTTGGTCGCGCTCGGCCTCGGCATCTTGCTGCCCACGACGTACGACAGCTTTCTCTGGAATCGACTGCGCTATCTGTGGCCGTTCGCCGGACCTTGGCTGATTGGGCTGGTCGCGCTGGTCGATCAGATCGCGGACGCTTTGGCGTTTTTGTGGCGACCGCTGCGGGTGCTGCGTTACCTGCTCAGCGCCGCGATGGGCGCGCTGCTGCTCGCCAAATTTCCGTTCGCTTTGAGCGACCTTTCGCTCAGCGCGCACGCCATTTCCGCGCAACACGTCGAGCTCGGTGAGTGGGCCCGGCGCACGCTGCCCGCGGACGCGCGCATCGGCGTGAACGACACCGGCGCGATCGCTTATTTTTCTGGGCGACCCGTGTTCGACATCGTGGGGCTGACCACGAGCGGAGAGGCGCGCCATTGGACGGCAGGCGCGGGCTCGCGCTTCGAGCACTACGAGCGGCTAGCGCCCGAGCTGTTGCCCACGGTCTTCATCGTCTATCCCCAATGGTTCGCGCTGCCCGACCTGCTCGGGCCGTGCCTGACCGAGCGCACCGTGAACGCGACCATCCTCGGTGGAACGACGATGGTGGCATGCAACGCCGACTACTCTCGGCTCGGCTCGGGCGAACGCCCTTCTCTGAGCGAGCTCTGGGCACTTGCGCCGCGCGACACGCTCGACGTCGCCGATCTGGACAGCGAAGCCGCGCACGCCTATGCGCTGCGGCCCGCGGCTCAAGCCGACGACGTATTGCTCAGCAATGGCGTGGTGCTCGACGGCGCACGACTGCACCGTACTCGCGAGTCGTTCCGGCTCGATCTGGCTCCCGGGGGGCGGCTGGTCACGCGCCTGGGCGCCGAACGGCCGCTGACCGTGAGCCTGCGCATCGGGGGTCACGCCATCGACAGCTGGACGGTCGGAAGACCGGACTTCGAGGACCGAGCACTGACCTTGCCCGCGGACTTGCCCCGAGGCCCCGCGGACGTGGAGCTCAGCGCGCAGGACGGCAGCTTCAGCGCCCTGCATTATTGGGCCTACGACGCGCCCCAATAAGTTGCGGGCCGGCGAGGCGCTGCTTTGCTATACCGCAAATATGCGCACTCGCCCCCTCGGCAGCACCGGGATCTCGGTTTCCGAGCTCGGACTCGGCACCTGGGGCCTGTCCGGTGACGGCTACTCGCCACTGCCCGAGTCCGAGCAAGACGCGGTGATCGATCGCGCGCTCGCGCTCGGCGTCACGTTGTTCGACACCGCCGATAGCTACGGCAAGGGTGCGATGGAAACGCGCCTCGGCGAACGGCTGGCCGCGCACCCCGACGCCGTGATCGTGACCAAGCTCGGCACCGATCGCGATGCCTCACCCGCACGCAAGTCGTTCAAGCCGGAGTTCATCCGCGAGAGCTTCGAACGCTCGCGCGAGCGGCTGAAGCGCGACGTGATCGACGTCGTCTTGCTGCACAATCCTTCCGAAACCACCCTGCTCCGCGGCGAAGCGGCCGCGGTGCTGCAGGAGCTCAAGAACGCCGGCCGCATTCGCGCCTGGGGCGCCAGCGTGGAAGGCGTCGACGCGGCCCGCGTTGCCATCTACCAGGGCGTCAAAGTGCTGGAGGTCGCTTACAACGCCTTCCACAGCCGCACGCTCCGCCAGCTCGACGGCGAGATTCGCAACCATGACGTCGCGATCTTGGCGCGCTCGGTGCTCGCCCACGGGCTTTTGTGTGGGCAATGGCCGTTCGACAAAGAGTTTGCGCGCAACGATCATCGCTCCGAACGCTGGACGAACGACGACTTCAAGCGCAGGATCTCGCAGCTCAACGCGATCCGTCCGTGCGTGAACGGCAGCACCGTGACCAGCCTGCGCTCGGCCGCGCTGCGCTTCGTGCTCGCCAACTCCGCAGTGAGCTGTGCGGTGCTCGGCCCACGCAGCGGGGTCCAGCTCGATCAGTTGCTGCGCGAAGCCGGCACGGAGCCGCCCTACCTATCGCCGGAAGCACTCCAGGCGTTGGAAATTCGTCTGGACAACGTGAAGGCCTCCGCATGAGGGCTTCGCCCAGCACCGGCTCTGGCACGAGCGGCTCCGCGAACCTGTTGGACACGCTCGACGCCATCGCCCGCGAAGCCGCGGTGCTGATTCGTCAGGTGTACGCCACCAAGTTCAGCGTCGATTTCAAGGCTCCGCGCGATCCGGTCACGGAGGCTGACCGGCAGGCCAATGAGCTGATCTGTGAGCGCCTGAACAAGCTGTTTCCGAACGTGCCGATCGTCGCCGAGGAGAGCGAGCCCGAGACGTTTGCCGGCTACCGCAAGGCGGACCGCATCTTCTTCGTCGACCCGCTGGACGGCACGCGCGAGTTCGTCGCGCGCAATGGCGAGTTCGTGGTCATGATCGGTTATGTCGAGGGCGAGCGCGCCACCGCCAGCGTGATCCACGCCCCGGAGAGCGGCATCTCCTGGCTCGGCGAGCTGGGCCGGGGCGCTTACCAGCGCGAGGCCGACGGCTCACAGAAGTCGATCTCCGTGAGTAGCGTGCCCACGCTGGCCGGAGCGCGCATCGTCGGTTCGCGTTCGCACCGAAACCCAGCGCTCGAGCAAGCGCTAGCCGCGCTCGGTGCGCGCGAGCTGGTGGCGCTCGGCAGCGCGGGTCTGAAGGCCTCGGTCGTCGCACACGGCGCGGCCGACGCTTACGTCGCGCCACACTACGCTGGCAAACGCTGGGACGCCTGCGCGGCAGACGCTCTGATCACCGCCGCCGGCGGCAAGCTCAGCGATTCGCGCGGCGATTTGTTCGATTATCGCAGCGAAAAGCTCGACAACGATCGCGGCGTGGTAGCGAGCAACGGCTTGTTCCACGACGAGATCATCGAAAAGCTCGCCCTCGCGCGCGGCTAACACCGGTTCTGCAACCAAGACATGAGGGGCGATCGCGGTATCCCCATGCACCTCCCGGCTTGGCGCGAGGGACGGCTTTCTCGAGAGGCCGCCAAGATCGCCAAGATTTCCAAGATCGCCAAGACCTCAGGTTACCCGGAGCAAAGACATCACACCCGAGGAACACAGAACAATTGAGGGTTAGCTTGGGGCGAAATAGTGCGCGCTGAGACGGTGCAGGGTGCAGACCGGGTACATGGGTGACACGAGACCACAGGTTAATAATCCGGGAGCGCTTCCAGGACGCAGCGACGTCGCTTTTGCGCCGACGATAGCCGCGCCAAGTGAAACCCCAATCTCTCCCTCATCTGGCGATCTTGGCAATCTTGGCGATCTTGGCGGCCCTCTGGGAGCCGCTCAATGCACTCAAAGACGTCCGCAGGGCCGGGAGCGCTTGCGGAGGCCGAGTGACTTGCGCTTCCGTTTCAGCGAGCGCCCCAAACATCAGCCCACGCCGAGCTGCTTTAGCTTCTTGTGTAGGCCTTCGCGGGTGATACCCAGCGTTTTGGCAGCGGCGGTTTTGTTGTTGCCGTGCTCGCGCAGGGCTTCGATCAAGATGTGACGTTCGACTTGGTCGACCATCTCTTTGAGTGAGCCCTTGGCGGCGCCGGCGCTGAGCAGCACGGTTTCGATCTGACGCACACGCGGGCTGAGCAGCTCCGGGGTGAGAACCGCGCCGTCGTCCGCCTGGATGACCAAGCGCTGCACTTCGTTCTCGAGCTCACGCACATTGCCGGGGAAATCGTAGGCGCTCAGGATTTCCAGCGTTTCTTGAGCAAAGCCGAGCACTGATTTGCCCATCTCACGCGTGTAGCGAGCGAGGAAAAAAATCGCCAGCGCCGGCACGTCGTCGCGCCGTTCACGCAGGGGGGGGACGCGGATCGGGAACACCTTCAGCCGGTAGTACAGGTCTTCGCGGAAGCGGCCGGCCTTGACCTCGGTCTCCAAGTTCTTGTTCGTGGCAGCCACGATACGCACGTTGACCTGCTTCGATTGCGTGGCGCCAATCGGTCTGATCTCGCCTTCTTGCAAGGCGCGCAGCAGCTTGGCCTGCAGCGAGAGCGGCAATTCCCCGAGCTCGTCCAAAAACAACGTGCCGCCGTCGGCGATCTCGAACAAGCCCTTCTTCTCGTCGGTCGCGCCGGTGAAGGCGCCGCGCTTGTGACCGAACAGCTCGCTCTCCAGCAAGTTCTCCGGGAACGCAGCGCAATTCTGGGCCACGAACAGCTTGTCTTTGCGCTTCGAACGGTAATGCACGCTGGCGGCAATCAGCTCCTTGCCGGTGCCCGTCTCGCCTTCGATCAGCACGCTCACGCGCGTGTCGACCACCTTGTCGAGCTGGCGCAAAAGCTCGCTCATGGCGCGACTCTCGCCGATGATTTGCACTTCGCCGCGGCGCGCGCGCTCGCGACCACGCAAATATTGATTTTCTTTCTTGAGCTCGGCGCGCGCCAGGCTCAAGCGTTGAATCAGCTCGGCGTTGGCGATGGCCAGCGAGGCACTGACCGCGAGCACGCCCAGGGCATCGACGTCGCGCGCCTCGAACATGGCCGGAGCGTCGCGATTGTCCAGCTGCAGCACGCCCAAGATCTGGTCGTCTTTCCAGAGCGGCACGCCGATCGTGCTGCGAATGCTGGCGCCCAGCAGTGATTCGGAGCTGAAGGTCTCGCTGGGCGCGTCCGCGGCCAGCACTGCGGCGCGCTCCGAGATCACCTTGCGCACGACGCTGCGCGTGACGCGCACCGCGGCGTCCGGGGCGCGCGGCCCCGCAGGGCCACGAACGCGCGTGACCAGCGGCACGAAGCCCAGCGCTTTGCCGCCCGCGCCGGCTTGGCCGCTATCGGCGTCTTGGCGCAGCACGACGGTGGCGTGGGTGGCGCGCGGCACCAGCAACAGCGCGGCGTCGGCGATGCCGCTCACCACGTCGGCGACGCCTTCGTGGCTCACGACTTCACGCAGTGCTTGCACCAAGAGCTGCAAGCGGTCGTCGCCGGCTGCCAGAGGCGCGCTCTTGCCGAGCTCGCTCAGCGGGCGCACCAAGGCAATTTCCAGCGTTTCGCTCTCCGGCACGAGATCGACGCGCAGCTCGATGCCTTGCGCGTCGGGGGCACCGAGCAGCACTCGATCACCGGGCGCGAGGGCGATCGCCCGACGCCCTTCGCCGAGCGCGTGCTGTTCGGAAGCACGCACCAGCCAGGTGCCGTTCGTGCTGTCCAAATCTTCGAGCACGAAGCCGTCGCCGTTGCTGACGATGCGCGCGTGCTCGCTCGAGATCAGCGCATCGCTCAGCACCAGATCATTGGACGATGCGCGTCCGATGCGAACCATGTCGAGCTCCGCGTCGAATACGCGGCCGGCGCTGGCGCCGGAAGCGACCTCGAGGCGGAGGCTCGACATGGGGGGCGCTTGACTCAGCTCGCGCGCGATTCCAGGCGGTACATCACCTGCTTGAGCGGCGAATCACCGGCTGACTTCTCGCGATCGGGCGATTTCGCGTTCTTTTCGATCACCGTATTCAGCTTGCCGGCGACGTCCTTCGAACCTTTCGGCGAGAGGTGATCGATGACCGTGGCGGAGACGTTGCGCAAGGCGGCGTTCGTCACCGAATCGATACCCTTGACGACCTCGTCGCGGCTTTGCTCGTCACCCAAGATGCCGATCATGTAACCGGCTTTGATGCCCACGAACTGGTTGGCGCGATCTTGGTTTTCGCCCTTCTGCAGCGCCGTCACGTAGCAAGGCACGCGATCGCCGCAGGCCTTGAGCAGCTTGTCGACCTGCGCGAAGGCGTCTTTTTCCAGCTTGGTGCCGTACTTGTCCACGATCACCTTTACCTGGGGCAGCTGGTCCGGTTTGGCCAGTTTCAAGGCAGTAACCGTAATCGCCAGCTCCAAGCCCTTCTTGTCCTCTTCGCTGCCCTTGGTCTTGGCTGCGCGCACGAGCAGCCAATCGACCAGCGACGAATCGAAGAACTGACCCGCCGATTCGGTCAGCGACTCGAGCGCGTTGCCCCCGTTCGGGATTTCAGCGTCGAGCGCGATCGATTCGTAGGCCTTTTTGAACGCTTGCTTGGACTCGTCCGTGGCCGGAATTTTGGCGAGCTCGCGCGCGATCACGGCTTTGTTGCTGTCGTCACTCTCGGCCTTGAGCGCTTCCACCAGCGCAGGGATGGTGTCGGGGCGACCGATCGTGCCCAGGATCAACGCGGCCGTCGCTACGTACGGCTTGCCCTTGGCTTCGTTGCCCGTGACCTCTTTGATGCGGCGCGCGTTGAACGTGGCCAAGGCTTCGTTCTTGCCCTGAAGCAAGGCCACGGCCGCGTCGGCGGCAGGCTTGCCGATCTTGACTAGGGCGAGCACTGCGGTCGCTTGCACGTCGGCCTTGGCCGGGTCGAGCAACACCTTGATCAACGGTTCGACTGCGCTCGGATCACCGATACGGCCGAGCACCTCCGCGGAAGCCACCTGCCAAAATTGCTGATCGCGATAGGCGTCGACCAGGTCCTTGGTTTTCGGCGGAACCATCTCGGGATCGAGCATCTTCGCCAGTGGACCGGCCCAGGACTTGGACGGCGAGATGCGCATGGCGTCGTTCACGTCGCGGTAGGCCACGCCGCCCAGCATCGTGCTCGCCCTCAGCTTCAAGAACGCCGCTAGCAGCGAGTCGGAGACCGTTGCGAATTTGAGATCCTCGACGGCGATCGCCGCCCACTTGAGGTCCTGATCCTCTTTCGACGTCGCCGGGTGCTTGGCGAACTCATCGAACGCTTTCTTGACGGCGGGCTCGATGCGCTTGTCCTTGTAGGCGACGAGCAGCTTGATCAGCGACACGCGCGTCTTGCCGTCGAGCGTGTCGTAGGCCTCGACGTAGGTCTTGGTCAGCGGATCGACGGTCTTGCTGATCAGGGTTTGGACACCCTCCGACTTCAGATCACCGTTCTTCGTGACCGAGTCTTCGAAGAACTGTTCCAAGCGCTTCACGGCGCGTGCGCGCCAGGCAGGGTCGTCGAGCTTCTCCACCCAGTAGTCGGGCTGACTTTCGTCTTTGCAGCCGATGACGGTGGCAGCGACCAGGACCATCGTGGTCGTGGTTGCGGTTCCCAGGACAAGAGAGCGGATGAGCGACGCGATCGTACGCGAAGAGCGCAGCATGGAGATGCCTCCCGAGGGCAGATGAGGGGTGCGAATCACGGCAGCCCGGGTGGCACTAAACAGCCAAAATTCCCTGGTTCCCGGTGGGTGCGGACGGTACGCTGTCCGGATTGGGCCTGTCAACGAAGCGCTCCACACCTACATTTTCACACAGTGATGCTCGCTGAGCCCGGCTGGCCAATGCAGCGACTGTGCGGGAAAAATCCGTCGATTGTGTCGAGCTGCCGAGACGAGCTGCCGACTCTGGCTCGCCGGCCCGACTATTGGATGCCGTACTCGCGCAGCCGACGATAGAAGGTGCGTCGCGGGATGCCGCTGATTTCCGCGGCCTTCACGCGGTTCCAATTGCTCGCGCGCAGCGCTTCCAAGATCCGGTCTCGTTCTTCCCGGCGATGCTCCGATACGCCGCCTTTGCGCAGCTTGATGGTCGCCCCTCGCGGAGTCGCCTCGCGCACGGAGCGCGCCACGGCAGCCGGGCCCGAGACCCAGCCGTCCGGGATGTCGAAATCCCCCGCGTCGAGCTCCAGATCGTCGCTCAGCACCCAGGCGTTGAGCAGCACGTTCTCGAGCTGCCGCACGTTGCCGGGCCAGCCGTACTGAGCGAGCCGCTGCAAGGCCTCTTTGGTCAGGCCGTTTTTCTCGCGCTTGTAGCGCGCAGCGAACAGACCCAAGAAGTGATCGACTAGCTGCGGGATGTCTTCGGGCCGTTCGCGCAGCGCGGGCACGCGCACTTCGACCACGTGAATGCGGTAGTACAAATCCTCGCGGAATTTTCCGGACGCGACCATTTGCGACAAATCGCGATTGGTGGCGAACAGCATGCGCACGTCGATTTCTTCTTCGCGATTGCCACCGACTGGGCGCACACGCCGTTCCTGCAACACGCGCAAAAGCCCAGCTTGCATCTTGAGCGGCGTCTCGCCGATCTCGTCGAGCAAGATGGTGCCGCCTTGGCAATCACGAAACAGACCCTTGCGATCGCGATCGGCACCGGTGAACGCACCCTTCACGTGCCCGAACAGCTCACTCTCCAGCAAATTCTCCGGGATTGCGCCGCAGTTCACGCCCAGGGTGCGCGCCTTGGAGCGCGTGGAGGCGGCATGAATCGCGCGCGCGACCATCTCCTTGCCCGTGCCGCTTTCGCCCGTAATCAGCACCGGCACGTCCGTGTCCCGCACGCGCTCGATCAGCGCGTACACGCGGCGCATGGCTTGGCTCGTCCCCACTAGGCCCTGATAGCCAAAGTGGCCGTACAGCGCGTCGCGCGCGTCGCGCAGCTTTTGGCGCGCGCGTTTGAGTTGCTCGGTGCGCCCATCCAGCAGCTCGCGCAAGCGCTCTTGGGCGTCCTCGAGCGCAGCGTTGGCGGTCGCGAGCGCGTCGGCGCGTTGCTTGTTTTCGTTGATCAGGCGCGCGTTCTCGAGCGCGATCGCCACTTGGTCGGCGAACGCGCGCAGCGTGGGCAACTCGCGTTCGAAGTGAGCGCCCGGCCGCAAGCGCGTCTCCAAGTACAAGGCTCCGATCGCCTCGCGGTCGGGCGCGAGGATGGGCACGCACACCACCGATTCGAGCATCATTTGATGGACCGAGGCGTAGCCCTGCATACGCGCGTCGTTCTGCGCGTTCATGGTCAACACGGGCTCCCCGCTCCTGACCACGGCCTCGGCGATGGAACGCGAGAATTCGCCGGGCGCGGCGTCGCCCCCGCGCGAGCGCGAGGTGTGCACGGTGAGCGCGCCGGAAGCCTGCTTGAGCAGCACGAAGCCGTGCTCGGCGCGCGCCAATTCGACGGCATAGTCGGTGACGCGTTCGGTCAGGCGTGCCAGATCGAGCTCACCCAAAAGTCGGCTATTGACCTCCAAGATGCGCGAAAGGCGCTGCTCGAGCGGCGTCGAGCTGAGCTGAGAGATCGAGGCACTGGTGCCCGCGTGCAAGCTCGAGCTCGAGCGCGGCGGTAGCGGAGCACCGTTCTTCAAGCTGCTGTAGGGCAAGAACTCGGTCGCCGCCACGCCAATCGCGGCCGGCACCGAAGCACGCAGCATGCGACGCCGACTATCGTTCCAATACACTTCGCGCAGGTCGCGCGGCAGGCGCGCGCCGATCTCTTCCAAGACGGCCAGGGCTTCCTCGCGGTCACGCCGAGCCAAGAGCGGCTGGCCGCCAGCCTCCTCCAGCTCGGCGCGCGCCTCGAGCGCGCGCCAAACCCAGTCCTTCTGCGCGGCTGCGCGCGCCGCGGCCAGCGAGTCATCGAGGTTGGCGCGCGCGCCCAGCTCGTCCCCGAGCAGGCTCTTCAGGCGTGCCGAGGCCAAGAGCGAAAGTGAACGATGGGCGGTGGCACCGGCCAACTCGGCTTCGGAACGGCTGAGCCAGCTGCGCAGCCGGGACAAGTCCGGGCGTGCCGTGCGTACCGCGGCCAGCACGCCCTCGAGCCGCGCTTCGGCCGCGTCCATGCCTCGGTTCAATGCCTCGAACGCCTGCGCACAGGCATCGAACTTCTCGACCGCGACCTCCAGGTTGCCCTCGCGCAGCTCCAGCTCGGCCGAGAGCCCGAGCAGCTGCGCGCACATCACCGCGCTGAGCTCGGCGCGCTGCTCCTCGAGCGTCTCGATGTTGCCGCGTGCACGGGCCAAGCGCCCCAAAAACAAGTCCGCGTTGGCCAGGTTCAACAACGCTTGCAGCGCGCTCGAGCGACGCCCGGAGCGCCGGCCCATGTCGACCGCAGCCTCGTAGTGCTCGATGGCGCCGGCAATATCGCCGCGAATCTTGAGCACGCCCGCCAAATTCAGTTGGATCGTGGCGAGCGCACCGGCGTCGCTGGCGCGCTCGGCGGCGCTCACGGCGCGGCGATAGATCTCGCCTGCCTGGTCGTGGCGATCGCAACGCTGCGCGACGAAACCGAGCGCGGTGAGCACGGTCGACTCGAGCCGCGCCGCACCGATTTCCGTGGCCTGTGCCAGCGCGAGCTCGAGCGTCTCCCGGGCCTGTTCTTGCTGGCCCAGCATCGATAGCGCCAGGCCACGGTAGGCCAGCGCTTCGGTGCACAGCGGCGGCGGCTCGCCCAGCAATGGTTCCAGCAAAGCGAGCGCACGCTGGTGACCGTTCAGGCTGATCTCGGTGCGCGCCAGATAGAGCGCGATGGAGTGTCGTTCCTGGGGCGTGGCATCGCCGCGCTCGCTCAGCTCTTGCAGCAGCTTGGCCGCCCCGGCGGCGTCACCCAAGCCGAAGCGCAGCCGCGCGCGCGCGATCAGGGTCTCGACGCGCTCATCCTCGCTCAGCAGCGCGAGCGCGCTCTTCACGTCGTTGTAGCGGCCGCGCTCCAGATAAAACCGCGCGCGCGTCAGGGGATCCGGCGGCGGCACCGAGCGCGCGTCGACCGAGCCCAGCACGCGCTCCAAGTCGTCCGCGGAAGCCAGGGCATCGCTGGCGATGATGCGCACCAGCCGGCGCAGCTCGCCCGGACGCCCCCCGGACACATCGAACACACGCTTCAACAAGCTTGGCGTCAAAGACGGCACGGCGCCGCGCAAAAGATCGATCGCGGCCTGCTCGTCGAGCGGCGGCAGTGCGAAGTCGAACACGCGATCCGACAAAGCAGTGCCACCGACGGTCACCAAACGCGCGCCCTGCGCACGCGCGTCCAGCAGTTTGGCTAGGCTCGAGTCGCTGAGTGCATCGGCGTCGTCGAGCAAGACCCACACGCCGTGCAGGGAGGCGTGCGCGGCGAGCTCGGCCTTCAAGCTCGAGGTAGATGACACATCTTCGATCCAAGCCAGGCTGCTGCCGAGCACGCCGAGCGACCAAGCCAGCCGCCGGAGCAGCGCCGTGCGCCCGGAGCCCGACGCGCCCACGATCCGCAAATGCTCACCGGGCTCGAGCGCGCGTACGCGATCCAGCAGCTGCGCGGAGGTGGTTTCGACGCCGACCACCGGCCACAGCGCGGCCTGCTCGGCGTCCGTTTCGGGCGTCGCGGCCAGCCCCGCGGCACGGCGCAGGGCGCTTGCGAACTCATCGACCGACGGAAAACGCTCGGACGGTTGCGGCAAAGTGGCCCGCGTGGCCACGGCCAGCAGCTCACGCAGCAAGTCGCCGTTCAAGCTCGAACGGCGGCTCTCGCTCACGATTTCGCTGAGTGTCACCCCCAGGGCATACACTTCGGCGCGCACGGTGAGCGGCGCGCCGCGTAGCAGCTCGGGCGCCGCGTAGCGCGGGGTCAAACCTTCGGCCTGGCTACCGCCATCGCGAAACGGCGCCGCCAAACCGAGATCCACGAAGGTCGCGCTCCCGCTCGGCTCGACCACGATGTTGGCCGGCTTCACGTCGCCGTGAAACAGCCCCGCGCGGTGCAGCACGGTGAGCTGGTCCGCCGCGCGCGAAAGCGCAGACAGCGCCCGACGCGTTTCACCCGCGTCCATCAGCTCTTCCAAGCTTTGGCCATCGACCAGCTCACGCACCAAGAACGCGCGCCCGCTGCGGGGCAAACGCCCGAAGCGAACCACGCGCGGCACGCCCAAGCCCTCCAGGCCGGAGAGCGCCACGGCCTCGCGCACGAGCGCGGACATCTCGCGCTCGCTGGCTTCCTCGGCCAGGACTTTCAGCGCATATTTGCGCCCAGAATGGCGATCACGAACCGCCCAAACCTCTCCCCCACCGCCCTTACCGAGTCGAGCCAGCGGCTCGTACCGGTGCGGTAGCTCAAGCTCAGCCACGCGCCCCCCCTCCCTCACAGCCCGTAGTCAGCGCCGAGCCCGAAGAAGAAGCCGCTGGTGCTGAAGCCCATGTCGAGGCGCGCGATGAAGTTGCGATGCGGCTTGTAACGCAGGCCGGTCTGCAGCGCGAGCCAGGGGAAGATCACCGGCTTCGAGCCGCCGTTGGCCCAGTTCGGCTCGCTGTAACCGGGGTAGTGGTTGTTATCGTTGTTGCAGTACTGCGCGTTCGGGTTGCCCGGGGCTTTGCAAGGCAGGAAGCCATCGCCGTTGCTCGAGTCCGCGCCGGGTCCTGGATACGCTTGCGTGCGGTACAGGTCGCCCCAGACGATGCCGAGGCCCGCGCCAAAGCCATAGTTCACCGCGAACTGGGGCTTGAAGCTGTGACTCCAATTGAAGTCCGCAGCCAGATACAAAACCTTGATCTTACTCTCGACGATTTCCCAGGCTTCCGGCGGATCCGAGGAGGCTTTGAACGGCGTGGGATCCATGCCGTACCCCTGGAACATGGCCGAAAATTCGTATTCGAAGCCGTCCTTGCGGATCACGAACTCCGGACCGATGCCGTTGGAGACGAGCGTGCGCCCGCCGTCGGCTCCGAACATGTTGATCATGAAACCGGGCACGATGATCGCGCGGTAGCGCAAGCCCACGGCGTAGTAGGTTTTGCCTTGCTGCTCGACGGGAGAGCTGCCGGCTTCGGCGTCCGCGACCGCGGCTGCTTCCTTGTCGGCCTTCTCCTTGGCCTCGGCGTCCTTGGCCGCCTGCTCCTTGCCCGCGTCCTCCTTGGCGGCTTCCTCTTTGGCGGCCTCCTCCTTCGCTGCCTCGTCCTTGGCGGCCTGCTCTTTGGCGGCCTCCTCCTTCGCTGCCTCATCCTTGGCGGCTTGCTCCTTGGCCGGATCTGCCTTGGCCTTCTTGGGCGCGGCGTCGGCAGCGGAGCTGAGCAACAGGGCGGAGCTTGCGAACGCGGAAATAAGCAGTGAAGTAAAGCGAGGGCTCATCAGATCTCTCCTTGGCACGCGAGTCGTTTAGAGAGGTTTTCGGTCCGGAAAACCCGAGCGGAGGACCGACACCCCAAAGCGCGCCGATAGTGCCATGGCACAGTGCCAACTGGCAAAGCCCGTCGCCAGAGCCCCCGAACGGGAGCACGGATTGGGGCGTCGGCCCGCGGATTGCCAATGTCGGAGCAGGCCCGATCCGATCGCCGGCGTGGCACACCCGTGTCAAATGACTTTACTTACAGCGTGGGCCAACGTGGGTGAGGCGGAAACGCACGGACCGCGAAGGACTTCTAGTACGGCGCTAGCTTTGCGCCGCAGGCGCCCGTATCCTTAGTGGATGGGTCAAAACGCCGTGCTCGCAGCGAGTGTCGCGGCGTGTTTCATGGCGCTGACCGCCTGCGGGTCGAGCCATTACATCCAACGCGGCGCTGATTTGTACGGCGAAGGCCGCTACGTCGAAGCCGACGAGGTATTCGAGCGCAGCGAGCCGCGCATCGCGCGCGCCGCCCTCGAGCAGCGCGCGGCCTACGCCGCCTACCGCGGCGCGACCTTCGTGGCACTCGGGGATCTGCCGCACGCGCAATACTGGCTGAGCGTGGCCAGCGAGCTCGAACGCACGAACCCTGGCGCCCTGCGCGCTGAAGAGCGCGCGTTCCTCGACGCCGCGTGGCGCGCCTACGCCCACCGCCTCCCGCCCGAGCCGCCACTCTCGACGAGCACCGCGCTCGCGTCCTCGAACCAAGTCCCCTCGCCCAGCATCGAGGCCGCGCCCCCGGACGCGCCCGTCACGCAGCGCGCCCTGGCCCCCACGGCCCCGCAGTCTATCCGCCAGTGAATTTGTGAATTTGGGGGTTGATGGTCACGAGCTACGTTCGTGCCGCGGCTCAGCCTTCGGCGCGCTTGCGCGTGCAGCCCTGCAACACCGCATGTGCCGTGTGCCATAGGCAAAGAGGAAGCACGGCACGACGCGACGCGAGGAGACCGCTCGATGTCGACGAGCGGCCGGGTTATGCTTTCTGGTTCCAAAGGCATCGATGGGAGCCAACCGATTGACGAACCCGGTCGCCCGCGAGCTCGCTGACCTCTTGCCGCAGCTGCTCACGGCGCTGATCGCAGAAGATCCGCGGCACGGCCTGGAAGCCGCGCTCGAGCTGCTGGCTCGTTACGGCCTGGTGCGACAATGCGGGGACGGCCCCGCGCTGTTGGAGGTGGAGCATCGCGGGCGCAAGCTCTCGTTGGTCGCAACTCAGCCTGGATTCGAGCGTGGCTCGCTGACACG
>Ga0207691_10002264_pt1 | contig 18853 bp, 17 predicted proteins | sample KBSM13metaG_FD_184327 | JGI IMG/M metagenome (GOLD analysis project Ga0207691, IMG submission 184327) | Miscanthus rhizosphere microbial communities from Kellogg Biological Station, Michigan, USA - KBS M1-3 metaG (SPAdes) (version 2) | ecosystem: Host-associated > Plants > Roots > Rhizosphere >... | reverse complement strand
CGCCGGACCTCCCCGACCACGTCCGCCAGAGGATCCGGGAATCCTCCGTGGAACTCGCCCGCGAGTGCGGCTACAGCGGCGCCGGAACGGTCGAATTCCTCTATGACCCGGTCAACCATGAAGCGGCGTTCATTGAAATGAACACCCGTATCCAGGTTGAGCACCCGATCACCGAGCAAATCACGGGCGTCGATCTGATCCGCGAACAGTTGCAGATCGCGTTCACTGGCGAGATGTCCCTCCGCCAGGACGACATCGCATTCAATGGCCACTCCATCGAATGCCGTATCAATGCCGAGGACCCCGACCACCACTTCTTCCCCAGCCCCGGCGTCATCACGGCCATGGACTGGCCCGCGGGCACTGGCATCAGGGTGGACACCGGGGTGGAGGCCGGTTCCACGGTCACTCCGTACTACGACTCCCTGCTGGCCAAGCTGATTGTGCACGCAGACACGCGCGAGGCGGCCATTGAGGCGATGCTGACGGCCCTGGATGAGACCCACATCGAAGGCGTCAAAACCACGGTCCCGGTGCACAAGAAGCTGCTGAGCCGGCCCGAATTTGCGGCCGTCACCCATCACTCGAAATTCCTTGAAACCGTCCCCGATCTGATGGAGGCACAATGAGCAGCAGCCCGGAACCCGCCGTGTTGGAGGCCCGCTACACCTGGGGCGGAGACGAATTCCTGTTCGTTGAGGTCGCGGAGTCCATGAGCCTGGCGGCCAACTTCAGGGTGATGTCGATAGCAGCGAAACTTTCGGCCATGCAGCTGCCCGGCATCGTGGACGTCTGTCCCGCCAACGCCTCGCTGCTGGTGAGGTTCGATCCCGATGTCCTGCCGCCGTCGACCCTGGAAGAGACCGTCCGGACCATTGAAGGGGATCTTGCGCACCATCACGACCATTCGCTGGAAACCCGGATCGTCGAGGTCCCGGTCTGGTACGAAGACCCGTTCACGGCGGAAGTGGCGGAGCGATTCCGCGAAGGATTCCATCAGGAGCCCGGCGGTACCGACATTGACTACGCAGCCAAGGTCAACAACCTCAAGGATGCCGCCGAATTCATCCAGCGCCACCATGAGCAACCGTGGCTTGTCTCCATGGTTGGCTTCGTCGCCGGCCTGCCGTTCCTCTTCCAACTGGTGGAGCGGGAGAAACAACTCGAAGTGCCCAAGTATTTGAGTCCACGCACCGACACCCCCAAACTGACCGTGGGCCACGGCGGCTGCTTCGGCTGCATTTACTCCGTGCGGGGTGCCGGCGGCTACCAGATGTTCGGGGTCGCTGCCGCCCCCATCTTCGATCCGGCCCAGTCCCTGGCCGATTTCAAGGACTTCATGGTGTTCTTCAAGCCGGGCGACATCGTGAAGTTCAAGCCCGTCACCGAGGCCGAATACAACACCATCCAGTCTGAGATCTCCGCCGGAACGTTCCGCTACCGGCAGGTGCCCGTGACATTTGATCTGTCCAGGGCGCTGGCGAATCCCGCAGGCTACAACCAGGAACTCATGGAGGCCCTCAATGGCGTTTGACATCAGGAACCCCGGGCTGGCCACCACGGTCCAGGACCAGGGACGCACCGGCCACTACAACGTCGGCATCCCGCAGAGCGGTTCCCTGGACCAATACTCTGCCGAACTCGGCAATGCCCTGGTGGGCAACACTGCCAACGAAGCCGTCCTGGAATGCACTTACCTGGGCCCGGTGCTGTCCACCGACCAGGATGCCCTCATCGCCGTCACCGGGGCACCGGTTGAAGTCAAGGTCAACGGCGAAGCCCGGCCCCAGTGGACCCGGCTGCAGCTGAAGGCTGGCGACGAACTCAGCTTCGGGGTCATCCAGGGCGGCACGCGGTATTACATCGCGGTCCGGGGCGGCATCGATGTCCCCTCCGTGCTCGGCAGCCGGTCCACCTACAGTCTGGGCGCAATCGGCGGATTCCACGGCCGCAAGCTGGAGGCCGGCGACCAGGTTCCAGTCGGTAGCCCGCTGGACGGCGGAGCGGTGCCCGACGCCGATACAGTTCCGGAAGAATTCCGTCCCGCCTTCTCCAAGGAGCAGACGGTCAGGATCGTCCTGGGCCTCTATGACCACCGCCTCACCGACGAGGGACTGGACAACCTGCTCAACGGCGAGTGGAAAGTGACTCCGGTGGCGGACCGGATGGGATTACGGTACTCGGGTCCCGGAGTGCAGTGGAAAGAGCGGGAACAGCCATTCGGCGCCGGTTCCGACCCGTCCAACATTGTTGATGCCGGATACGCTGTCGGGTCCATCCAGATTCCCGGCGGCACCCAACCGATCATCCTGCACCGCGATGCCGTCTCCGGCGGGGGTTACGCCATGGTGGGCACGGTCATCAGCGCCGACATGGACCTGGTGGCCCGAGCCGCCCCCGGCACATCCACCAGGTTCGTGGCAATCAGCCTGGACGAGGCCCTTGTGGCGCGCAAGGAACTCGCCGAGCTCAAGAGGAACGCCCGTGCGGCCATCGGCGCCGGCGGCTGAGTAGCGGCCGGCGGACTAGGGCGGATAGACCGGCACAGGAGCCTTGTGCTTCTGCGCCCGCGGGTCCTTACTGGTGGGAGGAGACCAGGCCGCCCGCCACTTGGGCGCGACATCGCAAGGATCCAGCTCCCGGTTCAACGGTTGGGGCGGCAGGCGCTCCAACCGTCGAACCTGGATCTAGGAGGATGCACATGTTCGCTCGCGTCAGCACTTATCAGCCCGGACCGGACAGCTCCGGGGCACCGTCGGAGGACACCGTCAACCGGGTGCTCCAGCTGCCGGGATGCCTGGGCATCTACTACCTGCTGGGGAAGGACAGCAAATCACTGTCAATCACGCTGTGGGTTGACGAGCAGGCCCTCGCCGGCAGCCAGGAGGCCGCAGCCAGGATCCGCACCGAAACCAGTGCGGAGCAGCACATGCAGATCCTGGGCGTGGAGGAATTCGAAGTGCTGACCAGGCAGCTCAAGGATTGAGCGTCAGGACGGGGCGTAGCCAGGGGCCAGGGACGACCGGCGGAAGTCGGTCTGCCACACGTCCGTGTCCTGCCCGTCGGCGTCGGTGAGGACGTAGTCGGGCCAGCGGTCAAATGCGGAGCAAGGATGGGAAATCCCGAAATCCACCGTGTCGGTGACATCCACTCCGGACACCCCGGTGAGCACCGCATGATGGTCGAAGAGATTGCGCACCGCTGCGGTTGCGGCGGGCTTCAGGGCTCCGTCCGCGGTCCGGACCGAGAGGACGCTGGGCAGTCCGGCGTCGTAGGGAAGGTCCCGTTTGCCGGCGCCGACGACGGCCAACCCGGCTTCGGGCGTGGACAGGACGATCGCGCGAACGGAGAGCGCCGGAATCAGTCCCGGAACGGGGCTGACGGCGGCATAGGTGCCGTGGTCGTGGGTGACGTAGCAGCCCGATCGGAGAAGAATTCGCGTTCCGGGCACCTGACCGCGGTCGGGAAGGAACTCAACCACGCGGTCCGGGAACGCCGAGCCACCCATGGAGTAGATGGGAGTGGCGGTTTCAAAGAACTCCGCCGCTTCCAGATAGACGTCCCGCACCAGCCGGCAGTGCCGGTCAACCGCAGTGACCGTATCCTCAGCGCGGCTGTTGGGCACGACGCCTTCATACCCGGCAACACCCACCAGCCTCAGTCCCGGCGTGACACGGACCAGCCCGGCCAGGCGCAGACCCTCGGACAGGCTGCGGATGCCGGTGCGCCCGCCGGGGGTTCCGACGTCGATCAGCACCTCCAGGTCGGCCGCCGCGCCGTCGAAGATCCCGGACGCCACCTTCACCCCTGCTGCAGAATCGACGAAGCAGCGGATTTCCCGGGCGGGATCTTCCTCCAGCCAGGCACGGACACGCGTTAGTCCGGACCTGTCGACGATCTCGTTGGCGACGAGGACGCGCTGATGACCCCAGCGCAGTGCCGAGGCGACTTGATCCACGGTGGCGACGGTGACGCCGACGGCGCCGGCCGTCAACTGCCGCTCGATGATCGGTGCCGACATCGTTGTCTTGACGTGCGGTGCGAGTTCCACGCCCCGATCCCGGCACCACGCCGCCATGACCCGGATGTTGTTCTCGAGGGCAGCGCTGTTGAGCCGCAGTTGCGGATACGCCGGCGCCGTGAGGCGCGTTGCCGCGAAGTCCGCATCGGTTCCGTCCGATCTTTCGCCCAGCCTGCTCACACGTATCCCCTGTTCTTTGGTCCCAAAATGCTGCCTCGACTCCGACAAATCTACTTCAGTGACGTGCCTCTGGCGGCACGCCCTGGCCCGGGCCGCCTAAACGTCCAGCGCCGGGTTCCGGTCGAAGAAGCCGGCCGGCTTAAGCCAGAACGCGACAGTGTCCACCGGCATAACCGGCCACTCCTCCGGCCGCGGGATGTGGTGAATGCCAAAGACGTACCAAAGGACGACGTCGGTGTTTTCCACGGACCGCCCCTGCCGCACCCATTCGGGCATTCCCAGCCCGCCTGTGCCCTGGTTCACGAACTCGCCGGCCGGCCAGCGTTCCGCGGCATCGTTGGGCGTCACCCATACCGTGTGCCCGATGACCTCCGCACGCTGGAAAACCGGAGATGCCGGGTCAAAGAACGACGGGAAAGCTGCGCCGGGCACCAGCTTGTACGACACCGGGGTCCCGAGCCCGTTGACCGAGTTGTCGTTCGCCACCGTCCAGGCCCGCTGGGTCTCCCAGGAGTAGTCGTCGTGCCCCTCGGTCGTGATGGGGGTCTTGTTCTGATGCAGGGCGAGCCCGTACGGATTGTCCGGACCCATCGGGACCATCGCGGTTTCCGAACGGTAAACGGTATTTGCGGTGCCGTCGATGTCCAGGTCGAGCCGGGCCACGAGGAAGTGCTGGTGGAAGGGTGCGTAGGTCCGGTTGTCCACCAGCGTTCCGCTCGGATGCTGCTGGCCCTCGCCGAAATGGCTGACCACCATGATGCCGGTGGCCCTCACCTCGCACTCAATGTTCCCGTCCTGGTAGAAGCGCCAGTACACCAGGTATTCATAGTTGGCCACGGTGACATGGAAAGAAATCACCAGTCGACGTATCCGGCGCACTTCCATGCCGCCGTCGTGATCGATGTGCTTCCATAACACCGCCCCATCCTCTTCGTGGATGCAGATGGCGTTCCTGATGGTGTAGGGCTCCCCCGCAGAATTGTGCATGACCGCATCCAAATACCGGATTTCCCCGAGGCAGTCGCAGCCCAGTTCCAGCGACGTCGTCATGAATCCCAGACCCCATTCGCCGACGTCGAACGCGGTGCGCCGGTAGTGGTCATCGCTGGGATCCCGGTAGGGAACGGCCATTTCGGCGAAGGACAGGCGGTTCGCGATCGGCCGTTCGCGGCCGCCGTCACGATAGCTGACCCGGTGCAGCGTCAGCCCCTCGCGGTAGTTGAACCCGACGCGCATGGACCAGTTCTGCCAGCTGATCCTGTTGCCGTCCATCTGAAAGGAAACGCCTTCGGGCTGGACAATGTCCAGCGGCTTGAGCGGTTCGCGGGTGCTTGCGTCGCGGAGCCGGTCCGGGATCAGCGCCGGGACATATTCGCCCATGATCCCGGGACGGTCCACCACAAAAGTGTCCTCGATGTCCAGCAGTTCCATGGAAGCCAGGTCAATGACGCAGTGGAACCCGTTGACCGGCCCCGCATAGGGGTTGGCGCCCGCACGGGCACGGACCCACGTGTCGGACCAGCCAATCCGGCGCCCCTGGTACTCCTCCGGGATCATTGACAGGCCATAGGTCCACACGTCCATGAAGACCAGGGACAGATCAGTGATGCCGCGCTTGGCAAGCGCAGCGATCACCTGCGGGTGGCTGCGCAGCGCTGCGTCAGCTTCTTCCCACTCGTCGACGGTCATGTTCGCCTGAACGCCAGGGATATGGGTGAAGGAGAGAACAACCCCGTGAGTCAGCGATAGCCGCGCCTGGTAGGTCTTGTTGGAGGACCGTTCGAAGCAGTTCACGCCGACGATCCGCTCCGGAGCCGGCGCGTCGGCATCGGTTTCGAAGGCTACGACGGCAGCCTTTTCCGGTTCGATCAGCTCGATTGCGGCAAGCCGCCACGCCGGAAACGTGACACCCTGCGCGCTCGCGAGCAAGGACGCAGCTGCACGGAACTCGTCCTCGCCCAGCGGATCCAGCGGATGAGACGGTGCGGACCTTCTCACGGCGCCCTCCTTCTGCGAGATCACGTTCACGGCCCGCTACGGCTTCTCTTCCTCGGCGGCCTCGGTGAAGAGGGCACCCTGCGCGGCTCCCGAGCCCGACCTCCCGCCGCCCGCTCCGCGCAGGATGAATGCGATACCGACGGCCGCGGCCGCGCCGACCAGCGGCCCGGCGACATACACCCAGTAGTCGCTGAAATTTCCGCTGGCGAGATCCGGCCCGAACGTTCGTGCCGGATTCATCGACGTGCCGGAGATGGGGCTGCCCCACAGGCCTGCCAAGGCAATGTACGCGCCGACCCCGAACGCCCCAAACAGCCCGACGTTCTGGGCCCCGGAGGCGGTTCCCAGGATGACGCTGACCAGCACCATCGTCAGCAGTGCCTCCATCAGGAACGCGGCGCCGGCCGTATAACCAGCCGCCGGATAGTTTGAACCGTAGGTGGCGGAGACGCCGATCACGCCCTGCAGCAGCAGACAGGCGAGCGTCGCGCCAATGAGCTGAACGACGATGTAGCCCGGCACCCGGCGCCACGGGAAGTCACCGCGGAGCGCGAACGCAATGCTGACCGCAGGGTTCAGATGCGCGCCCGAGATCTTGCCCATGAACAAGATGATGCCCATGACCATCAGGCCCGGAGCCACCACTGCCGCCGTGCGGCTGATGACACCGGGGAACGCCTGGCCCATCATGCCGCCGCCGGCCGCGACGACCACGAGCAGGAACGTGCCGTACAACTCAGAGAACAGGCGCCGCCATTCCTGGCGCGGATCATTAAAATCCTCAATCCGCTGCACGACGCTTTGCTCTACTGTTCCCAGCACGTTGGGGATGACTCGGTGATGGGCGTGGCCCTGGTTAGCGCCGTCTTTGTCCTGATTTGCCGCCATGGCTGTCCGCCTCCGCAGGTTCTGGCCATGTGGTCTGCCGTGCCCAGCCTCGGTCTGCCACCTCAGAAGGCCAATGTACCGCTGACGGCGACAGTTGTCAGCGCTCCGCGGGTGGCTCGCTGCCAGCTGGTGGCTGGCTTAGGGACAGTGTGGCAATTTCGTAAGGACATCCGCGGGACAAAGTCCTAGCATTCAGCCATGAGGCAAGAAACCTGGCAAAAGTATTCCGAGTGGCCCCTCGTCGGTGCGGCTTTTGTTTTTCTGGCGGCCTACTCCATCCTCGTCATTGCCGAACCGCCGCAGCCCTACGCCGACCTTCTCGAAATCGTCGTGGGGTCAACGTGGGTCGCCTTCGGCGCCGACTACATTGTGAAGTTGCTCCTGGCGCCCCATCGGGGCCGGTGGTTCGTCCGCCACCCCTTGGACCTGCTCATGGTGGTGCTCCCCGTTGCGCGGCCGTTGCGGCTCCTGCGTCCGTTCACCTTGCGCCGGGTCATGGAACGGGCACCGGGCACCGCCATCAGGACCCGCGTCCTGGCCTACGTCATTGTCTCCGCGATCCTCCTGCTCTACACGGTCGCCCTGAGCGTCTTCAATTTCGAAAAGGGCGCACCGAACGCGAATATCACCTCAATGGGCGACTCGTTGTGGTGGGCAATTGTCACCATCACAACGATCGGCTATGGCGACTACTACCCCGTAACCGTTCCGGGCCGGTGGGCTGCGGCCACGCTGATGGTCGGCGGGTTTGCAGTCCTGAGCATGGTCACGGCGGTGGTGTCCTCCTGGCTCGTTGAAAGTGTGACGGCAGCAACCAATCTGCGGAAGCGGTCGGACGAAGGCATCGGCAGCGAGGAACGTGCCCGCCTCGTGGCCCAGATCAGCAGGCTCCACGACCAGCTCGCCCAGGGACCGGGCGATTCCGCCAGTACCCCGGCCCTCGGAGGGACACCCAAGGAACCGCCACAGGGGCATTGACGCTGCCTTCGTTGCGCTTTGACTTTCCTGACGCCATGGCCGCAGCCGGCCGGAGCGGGTACAACTGATTCATGACCACCCCTTCCCTGGTGCTCGGCCCAATGGTGCGGTACGTGGATGAGACGTCGGCGAGTGTCTGGGTGGAGACCCGAACCGCTGCCCGGGTTTCCATCCGTGCCGGCGGCCGGGGCTGGGAGGCCCGCACATTCGCAGTTCACGGCCACCACTACGCGCTGGTGGAATTGGACGGGCTGGAGCCCGGCACGGTGACGCCGTACGCCCTCGATATCAACGGAACACAGGTCTGGCCCGACCCCTCATCCGGGTTTCCGCCGTCCATGATCGCCACACTGGCCACCGGCAAGCCGCTGCGGATGGCCTACGGCTCCTGCAGGACCAGCGTCCCGCACGATGCATCCGGCAACCGGACCCATGGCGTCGATTCCCTGCGCGCCTATGCGCTGAAGATGGCCTCCGGCGGAGACCTGCCGTGGCCGGATCTGCTGGCCTTCCTCGGAGACCAGGTGTACGCCGACCTGACCAGCGAGCAGATGCAGGAGTTCATCCGCGGCCGGCGCGACATCAAGGCACCCCCCGGCGAAGAGCTCAAGGACTACGAGGAATACGCCCACCTGTACTTTCTGGCCTGGTCAGACCCCGCGAACCGATGGCTGCTGTCCACCCTGCCCAGCGCCATGATCTTCGATGACCACGACATCCGCGACGACTGGAATACCTCGCTGAGCTGGAAGAAGAAGATGGAGGCGACCTCGTGGTGGCATGGGCGGATCGTCGCGGGACTGGCCTCGTACTGGGTCTACCAGCATCTGGGGAACCTGTCACCGCAGGAACGGGCGGAGGATGCCGTGTGGCAGCGGATCATCGGGCACACCGGCGGGGATGAGCTCGATGTGGGCGCCGAGCTGGACAGCTTCGCGGAGCGGGCTGATCGGGACCCGAAATCCTACCGGTGGAGCTACTGCCGCGACTTCGGCGACACCCGGCTGATCGTGGTTGACTCCCGCGCAGCCCGGGACCTGACGCCGGACGACCGGGCGCTGGTTGACGCGGTGGAAATGGCCTGGCTGGACGACCGGATGCAAGGCGGCTTCCGCCACCTGCTCGTGGCGACGTCCCTGCCTTTCCTGTTACCGATGGGCCTGCACTACGTCGAGTCGTGGAATGAGGCCGTCTCTGAAGGTGCGTGGGGAAACCGTGCCGCTTGGGCCGGCGAGAAGCTGCGCCAGGCGCTGGACCTGGAACACTGGGGCGCCTTCCAAAACAGCTTCAGGGAACTGGCGGCCATGGCCAGCGAAGTCGCCGACGGTAAGCGCGGCCCGGCACCGGAAACAATCACATTCCTCTCCGGGGACGTCCACTACTCCTATGTGGCGGAGGTGGGGCGTGCCTCGGGCAGCCGGATCCTGCAGGCCGTCTGCTCCCCCATCCGCAACCCGTTGCCCCGCCTGATGAGATCCTTCGCGGCCATCATGTCCTACGGCCTGGCCACCCCGGTGGGCGCCTTGGTCGCGCGCTCGGCCAAGGTGCCGGACCCGCCGTTCCACTGGTCCGGCATCCGGGGGCCCTGGTTCCAAAACAACTTGGCCTACCTGGAAGTGGTACCGGAAGGGCTGAAATTGTGGTGGCAGACCGGGGTGGTGGACGACGGCGACCACCTGCATCCGAGGCTGGAACGCGTCGCCAGCCTCACGGTGTCTCCGCGGAGCGCGCAGGACCCCGTCAAGGGACAGCAGGGGCAACAGCGAAACGCATGACCTGAGCGTCTTGTGATCCCCGCGTCTGATCCCCGCGTCGGCGCAGACGTTCTACCGAAGGTCGCGGTCAGCGGCCGCCACGTTCTCGATGGAGACCGTTTCGATGATTCTGGTCGATGGCTCACCGACCAGCGCCGGCGCCGTCACACCCGTTTTCCACGTATCGTTCTGCAGCCGGCCCAGGAAGTCCACCGCCGCCGCCTGCGTATCGAAGTCCATCTCCAGCATCACGTAATCCTGCTGGTCAAGCGGGCGCGAGATCCGGAATGACCGCACGCCCGACGCGGCGCGGTCCAGCGGATCGCTGTCGAAAGCCCTCCGCCACATGTCAAAATCCCGGACCTGGTGTTCGATCTGCAGGGTTATCACTGGGGCGCTCCTGTCGACGGTTCTACACGCCCACTGTAGGCCCGGAAGGCCCCGCCAAGTAAGAAGCGAAGCCGAAGTGTTATTCCGGCTGGCCTCTTAAGCCGGCTGGGTTCCGGTGTTGGTGCTGGTCGGGGCGTTGGACTGATCGGCCTGGTGGCGTTGCCGGCGGCTCGCCATCAGGAACGGCACCGCGATCAATTCGATCACGCCGCCGATCGCCAGCGACGCCGCATAGCCGTACACATCTGCTGCCCGGCCGAGCAGCGGCTGTACCACCACGCCACCGCTTGAGCCCATGAGTGAATCGAAGCTGAGCACTGTGGCGCGCTGCTTCGAGGCGATCATGTCGTTCAAGTACGCCTGCCGCACCGGGATGCCCGCCGATGACACCACTGCCCAGAGTGCCAACAGCACCAGAGCCACCCAGAACACGTGGGTGAACCCGAGCACCACCAGGATCACCATGTCCACGACGCTGCTCAGGATCAACACGGTGGTGCGCCGGCGGACAAGTCGCCGGACGCGGGGAGCCATCCAGCCACCGAGCACCTGCGCCCCGGCCACGATGGCCGCCGCCAGGCCCGCGACGGAATACGCGTGGGGGTCCCCATAGAGCTCGAGCAGGTATGGCTGCAGGGCGTAAAACACATAGATCCCGACGCCGAAAGTGAACGGCGCGGCCAGCATCACGTATCGTACGGGCGGATTCTTCAAGCCGTTCTCGATCGAGGCGGCAAGTACAGCCCGGGTCGCCTGGAGGGGATGGGTCGAACGTTCGGGGGTGAACCCGACGTCGCGCATGAGCCCAAAGGCCACCGCGAACATGGCAAGCAGGACGCACACGCGCATCAGGAACGGCACGCCCAGGTTGGTGGCCTGCGCGATCACGCCGCCGGCAACAGAGCCGGCGAGCATCGCGACTCCGGCGACCATCTGGCCCCGCCCGAGCACCGCTTCCATCCCGCCCTCGAACCCCGAGAAGCGCAGTGCATCGACGAGCCAGGCCTCCACCGCTCCGGAGAAGAAGGTGAAGCCCAGGCCGAGCAGGACCGACACTACCGCCCACCACCAGAACGGGGCGGAGAACTGCCAGAGCAGGTAGTAGAAGTAGGTCGAGACGGCGAGGGTCACGGTTCCGAGCAGGAACGAGACGCGCCGGCCCCAACCGTCGGCAACCACCCCGGTGGGCACCTCGAACAGCACCATGCCGGCCGTGAAGAAGGCATTCGCGGCAAACGCCTCGAAGTTGCTGAGTCCGGCGTCGAGCAGGAAGAGGGTGTTGATCCCCCAGATGAACGAGGCCGCAAGGGTATTGCCCAGCGTCAACGTCAGATAGATGCGCTGAATCTTTCGGGCGGCGGCGTTCATCGCGTCGCCGTCCCCGCCGGGGCGAGGGGGGAGCACGAGCCCATTCTCGTCTCCGCTGCCGGCGCGCGCCAGTGCCCATCAGGCGCAGGGCAGGACGCGACCGGTCGAGCCGACGATGCCCGGTCTGCTCAGCTGCCCTGGTTCGTGTAAAACGACCGCCGGCGGCCGTACTCATGGACCCGGTCCAGGGTAGCTATCTGGTCGCGTGCCGTGGTAGCCAGGCGGTCAAACCTGGAACCGTCCAGTCCCAGGTCCCCGGAGAGGTCCTGCAGCGTCTGCCACAGCCCCAGCTTCCCCATCACCGCTGAGCGCATGACCTCAGACTCCAGCACCAGTGTCAGCGGCGAGCGGCGCACCACCCGCCCGTTGAGCTTGAGCCGGCCGGCACGCTCCGCGACCCACGCCGCAGCCTTCCGGGGAGTTCGCCGTGGCAGGCCTAAATCCCCCACTAGTCCGTTCAGGTACTCCCGCTCCTCCCGGATCTGGGTGGCGAGCGATTCAAGTTCGGAGCGGAAGGGGGTGTCCGTGAAGTCGCGTGCCATTCGCTCGATGCGGCCCTGCCCCGCCGTAGCCCCCGCGAGGTGGTCCGAGAGGTAGAGCCCAAACAGCTTCTTATCGATTTTGCTGGAAATCTGCGGTGCCATGAAAGCTCCACTCTGATCGAAGGGTTGCTTCGGGAACGCCATCCTGCCGGAGCGCAAGCGGGCCCCGACATACTATCGGGGCGCGGGGTCGTCGCGCGCCGGCCGCACTGACCCGGCGTCGGGGTCCATCGCCACGAGTCCGGTGTCGTCCGTCACCTCCGTCATTTCCTGCGCGACGTCAGGCTTAAGCCAGGACGCCACCACGCTGACCCCGCCTCCGTCGTCGCGGTCGATCACGACGTCGATCTCGGAGGCGGCCGCCCCCATGCGCGAGAGCTGCTCGCGGTATGACGCGACCAGCATCTCCAGGCTTTCCTCGGTCCACTCCCCCGGCCGCATCCGCGTTGAAATTTCGACCGGTTCAGGCTGATAGAGCGTCATGAAAGTCCTTCCTCTGGGTTCGATCAGGGGTGAGCACGACCCCATTCTGGCCCCCCTGCGCCGGTGTGCGCCAGAGCAGGGCAGGGACACCATTGGCTCCGGGGCGTTCCGAAGCGAACGCACCGGTGGCAGACTTTGTCCACCGGAGCAGTAGCCATAAGGAGGATCCCGGTGTCCGAGATGGTTGAGGCCCTTTTGCACGACGGCACGGCAATACCCGTCCTGGTGAGCGGTGACGGCCGGGCGCTCCTCATCCCTGCCAATGTGAAGCCGCGGTCCGGGCCGGAAGCCCAGACGATGCGGGAGTGGGGCGCGGACCCGGACCTCGGGCCCAATCTGGTGTCGGGCCTCTCGCAGTCCTATCGGGTAATCGCGGCCGACTACGAGGGGCACCGGATGGCGCACCCGGCGCCCGATACCCTCACCCCGGAGAACGTCACCGCCGACTTGCTGGCTATCGCTGATGCGGCACGCGCCGAGACCTTCGGATACTACGGCTACTCGTGGCTGGGCCTGTGCGGTTTGCAGTTGGCGATCCGCACAAACCGGCTCTGGGCGCTCATCATGGGAGGATTCCCGCCGCGCGAGGGCCCGTACGAGAGTATGTTGGCGGTGACGCGGGCGGCCCACTCGGCGGCGGCCAGGGCCCCGGAACAATCGCCGGAGGTGAACCTCCCGGTCGAACCCGGCGACTGGGATGCCGCCACGATACAGACCAACGAAACACAGACCCGCCAGTTCCTCACGCTGTACGAAGCGCTCCAGGACTTCGACGATTCAACTATTGGCCTGGCGCCGGATCTGCCCCGGCTGGCGTTCGCGGGCGCCGCCGATCACATCGCTTACGGACCCCGCTGGGGGGACGTGACGGTGCGGATCGGCGAACCGCTGGCTGCCCATGAGCGCGAGCTCATCGAGGTCGGGTGGGATGTGCAAGTACTCGCCGCACTCGATCACCTGGGTGCGATGCACAGCGACGTCGTCGTTCCTCTCCTGCGGGCCTGGCTGGGAAAAGTGGGCCGGCAGCAGTAGGAACACCTCCCCGGGACCGTCGCGGCGCCGGTTCCTACGCGCTGAGGCGGAAGATGTCGGCTTTGATCGCGTGGCGTCCGGTCTTGCGCTTGCCCGACGGTGTCCCATACAACACCAAGGCCGACCGGTCGTCGTCGAGAACGGTGATCCCCTCGGCATGGTCCTCGTCCTCGCCGAATGGCGCGTCAAATTCGCAATGCAGGTCGTCTTTCGTCAGGACGGCCTCGGCCTGCGACGTCAGCGCGCCCCGCCAGCGAAACACGGCCGCGCGCCCGTCGAGTTCCATGGTGGGTCCTGCCAGGACGAGCAGGTCGTGTCCGTGCCGGCACAGATCCCGCACGCCCAAACCATGCAGGCGAAGGAAGTGCTTGCGGTAGCGACGATTCCCGGGACCGATCGGCTGCGGCTCCAAGCCGGGCCCGCCACCAACCTGGAGCTCTATGATCATCGCCCACCCACGCAGCACCGGCCCGCGCAGACCGATGAACACCCGGTCGCCCGCTACGGCGAGGCCCTCGCAGTCAATGCCGTTGTCCTTGCCCGGGATCGGGCGACCGGTCGTCGAGGACTGGATGAAGCTACCAAGATGTAGGTCATCGGCCAGCAGATCCACCAGGTCCGTGCCCCGGCCGAGGCCCAGCACGGTGGGGCGCTGCTGCTGCCCCGTCCGGCCGCCGCCCGGATCGAGGAGGTCCTTAGTCGAAAGCCGGGCCAACACCCGACGGCGCTGGCTGACCTCCACCGTCGCCAGGGAATCCCGCGCTTCTGCGGGCGTGGCGTTGTTCTTGACCTGTTTGCGGGCCGAGCTGTGCGATCCAAGCAGCCACAGCGTGTCATCCTCGACATCGAGGCCCTCGATGTCCATCTCACCCCTGTCCCCGGGCAGCTCAAGGAGGTGGGTGAGATCGAAGCTGCGGTGGGTGCGGGCCTGGTCGCCGGCCTCCAGGGTGAGCCGTTCGAGGCTGGTCGTCTCGTCATTGGCGACCCAAAGGTGGGAACCCTGCCGGGCGACCGCGGACAACCCGTCGCGCAGGTCAGCCTTCGGATCCAGGGTGCTGCGCTGGTCGAGTACAAGGCTGATTTCGCCGGAGGGATCGTCCGGCCGTGGCCATCCGCTCACCGCGGCACACCCATCCTCGTCAGCGGTGATCGGCAGCTCATTCCCGCGCTCTCCGTTCGCGCAGCCACGGGATGAGGCCACCGGCCAGGAGCATGTCCACCTGACGGCTGGAGAGGCTGTGCCGCACAGGGTAGACCTCGCCGCGGGTCCGGTTCTCCACGAGGATCTCCTTGCCTGTGAGCAGGGCGTCGTGTATCCCTGTCAGCGCGAGCACATCGTCCTGTTCGATGCGGTCATGATCGGCCGCATTTGTGAACTCGACTGCAAGGACGCCGAAATTGGCCAGGTTCTGCCAGTGGATCCGCGCGAACGAGACGGCCACCACTGCGCGCAGCCCGAGGAAGCGCGGGGTGATAGCCGCGTGTTCCCGAGAGGATCCCTGGCCGTAGTTCGTGCCGCCGACCAGGATGTGCCCAGTGGAGTCGCGGGTACGGGCGGCGCGGGCGGCATAGGTGGGGTCGAGCTGGTCGAAGGTGAATTCGGCGAGTTTGGGGATGTTGCTGCGGTAGGGCAGAACGCGGGCTCCGGCTGGCAGAATCTCGTCCGTCGAGACATCGTTGCCCACCACCAAGGCCACTGGTGCCTCGATGCGGTCGGCGAGTGGGCCGAAGACCGGAAGCGAGGAGATGTTTTCGCCCTTGACCAGTGCTACTTTGCCGGCGTCCTCCGGCGCCAACGGCTCCTCGAGCATTGCCACGTTCACGCTCGACACCGCGGGAAGTTCGATCTCGGGGTACTCAAGGTCGAAGAGCTCCGTCAGGTCCCGCGGGTCGGTGATAATTCCCGTGAGCGCAGCAGCCGCGGCCGTCTCCGGTGAGCACAGGTAGACCGAGTCCTCCTTCGTGCCCGAACGGCCGGGAAAGTTGCGGGGCATTGTGCGCAGGCTGTTGCTTCCGTTCGCGGGGGCCTGTCCCATCCCGATGCAGCCCATGCATCCGGTCTGGTGCAGCCGGGCTCCGGCGCGTATCAGATCAAACGTGGCCCCCATCCTGGTGAGGTCCTGGAGGATCTGCCGGGAACTAGGGTTGACGTCGAAGGACAGTCCCGGGTGGCACTGCCGTCCCTTCGTGATGGCGGCGACAATTGCGAAGTCGCGCAGGCCCGGGTTCGCTGAGGACCCAATCACGACCTGCGCCACCGGCCTGCCGGTGACCTCCCGCACCGGAACGACGTTGCCGGGCGAGCTGGGCAGGGCGATGAGCGGCTCGATCGCGGCCAGGTCGATCTCGTCGGTCACGTCGTAGGTGGCCCCGGAATCGGCGAGGAGTTCGGTGAAATCGTCCTCGCGCTGTTCGGAGCGCAGGAAGGCCCGGACCTGGTCGTCGGCCGGGAAGACCGTGCTCGTCGCACCGAGTTCGGCGCCCATATTGGCAATAACGTGCCGGTCCATCGCGCTCAGCGTGGCGAGGCCGGGACCGTAGTACTCGATGATCCGGTCCTTGCCGCCCTTCACGCCGTGCCGGCGAAGCATTTCAAGAATGACGTCCTTGGCACTGGTCCACGGTGGCAGCTTGCCGGTAAGCCGCACGCCCCAGATCTCCGGCATCTTCAGGTAGAGCGGCTCGCCCGCGATGGCCAGGGCTACCTCGGTGCCGCCGACCCCGATTGCCAGCATCCCCAGCGACCCAGCGGCCGGGGTGTGACTGTCGGAACCGACCATGGTCGTGCCCGGACGGCCAAACCGCTGCATGTGGGTCGGATGGGACACGCCGTTTCCGGCCTTCGAGAACCACAGACCAAACCGGCGGCAGGCCGAGCGGAGAAAATCATGGTCCTCAGCGTTCCTGCTGTCGGCCTGCAACAAGTTGTGGTCCACGTACTGCACGGACACTTCCGTTTGTGCCCGGTCGAGCCCGATGGCCTCCAGTTCAAGCATGACCAGCGTCCCGGTCGCGTCCTGGGTGAGGGTCTGATCGATATGCAGGCCAATCTCACGGCCGGGAATCATCTCCCCGGCCACCAGATGGGATGCGATGAGCTTTTGGGCCACGTTGTAGGCCACGGTCGGATTCCTTAATCGATGGCGAAGCCTGGTGCCTCCGCCGTCAACGAACCGGGCACCGGGTGCTCCCCTATATCCCCAAATTAGCCCACTCCGGGCACCGGGAACAGTGGGGATTTGACGGTCATCGTGGCGCTGCCGGCCCCGGGACGCTCCTGGTGTTCAACGAGCTGAGGAAGGCGAGGGCCGCTGCCAGTCCCGCACTCAGCACGACGGCTCCCAGCCACATCGACACTGGCCATTGAATCGATGCCCCGAGGGCGATCCCAGCCAGTTGCCCGGTCCAGATGAGTGCCGCCAGCACGGCGGTGACCGCCGGCAACCTGCGCCTCAGCCACGGGCCCGGCCGTCGGGCAAGCAGCAGATCCGCCGCTGCCGCGATGATCGTGGCTCCGGCCGCACCGGCGACCGCGGCGGGGCGCAGCCCCGACATGGCCAGCGGCAGCCACGCCACCACGGCGACCAGGATGGTGGCAATACCGAAAGGCGGCCTCCGGGCTCCGGAGAAGGTGTAGAGGAAGGGCGCGATAATCAGCGCTGTGGTCACCAAATAGCTGGCCAGTCCGAGGGCCGGGGGCAGCTCCGCCTGGGTGTGCCCGGGGCTCCCGATCGGCGTCTGTAGATACGGGACGGCCGGCGGGGTCCGGACGAACGCCGAGCAGTAAATGAGGAAGAAGGCTCCCAGGCCCGTCATGAGGGCGAGCGACAACAGTGCAGGCGGCGTCCAGTTGAAGGCCTCTGCGCCGCCGGCGGCCCGTGCACTGCGGATACCGGTGCCGAGGATAAGGAAGAGGCTGAACCCCAGCAGCAGGTGGGTGGGGCTCACCAGCGCATCGAGGGAGACTTCGATGCCCAGGATCTCGTGCCAGGCCAGATCCAGGACGCCCGCTACGGCGAACAGGACCAGTCCGATGACCGTGCCCCGGTAGCCGGCCGGCACCGACCGGGTCAATGGCCGCCCGGGCTGGCGGTTCCTCCAGATCACGCTTGCCGTCCACGCGGCGGTGGCCATGAGGCCCGAATAGAGTGCCGCGTGCCAGGGGGTGAAGAAGGTTTCCAGCCCGGGAACGTGCAGGTGGGCCCAGCCGTCCAGGAACACAGCCAGGAGGAGCCAGATGCCCAGCAGTTGCGTCACAAGGTCGTTGCGCGCCCCGGCCCGAAGAGTCTGCGCTGCCGTGTCAACCATCGTCACTCTCCTCGCACCCGCCGTGCCGTCACCCTCGCCGTGCCATCACCCTCGCCGTGCCATCCCCGGAAGCCGGGACGCCCACACTTGGCCCGCGTCGAATGGTTAAAGCTTGGACCTCCCGGTGTCCGACCGCCAGTGCTGCATTCCCTGGAGCGGGGCATCTCCCGAGGAGACCTCAGCCCGGACGTCGACGCCGAGATGCTCACCGACCTCCTGCTGGGGCCGATCTACTACCGGTTCTTCCTGAGCGGCTCGCCGCTGGATGAAGGCTTTGGGGTCCGGCTGGTCAGCACGCTGTTTTCGCGCCGGCCCGCCCACGGGGGCACGCCGTAGAAGCGATGACGGCGCGGGGCCCCGTGCCGACGTCGATCCCCTGACTCCTATTCGAAGACGGTGGTCAGCGTCCCTCACATGGGCGCGGGCATGTATAGCCCGGGCAGCAGCTCCGGGTGCGCCGGGACGAAGAGCGCGAAAACGATCAGCGAGACACCAGTTATCCGGCTGAAGGCGGGCCCGTATTTCCATGTCTTCTCCAGGAAGATGACTACCGTGAGCACGGCCATCCACGCCAGGTTCATCACGCCCACGGCAATCAGCACCAGCATGAGCCCCCAACAGCAGCCGACGCAGTACACGCCGTGATACATGCCGACGCGGACGTCCCGCAAGCGGCCCTTGTACCCGGATACGTGCAGCAGGAAGGCTATGGGCGACCGGCAGTGCCTGAGGCAGAAGTCCTTCAGCGGGGTCAGCTGGTAGGCTCCGGCCGCCACGAGGACGCCGGCACCCACCCAGGGCGCGATGTCCGCCGCGTTCTCAGCCAGCAGCGCAGACAGGGCCGCGGCCGCGTAGGCCACGACGCCGAATCCGATCCATGTCAGAAGGTAGCCGCCTACCAGGGCCGTTGT
>Ga0207691_10002263_pt1 | contig 18853 bp, 20 predicted proteins | sample KBSM13metaG_FD_184327 | JGI IMG/M metagenome (GOLD analysis project Ga0207691, IMG submission 184327) | Miscanthus rhizosphere microbial communities from Kellogg Biological Station, Michigan, USA - KBS M1-3 metaG (SPAdes) (version 2) | ecosystem: Host-associated > Plants > Roots > Rhizosphere >... | reverse complement strand
TAAATAAAGCAAGCCGATTTAACCATGATTTGCGCTGTATTGGATTTAAGTTATGTTTTCCCGGGACTTCGCCATCAATAAAATCAGATTTGAATTTTAATAAATGACAGATATAAGCTTCGCTGATATCGGTTTCCGATGAGTTAGCTACCTGGGCTTTCCACATTTCGGTAAACAGATCTGCTTTCAGTCTGAAATCAGGATAAGTGTGCAAAAGCTGATCCAGTTCGGTGAGTTCAACTGTTTCTATTGACGCCGCAAGATGCTTCGCTAAAAGTTCATAAAACCTTTCTTCCGGCAAAAGTTTATGACCGCCCATTATTTATAAGACAATTAAAATGTCCATTTACCCCAAGCGGATCTGGATTTTTTTCAGAATTTTTTTTCTTTCACAGAGTAAGAATAGTATAGCATTGCTGCAAGTTTCTTGAGGGCAACCACGAGTTGGTTATCAATGGTACCCACAGAAAGATGCATTACTTCGGCAGCTTCTTTATATGAGAGTCCATCTTCCTTGACCAGTTTAAAGATCATTTTACAGCGTGGAGGAAGTTGTTGTATTGCTTTATGGATACGGTTATTCATTTCCCTGGTCACAAGCGCCTCTTCAGGATTTGAAAAAGGTTCAGCAGGTTCAAATTCAAGATCATCAATACTGACGAAATCCGTTTTAGTGAGTTTGGAAAGATAGTTAAGGGAAGTATTTTTTACCGCAACATACAGGTAGACGGTAAGGTTACGAATATTTTTTACTCTTTCCCTTTGCCGCCAAAGCCCGATAAAAACATCTGAGATAATTTCTTCGGAAAGTTCCCTGCTCCTTGTAATAATAAAAGCTAACCTGAAAAGCCTGCTATAAAATAATGTAAACAGTTCTTTATACGCAGATTGGTCATTGATGGCAATTCGCCCCTGGAGAATGGCTATGGTCTCGGTGTTTTTCAAACAGTCAATCGTTATACAATATAGTGCATTTTGAAAATAACAAAACAGCCAAAAAAACAGCCGGACAAATTCCTATGGTAACGGTTAACCATATACCATTATAGTTTCAGCAACTATAAGAAAAAAGGCTGCCTCAACACTTGTTTGAGACAGCCTCTTCGTTTCTTGAATCAATCTTTTATTTACTGGCTGAGTTTGAATTCCACTCGCCTGTTTTTAGCCCTTCCTGCAGCAGTAGCGTTATCTTCAATTGGGCTATCTGCACCAGCTCCACTTGCCTCTAACCTGTCTGCACTTATTCCTTTAGAAACCAGGTATTTTTTTACGGCTTCTGCGCGGCTTGCAGACAGCTTCTGGTTGGTTTCAGCTTTCCCTGTATTATCTGTATGTCCAATGATGCTCACTTTAATATCAGGATACTGATCATTCATGATCGGAACAACTTTGTTCAACTCCGTTTTTGCTCCTTTGGTTAGAGTAGCGGTACCCGTGGCAAACTGTATATTGGCAGCATTGAATTTGATCAAAGGACATCCGCCATTTTCCGGTACGCCGGCAATTGTTGGACATTTATCCTCTTCATCATTCACACCGTCATTGTCGGTATCAGGAATCGGACATCCATGATATTTAGCCAGACCCGCAACAGTAGCACAGCTGTCTTCTTCATCGTTGATTCCATCACTATCAGTATCCGGGATAGGACATCCGGTATATTTTGGTAAACCGGCAACGGTCGGACATTTATCTTCTTTGTCTTCGATTCCGTCATTATCTGTATCCGGACATCCTTTGAACTGGGCCAGACCTGCTACAGTTGGACAGGCATCAAGGCTATCAACAATACCATCGTTATCTGTATCTTTTGCCGGTTCTACAATCGGAATAGGTACAGGTGCAACAACTACTTCTTTTTTCTTACTAATATTCCCTGCTATACCAAATGAATAAAACAGGTTTCTTGCTGTTGTAGTGGATGCCACCGGAAGACGGTATTGCGCCAGGATAAATAAGTAAGCTGAATTGTCGAAATTACCCTGCAATCCAACTCCTGTCGGAATATAAGCACCCCAATAACCGCTCCAGGCAGACAGACCTACACCAACAGTGAGAAAGGGACTAACCCAATAGTTGTCAGTCATTAGTTTAAGGTTGATGCTTGCATCAGCTTCAACCAATAATTTTTTATTTACAGGAGTAGGCTTATTGGGTATGGGATATGCCATGAAACTGCCCCCCAGGGAACCCATAAAATCGATATTATCGGTCAAACCCTGAAAATAGGAAATAGACATACCAGGGTCCATCAGTGAAGTTTTAGTCCATTCTTTTTGCAACAAAACATCACTTAATCCATTTTCAGCAAGGTCTGCTGCAGTTTGGAAATCGTGTAAAGTGAAATTGACACCTAATACTTTACCCTTTTTATATTGATTTTTAATAATGTCCTGGCTGTAGCCCGAACACAAGAATAACAAGGCAATAATTCCCAGGAGAAATTTTTTCATAATCAGTCAGTTAGTTTACATGAGTGATCATAAAAATAATGGGAAAGACCTAAACGAGGAAAAATTAATTTTACATTAATTAACAGCCACCATATCAGGATTTCTGACCAACACGTCTACCCTAACTTTCGTTAAGCCACGTTTGGTGTAACCTAATTTTTTAGCTGCTGATTTTGAGAGATCAACCAACCTTGGATTCCTATGGTGCAACCTGTCGTTCACTTTTACAACAACAGATTTATGATTGCTTAAATTGGTAACCCTGATCCAGGTACCTAAAGGGAGAGAATTGTGTGCTGCAGTTAAAGCTTTTTGAGTAAAAATATCACCATTGGCAGTTTTTCTGCCTTCGAATTTGTCGGCATAAAAACTAGCCGTTCCGTATTGAATTTTTGCAGGATTAGAATGCCTGGTGTTCGGCTTGGTCTCTATTGAGCTTCGGGTACTCACCTGACGGGCCTGTGAATATACAGTACCAACAAATAATTGAAGTACAATGAACAAAGGGAAAAATAGCTTCATTTCCATAGTTTTTTAGTGGGTACGACACGGTTCCCTTCACCCCAGTCCACTCCATTATGCAAAAACCAGGCAAGAAATCATCTACTTCAAATTTAATTTTCTACTTCACTGCGAAGTACTTCATTCTCAGTGTGTTATCATCACCATAAATATCGTCATAAAATTTAATGGTGCCGTTTTCATTGACCTCACAGGTATAATATCTGAGGTATACGGGTACTTTTTGCTTCAGGTATATATAATGTTTTTCTTGCCTATTAAGCCAGGCATTCATACTATCCAGAGGCACGGTCGGTGGATCTTTTGTAATAAGATAAATGGAAAGGCTATCCCATTTTTGTATCCTCACACATCCGTGACTTAAGGCCCGGTTCGACCTTCCAAAAAGTCCCCTGGCATTGGTATCATGCATATAGACCTCATATTTATTCGAAAAATTGAATTTCATGACGCCCAGGCTATTATCATCACCCTGTCTCTGCCGGATCAGGTATGGAAATTTTTTCTTGCTGAGTTTAGACCAGTCGATCGTTGTTGGATCAATAACACTGTCGTTATAATCGACCACCTTCAGGTTTTGTTCATCAAGGTAGCTTACATCTTTTTGGATCTTGGGAAGCATTTCCTTGAAAATGATACTGTAGGGAACTGTCCATTGCGGATAAGTAACCATATTACTAACAGCAGAAGTTAATACCGGCGTGCGTGTTTTCGGAAGACCAATAATGGTTTTAGATTCAAGTTTTACTTTTCCGGAATCCCAGACCTGCATTTTAAAAGAAGGAAGGTTAACCCATATATATGAAACAGGAAGACTATCCGGCAGTTGCTTATAACGATCCAGGTTAATCGCAATACGCCGGAATTTTTCCATGCCTGTATTATTAAGAGATGCCACCACAGCAGGACCCGCTTTTCCATCTACTTTTAATCCTCTGGAGGTTTGGGCTTTTTTTACAGCCAGGGACATTTCAACAGAATCTGCTGTTCTGTCATTAAATGAAATATAGTTTCCTTCATATAATCTTGATTGGAGTTGTTGCACAAAACTCACTGTATCCAATTTGGGGAAAACGATAAAAGTATACTCTCTTCTATCCATTGAATCCAGGAACGCAGGTAACGATTCCCGTAAAATACGATAGCGCTCATTAACTGGCTCCAACTTCATTAATAATTCACGGGGATTCTTCTGGTCTGTAAGGGAATCGCGAAACGAGATAAAATAGGCCGCATCCATCAATGTATCCTTTCGCTGGCTTATACTATCCGGAGGTATCCTGCCCAGTTTAATATGCCTTGCCATATTTGAAAAAGCATCTGTAAGCATCAGTTCTCCCCTGGCCCAGAGTGCTGCATCCATTTTCGCTGCCGAGTCCTGTAATTTATTAAATATGGACTCCAGCTCCCTGCTATGATATTCTAAAGGAAACAAACCCAGAAATTCACAATTCCGGATAAATGACAACATTGTATCTGCCCTTTCGAGCCAAACTTTGTCCTTACTCCAAAGACGTTGTCCTTCCCTGTCATCATACAAAGCAGAAACAATTGCAGGTTGGCTCAATTTTATACTGTCATCTATTTTTCCATTATTCAGAAGTGCCTGGCCGATAAGACCGGATATCTGTTTCTGAACAGTAGGATCCATTTCCTCTGGAATTTTAACGATTTCCTTTGGCTTGGGTTTGGGTCTGGGAGGCGGCGGACCGTCACAGGAAGAGATGAAAACTGCAATAAATATTACTAATAAAGTAATCCTGTGGGTCTTGTTCATGTATTCAACTTCATTTTAGAACTTATCTGCTCCATTTGGAATATTTTCTTAATCACTTAAAATTCAATGCCCGCTTTCTTCCCCATTGCCGAAATTCGGCTCAAATTATTGTAATTTAACCGCTAATTTTTTGCATGCCAAAAAGATGGTTGGAAAATAAAAAGATTGTCATCATTGGGGGCACTACAGGAATTGGGTTTTCTGCTGCCGGGCAATGCATTAACGAAGGCGCATCAGTGGTCATTGTGGGATTGGACAAAACTGGGGATAAACAGTTGGAAACATTACCGGCAACATCCGTTCATTCCATCATTGCTGATGCAACTGATCCCGAAACTGCGGTTAAGGCAATTCAAACCTGTGTAAGCCGGTTTGGCGGCTTTGATGCGATGTATCACGTAGCCGGGGGAAGCGGAAGGAAATTCGGTGATGGTCCGATCCATGACATTAATGAAGATGGATGGATGAAAACATTGCACTGGAACCTCGACTCATTAATGTATTCGAACAGGGCAGCAATAAAGTTTTTCATGAAAGAAAAACAGGCAGGTGTGATCCTGAATATGAGTTCTGTGCTCGGCTTTTCGCCTTCACCGCATTTTTTCAGCACCCATGCTTATGCTGCGTCGAAGTCTGCGATCATAGGATTATCTACATCGATGGCGTCTTACTATGCGCCATATAATATCCGGGTAAATGTTATTGCCCCCGGGTTGGTGGAATCTCCCATGTCAACCCGCGCTATGGAATCACCTGCTATCATGAAATTTATTTCCAGCAAGCAGCCACTTGATGGAGGAAGGGTTGCACATCCGGAAGATCTTGATGGCACTGCAGTTTTTCTCCTGAGTGACCGGTCGGCCTTAATTACCGGCCAGGTGATTGCTGTTGATGGTGGATGGACTGTTACAGAGGGCCAGTATCCTTCGGAATAAAAAATAAAAATTCTTTATGATGTCTACCGCTATTGGCATTGACCTTGGAGGAACCCGGATAAAAGGCGTTGTTATCAATACCAATGGCGATCTTCTTGATCAACAGTATATTCAGATAGAACAAGACAATTGGAAACAGTGCATTTTAGAAACTGCGGATTTATTGTCGTCCAGATATCCTGATAATACACTTATCGGAATGTCAGCGCCAGGAATTCCGGCTGCTGATAATTCCTGCATAGCTTACATGCCGGGGCGACTGCAGGGTTTGGAAGGTCTTCACTGGGGGACTGAATTCAAACGGGACACATGGGTTGCCAATGATGCGATTGCAGCATTGGCTGCTGAAGCCAAATTTGGAATCGCAAAAGATGTTCAGCATGCTGTTATGATCACTATTGGCACCGGCGTGGGAGGAGCATTGCTGATCAATGGAAAGATCTACCAGGGCGCATTTCAAAAAGCAGGACACGCCGGACATATTTCGGTTGACCATGAGGGTGAGCAGGATATCACCGGAATGCCAGGAAGCCTGGAAGATGCCATCGGGAACTGTACGATTCAAAAAAGATCAAACGGAAAATATGATGATACCCGCTTCCTGCTTGATGATGTAATAAAGGGAGATCAGTTTGCGAACCAGGTTTGGCAGACTTCTGTCAAAAAGTTATCAGTCGCAATAGCTTCCATTACGAATTTACTTTCTCCCGAAATGATCATCCTGGGCGGAGGCATTACCGAAGCCGGCGGATTATTATTTGAACCTTTGGAAAAATTCATGTCGAAATATGAATGGCGAGCCGGCGGTAGAAAAGTGAATATTGTAAAAGCTGCATTCGGAGATCTTTCAGGTGCTATTGGCGCAGCAGGATTTGCAATGATGCAACAGGACCAGTCAAAACAAAAAATATGACGAACCCCATCCAGGATTATTTTTCAAAAGCGGAAACTATTTTAGAAAAAATCAGGTTACAGGAAGATAATATTCGCAAAGCGTCAAATTGGTTTGCGGGATCTATTCTTTCGGGAAGGATGGTGCATTTATTTGGCTCGGGACATAGCCGCATCATGACTGAAGAAATGTGGCCCCGCTATGGATCTTTTCCGGGATTTAACCCAATCGTAGAATTATCCCTTACTTATCATAACAATGTGGTGGGGCCAAATGGTCAACGACAGGCAATGTTCCTTGAAAATGTAACAGGGCTTGCAGAACGTATCCTCAGGAATTTTGTACTAACGGAAACGGATACTGCATTAATTATTTCGAGCAGTGGTACGAATACTGTACCTGTAGAAATGGCTGAACAATTTCAATTAAGGGGGATAAAAGTTGTTGCCCTGATCACGCTTGATCATTCAACGGCATCGAAGAGTAAAAGAACAGACGGAAAAAAACTTGGCGATTTTGCAGATCTTGTTTTGGATAGCGGTGCGCCGGCAGGAGATGCAATGGTAAAAGTCGATGGATTAATAACCCCCGTCTCACCAGGTTCAACTTTAGGAGGTGTACTTATAATAAATTCTATTAAAGCTGAAATCGCCCGCATTTTAACTGAAGCGGGGCATCCACCAAAAGTACTTACAGCCGCATGCAATGTTGGCGATCAAAAAGCAAAAGAACTTTTTGAATCTGCTTATGATGAACACGCAAAGATGTTATCGAAACTATATTCATTTAACGTATAATTGTTCTTATGTCAAAGATTCGAACAACAGTGGTAGGCTCCTACCCTTTTCCCGGTTGGCTGGAATATTCCAGCAGGAACCTGGATAAATTTGGTCCGGCTGATATTGAAGAAATGATTGAAGACGCAGTGGTGGCAGCCATTCACGACCAGGTAACAGCGGGCCTTGATGTGATCACTGACGGTGAACAAACCAGGCTGGATTTTAATTTATCATTTTATGGCTTTATTAAAGGCATAACCCCCAATCATAGTGAAACACGGAAATGGGGGCCTGCGGCGCATGATCAGCGTGGCAAACACAGTATTACGGATACGCTGACTGCACCCAACGGACTAGGCGCCGTGAATGAATTTCTGCGGTTAAAAAAACTTGCACCCAAAGGTCCGGTCTTGAAATGTAGCGTTCCTGGTCCGTATACACTTAGCGGGAGATTATTGCCTAACGAAAAATATCCGGACAGATTTGCCATCACAGAAGCCCTTGTTCCGATTGTGAATAAAGAACTTCAGTCGTTGGTCGAAGCCGGCTGTACAGAGATCACCGTCGATGAACCATCGATGAGTTGTTATGCATACAAAGAAGACACACGCAGGTTTGTCGACATTTTCAACCGCACGGTTTCATCTGCATTTGGCAAATGCCGTTTATCGACCCATTTATGTTTTGGAAATTTTAAAGGCCGGCCGGTAGGTTACAGAAGTCTGAAACCCATGCTGCCAGATTTCCTGGAAATGAATGTAGATGAGATTCATATTGAAATGGCGAACAGGGAGTTTTCTGAAATAGAGTTGTTGGCTCCTTTTGCAGAAAAAATGAATGTTGCAGTAGGCATAATCGATGTAAAAAATTATTATATCGAAACCGTTGAAGATGTCAAAGAACGTATTAAGAAATGTCTTCGTTATGTACCTGCAGAAAAATTATCTGTTGCACCTGACTGTGGACTTTCTCAAACTGCCAGGTGGGCCGCAAGAAAAAAACTCGCCAATATGGTGGAGGGAGCGAAGTCTTTCTGACTTGAAAAAAAACTAAATGAAAAAATGTTATTTGATTCTGCTCTTGTTAGTTTCAACCTACACGTCAATCGCACAAATTGAAATAAATCCAAACCATATTTATTTTGAAGCTTTTGGTACCGGAGGATTTGGTTCAATACAATATGAACGCCAGTTATTTGAAAAAACAAGGCTGTCTCTACATGGAGGAGTTGGTGCATACTATGATCTGAATACCTATGTTTCTGGAATATTGGGGGTTACCTATCTACAGCACACAAAATGGCAAAACCGGTTTATTGAATTTGGTTTTTCAATGTCATTCACTCCTTCTGAGACTACATATTATTCAGCTGATGAAATTGTACAAGGATTAACGAGGTATATGCCGCATGTCGGATTTCGCTGGTATACCCCCAAAAAATGGGTATGGAGAGCTTCGGCGCTTGTCGCTTTTGATCGTGATGAAACACTTCCCTGGCTGGGATTTTCTGTTGGAAAAAACTTTTAATTCTATTGTGTATCTATCATCGCTGCATATTTTTTGATCACTGCAATTGTACTGCTGTCGGAATTATATACAGAATACCATCCCTGCCCTTCATGTGGCGGATCACCAATGAACTGGTGCCCCGGTTTCCATAATCCTGCGGGAACTTTCGGTCGGCCTTCGCCAGCCCAGGCCCAGAAATTTACCCCTGCAACAGGTCCTGTTCCTTTTTTGATTTCGTTGGCTACTGCATCAAACAATGCTGAATAATATTTATCCCTTACTGTTACTGCAGTCCCTGCGGCATGGTCATTATTATCCCTGGAAATACCAAATTCTTCCAGCACTACTGGCTTCTTCAATTGTTCAGCCATTGCAATATGTTCTTTCATATAATTCAATGCATAATTCAATGCTATGTCATAGGTAGAATCTGCTTTCGCTGGATTATAATAACCCCAGTTTTGCACCCAGATATGAATGGTGGAATAATCAATGTTTTTGCTTTTGTGGTCGGCTACCAAATCCGTACCGCTTGACGGACTTGATGTATTGCCTTCACTACCTGTAGTGACAAGGTGATTACTATCCAGCTGTTTAAACAATCCCGCAGTTTTATCAATCCACTTCAGGTATGCGTCTTTATTTTTTATTCCCCTCGGTTCGTTGCCCAATTCCCAGGACATTATAACAGGATCATTTTTATATAATTTTCCCGTAATTGAATTCTTACGGTTGACCACAAAACGGATATGATCATCAAATAATTTCATAGCCTGTTCATTGCTATAAAATTGCGAGGCGAACTCCTGGTATAATGTCCAGTCACCCTTCGGATGTGGAGGTGGATAAGGAATAGAATCAGCAGTTCCGGTCCAGACCAGGTATTGACCCATACCGCCAGACCAGTTCCAGAAATCATTCATGCACATAACGGCCACCATGTCTCGTTTACCCATTTCCGATAGTAAAAAATCAAGACCCGCCAGCACCTCTTCATTATAGACCCCCGGAGCCGTTTGCATTGCTGGGACCATTCGATAAGGTTCGGTATCCGGCCCTTCGCTACCTGCAACAATCCTGAGATTTTTAACCCCCATGCTGCTAAGTCTGTCGAGTTCGCGCATCAGCCTGGCCCTGTTACCACCTTCTCCATTTGACCCGATATTCATTCCATACCAGAAATTGGTTCCCAAAAATGTATAGGTTTTCCCATTCCGGGTAAACTTCATATTGTCGACACGAACAAAACCGTCTGGTTCAATATCCGGACTGCAGGAAGAAAACATGATGGTCATGACGATAGCCAAATAAAAAAGGATCTGCTTCATGATATGAATGTAAGCGAATTTTACAGTTCTCAGAGTTCAAAAACAAGAACTAGATTTGAGTTTATGCGGTGGGTAAAAGCAAAATATAAGGACGAAGATTTCTTATCACGGGTTAATACATTGAGTGTACTGAGAGATGCGGTTCATATATGGTGGCTTGGACAAAGTGGATACCTGCTGCAATGGAACGGTATCCATGTACTCATTGATCCTTATTTATCTGACTCACTTACAAAAAAATATGCCGGCACCAATAAACCCCATGAGAGGATCTCAGAACAGGTAATTGACCCATCACGTTTGGATTTTATTGATATTGTCACCAGCAGTCATAACCATACTGACCACCTCGACGGAGAAACCTTAATTCCCATTATTGCAGTTAATTCTGCCGTTAAGTTGGTGATCCCTGAGGCCAACAGGGAATTTGTGAGTGAAAGAATAAAAATGCCTTTATCATTTCCCGAAGGTCTGAACGAAAATGAATCGATCAACATAAATGGAATTAAATTTCATGGTATTCCTGCAGCACATAATGAACTTGAAAGAGATGAAAATGGCAGATGTCGATTTATGGGATATGTAATTGAAATTGGTGGTAAAAAAATTTACCATAGTGGGGATACATTATTATTTCCTGGCATGGAAGATATACTCCGCCCATTCAATGTTGATTTGGCCATTTTGCCTATTAATGGAAATGATCCTTCACGTGGTGTCGCAGGCAATCTTAATGCCTCTGAAGCTGTCTGGCTTGCAAAACAAATCAAGGCCAAACTAACCATACCATGTCATTATGATTTGTTCAGTTTCAATACAGTGGATGTATCCGTATTTATTGAGGAAGCAAAAAAAATGAAAATACCATTTAAAGTTTTGGAACCTGGTGAGGGATTGAGTTTATAAACAACATTAGTCTTTCAACTCAACAGTCATTTCCACTTCCACTGAAATATTGTTGGGAAGCGCTTGCATACCAACAGCAGCCCTAACGTGCTTACCATTTTCACCAAACACTTCTACCATGAGATCAGAAAATCCATTCATGACCTTCGGCTGGTCTGTGAAATCTTCCGTGCATTTCACCATGCCAAACACCCTTACAATGCGTTTCACTTTATTAAGGTCTCCGACTGCATTTTTCAGTGTGGCCAACATGCATAATCCAACATTTCGGGCAGCCTGGTATCCCTGCTCGATGGTCAGTGTTTTTCCTAGTCGGCCAGTGTCCACTGCAGAAGGAACACCACAAGACCCATGACCTGATAAGAATAGCAGGTTGCCTACCCTCACTGAAGTAATGTAATTTGCAATTGGCTTGTTCGGAGCGGGCAGATTGATAGATTTTGCTATGAGGTTTTTTTCTGCGTCAACTGGTGACTGCGCCATCAACTGAAAAACAGCAATGGAAAAAAACAATGAAACAAATATTGACTTCATGGTTAATGATTATACTTTAAAATAGTTATAATTTACTTTCTATCTGATTTGTATAACCTATTTATCTTTTTACCATGGCAGAAAGTTTAGATAAAGCACTAGCCAGCCAGTTAGCCAACATTGAAAAGACAACGGGTAAAACAGTGGCTGACTGGACCAAAATCATTAACTCCAGTGGATTCGAAAAACATGGTGAACTGGTCAGTTTTTTGAAAGAACATCACGGTTTAACTTATGGCAATGCAAACGCACTGGTTCATGTTGCCAAAAAATCTCATGCCGGTGCTTCAGAAAATACTGATGAACTTATTGACGAACAATATAAAGGCAAAGAGGAATTAAGATCCTGGTATGACAGTATCATGAAAGATGTCATGCAATTTGGAACTGATATTGAGATATCGCCAAAGAAAGCATATGTGAGCCTTCGACGGAAAAAACAATTTGCCATTATACAACCTTCTTCAAAAAACAGGCTAGATGTCGGTTTAAACATAAAAGATATGGGAGCAAAAGGCATTGCTGAACTTTCCGGTAGTTGGAATGCCATGTGTACCCATAGGATAAAAGTTGACAATGCCGATATGGTGAATTCCACACTCATCAGCTTCATAAGGCAGTCTTATGATCAGGCCGGATGAATTGCTACATAATCTTTGCTGACTTTAAGCGTTTATTATATAAGCAATTCATATTACCAAAATGAAAATCCTTATCCGCTTCAGTTTGATCTTTTTATGTTCTGTATCCCAGGCACAGGACATAAAGCTGGAAAATTTTTGGGTGAAAGGCTCTGACAAAATTTATTTTGGAGTGACCAATTACCTGCGCATTCAAGGGGATGTCAATGCTATTACAAAAATTGACTGCAATGTAGGTATTCAACGCCAGCATGATACCCTGCTTGTATTGCCAACGACAGGTAGAGTAAAGATTACCATTTATACAACTTATACTGAGACATCTTATTCTTATGATGCCATTTCAATGCCACTGCCAACATTGAGTTTTACCTGTGTTGACTTAAAAAAAGTGGCTCCTACGGTAAGACTAACACCTGCATTATCGGATGATCTTTTTTCCCACTATAAGATCATACAGTATACCATTTTGATCGGCGATAAAGAAAGAACAAGTCATACAGATTATCTTACCGCCGAAGTATTAGCAGCTATCGACCAGATTCCTGAAGGAAAAAAATTCCATATCAGTAACCTTGTATTCTGGAATAAAGAAACAAATCACTATATCGATGTCAATCCTGCTATTTCCTTTGGTCTTGACTACGAGAAAAAAGGAACGAATAATTTTACCAATTCCTGTATAGCAGGTTATATAACACAGTAGTCTCACCTCCAAACTATTTAGCTCAGACAATCAGTGTTAACATTATCCTTCCTAAATTGGGAGAGCCTAAATGTTAATGCATGCGATATATCCCAACAGTATTGTTTTTATTGTTCGTCTTTTTTTCCTGCAGGGAAAATGAGAAAACTGCTTCACTTCCTTCATTCAGTTTAGAACCCATTGAAAAATTTCATTTCAAATCTTTTGTGGATTGTAATATGGCGGAAGCATGGATTGGCGATACTTTCAGGATCTTTCCCGGGAAATACGGCGAAGATCCGCTATGGGGTGATGCAGAGGAACTTCAATTTGCAGATGGACGAAATGCTGATGAAGCTTTCACCCGGAATTATGTAGAATTTACAGATCCCATCATGCCGAAAAATGTTCCACCCGGAACTGCAGGATTACACGGTGCTGTCTGGTTCGAAACAGTTTACCAGGATCCGAAAGACAATTCCGGCAAAACACTTTATGCGGTTTATCACAACGAAAATTATCCTGCTACTCTTCCATATGACTCTGTAACCGGACAGGGATATAAAGATTTTCGATGGCCCCAGGGATTAAGGGGTCCAACTTCTCCTGCAGCAGTTTGTCGAATTGGCATTATGAAATCTACCAATGGTGGACATAGCTGGGACAATCGCGGATTATTTTTAGAAGACCTTCAACCCAGATTAATACTTAAGCCTCAAAATATCTCTGAGACATTTGCAGGCGGTGTAGGCGATCCTTCAGCCGTTGCCAGTGGTGATCACCTGTATTTATTTTATGGTGAGTATGGATATCCGGGAGTGTATGATTCTGTTACTTATAATCCTGACAAAGAATGGAGTGGTCAGTGCATAAGTATTGCACGAATAGCATTGTCTGACCTTGATAATCCGCAAGGGAAAGCAAAACGGTGGGACGGGAAAGGATTTAACGGAGCGTGGAATGGAATCGGCGCGCCAGTGTCCAGTTTACAGATCCCACGCAATGAAGGCGGAGGGCCGGCTTCATCACCTTCCGCCGGTTTTCATTGGGGTCCATCTGTAAGTTGGAATACCTACCTGAATTGCTGGGTCATGTTAATGGGAAAAGTAACCGGTACTTCATGGAAAGGCAGCAGTATTTATATTTCATTCAATACAAATAAAAACCTGGAAGAAGCGGATAATGCACAAAAATGGAGCAAACCAGAGTTATTACTCGACAGGCCAGGACATATACTTTGGTACCCTTCGCTACAACCTGTTAATTCCAAAGAAGATGTTGAAAATAAAAACACCTGTCTCAGGCTTGGACAAGAAGCAAGACTGTTCTTTAAGGACATGTACAAAGTGAACGGAAGGGATACAAGTGAATATTTATCTGAATTCAAGATCAGGTTTTCCAAATGAAAAAAGCCATTATTGTCGGCGCCAGTTCAGGAATGGGAAGGGGCATTGCAGAATTGCTTGCCAACGACGGATATCGTGTAGCCATAACCGGTAGAAGGAATGAATTATTGACAGAAATCCGCAACCATAAACCTGAACAATTTATCATCTCGTGCTTTGATGTAACCACGCTCGAAATTGTTCCGGCGAAACTGGATGAACTGGTAAGGGAACTTGGCGGGCTGGACCTTTTTTTTATCAGTGCCGGAGGGGGTGACCTCAATGAAGAACTTGATTTTAAGGTTGAGAAAACAATGATCGACCTGAATGTAGCAGCATTTACTCAACTGGCCGATTGGGCATATCGTTATTTCCGTAACCAGGGATTTGGGCATCTAGTGGCGATAAGTTCTATAGCCGGAATACGCGGCCTCCGGCATGCTCCTGCCTATAATGCCACCAAGGCCTACCAGGTTAGTTACCTGGAAGGACTCCGGCAAAAAAGCCAATACCTCCGACTACCTATAACGGTAACGGATATCCGACCCGGTTTTGTAGATACTCCGAATGCCAAGGGTGAAGGTAGATTTTGGCAGGCTTCTGTAAAAAAAGCCTCCTCCCAGATATATTCGGCAGTAATTTCCCGCCGTAAAGTGGCCTATATCACCAAAAGATGGTGGCTGATAGCCATGATCCTGAAAATAGTTCCAAGGTTTATTTACGAAAGAATTTAGTTGGATTTCTTTGTAACTTTCAAATAAAAATGCCCACCTCACATCAACGACATAAGCCAAAACACCATCACCAGCCTGCACATATCGTGCATAGAAAAAGAAAATTTACGGCAGCCATTTTCATGATGGTAATGTTTGGAATATTCGGTCTTTCAATAGCTTATTTTACCAGCAGTCGTGATCCTATCTGGTCGCTTGTGGGAACTATTGCTGGAATGGCTATAGGATATTTTTTTGGTCACAATATGGATAATGCCGCCCGCAAGAAAGCTTAGTTCTTAAACCCACCCCCCGAAAGCAGAAGTTGATTAACATCTAAATGAATTTTTATGCCAAACGATTATTTGCCTGGAGTGATCAGGATTTTTGAATATTATAAATCACTTGGTGAAAAAACACTGGACATTCTTCCTGAAGAAAAAATAAACTGGCAGTATAATAAAGAGAGCAATAGTATGTCGACTATCGTAAAACATATTACCGGCAACATGCTCTCCCGTTTTACAGATTTCCTGACCACAGATGGTGAAAAAGAATGGCGTAACAGGGAAGATGAATTCAGGGAGGAGACTATTAGCAAAAAAGAATTGATGGATCGATGGCATCAGGCCTGGAAATTATTATTTGGAGTATTAAACAACCTGAAAGAAGAAGATCTCGACAAAACTGTTTATATCCGAAATATGGGTCAGACGGTTACTGATGCATTGAATCGGCAGGTTGGGCATTACGCATATCATATTGGACAGATGGTATATCTCGGAAAAATGATCATGGATAATGAATGGAAATCATTATCTATTCCAAAAGGAGGTTCCGCAGATTACAACGCAGCAAAGTTTTCTCAACCCCCGCATCAGGAAAATTTCTCTGACGAATTCCTTAAAAGAAAAGACATCGGGAATTAACGGTTCTGCACCCTGCCTATTCTATGTTCAAGTAACATCAGGTCTGCGATAACTATTGCTGTCATTGCTTCAAGCACAGGTGGCACCCTTAACGCAATACACAGATCATGTCTTCCTTTTACAGTAAAACTTTCCAGTTCACCGGTTTCCCAGTTCAGCGTTTTTTGCTCTTTGGGAGTTGAAGAAGTTGGTTTTATGGCAATTCGATAAACGAGTTCATTTCCATTGCTGATGCCACCGACTACCCCACCGGCATGATTTGTAACAGTATGCCCTTCCATATTTTCAATGGCATCATTATGTTCTATTCCAAACATTTTCGCCGCGGCAAAACCAGTTCCAAATTCTACTCCCCTTACCGCAGGAATCGCAAGCGCAGCATGTGCCAGAAGTGATTCAACAGAATCGAAAAAAGGTTCGCCAAGATCGGGCGGAAGATTTGTGACGCTGCATTCTATAATACCGCCTACAGAATCCTTTGCATCAATGGCTTTTTGCAAGCCTTTCTCAAGGTCTGCCTCACCACCAATTTCGGTTATACGTGCAGTTATACTTATAGATCCAAGAATTTTTTTAGCGATAACACCTGCTGCCACAATACTTGCAGTAAGCCTCCCACTGAAATGGCCGCCGCCACGATAATCCTCAAAACCACCAAATTTATGGTGTGCTACAAAATCAGCGTGACCCGGTCTTGGAACATCTCTTAACTTTTCATAGTCAGATGACCGGGTATTATTATTTTCAAATAGAATAGTAATAGGTGCCCCTGTAGTGTGTCCGTTAAAAATGCCGCTTTTAAAAATCGGAATATCATCTTCCTGCCTTGGCGTGGTACCTTTCTGTTTTCCACCTTTGCGGCGTTCCATATCTTCCAGGAAATCTTCAGCAGTAATGGATAACCCCGCCGGACAACCGTCGATGATAATTCCAACAGACTCACCGTGAGACTCTCCGAAAATATTGACCCGAAATACCCTGCCAAAACTATTCATTTGATAAAATTACGATTTAAGTGTTGAGGACGCAGATACGAATCTATTCCACATTTCCAACTACAGCACCCAATTTTTTCAGATGCTCATAAAAATCAGGATAAGATTTATTGATGGCATCCGCATTTCCAATGGTAACGGGGCCGTCTGCACGCAATGCTGCTACAGCACAGGCCATAGCAATCCGATGATCATGATGTGAATGAACAGAAGCTGCTTTTACAGAAGACTTACCTTCTATGATCATCAGATCGTCCTGTAATTGTATCGATATTCCCAACTTTCCAAATTCCTCCTGCAATGTAAGCGCGCGGTTACTTTCTTTATGCGTTAAACGATTAACGCCTTCAATTACAGATTTACCTTCACAAAAAGATGCAAGCGCTACCAACGGCGGAAACAGATCCGGACATTCATTGGCATTAAAATGAAATGCTTTTAATGGAGCTTTACCAATACTGATCTGATCAGGTGACACTGATAGCAGGGCACCGGAAGCCATAATGGCCTGCAACACCATTCTATCCGCCTGAGTGGAAAATGTATCAAGTCCCTCAACTACGATATTCCCTGCAATGGCACCAGCTACCAGTAGAAAAGCTGCCCCACTCCAGTCCCCTTCCACACGATATTCTCTGTCGGGCCATTGATCAGTTGCAACTGCCCGAAAATGAAATGCCTCGTAATTCTCCTCTTCCACTTTCCATCCAAAATCTTCCAATACTTTAAGGGTAAGGTCTATATAGGGTTTGCTTTTTAGATCGCGAACCCGAATGGTTACATTTTCAGCACCGGTAGCGGCATAGGACATTAACAATCCTGTCAGGAATTGTGAACTGAGTGAACCATCCACTTCAATATCATGAGGTTTTAGAGGTCCCTGAATTACCAGTGGCAGTTTTCCATCTGCCGATTGAATTTGTATATCAAGCTGCGGAAATATTTCATCAAAAAAATCCATTGGCCTTGTGGTCAAACTTCCAGTACCCGTTACTGTTAGTCGCTTACCTGACATCGCCGCAATGGGTGTAAACATCCTGATACCCAATCCGCTTTCACCACAATTTATTGTATCCGATACTGGCTGAACGCCGTTGCTTTCAATAACCAGCCCGCCATTTACGTGGGAAACCCTTGCTCCCAGTTTCTGAATAGTATCGAGTGCCGCATTGTCGTCATTACTGTTGCCCGGATTAAATATGGTGGTCCTCCCTTTTCGTAATAAAGCCGCCGCCAGGGCACGTTGCATCGAGCTTTTTGATGCTGCTGCAGTAACCTCGCCTTTTAATTCTGAAGGTTGTATGCTAATTTTCATTTTTCTCTTCTTCGTGGATACTCATTAATAATTTTTCAAGTCGACTGATATCTATATTATATATCACCCCTTTCCCGATTTTTTCCAGGAGTATATAACTCATTTCTTTTCGGACCCGCTTTTTGTCCATCTTCATGATCCCCAATACTTTTTCCATTTTGAATGAAGCATGTACGGGTAATTGATATTGCTGCAATACATTCATGACTTTTTCTGATCCTTTAAATCCCGTCAGTTTTTCAGATAAGCTGCAGGCATAATTCATTCCTATAGAAATAGCCTGGCCATGAGTAAGTTCATACTGGGTTTCCAGTGCGTGACCAAGTGTGTGACCAAAATTCAACAATTTTCTTTCTGCTTTTTCAAACTCGTCTTTCTGAACCACTTTTGTTTTTAGTTCAGCATTTCGTTTTATTATACTGGTTAATTGTTTCTGGTTTTTCTGCAACGAATAAATATTTTCTTTTTGCAGGATGGAAAAAGCAGCAGCATCTTTAATGCAGGCGTGCTTGATTATTTCCGCAAATCCATCTGACCAGCAGTTATCCGGAAGTG